>ERZ808024.57-NODE-57-length-114987-cov-9.909973_pt1 | contig 114987 bp, 115 predicted proteins | sample MGYA00380181_ERZ808024 | MGnify/ENA primary metagenome ERZ808024 (study PRJEB31490, sample SAMN06133413) | mouse gut metagenome | isolation source: Z2_1 | host: mice | place: China: Chengdu | collected 2015-05 ...
AATATTTATAAAGCCTACCAATTATGTATTTATCGTTGTATAATAAGTTTGTCGTATGAGATCACTTCTTTCGTATAGTTTGATATGCAAACTTATTATACACCAAAGTGTCTCATACGGCATTTTTTGTTCAAAAACTTGTAAAGTGGTAATTACAGATATTAAACGGAACTCAGAAGAAATTACGAATAGGGCAACTGTTGGTTAAGTTTTAAGTATTTAAAGAGGTATCACCAAATGCCTAAAAATAAAAAACAGCAAACAGAATTACAACAAAATCAAAAGAACCGAACCCACATCATTCAGGTCATTTTAGACGACTATGAAAAGGGCGATAAAATAAGCGAAGGAAAGAAACGCTGGCGAAGTTACCCCGACAAGAGTGCAGAATGGAAGCATACCATAAAAGTAGAGGGCTGGCTTTATGATGAAATAGGAAGAAAAGAATTAAACCAGCAGGTATTAGAACTTCAGGAGGAAGGTCTTTTAGAAGACGGAAAAGGGAGGGAAACCAGCGGCTGGTATGTGCGGGGCAGTGAATTGGAAAAAATCGTTTATTCCGTGAAAAATATAGATGCCTTTTACGCCCGCGACGGACGCACCCCCAAATACATCCTTCACTACGAACCCATCCACCAGTTCCAGAAGGAAATCCAATTCCTAAAAGCCAGCCAAAATCAATGGAAACCCTGGCTTTTAAGTTGTATCGAGGTTTTAGAGCAGGACTTGGAAAAAGAAAAAATCCCATCAATCTGCACAGAAAAAAAGGAAACATATTTCAAAACCCTCACAGGCTTAAACCAGCTGGAAGAACCTATGTACAAGCGGATTTTCAGCAAACGTTTCTTAGGCAGCTCCAAAACCTTTGAAAACGATATCCAAAGCCGTATCATCGCCGATGCAAGAAAATGGAATCCCTTTGTAGATGAGGATAAAGAAGTGATGACAGATGATGAGGTATTATCCGAAATCGGTATCGAAACCTACCATCAGGAGCTTTCCGTCAAAGGACTGCTAAAATTTGAACTAAACGGGCAGAGCATAGATACCTCCATCTGGAAATATGGCACTGTATTAAATGCAGAAGTCCTAAAAAATGCCCTGTTGCTGCCGGAGCAGAACATAACCAGGGTAATCACCATAGAAAACAGAGCGAACTTCATGGCAGAACCCTTTGAGGAACATACCCTTTTTATTTTTTCCCACGGCTTCTTTTCCCCGAAGGAGCGTATGTTTTTAACAAAACTAAGGGAAATATTAGCGGGCAGTAACACCGCCTTTTACCACAGCAGCGACTTAGATTACGGTGGAATGCGGATTTATACTTTTATTAAAGAACACATATTCCCGGAAGTAAAACCTTATCACATGGATGCCGAAACATTTGTCCGCTATCAGGACAGAGCCGAGCTGCGGGAAGATACATATTTAGCGAAAATCCGAAAAATGGACGCACCGGAAGAACTACAGGAACTAAAAAACTGTATTTTAAAAACAGGAAGTACCATAGAGCAGGAGAGTATGTTATACTAGAGCGTGTTTGAAAAATCATCAGGAAAGGAAACAAACATCATGCAGTCACAAAACGAATTAAGAAATATATTACAGCGTATCGACCACCGGGGCTACCCGGCATACAAGGACACTAGAGGAGCCTACGAGTTCCCGGGCTACGTCTTTTCCATCGATCATGTTCAGGGCGATCCCTTTGCAGCCCCCTCCAAGGTCAGCATTCATATCCGCGGTAAGGCAGCCGGATTTCCGGAAAATTTATGGAAGGAAAAATGCAGAAGAGTTGCCCTGCAGGATTATCTCCTGCGGCAATTTGGAAAATCTTTAGAGAAAGTCTCCTTTCAGGCAAAGGGTTCGGGAAAAAGTGGACTTATGGCAGTGAGCCGTCCGGGACAGGAAGTGTTAGAGCGGAGCGCCTGCGAGATTGATTCCCAAACAGGAGATATCGTACTCCGCATGGAAATCGGTTTTCCGGCAAACGGGCGTAGTATCAACGCCGGAGAACTAGAAAAAATCTGTTTCAAATTTCTGCCGGAATCCGTGCGGAAAGCCCTGTTCTATAAAGCCTTAAACGCCGGGGAAGTACAAGCAGTCTGCGACCTGTCGGAGGACCAGCAGTACATTAGAAAACAGCTAAAGGAATTAGGGCTTGCAGCCTTCGTGGCAAACGGAGCCATTCTCCCAAGGGAATCCGGTATCTCCGGCAGACCCATGAAAAATGCGGTGGTATTTCAGTCTCCGAAGTCCTTAGAAGTCACCATGGAATTACCCCATCACGGCAGTATTACGGGAATGGGTATCAAAAACGGCATTACCTTGGTTGTGGGCGGCGGTTACCACGGAAAATCCACCCTGTTAAAAGCTTTAGAGACAGGTGTGTACAACCATATTCCGGGAGACGGCAGAGAATATGTCATTACCGATGACACTGCCATGAAAATCCGCGCCGAGGACGGTAGAAGCATTCGGGATGTGGATATTTCCATGTTTATTCACGACCTGCCCAACGGAAAAGACACCGTCTCCTTTTACACGGAGGACGCCAGCGGGAGTACTTCCCAGGCGGCAAATGTGGTGGAGAGCATGGAGGCAGGGACAAAAGTATTTCTCATTGACGAGGACACCAGCGCCACCAACTTTATGATTCGGGACGAACTGATGCAGCGGGTGGTGCACCGGGATGCAGAGCCCATTGTACCCTTTATTGACCGGGTGGAAGAGCTGTACCAAAGCTATGGCATTTCCACCATTTTAGTGGCAGGAAGCTCCGGCTCTTATTTCCACAAGGCAGACTGCATTATCCAGATGAACCGCTACGAGCCGGTGGAAATTACGGAATTTGCCAAGGAGCAGGCAAAACAGTTCCCACTGCCGGAGCAGAAAATCGAAGAAGCAAAAGCCCCGGATTTTGCCCGCAGGGTGAAACCGGATAAAATGATAAAAGAGGATAACCGCCTGAAAATCAAGACCATGGGGCGGGACGGTATTTCTGTCAATAAGGAAACCATCGACGTCCGTTATGTGGAACAGCTGATGGACGGCGAGCAGTTAGCTTCCTTAGGATATCTGTTAAAATATGCCAACCAGCATTTGTTTGACGGAAGGAAAACCTTGCAGGAGGTGACAGAAAGCCTCTATGAAATCATGGAGAAGAAGGGCATGGCGGCAATCTGCGAGGGCAGTTATCTCCCCTGCGGTCTGGCAAAGCCGAGAAAACAGGAAATCTTTGCCTGCATAAACCGTTACCGGAGATTGGGCTTATGAGCAGAAAAAAACATATCTGCACCGCGCTGTTAGCCCATGTAGACGCCGGGAAAACCACCCTTTCGGAGGCGCTGCTCTATCTTTCCGGCAGTATCCGCAAAATCGGGCGGGTGGATAATCAGGACGCCTTTCTTGATACTTATGATTTAGAGAGGCAGCGGGGAATCACTATCTTTTCCAAACAGGCAGAGCTTTTGTCAGGGGAAACGGAGGTGACGCTTCTTGATACGCCGGGGCATGTGGATTTCTCTGCGGAAATGGAGCGCACCCTGCAGGTGCTTGACTATGCCGTCCTTTTAATCAGCGGTGCCGACGGGATTCAGGGACACACCAAAACCCTGTGGCGCCTGTTGAGGCGGTATGAAGTCCCTACTTTTCTTTTTATCAACAAAATGGACCAGCAGGGCACGGATAAGGAGGCGCTGCTTTCGGAAATCAGGACACAGTTTAGTGACGGCTGCGTGGATTTTTCTAAAGATGGAAGCGGCAATTTCTGCGATAAGAATATCTGGGAAAATATTTCCGTCTGTGACGAGACGGTGCTAGAGTATTATTTAGAGCAGGAAAAGCTAGAGCAGAGTCAAATCCGCCGTCTTATCCGGGAGCGGAAATTGTTTCCCTGTTTTTTCGGTTCGGCGTTGAAATTAGAGGGCATCGATACCTTAATGGAGGGGCTTGATACTTATACTGAAATGCCGGACTACCCGGCGGCTTTCGGTGCGAAAGTCTTTAAGATTACCAGAGACAGCCAGGGAAACCGCCTGACCCATATGAAAATCACCGGGGGAAATCTTAAAGTCAGAGAAAACATTTCGGGATATAAAAATCACCGGAGCGATGAAAACAGCATTGAAAAATCCAGTCAAAATGCTGGTGGTTTCTCCGGAAAAAAGGAATCTGCCTGGACAGAAAAAGTAAACCAGATCCGTATTTATTCCGGGGAAAAATACGAGACGGCAAATGAAGTGGCGGCGGGCAGTATTTGTGCCGTCACCGGCTTGACCCGGACCTATCCGGGGGAGGGCATAGGCGGGGAGACAGAATCGGAGCTTCCCATTTTAGAGCCGGTGTTAAACTATGAAATAGAGCTGCCGGAGGGGGTATCGCCCCAGACCATGCTTCCGAAGCTCCGGGTGTTAGAGGAAGAAGAACCGGAGCTTCACATTATCTGGGACGAGACATTGCAGGAAATCAAAATACAGATGATGGGCGAGGTACAGACAGAGATTTTAAAGCACCTGATAAGGGAACGATTCGGCGTGGAGGTATCCTTCGGTGCCGGGAAAATTGTTTATAAGGAAACCATTACAGACACCGTGGAGGGGGTAGGTCATTTTGAGCCTCTGCGCCACTATGCGGAGGTACATCTTCTCTTAGAGCCGGGGGAGCGGGGGAGCGGTCTTACCTTTGGGACGGACTGCAGCGAAGATATTCTGGACAGAAACTGGCAGAGGCTGGTGCTTACCCACTTAGAGGAAAAGGAACATGTGGGAGTGCTGACAGGCTCCCCCATCACCGATATGAAAATTACGCTGGTAACGGGGCGGGCCCACAACAAGCATACCGAGGGCGGAGATTTCAGGCAGGCAACCTACCGGGCGCTGCGCCAGGGGTTAATGCAGGCGCAGAGTGTCCTTTTAGAGCCATATTATGAGTTTCGTCTGGAAATTCCCGAAAACGCTTTAGGGAGAGCCATGACGGATATGGAACGGATGAAGGGCATCTGTAATCCGCCGGAGCTTCTGACGGGGACAGACAGGGAAGGGAACCGGGCAGTGCTCACAGGCAGAGTTCCCGTGGCAGCATTGGGGGATTATGCAAAAGAGGTCACCGCCTACAGCAAAGGCCACGGCAGCTTAAGCTGTACCCTCTGGGGCTATGAGGCCTGCCATAACCAGGAGGAAGTGGTGGAGCATATCGGCTATGACCCGGAGCGGGACACGGAAAATCCTACAGGTTCGGTATTTTGCGCCCACGGAGCAGGCTTTGTGGTGGAATGGGATTTCGTCAAAGACTATATGCACATGGAAAGCGTCCTAAAACCGGAAAAGAGGAAAGACGATACCGCTTTTATTCCGAGGAAAACCTATATGGAGCAGAAGCCGAAGGAAGAGAGATGGATTGGCACGGAGGAAATTGACAGTATTTTAAACCAGACCTACAACGCAAACCGCCGGAAGAAAGACGAGGAAGGGCGCAACGGCTGGAAATTAAAGGGGCGCAGCGAGGGAAAAACCGTTGCTGCGGCGACGAGAACCTACCGGCCAAAACCGCAAAAAGAGGAATATCTGCTGGTAGACGGCTATAACGTGATTTTTGCGTGGCAGCAGTTAAAGGAGCTTGCGGCGGTGAATATCGACAGTGCCAGAGGAAAGCTTTTAGATATGCTAAGTAATTATCAGGGGATTCGGGGCTGCCATCTCATTGTGGTTTTCGACGCTTACCGGGTGCAGGGACATAAAACGGAAATCTTTGATTATCACAATATTCATGTGGTCTACACGAAGGAGGCGGAGACAGCCGATGCTTATATTGAAAAATTCGCCCATGAAAACGGAAGAAAATACCGGGTGACAGTGGCAACCTCCGACGGGTTAGAGCAGATTATTATCCGGGGAGCGGGCTGCCTGCTGATTTCTGCAAGGGACTTAGAGCAGGAAATTTTCGAGAAAAACCAGCAAATCCAGAAAGATTATCAGGAAAATGCCCCCAAAGGAAAATCCTTTCTTCTCGATCATCTTTCCACCGCGTCTGTAGAGGAATTACAGAAACTGGGGGAAGAGAGCCGCCGGGAAGAATGACAGAAACCTTAGGATATTTCAAAGAAAAGAGATGTGATATAAATGGAAAATTTCAATTTTGAAAAGACAGCTTCTAAGAATGCAAATGCCAGGGAGATACATTCTAAGAATATACATTCTAAGAATATACATTCTATGAAAAAAGAAACTGTAACAGACAAAAAAGAAGAAGTAAAGCTTACCCACTCCGGTTTCCTGTCCGTCAACGGAAGAAGGGCGGTTTCCGTCCGGTTTGAGCGGGGGGAAGATGTGGCGGAGGGAATGCTGCCTCCGGGGAAACTTACGAAGAATCAGGGCTTCACCGAAGAGGAAATTGCGGGTTTAGAGCTTTATTTGGAAATGCAGTGTGATGAAATCTACGCAAAGGCAAAGGAATTAGGAAAATTTAAAAATCTGTTTTAATGTTTGAAATGCCCCTTGTCCGCATATAATATACAATATTTTTTATGGTTAAGGAAGAGAGGCAGAAAATACAGTGAAAACATTTCATGAGCTATATTTGGAAATCTTAAAACAGGAAACAAAGGAGGGCAGGCACCTGCTGGAGGATTACAATCCCTACCACATGGATTGCCTGCTGCACCCGGAAAAATATGCCCCGGTGATTCATACGGAAAAATGTGAGGAATGCGCCTATGAGAAAGCCTGCGTCAACAGCTGCGTCTTTGATGCCATCGAGAAAAGAGAGGATGGCACCGTCCATATTGATCCGGAGAAATGTGCGGGCTGCGGTGTCTGTGTGGACGTCTGCAAATTAGAGCGGCTGGCCGCCAATAAAGATGTATTTCCGGTATTAAAAGCCGTCAGGGAAGAGGGGCGGGATGTCTATGCCCTGATAGCTCCGGCATTTACAGGGCAGTTCGGAGAGAAAGCCACCCCCGGCAGGCTGCGCACTGCTTTTAAGGCACTGGGCTTTAAGGGTATGGTGGAGGTTGCGATTTTTGCGGATATTCTGACCTTAAAGGAAGCTCTGGAATTTGACACTCATATACGGACAACCTCGGATTTCCAGCTGACAAGCTGTTGCTGTCCGGTGTGGATTGCCATGATCAGAGGAATTTACAAGGATTTGGTGCCCCATGTTCCGGGAGCAGTTTCCCCCATGATTGCCGCAGGGCGTGTGGTGAAGAAAATACACCCCGACGCCGTCACCGTGTTTATCGGTCCCTGCATGGCAAAGAAAAAAGAGGCGAGAGAGCCGGATATTGCTGACGCGGTGGACTATGTGCTGACCTTTCAGGAGGTAAAGGAGATTTTTGAGGCGGCGGAAATCCGTCCGGAGGAACTGACGGAGGAGGCAAGCGAGCATTCCTCAAGGGCAGGAAGAATTTACGCCAGGACCGGAGGCGTCAGCGAGGCGGTGGCGAAGACTGTGGAACAGTTAAAACCCGGCAGGGAAATCCTTGTGTGTGCAAAGCAGGCGGACGGCGTAAAGAATTGTAAGGAGCTGATTGAGCGTATCAAAAACGGCGAGGTGGGTAACGCTAACTTTTTTGAGGGAATGGCGTGTCCCGGCGGCTGTGTGGGCGGTCCGAAAGCCATTATTGATAAAGAGGCGGGAAGGGAACAGGTGAATGCCTACGGTGACAGTGCCAGTTACAAAACCCCGTTGGAAAATCCTTACGTCATGGAGTTGCTGGCAAGACTGAACTTCGGTTCGGTGGAGGAATTTTTGGAGAAGAGTGATATTTTAACCAGAGATTTCAGCAGTTAGGAACTGCCAGCCTGAACCGGAACTATTTTAGATTACGTGGATAGATAATAAAGTACAGAAAGGAAGAAAACCATGCTTCCACAGGAATTTTTAAATCGAATGGAGCAAATGTTAGGAGCGGAATATCCGGCGTTTTTGGAGAGTTACGAAAAGGAAAAACAGCAGTCCCTCCGCATCAATCCCATGAAGGGGGAGACGGAGCAGATAAAAAAACAGCTGCCCTTTTCCTTAAGCCCGGTGCCATGGGAGAGCCACGGCTTCTTCTATGGCAGGGAGGATGCCCCCGGCAGGCACCCTTATCACGAGGCGGGAGTATACTATATTCAGGAGCCCAGCGCCATGGCTCCGGTGTCTTATCTGATGTCGGATGTTTGTGAGGGAATTTCCGGGGAAGTCCATGGTTATAGCGAGCGTATTTTAGACCTGTGCGCAGCTCCCGGAGGAAAGAGCACCCAGATTGCGGGGGCAATGTATGAGGCATATCAAAAAGGAAACTGGCAGGACAGAGGAATCCTCATTTCCAATGAAATCAACCCGTCAAGGGCGAAAATTTTATCGGAAAACATAGAGCGCATGGGAATTTCCAATGCGGTGGTGATCAATGAGACGCCCTGGCGTTTGACGGAACTGTTCGAGAACTACTTTACCCGGATTTTGGTGGATGCCCCCTGTTCCGGGGAGGGGATGTTCCGGAAAAATGAAGAGGCGTGCGGGGAGTGGAGCCCTGAAAATGTGCGGTTGTGTGCCGACAGGCAGGATGAAATTTTAGACTGCGCCGCCTCCATGTTAGCGCCGGGCGGAAAACTGGTGTATTCCACCTGTACCTTCGCCCCGGCGGAAAATGAGGGCAGTGTGACGAGATTTTTAAGCCGTCATCCGGAGTTTTGTGTGGAGCAGGTAACTTTGGCGGAAGGAATGTCGCAAGGAGTGCCGGAGTGGGCGTATTTTGACGGGGCAGGGCAGCGGGAGCAGGAAAATCAAGGGGCGCTGTGCGGCTATCAGCCCTTGGAGCCGGCAGAGGAACTGCGAAAAACGGTCCGTCTGTTTCCGCATAAAATAGACGGTGAGGGACACTACCTTGCCGTTTTAAAGAAAGAGGGCAGCATTCCGTGCGGATATCAGGGCTATTACACAAACGGCATAGAAAAAGGCATTTCTGAAAAACAAAAGCGTATGCCCGGAAAAGGTTGTCTGGAATTTTATGAGTTTGCCAAAGAAACCTTAAAGACGGATTGGCTGCAAAAACAGGAAGAGGAAAGCCTGTACTTAAGATTTGGAGAACAGCTCTATTTTGCCCCAAAAGAGATGCCTGGGGTAAAAGGTCTGAAGGTGCTGCGTCCAGGACTTCATCTTGGTACGATAAAGAAAAATCGTTTTGAGCCCTCCCATGCCCTTGCACTGGCGCTAAAGCCGGAGGATGTGGTGCATAACATGGATTTTCCGGCAGAAGACAGCCGGATTCGGAATTATTTAACCGGCGCCACCTTCCCCGCAGAGGGGGAAAAGGGCTGGTATCTGATTTCGGCGGATGGCTTTAGCATTGGCTGGGGCAAACTGGCAGGGGGCGTGATGAAGAACCACTATCCCAAAGGGCTTAGGAAATGCTGAAATGATTTTATTTTCCGGCAGCATTTTTTGCAGTGAAATATCCGAACTGTGCCACCAGCTTTTTGGAAAAAGTCAGGGCAAAGAACAGGATAGCGCTGTCAATGGGAAGCATAATGGCATTTTTCAGCACACGCATGGGCAGAATGGCAAGAAAGCCCTTTCCGTAAAGCATGGAAATCCAAAGAGTATTTAAGACACAGTTTACCAGTACCTTTACCAAAAGTTCTGCACAGACAATCCTTGGGACGGAAACGGGTTTTTTGTAAAGAATGCTGCCGTAAATGACACCGGCTAACATGGCGTTAAAGGTAAAGCCGAAGAAAAACGGGCCGTCGGGCTTAAGGATGTACTTTAATAAATCCAGCGCACCGCCGAAGAGGCAGCCAACCACCGGACCGAAGAGAAATTCCACGATACGGTTAGGCAGGCCGGAAAAGCCGATTTTGATGTACGGACCCACGGAAATACTTGCCACGGTGCCCAGCACAACGGCAAGGGCAGCCAACAAGCCGCAGAGCACCACATTTTTGGTGCTCTTTAGTTCGTAAAGTGAACTGAAAAATGTTTCTTTGATTTTTTTCATAAAAAAAGCCTCCTTCCTAGCAGTTTTCCTAAAACTACATAGAGGAGACAGATAGATATATATATCCAGTATGTAGCAGCGGGATGCGAAAACTGTACCGCAAGCAAAAGGATAACCTCCTTCCTGCTTTTCGTCCATGTGACAACTCCCTGTTCACACGGCACTTAACGCACAGAATTCTACTCTGCTAATAGAAATATTGATTTTTTGCAACAAAACAGTTATAGCACAGAATGAAAATTTTGTAAATAGCAAAACGAAAGAAAGTGAGGCGGAAAAATCCATGAAATTGCGTTCCCTTTACATCAGAAATTTCAAGGCAATCCATGAGATGAAGCTTGAAGATATCGAAAACGCCCTGATTCTTGTGGGACAGAATAATACGGGGAAAACCACGGTGTTAGAGGCAGTCCGGGCGGTGTTGGGAGATTACCGCATGGCACCGGAGGACTTTGATGAGGATTCGGCAAATATGGAGATGGAGGCGGTGTTAGAGCTTTCGGAGACGGATATCCGCTATCTGCACCAGAACGGCAGGGTCAGCTCCTACAAGAGGTTAGAGCCCTGGTATCAGGATTTTTGCAGGAAGCTGCCCTCCTTTGTGCCGGAAACCGGGAAAATGGGAGGCTGCCTGAACTACAGTTTTACGGCGCACCGGGACGGCTGGGTGCGGTTTTCCGATGGCAGGAGCAAACATAATTCCCGTTTAGCGGAGGTATTCCCCAAGATTTATTACATTGACGCAGAGCGGGATTTGCACCAGCTTCAGGAGGATTTGCTCATGCTTCAGGAGGATGAGCTTTTAAAGAGGATGCGTGCGGATACCTGCCTGTTTAATCAGGCGAAAACCTGCCGTCATTGTTTTTCCTGTATCGGGCTGATACACCGGAAAAAACCGGAGGAGTTAGACGCCTTTGAGACGGCAAAGCTCTTAGACTATAAGCTTTACCGGCTGAATTTGGACGATTTTGCCAGGAAGGTCAACCGGAATTTTAAGAAAAACGGCGGGCAGGACGAAATCCGCTATTCCATGAACAGGGACGTGGAGCGTATGCTGAAGGTTACTACGGAAATTTTTCAGCCTGCCGGAGGAAATACGAGACCCATCAGCCGCATGGGGAAGGGGATGCGCAGCATTTACCTTTTGTCACTGTTGGAAACTTATACCGAGGCGGAGAAGAGGATTCCCAGCATTATCATGATTGAGGACCCGGAAATTTTTCTGCACCCGAAACTCCAGAAGGTTTCGGGAGAGATATTGTACCGGATTTCCAAGAAAAACCAGACGGTTTTCTCCACCCACTCCCCGAATCTGCTGGCGAATTTTAACAGCAGGCAGATCAGGCAGGTGGTGTTAGATGAAAACGGAGTTTCTAAAGTTCGGGAAAAAACGGATATCAGTGCGATTTTGGAGGATTTGGGCTACACTGCAAACGATTTGATGAACGTGAACTTTGTCTTTATTGTGGAAGGCAAGCAGGATAAGAGCCGCCTGCCGCTTCTGATAAAAAAATATTATTCCGAGACCTATGACAGTGAGGGAAAGCTGTCGCGGATTGCCATTATCACTACTAACAGTTGTACGAATATCAAGACCTATGCCAATTTAAAATACATGAACCAGATTTACCTGAGGGATCGGTTTCTGATGATACGGGACGGGGATGGGAAAGACCGGGCAGAGCTTGGCAGGCAGCTCTGCAAATATTATGAAGAGCGCAGCTTAGAGGATGCGGACACGCTGCCGAAGGTGCGCCCGGAAAATGTGCTGATATTAAAATATTATTCCTTTGAGAATTATTTCTTAAATCCCAAGGTGATGGCGGAGCTTGGAGTGATTCCCTCCGAGGCGGCATTTTATGAGATTTTTCTGGAAAAATGGAAGGAATATCTTCACCGCATTACCAGCGGCAGGCATTTGACGGAGATAATAGGGAAAGACCTTGAGACGGTGGAAGATGTGAAAACCTATCTGGAGGAAATCAAAATTTATCTCCGGGGGCACAATCTTTTTGATATTTTTTATGGCAGATACCGGGAGCAGGAGACGAAATTTCTGGCGCGCTATATCGAGCTTGCTCCCAGAGAGGATTTTGCAGATATTTTAGATGCCATTGAGCATTTTATCTATTTTGAGGCAAAGAGGAAGAAGTCATGAAGCTGTAGGGTGACATTTTTTGGAAAGACAAATGAGACGGGAAAGGAAATGAAAATTGTGAAACAGTGGAGCGGAAATCTGACGGAGGGAAATCCGGCAAAACTTATTTTGTGGTTTGCCCTGCCGATTTTTCTGGGAAATCTTTTTCAGCTTTTTTACGGGCTGATTGATACCAAAATTGTGGGAAGTACAATCGGGGAGGAGGCGTTGGCGGCGGTGGGCTCTGTGTCCACCCTTTATACGCTGCTGACGGGTTTTTTTAACGGGCTGACGCTGGGATTTTCCGTGCTGACGGCGAGGTACTTTGGGGCAAAAGAGATGGAGCGGTTAAAAAAGAATGTGGCGGGCAGCATTGCCCTGGGTTATCTTCTGGCAGCGTTTTTGATTCTGGGGGTCTTCGTTTTTTTACACCGGATACTTGGGATTCTCCATGTGCCGGAGCAGCAGGTTTCCATGGCATATTCTTATATCAGCATTCTGGTGCTGGGAATGGTTATCACCTTAGCTTACAATCTCTGTGCCAATATGCTGCGTGCCATCGGGGATTCCGTGACGCCCCTTTTGTTTTTGGTGCTGGCGGCGGTGGTAAATGTGGCGCTGGATTACCTCTTTATCCTTGCCTTTGGCATGGGAGTGGCGGGAGCGGCGGCAGCCACGGTAGTGGCACAGCTTTTGTCGGTAGTGCTCTGTGCCATACATATCCGGCGGAAATTCCCGGTGTTACAGATAGAACGAAAACATTTTAAGCTGAGCAAACAGGAAATAAAGGAACTTTTAAGCAGTGGTCTTTCTATGGGAATGATGTCGAGCCTTATAAATTTTGGGACGCTGATTTTACAGTCCGGAATCAATGCCCTTGGAACCTCCGTCATCGTAGCCCATACGGCAGCCCGGAAAGTTTTTGAAATCTGGGGGCTTCCCATCAGCGTGCTAGGTTCTACCATGGCAACCTTCGGAGGGCAGAATTACGGGGCAGGAAAATATGGGCGTATCCGGCAGGGGGTAAAGACCGCTCTGCTGATGGGCTTAGGGTGGAGTGCCGTCGTGTTTGTGATGGCGCACACTATTTCGGAATACCTGATCGGGTTTATCGCCAGTACGGACAGCGGGGAAATCCTGTACTGGGGCAGCACCTATCTGAAGGTGGATATGACCTTCCAGATGGTTTGCGTGGTGATTGTGATTTTGCGGAATACCATGCAGGGGATTGGTGACTATGTGACGCCCATTGTGTCCAGCTTTATCGAGCTGGTAGGGAAAGTGGTCTTTACCTTTGTTTTTGTGCGGCTGTTCGGCTACTGGGGCGTTATCTGGACGGAGCCGGCGAGCTGGATTTTCATGGTGATACCCCTTATTGTAATGACGGTGAGAAATCCGGTGATGAAGCGTCAGGGGGAAAAGGAATAGGGGAAATGTATCACGATTAGGGTTAAAAATAGTAAATGAATCTTGTAATATGAAAACTAGTCTGGTATAATTTGCTTCTAATAGGAAAAATTTCCTAAAATGAAAGAAAAAGGAGAGTTAGTATGAAAAAATTAGGCAAGAGGACAAAAGTGATTCAGCTTGCTCTGGTGCTGTTTCTGACAATGGGACTGGTGTTTGCTTTTGCAGCAGGTACAAAGGCAGCGACACCTCAGGTGACAGGCGTAAAACAGATGGATGCTTCTGAAACAAGGGTCGACGTGTCATGGGATGCTGTTTTTGGCTTGAGAGGATATCTGTACAGCAGAATTAGTACGAGCCGCCAGATGGAAGTGTATCAGGATGAATGGCTTGGACCTAATAAAACGGAATGCAGTTTTTCCGGCTTAAACGCAGGAAAGACTTATTATGTACAGATTGGTACGGCAAGCTGTCCCGGAAAAGATGCGCCGGCTGATACGGTGTGGTCTGATGTGTTAGAAGTGGTGACAGTGCCGAACAAAGTGGACAGTAATAGTATTGTGTTTAAAAATGCAACAGAAACTTCTATTACAGTAGGCTGGGGAGCCGTGGAGGGTGCAACCTCCTACGAGCTGCTGATTTATGATGATAAAGAAGAGAATAGGATTACGGTGGTTTCGGAAAGCACTTCTGCTACCGTGACAGGGCTGAAAAAAAATACGAAATACACGGTTAAGATTTTTGCCCAGAAAAGCAACAGCAGTAATACCTATATAGCGGAGGTACCAAGCTATAATTACGGATACAGGTCATCAATTCCTACCCTCCCTACAAAGGTTACCGGGGTGGACTGTGAGTATTTTGATATGTCTGTGAAAACCGGAAATGCCCGGTTTGTATGGGATAAAAATAATGTGGCAGACGGATACCAGTATGAAATATATAAATACGACGGGAAAAAGGTGTTGATAACAGGGAGCGATAAATATGCCGATATCACCGTAAAAAACAGTAAATTAAAAGCCCATCAGGTTTATAAAATCCGTGTCAGAGCTTATGTCAATAAATCCAATGGTAAGAAGGAATATGGCAAATGGTCGTCTTATGAATATTTCTGCCGTATGGCAGGAGCCGATGTTTCTATGAAGAAGAGCGGAAGTAATAAGATTAAAACCTCATGGAAGAAGGTGACAGGCGCTACTAGCTACACTGTTTATCTTGGGTCGAAAAACAGCTATTCTTCTAATATAAAATACAAAAAAATAACTACCACCACAAAAACTTCTTATACCATTAAGACAAAGCTGAAAAAAGACAACTACTATTATTTAAGAATTATTCCGAATTATAAGAAGGGAAAGACAACTTATTCAGGAACGGTAAATAATGAAAGTTCCCGCTCTGCTTACGCATGGTACAGCAAATACGGAAAATGGTATGATTATAACTATAATAACTAATTATTATCCCTTATGGAAGAGATAACGTAACGATATGGGAGCATCGGTCAGAAATGGCCGGTGCTTTTTTTGTATGCTTTGCATAAAAACAGAAAGAAAAATTGATGAAAACTGATGAAATTGAAAAATAGAATAGACAAAACTGATACATAATGATAATATGATGTTGTAATGTTATAACATTTAAAGAACTGTTGAAAAAATGTATCTACGGAGGAGGAAAAATTCATGAAAAAAAGATTATTAGCAGCGCTTTTGTGTGTGACAACAGCAACCGGACTTCTTGCAGGATGCGGAGGCAATGGAAATGCTGAAAGCGGAAATGCTAACAGCAAAAACACAGATAATGGAAGCGCAAATACCGAGAGTGGGAATGACGTAGCAGAAAGTGACGATGTGGAAATTTCAGGAAAAACGGAATTTGCGAACGATAAATTATTGAATCTTGATCCGAGTATTATCGATGCTTACGAGGAGAGCGCGAAGAATGCAACGGGAATTGACGTTTCGATTAATACCGCTCCGGATGTTGCGGCATACAAAACATCCATCCAGCAGAGCATTCGCAGTGAGAGCGCACCGGGAATGTTTACATGGTGGGGAGGATATCAGTTACAGACGCTGGTGGAAAATGATTTGGTTGCGGATTTGACACAGGTTTGGGAGGACTATATTACACCGGCAGGCGTATCTTCCGACATTGCAGAGGCCTTTACTTATGACGGAAAAGTGTATGCAGCGCCGTACAGTATTCTGTACAATGTAATTCTTTATAATAAGACCGTATTTGAGAATGCCGGCGTGGAAGGAGAACCCCAGACATTTGATGAATTTTTGGATGCATGTGAGAAGATTAAAGCTTCCGGCGTGACACCGATTGCATTAAAAAACGATGCATGGGCAGGCTTCATCTGGTTTCAGGCATTGATTGCTTCCTATGAGCCGCAGCTTTATCAGGATCTTTGCGACGGTACGGCAAAATACACCGACGAGCGCGTGGTTGAAGTAATGAACATCTGACAGGAAATGCTTGACAAAGGTTACTTCACACAGCCAATCCAGATTACCGATATGGAAAAACAGCTGGCGAACGGAGAAATTGCCATGATGTTAGAGCCGAACCGTGAATTGAAACCGCTTGCTACCGATTATGGTATGGTATCCGGCGAGACAGTTGACACATTTGTTCTTCCGTCCATGAATGGCGACAAGAAAATTGTTTTCTTTGAGGCAGCTCCAATCTGTGTTTCACAGGCAAGTGCGGATAGGGATTCTGCAATGAAGGCGATGGAAAACTGGTACGGAAAAGATCATCAGAACTTTATTTATCAAAACATTGGTCTTGCAAATACCAGCACGGTGGACGTGACAGATGTAGCTTACAAAAAAACGTTAGAATACGCTTCAAAACCGGATGAGATTTCTTTGTTACTCCGTTACTATGAGAATACACCGGAAGAGATTCGTGACGTTGTTTTGAATGAGTTGATGAGATTCGAATTAGGCGACGGTACCGTAGATGAGGTACTAAATGCGATGGAAGAAGCGGCATCGGCATACTGGACAGAGGCAAAATAAAATAGACAAAAGGGCAGGCGATGCTGCAAATAGGGGAACGGCGTATTGTGGCACTCCTGCCCCTTTTTACTTTAATTGTTAAGAAACAAGAAGATGCGCTGCAGATATCGTATCTGTATGGGAGGTTACAATGAAGCAGGCAAAAAAGAATAAGATGAAATTAAATACGGATTACCTGTATATATTGCCGGCAGTATTATTTGTTGGATGTTTTTTTATCAGTTCCATTATTTTTACCATTTATTTGAGCTTTTACAAATGGGATGGATTTTCAGAGATGGAATTTGTGGGGATTGCCAATTATGTTCAATTGTTTATGGATAAGAACTTTCTGATATCCTGCATGAACACGATTATATGGGTGGTTTGTTCACTGCTGGTTTCACTGGTAATACCGCTGCTGTTTGCAATATTGATTACAAACAGCAGCTGGTCATCGGGATTTAAAAATATATTTTATTTTCCGACGGCATTGTCCGGCACGGTTGGAGGAATTGTAATTGCAACTATTTTGTCATTGTCCGGATTGCCACAGATTTTTAAGATGCTTGGAATGGAGGAGCTGGTGTGTGACTGGCTGGCGATTCCATATGTAAACACTTTTATTATGATAGCAACCGGACTATGGCAGGGGATTGGTTTAAATATTCTTCTGTTCATTTCCGGATTAAATACGATAGATAAGAGTCCCGTTGAAGCGGCAAAGATTGAAGGCGCAGGGACGATTGCCCTGTACTGGAAAGTTATTTTTCCATTGTTGAAACCGACCATTATTGTGGTGCTTTTGATGAGCCTTGTCAACAGCTTCAAAGTCTTTGACAGCATCTGGGTTATGACAAAGGGAGGACCATATCGAACCAGTGAGACGCTGGCGCTTACCATGTATCTGGAATCCTTCCAGTATGGGCGTCTCGGTTCCGGTGCGGCGGTGGCAGTAGTGCTTACAATTGTTATTTTGATTGTTTCCTATTTCAATATCCGCAATACTTTTAAAGAAGAATAAGATGACGATTGACATAAAGTCGTATTTGCGACAGAATGGAGGTAAGGATGAAGCAAAAGAGAATCAAATGGCTCATCAACGCAATATTGGTTTTGCTGAGCTGCATATGGCTGGCACCGGTATTTTTTGTCCTTTTAAATACCTTAAAAGGAAAACAGGAATATAATCTGGGCAGCCTTTGGGAATTGCCGAAGGGGTGTGAACTTGCAGACAACATCAGATATCTGATGACGAACAAAGTTGTTTTTCAGGGAATGGCAAGCAGTTTTCTGTATGCCATTTTAGGAGCGGCATTCGCACTTCTCATGGCTACTTTGGCGGCTTATGCGATTTCGCATCTTAAAATCCGGCGGAAAATGTTCTGGTTTCTGTTTATTTACAGCGGAACGATCTTTCCGTTTCAGATTTATCTGATTCCGATTTATAAGGCGTATTCAAAGATAGGTCTTTATAATACGAGATTGGGAATGATACTGTTTTACAGTGCGATTTGTATTCCGTTTTGTATGTTTGTACTCCGCAACTTTTTTTTGGGAATTGATAAAGAAATCTGTGAGTCCGCACATATGGACGGAGCGACGAAGATGCAGATTTTGACACGTATCTTTGTACCGATGGCGAAGGCACCCCTTGCAATCTTGTTTATGTCCCAGTTCAACTGGTGCTGGAATGACCTGATGTTCGGATTGACCTTTACAAAATCGGAGAAGATAAGAACGGTCATGGCAACGGTTTCTTTGATGGATAGAGGAAACGTGCCGGCGCTTTTCCTGGGGTGCATCATTGTATCGCTGCCAACCATTATTTTATTTTTACTGCTGCAGAAGAACTTTGACGCAGGCTTCGTCTATACTACGAAATAAGAGAAAGTGGGAGGAAGAATATGTTGAATCGAGAAAAAGGAGCGGCGCCGTTATATTATCAGCTGAAGGAGATCTTAAAAGAACAGATTGAAAACGAGCAGTATAAGAAAGGCGACATCTTTTTGTCCGAAAAGCAGCTTCAGGAAATGTATCAGGTCAGCCGTGTTACGGTCAGACAGGCAATCAATGAGCTTGTGAGTGCGGGGTATCTGCAATGCGGCAGAGGCGTTGGGACAACAGTTGTTTTTGAAAAAATTGACGAGCAGTTAAAGCAGGTGATCAGTTTTTCCGAGGAAATGGAACAGCACGGGATTGTCATGGGAACAAGCCATTGCGTGATGGAGAAGGTTATCGCTGACGATATCGTGGCTAAAAATCTTGAAATTGAGAAGGGAACATCTGCATATCGGTTAGAACGAGTCAGATGCGCCGAATCCGTACCGCTGGTATATTCTATTTCTTATCTGTCGGAGAAGTACCAGCTTCCGCTCGAAGAAGAACATTACAGGGATTCGCTTTACCGTTTTTTGAAAGATACATATGGAATCGTGATTGCGGGCGGAAAGGATACATTTGAGGCAGTACTTTCAACAAAGACGACAGGGGATTTTTTGAACATTCCGGTGGGAGAGCCGGTGTTTAAGAGAACGCGCAAAACTTACGATCAGGATAGGGATATTTTAGAATATACGGTTTGTTATTATGTCGGAAGTAAGTATAAGTATTCCGTAAATTTGTAAACGAGCCAGATGTGCAAAGACGTGCACAGAAACGAGGAGAAGATGAGAAATATTATTTTTATCTGTACAGACCAACACAGAAAGGACAGCATCGGAGCCTACAATCCAGGTTCTGTTTGTAAGACTCCGTGGCTGGATCAATTGGCAAAGGAGAGCGTAGTATTCGACAATGCCTATACGACCTGTCCGGTCTGTTCGCCCGCCCGCTGTTCGATGCAGACCGGGTTGTTTCCCTCAAAAACAGGGATGGAGTCAAACCAGTACCAGACAGGCAGCAGGAGCCATGAACTTCAGGATACGCCGTATCTTTTGAGCAGACGTTTGGAGGGTGCCGGATATACCATGGGCTATACCGGGAAATGGCATCTGGGTTTTGGAAAAGATAAGAAGAGTTCGGTGGAGGGAAATATTCTGTTAGAGCGTATGAAACGTGGATATATGGAGGGCGCTGCGTATCTTGATTACGGAACAATGCCCACCGATGTGGGATATATCGGGGATGATTTCCCGGGACATGGAAACGGAGGCTGGGCATACCCGCAGTTTCAGGATTATCTGAAGGAGCGGGGGCTGACGCTGTCTATCATAAATGAAGGTCCAAAGCGCAGGCAGGGGGATCACTCTTACTGGGGCGAGGTTGTCTCGCCGATAGAATCCACCATTGAATATTATCTGGTGGAGCGGGCAATCGCGCTGATTGAGCAGATGCAGAAAATGGGAAAACCGTTTTTCCTGAATCTCAATTTCTGGGGACCGCATGAGCCTTATTTTGCGCCGAAAGAATTTCTGGACAAGTATCGGAACACACCGATTCCGGAGTGGAAGAGTTTTCGGGAAAAGGCGGAGACGATGCCAAGAATTTACGAGATGCTGCGGCGTCCGGAGGTGGACTGGTCATTTTTTGAAAACACATTGCGTCATTATTATGCCTGCGTAAGCCATATAGATGGGCAGATTGGACGTCTGATGACGTATTTGAAAGAAAAAGGGTTGTATGAGGATGCGGTCATCCTTTTTTCTGCGGATCACGGGGATAATCAGGGATGTCATGGAGGCTTGGAGAACAAGTCTTACAGCATGTATGACGACACCACAAACATACCGCTGTTTTTAAAACCGGCGGGTGCATATCAGGGATATCATCAGAGAGCGCTTGTGGGTACCTGTGATATTTACGCGACAATCCTAAGTCAGGCAGGAATCACCGCGGAGGAAGGATATGGAGACGGAAGAGATTTAAGCGGCTTCATTGAAAATCCGAACCAGCCCTGGAGCGGAGAAATCGTGACGGAGGGCATGGGAGCGCTTGATGTTGTGGTCACACAGCGGATGTATCGCAACGAAAAATATAAATATGTTTTCAACGGAGCGGACAGGGATCAGCTGTTTGATATGGAGGAAGACCCATATGAGATGAAGAATCTGGCGGAAGATCCGGAATATGCCGAATTGCTGCTACAGCTGAAAAACCGGTTTGCAGACTGGATGGAACAGAATCAGGATCCAATTCGGGCGGGTTTCTGTAAGTTGAACCGCATCAAAGAATTTTCACTGTAAAAGAAGGGAGATTGATATGGAACGAAAATGGAAAGTTTATTTAATTCACCACTCACACACGGATATCGGTTATACGGAAAGACAGGATAAAATCAGCCGTTATCACAGTGATTTTATTTGTCAGGCCATTGATATTTTAAATGAGATTCACAGCGGAAAAAATGAAAAAGCAAAAGGCTTTGTGTGGCAGTGCGAGAATTTCTGGCAGGTGCGGAATTTCTACGCGAATGCCACGGAAGCGTACAAAGCGGATTTTGAGCGCTATGTCAAAAGCGGAGAAATCGGGTTATCCGGAAATTATCTGAATCTGACAGAACTTGTTTCGGAGGAGGTCTTAAACAGCCGCATTGCGCTGGCGAGAAAATATGGTCAGCAGATGGGTGTTCCGGTTGACAGCGCCATGTGCGCGGATATCAACGGAATGGCATGGGGCTATGCAGATGCGCTGTACGAAAACGGCGTAACGCACTTATATACCTGTATTCATACGCATCACGGAATGTTCCCGCTATACAGGAAGGTATTGCCTTTCTACTGGGAAAGTCCGAAGGGAAACAAGGTACTGGTGTGGAACGGAGACTATTATCACTTAGGAAATGAAATGTTTTTTGCACCGCAGGCAGGAAATACCTACCAGATTCGTGATGAGTACAGCCAGGAACTGATAGCGCATACCATTTTAAACCGGAATGAAGCAGATACGGAGAATAAGGAGTGGGAGATCTGTGAAAACCGCCTGGAACGCTATCTTGGGAATCTGGAAGAGGAAGGTTATCCGGTTTCCTTTGTACCGTTTATGGTATCCGGCTGCATCACGGACAACGCGCCGCCAAGCGCGGAGCTGGCAAAACGAGTCAATCAGTTAAACGAGAAGTATCAGGGTAAAGTTACGTTTGAGATGGTAAACCTCACACAGTTTTTTGAGGTGGTAGAGAAAGAATGTCAGAATATTCCTTGTTACAAGGGAGATTTTAACGATTGGTGGGCGGACGGTGTCGGCTCGACGCCGGCAGCGGTAATGGTTTATCTGGACGCAAAGAGGAAAAATCATCTGTGCCGGAAACTGGATGCACAAGGCGGAGATAAGGCATTGTTAGAGGAGACGGAGGAAAACTTAATTCTGTATGCAGAGCATACGTGGGGATACTCCTCGTCTGTGGACGAGCCGTGGGAACCGCTTGTGGGTAATCTGGAATGGAAGAAAGCCGGCTATGCGGTAAATGCCAACACGGCAGCGTCGAAAAATCTTGACCTCCTTTTGGAGAAGAGAGGCGAGGTCAGCATCAGCCAGAAAAAAGGACAGAGATACCGAATCATCAATCCCCATCAGGTGACTGTAAAGGCGCCGGCATATTTATACATCGAATACTGGGAGTATGTAGATAATATAAGGTACACCCATGACATGCCCCTTGAGGTAATTGACTGTGCAACCGGAGCAATCATTCCTTCACAGGTAAAACCGATTGCAAGAGCTTATCAGGTGGAAATTTTAGCAGAGCTTGCACCGGGGGAGGAGAAAACGGTACAAATTGTACTGAGAAAGAACCAAAAACCGGCAACTACCTTAAATCATGCACATATCGGGGCGGAAGGAATCTGCGATTTGCTGGATGAAACGGCGAGGAAAGACATTTCCTGCGTGGAGACAAAGGGATATACGGTACGTTTTAATCAAGAAGAAGGAATCTGCTCTATCTGGGATAAAAAGAAAAAGAAAGAGCTGCTGCGTCAGGACAGAGCTGTTGCGCCCTTTGCCGGAATTTATGAGGTAACAGACGCAAAAGGCGATATGCATGGTGTCCGCAGAGGAATGGGACGCAACCGGAAGTCCGCGGCAACAGAGCGTTATCAGGCAGTATTGAAAAATATTGAAGTAGTAGAGCGTGGGGTTGTTTATACAGCGCTGCGGCTGGAGTATTCCCTCATGGGCTGTGGTATGTATCAGATTTATCTGAAAATATATGAGGATGTGAGCCGGATAGAGGCCAGGGTGCAGCTGCATAAGGAGAGCGTATGGAATCCGGAAAATCTTTATGTGGCGCTTCCGTTCACGGCGGGAGAAGATGCCGTCACATGGGTAGATAAAACAGGCTGCGTCTTAAGACCGGGAATTGACCAGCTTCCGGGCACCAATCAGGAATTTTACCTGATTCAGAACGGCGTTGTATGGGAAGGCGAAGACGGGGTGGTAAGCGTAGCCATTAAAAATGCACCGCTTGTGACGCTGGGAGAATTAGAAGCAGGACCGATTCGCCTCTGCAACGGCGCAGATGAGAAGAAAAACCGCGGAGAGGTTTATTCATGGGTTATGAACAATTTCTGGGAGACGAACTTTAAGGCGGAGACAGGCGGATTTTATGAGTTTACCTATTGCCTTACCAGCACAGAGAGTAAAGATTTGCAGGAGGCATTTTTACACTGCGAGGCAGAAAACGAAGGATTGCCTGGCTTCTATATAAAAGCAGAGTAGCGGGGAAAGTGAGGAAAGGAAAATGGCATCCTATTATCTAATGATGGACATAGGAGGAACCGGAGTAAAGGCCGGTATTTTAGACGGGCAGGGGAAGCTTTGCGGCGGGATACAGCGGTTTGATGCCCGTGCAAAGGAGAGCGGGGAGGTTATTTTTTCAAACTTTGCATGGATCATAGAGCAGATGGGAGAACGTTTTTTGGAACCAGAGGATGTTTTCTGCGGCATAGGAATGGCGTTTCCGGGACCCTTTGACTATGCGGGCGGCATCAGTCTGATGAAAGGACTGGATAAATATGATGCCATTTACGGTATGGACATCCGCAAGGAGGTGTTAAAGCGCGTCACTAAGACAAGGCTGCCAGAGGAAAAAGAAAAGTGCCCGTTTCTGTTTCTTCATGATGTGGAGGCGTTTGCGCTGGGGGAAAGCAGCTTTGGCGCGGCGGCAGAGAGCAGGCGGATTTTCTGCTTGTGCATTGGAACCGGAGCAGGATCAGCGTTTGTCGAAAACGGAGAGATTTTAAAGCACGGAGAAAATATCCCGGCGGAGGGATGGATTTATGCGATGCCGTATAGGGAAAGTATCATTGATGATTATATTTCTGCAAGAGGTTTGCGGAATGTGGCAAAGAAACACTTAGGCAAAGAATTGACAGGAGCGGAGCTGTCGGAGCTTGCGGGCGGGAAAAACGAAGATGCGTTAAAGAGTTTTGAAGAGTTCGGTACAGATGTTTTAACGGCGGTACAGCCGTTTCTGGAGAGCTTTTGTCCGGATGGAGTGGTGATCGGCGGACAGATTGCAAAGAGCTTTTCCTATTTCGGAACGGCGTTAGAGCAGTTTTGCAGGGAGAAAAATATCCGGGTCTATGTGACAGCGGAAACTTCGGAGCGGACATTGGAAGGTTTGTATACAGGATTTGCCAGAGCGAAGGAAAAAAGATAAGGAAACCGTAAGGAGAGAGTATGAGATGGAAAACGTGAAAAAGTGTTATGGAAATTATGATTTGCATCCATGCAAAAAAATAGAGGGATTTGACGGACAGGGATTTGACGGAACAGATGCCATTGTGAGGGAACTGACGAAGGATGTGGGAAAAAAGCGGGTAATTGTCTGTGACTGTTATCCGGGTGTTGATAAGGAGGAAGTGCTTACATGGTTTACAGATGCGGTGTTGGTGGTGGACGTTGATGAGTGCGCCCTGCCACAGCAGGAGTTAGACGAGATGTTTCGGGAGTATTTAACGGATGACCGCGTATTCGGTATTATGTGCCATAAAGACTTAAAAGAATGTTTTGATGCGGAAAAGTTGCAGAGGGCGGCAGAACAGGTAGAGGAGGTAGAGGAAGGCCTTGTGGTTGTTATCGGAACCGGAGCGTCTTTTGTTACCTACGGAGACTGCTATCTATATTTTGATATGGCAAGATGGGAAATTCAGCTGCGGTATCGTGCAGGGATGGCAAATTGGAATTGCACAAATACGGACGCACCGATTTTGAGTAAATATAAGAGAGGCTTTTTTATTGAGTGGCGTCTGGCAGACCGTTATAAAAAGGAGCGTTTCTTAAAATTCGATTATGTGGTGGATACAAATGAGAAGAATCATCCGAAAATGATTACTGGAGCGGCATTTCGCGGCGGATTGTCCCAGATGAGTGTGCAGCCCTTCCGATTACAGCCTTACTTTGACCCGGGTGTCTGGGGAGGTCAGTGGATGAAAGAGAATTTTGGTCTAAATCCGGAGCAGGAAAATTATGCGTGGAGTTTTGACGGCGTGCCGGAGGAAAACAGTATCAACCTAACCTTTGGAGAGGTAACGGTGGAGCTGCCATGCATGGATTTGGTATTGTACGAACCCCACAGACTGCTTGGCGAACGGGTACATGCTCGTTTTGGAGCTGAATTTCCGATTCGTTTTGACTTGCTCGACACGATGGGCGGGGGAAATTTGTCATTGCAGGTGCATCCCCTTACGGAATACATACAGGATGCTTTTGGCATGCATTATACCCAGGACGAGAGCTATTATATTCTTGATGCTACCGAGGATTCCTGTGTATATCTCGGTGTGAAAGAGAATGTCGATAAAGAGGCAATGGCGGCGGATTTAAAGAGTGCGGAGAAAGGGGACATACTTTTTCCGGCAGAAAAATATATCAATCGGATTCCGGTTAAAAAGCACGATCATGTTCTGATTCCGGCGGGAACGATTCACTGTTCCGGTTCCGATACCATGGTTTTGGAAATCAGTGCAACGCCTTATATCTTTACCTTTAAACTGTGGGATTGGGGAAGAGTCGGCTTAGACGGTATTCCGCGCCCGATTCATGTGGACCGCGGTCTGAACAATATTCAGTGGGACCGTGACACAAAGTGGGTCATGGATAATATCGTGCACAAAGAGCAGGTATGTCACAGTGAGGAAGGCGCAAAAGTAGAGCGCACAGGACTTCATGAGAGAGAGTTTATTGATACTTACCGCTATACGGTTACAAAGCCGTGGCTCTGTAAGAATAACGGAAGTGTTCATATGCTGAATCTTGTGGAGGGAGAGGCAGCCAGAATTGAGAGTCCGACACAGGCGTTTCCGCCATTCGAAGTGCATTATGCGGAGACATTCATTATTCCCGAGGCGGCAGGCGACTATATTATCAATCCGATAAAAGCGGATGATGAGCATCCGGTTTCTGTCATTGCAGCCTGGGTAAAATAGACGGAAAAGAGGAAGATGATGAACGAAAAAAAGATAAAAAAGGTACATGTTGTATATAAAACACATCTGGATATCGGATTTACCGATATGGGGCAGACGGTATTAGACCGCTATGTCAGGGAATATATTCCCCATTCGCTCGCGCTGGCGAAAGAGTTAAACAGCAGAGAGCACAAGACTTTTATATGGACGCTGGGTTCTTATCTGATTGATTATTACAGAAAACATGCCACAGAAGAGCAACGGGCGGAATTAGACCGTGCAGTCAGAGAGGGGGATATCTGCTGGCATGGAATCGCAACTACAACGCATACGGAGCTTTTGGACAGGGATTTGTTTTGTTACAGTTTGGAAATCGGGCAGCGTCTGGACAGAGCGTTTGGAAAACATACCATCGCAGCAAAGATGACGGATGTACCCGGTCATACGATTGCGATTGTAGATGAGCTTGCCGACCGTGGAATCGAGTTTTTACACATCGGCGTAAACGCATCCTCGATGGTGCCGGATGTTCCGATGACGTTTGTCTGGAAACATGGGGAAAAGAGTATTATTGTGCAGTATTCGGCACAGTATGGTGCACCGGGATATGTGGAGGGCATGGATGAGGTGTTGGAATTCGCACACACCGGAGATAACTTAGGACCCCAGTCTGCGGAGGAGATTGAGAAGGAGTTTACACGTCTGAAGAACCGCTACCCGAATGCCAGGGTAGAAGCTTCAACGATGGATTGCTATGCAGAGAGCCTTTTGAAAATAAAAGAGACGCTTCCGGTTGTGGAGGAGGAAATCGGAGATACATGGATTCATGGAATTGCCTCAGATCCATGGAAGGTCGGACGCTATGAAGCGCTGCTGGGGCTCAAAAATCGCTGGAAGGCGGAGGGCAGACTTAGCGGGGAGACGCCGGGGTATGATGATTTTATGACAAATCTGATGCTCATTGCAGAGCATACATGGGGACTCGATTACAAGAAATATCTGGCGGATTTTAAGAACTGGACAAAAGAGGATTTCAACAGAGCGAGAAAAGAGGATACGACAACTCTGGATTATCTTACCAACCGTAACGCGCAGATGCGCGAGGTGCTGGATATGGATTTTAAGCGTTATCGCGGCGGAAAATTTACAGGTTCTTATGCGCAGTACGAGAGTTCTCACGAGGAGCAGCGCCAGTATCTGAACAAAGCAGTGGAGAAGCTTCCTGAGACATTGAGGAAAGAGGCAGAAGCGGCCCTTGCAGCCATGGAGGCAAAACGCCTTTCATGGGATACGGAAACCTGCGGGATTGGAAAAGAGATGGAGTTTGCCGGATGGAAAGTCCGGGTGGACGGAAACGGCGTACTGATAAGGCTGGAAAAAGACGGAAAAGACTGGGCAAAGGACGGGAAAATCGGATATTTTTCTTATGAGACCTTTAATGCGTTAAATTGTGTACAGAATTATTATCGTTATAATCGCGCTTTCTACGAAAACGGCTGCTGGTCGGAGGGAGACTTTTCAAAACCGGGACTGGAATTTGTGGAGGATTTAGAACACCGCAGATATGATTTTTATTTGCGCAAGATGTGCAGACAGGAAGATAAGCTCCTTTTGACCCTTACCGGGGACGAGACGGCATGTGAACGCTACGGCGCTCCGAGAGAGGCACAGATTTGTTATCATTTTACAGGTGACGAGATTCGTTGTACATTAAGCTGGTTTGGAAAGGATGCTAACCGTATGCCGGAAGCACTCTGGTTTGGCTTTGCAATGGATGTGGAGAATCCGAACCGCTGGTGTATGGAGAAAATGGGAGTTCCCGTTTCTCCCCTTGACGTGGTAAACGGAGGAAACCGCCTGCAGCATTGCGCACCGGCACTTCATTACAGCGGTGCGGACGGAATTGCCGTCATAGAGAGCCTGCATGCGCCGTTAGTGAGCGCAGGCGGCGTAAATCTTTACGATGATTACCGGAAGCTGCCGGACGTAAGAAAAGGATTTGCCTATAATTTATTCAACAATAAATGGGGCACAAACTTTAAAATGTGGTGTGAGGATGACTGCAAGTTTGATTTTGTGTTAAAATTAAAAGCCTACGAAAAAGGAAGAGGGAATGAGTAAATGCCGGCTGTCAGTGTGATGATAAAACCCGCCTCAGGAATGTGTAACATGGAATGTGAATACTGTTTTTACTGTGATGAGACGAAAAACCGCCCTTGCGGAAATTATGGTTTCATGTCGGAGCAGACGCTAAAAAATGTGATCCGCAAAACGATGCTCTCGGCAGAAGGAAGCATCAGTTACATCTTTCAGGGCGGGGAGCCGACACTCTGCGGATTGGAATTTTTTGAAAAAGCGCTGGAATATCAGAAACAGTATAACTGGAAAGAAATCCGAGTTTTTAATTCCCTGCAGACAAACGGTTATGCAATCGATGAGCGCTGGTGTGATTTTTTCAGAAAAAACGGGTTTTTAATCGGCGTTTCTGTGGACGGAACCAGAGAAACGCATGACGCATTCCGTCACAGTAAATCAGGCGGTCCGACTTTTGAACGTGTCAGACATACCGTGGAGCTTTTGGAGAGATACGGAGTGGAATACAATATTTTGACTGTGGTAAATAAACAGGTGGCAGCGAACGTCGATAAGATATATGCATTTTATCGGGAATGTGGCTGGCGCTACCAACAGTATATCGCCTGTCTCGAACCCTTTGGGGCGGTGCGGGGCGGCAGCGCCTACGCAGTGACGCCGGAAGAATACGGGAAGTTTCTAAGCAGGCTGTTTGAATTATGGTATGCGGATTATCGGAAGGGAAAACAGCCGTATATCCGCCGGTTTGAAAATTATATCCGGATTCTTCTGGGCTATCTGCCGGAGGCCTGCGATCAGAGAGGAAAATGCAGTATTCAAAATCTGGTGGAGGCGGACGGCAACGTTTACCCCTGTGATTTTTACGCGTTGGATGAATATTGTCTTGGCAATTTTAACACGCAGCGCATGGAAGAAATCAATCAAAAAAGGGAAGAAACCGGATTTATTGCCCGCTCCGAAAAACTGTCCCCGGCATGCAGTGCGTGCGACTATTACAGCCTTTGCAGAGGAGGCTGTCAGCGAAACCGCGATTGGCAGGAGACGGGCTGGTATGAAAATTATTTTTGCAGCGGATATCGCCTGTTTTTTGAAACGTGTTATTCTAAAATGCAGCAGGTTGCAGACGAGGTACAAAAAAGAGGTCATTGACAGGTGCGAATAGAATTTTTATGGCAGGCTTCAGTGCCCCTCATGAAATTTTGCCCCCATACGCCACTGGCGAGGTGAAACATGGAAGTTTTTTTTGAAAATACGATAAAAATAACTAAAATTATCATATCCGACAGCGAGACTTATGTCTGTGACAGACATAGTGGTGGCGGTTAATAGATAACAGGCTTGATTTAAACGCTTCGTCTGAAGCAATTCAGTGAAGGTGGAGCCTGTTATTTTTTTGATGGTTTTAGATAGCCAGGAGAATTCACAGTTCATATCTGCCGCCAAATCCATAAGCTGTCCGTCACGATAATGCTCCTCAATATATTGGAGTACACGGATAGAGATTTCCTGTTCGTAAGAGTTTTTTCCATAAATCAGTTTGTCAGTATGATTCATGAGTGTGAGAAAAAGAAGTCCCATGGTGGTCTGATTCATAAAGCGTTTGTTATGAACCGTGTTAGTGATGGTCCATATAAGGTTTTCTATAAGATTTTGTACGGGAATGATATCTGCCACTTCAAAATGCAGATAATAGATTGGCGATTTGTCGGAACGCAGACAGCCCACAAGGAAGTCTTTTAATAAGCTGTTTTCGGATCCGAGCATGGACAGAGTAAGGTCAAAAAATTCAGGAAGAATGATAAAGTTAATAGCAATATCATCTTTGCCGGCAGGAAGAATCTCCTGGGAAGCATTTTGATTGAGCAGCAGCAGGTTGCCCTTTTTAAGCTCAATTTTATCATTGTTGACAATGTGTGTGGTCTGCCCGGAACACATATAAACCATTTCAATATAATTGTGGCTGTGTTTGGGAAAATGAATGAATCTTGTATGAGGGCGTACTCTGATTAATTTCCCGGCTGTCAGGAGTTTTTTACTGTCAACAATGAATTTGTTCTGGTTGGAATAGAGGTCAAAATCCACGTTGGTATTCCCGTTAAGGATTTGCTGTTCTTCTTCTGTAATTTGACTTAATTCTTTTAGAAGTTGTTGATTCATGGTTGACAATCCCTTCCGTATATGTGCTAAATTCTATCATAATTCTTATAAATATCAATACTGCTATCAGTATAGCAGAAGTTTTTGTGAGTTGCAAATAAGGACAGTTTTTTTGGAAAAAATTGTTCTTTTTTTTATTCTGAATTAGCAGATAATTGTATTATAAAGGAGGTTCGATATGGAGAAATATTATTTGGCAGTAGATATCGGTGCTTCCAGTGGAAGGCATATTTTATCTTACATACATAATGGGAAAATTCACCTGGAAGAAATTTATCGTTTTGAGAACGGTATGAAGAATCAAGACGGTCATCTGTGCTGGGATTTAGAAATGTTATTTACAGAGCTTTTAAATGGTCTGAAGGCATGTAAGCAAAGAGGCAAGATTCCTAAGACAATGGGAATCGATACCTGGGCGGTAGACTATGTACTTCTGGATGAGAAGGACAGGGTATTGGGTAAAACCTATGGTTATCGGGATCATAGGACAGCAGGTGTAGATGAAAAGGTATATCAGTTTATTCCGGAAGAGGAACTGTATGCCAGAACCGGAATACAGAAGCAGATATTTAATACCATCTACCAGCTGATGGCAGTTAAGGAGCAGGAACCGGAGCTTATGGAGAAAGCAAAATCCATGCTTCTGGTGCCGGATTATTTGAATTTTTTGCTGACGGGCATTAAGAAGACAGAGTATACCAATGCCACCACCACACAATTAGTAAGCCCTGTTTCAAAGGATTGGGATTATGAGCTGATTGATAGGTTGGGATATCCGAAGGATATCTTCGGGAAGATAAGCAGGCCGGGAACGCTGGTAGGGAATTTTGGGAAAGAGATTCAGAAGGCGGTGGGGTTTGACTGTCAGGTAATCTTACCCGCCACCCATGATACAGGTTCTGCGGTAGCGGCGATACCCACCACAGAAGAGGATGTGTTGTATATCAGTTCCGGTACATGGTCTCTTATGGGGACAGAGCTTTTAGAGGCGAATTGCTCGGCAGAGAGCAGAAAACGTAATCTTACAAATGAGGGCGGCTATGATTACCGTTTCCGGTATTTGAAAAATATTATGGGGCTCTGGATGATTCAGTCAATCCGAAAGGAGCTTGCAGAGGAGTATTCCTACGGATACATCTGCGAACAGGCGCAGAAACAGAAAATCACATCTCTGGTGGATTGCAATGACGATATGTTTCTGGCACCCGTAAGTATGGCGGAGGCGGTGAAGGGGTACTGTGAAAAGACCGGGCAGCAGGTTCCGCAGAACGAATGGGAGATTGCGGCAGTCATCTATAATAGTCTCGGAAAATGCTATGGAGATACGATCGGACAGATTGAAGAGATGACAGGAAAGCATTATGACCGGATATATGTAGTAGGCGGCGGTTCTAATGCAGAGTATCTGAATCAGGTTACGGCAAAATACACCGGACGCACGGTCTATGCCGGGCCTAGCGAGGCTACGGCTATTGGAAATCTGCTGGTGCAGATGATATATCAGCATGAATTTGAAGACTTAAAAAAGGCAAGAGAATGTGTAGAAAAGTCTTTTGAAATTAAAAAATTTCAAAATGAAAAGGAGAAATTATCATGTTAGTAGAAACAAAAGCAAAAATCGGAGTTTTTTCCATTGCTTTAGGAGCATATCTGCCGCAGTTTCCGTCACTGATACCGGAATTTGAGGCACAGTATGCTGCGTTTAAGAAGATAATCCCGGATACGGTAGAAATTGTGGATGGAGGTATTGTCACAACGAAGGAACTCTCCCAGGCGGCCGGTGATAAATTTCGTGCGGCGGACGTTGATCTTGTAATTTTACAGCTTCTTACTTATGCGACCTCTTATAATATGCTTCCGGCAGTCAGGGATCTCGATGTGCCGGTAGTGCTGGTGAATGTCCAGAAGAAAAGGGCGCCGGAGTATGAAAATACGGATACTGCCATGTGGCTCGGCGAGCTTTATGCTTGTGGCGCTGTTGGTGAGATGGTAGCAGATCTTGAACGGGCAGGTAAACGCCATGCAGTTATCACGGGGGTAGCGGAAGGCGGTGACCCGATAGTGGAGGCTGAGATTGAAGATTGGTGCCGCGCCGCCCAGGTCCGCCGCCGGTTCCGAAATACGAATCTGGCGCAGATTGGACGTCCCTATCCTGGTATGATGGATCTGTATATTGATGAAACCAATCTTTATCATAGGATGTTCCTTTACACCAAGCAGTTTGACTGGGAGAAGATGTGGGCGATTGCTGATGACATCACGGATGAAGATGCCATCTGTGCGAAAGCGCAGGACATCCTTGATACCTTCGATATTGAGGGTGGCGGTACAATAGAAAAGGTCTGGGAAATGGCAAAATATGTGGTTGCTTTTGAACAGTGGGTGAAAGATGAGCAGATTGCTTTCATTGCATCCCATTATGACGGGCTTGCACAGGGAAAAGCAGGAGTCTTAGACAGTATGCTGATTCCGGCGTTCTCCATGCTGATTAAGCAGGGAGTTGCCTGTGCGGTGGAAGGTGATATCAAGGTTGCCATGGCAATGAGTATCTTAAAGACGATTTCCGGAATGGGACAGCTCTCGGAAATGTACTCTATTGATTTTAAAGAAGATATCTGTCTGATTGGTCATAGCGGCTCCGGAGACGCTGATATTTCAGCAAAAAAACCAACGATGAAGATTGTGCCTGTATTCCATGGAAAGACCGGCGGAGGCTATCTGACTCAGTTTTATCCGCACCTTGGTCCGGTTACTTACTTAGGGATCACACAGGATCGGGACGGTAATTTCAAATTTGTCGTGGCGGAGGGGATAAATGAATCCGGACCCATTTTTAACTTTGGCGATACCAATATGCGTACACGTTTTTCCTGTGGGGCAAGAGAATTCTGCAACAGGTGGAGCGAGGCAGGACCGACACACCATATGGCTGCAGCATGCGGCAGACACATTGAAACAATTCGGAAGGTTGCAAAGATATTCAATGTGCCGGTAGATATTGTTACAAGATAAATGAAGCATAGCAATGATATTTGAGAAAGGAAGAAGAAAAATGAATATTACGGACGTAAAATTTGTACAGGGATTTATTCGCATGTGCAACGATGGATGGGAACAGGGGTGGCATGAGAGAAACGGCGGTAACTTGTCCTATCGTATGAAAGCAGAGGAGGTAGAGGAAGTAAGGGAATATCTAAGTGCAGAAGGTGAATGGAAGGAGATTGGAAGTAGCGTGCCGGGACTTGCAGGGGAATATTTTATGGTGACAGGCAGCGGAAAATATTTCCGAAATGTGATTCTTGAGCCGGAGGACAGCATAGGTATCATTGAATTGGATGACAGAGGAGAAAACTACCGTCTCCGCTGGGGGTTGGTAAATGGAGGAAGACCCACCAGTGAGCTTCCGAGCCATCTTATGAATCATGAGGTGAAAAAAGCGGCCTCCAAAGGTGCACACAGGGTCATCTATCATGCCCATACAACCAATGTGATTGCTCTTACCTTTGTGTTGCCTCTGAAGGATGAAGTATTTACCAGAGAATTGTGGGAGATGGCAACGGAATGTCCGGTCGTATTCCCGGATGGCATCGGTGTGGTAGGCTGGATGGTGCCGGGCGGCCGTGATATTGCGGTGGCCACCAGCGAGTTAATGAAAAAATATGACGTGGCTATATGGGCGCACCATGGTATGTTCTGTTCGGGAGAAGATTTTGATTTGACCTTCGGATTAATGCATACAGTGGAAAAATCCGCTGAGATTCTTGTGAAAATGTTGTCCATGAGAGGAGAGAAGCTGCAGACTATTACACCACAGAATTTTCGTGATTTGGCAGTGGATTTTAAGGTGTCACTACCGGAAAAATTTTTATATGAGAAATAGGTAAAAACCATAATTAAGAGACTTTCCGAGGATATCTTCGTAAAGTCTCTTAGTTTTTTTTCCGAATCTGTGAGGGCGGAACGCCATACCGTTTCTTAAATAATTTGCTGAAATGGTACACATCATCATAGCCCACCGCAGCGGCAACCTCCTGAATGCTGCCGTTTGTCCCCTGTTCTAACAGCTCTTTTGCCCGCTCTAAGCGGATATTGATGAGATGGTGAATGGGAGTATCCCCGGTTTCACTCTTGAAAATCCGGGAGATATAAAAGGGGCTTAAATACATATTTTCTGCAATCTGGTCTAAGGAAATTTTTTCCGCATAATGTTCCTCAAAATAGCTGACTAACTGCTCCACCACGTATTTCTTGTTGACGGAGTCAAAGGAATATCCGGTGCCAATGGGGACCGGCTTGCTCTGTTCCCGCAGCAGCAGCACCAACATCTGCACCAGATAGGATTTCAGCATGAGGTAGCGCCCTGCCTGGCAGACGTCATTTTCAGCGGTCATGGAGGTGCAGAGCTTAAATAGCTTTTGCCGCAGTTCCCCGGCAGTGTGGATAACCGGAGTTTCGGTATTTCCCGGCAGATGGTTTTCCGGCAGCTCCGGGAAACGGATATCCGAAAAGCCCACGAAAAATTCCGTGGTGGGGTCCGCCGGGTTTACAACCAGCGCCTGATGCTTCTGTCCGGCATTTAAGAGAATCAAATCTCCCTCACCAACATCATAGCAGATATCGTCAATCCGGTATCTGCCATGGCCGGATAGCACAAAAGCCATTTCTGCAAAATCGTGGCTGTGATAATTGTCCTCATCTTTTATTCTTGTGCCCTTCCAGGTAAAAAGGAAGGTGGGATTCAATTGGTCTAATAGTTGTTCGTAGTTGCTGTAGTACATGATGTTCCTCGTTTCACAATTCTGTTTCTTGTTGCCATGATAAATGCACAAAAACGGACGTCGCAGGAGCTGGCTGCTGCTGTGCATTTCATACAGTCTATGGCACATTATAGCATGTAAGAAATCAGAAACCAATGATTGTTTTTGCAAAAAATCACATGAAAGGTGCAAGATAGTACATTTCATTTTCCGGTAAAAGGGGTATACTTAGAAATTCAAAAGGATGTTAGAAGAACATCTGTGTGCCCGGCAAAGGGCAGAAGGGAAGATAAAGGAGGAGTAGTTACATGACACCAATGAAATGGTTTTTCTCGTTTTTGAAAAAATACCGTGGAAAGATGATATTGGGGCTCTGCATGACCACGGCTGTGTCCGTGCTTTCGGTGGTGAATCCCTACCTGTCAGGACAGATTGTGGATCGGGTTATTCAGGGAGGGGAATATGATTTACTGCTGCCTATGATAGGCTGCCTTCTGGGGGTTACGGTGGTGATGGGCGTATTGCGCTTTGGTTTTCAGGTGGTGCTTGAGACGGCGTCCCAGGGGGTTCTCTATGATATGAGGGATAAGGTCTACCGGAAATTATTAGAAGAGGATTTTGCCTTCTACAATAAAAAGCGGACCGGGGATTTGATGAGCCGCCAGACCGGGGATATGGACGCCATACGTCATTTTGTTGCCTATGTGATTTATGTGGTGTATCAGAGTGTGCTGATGTTTATTTTTGCGTTGATTATGATTTTTACCGTCAATACGAAACTGGCGGCAGCAATGCTTCTGGTACTGCCCTTTACGGCGCTGACCACTTATTTTCAGTCTAAGGAGGTGCACCCGGCGTTCCAGAGAAACCGGGATTGCTTTTCCTCTTTAAACACCTTTGTGCAGGAAAATGTCAGCGGAAATCGAGTAGTCCGGGCTTTTTCCAAGGAAGATTATGAGATGGAAAAATTTGAAGCAGAGAATGATAAGTTCCGCAGCGCCCAGGTGGATGCATCTAAAATCTGGATGAAATATGTGCCTGTATTTGAGGTGCTGTCCTATGTGCTGAATATCATTTTAATGCTTTATGGCGGTCACATGGTGATAACCGGGGAAATCAGCTTAGGGCAGCTGGTGACGGTCAACGGTTACCTGTGGATGTTGAATAACCCGCTGCGGCAGGCGGGATGGCTGGTGAATGATACCAGTAATTTTGTCACCTCTGTGGAGAAAATTTATAATACCTATATGGAAGAGCCAAATGTAAAAACCCCTGTTTCCGGTGTGGTGAAAAAGCACCTGAAAGGAGCTGTGGAGTTTAAAAATGTTTCCTACCGCGCCGATGATGAGGACATTGTAATGAATGTCAATTTCAAAGTAGAGCCGGGACAGACGGTGGGAATTATCGGCTCCACAGGTGCCGGGAAATCTACGATTATGAATCTTTTGTGCCGTTTTTACGATACCACAGACGGAGACGTGCTGGTGGACGGAATCAATGTGCGGGATATGGATTTGTATAACCTAAGGGATAATATCGGTATGGCAATGCAGGATGTTTTTCTTTTCTCTGATACGATTGAAGGCAACATTGCATACGGCAGACCGGACTGCTCCTTTGAGGAGGTGAAGCGGGCGGCGATTATGGCGGATGCCAACCATTTTATTTCCGCTCTGCCGGAGGGCTATGACACGATTGTAGGGGAGCGGGGCGTGGGACTTTCCGGCGGTCAGAAGCAGAGGATTTCCTTAGCCCGCGCCCTGCTAAAGGATCCGTCCATCCTGATTTTAGACGATACCACATCGGCGGTGGATATGGAGACGGAGAGTTACATACAGAGTCAGTTGAAAAAATTAGACAAGGACTGTACGATTTTTGTTATTGCTTACCGGATTTCGTCCATCAAAGATGCGGATTTAATTCTTGTGATGGATGGCGGCAGGATTATCGAGCAGGGAACCCATGAGGAGCTAGTGGCTGCGGGCGGTTATTATGCCACGGCGTTTCGGAATCAGTACGGGGAAATCCCAAAAGAAATTTTTGAGAGAAAGGGGGAGGCGTAATATGGCACGAAACAGATACGATATGGACGAAGTGTTAGAGGACAGCTTCGATGTGGGACAGTTAAAGCGGCTGGCAGGCTACATTTCGCCCTATAAAAAGAAAATGGCGGGGGTCATTGTACTTATGCTTACTTCTTCGGCGCTTACCATGGCAGTCCCTATTTTTTTACAGTTGATTATGGATCAGAGCATTCCTCAGAGGGATATGAAATCCATCTGGATTTACAGCGGGCTGACACTTATCATAGCCGTTTATTCCGCCCTGGCATTGCGGATAAAGATTAAAACTATGAGTGTCATCGGTCAGAACATTGTCCATGATATCAGGCAGGATATTTTCCGGCATTTGCAGGAGCTGCCCTTTTCTTACTATGATGACAGACCCCACGGAAAAATACAGGTGAGGGTGGTAAACTACGTCAACAGCTTAAGTGATTTGTTAAGCAACGGTATCGTCAATACCTTTACAGACCTCTGCAACCTGATTTTTATTCTGGTGTTCATGTTTGCCCTGGATGTGCGGCTGACCCTGGTCTGTCTCTGCGGCCTTCCGGTGCTGGCGCTGGTGATTGTGTTCATTAAGAAGCGGCAGAGAAAGGCGTGGCAGATACAGAGCAACAAGCAGTCTAACCTCAACGCCTACATTGCGGAGAGCATTAACGGCATCCGTGTCACCCAGTCTTTTGTGAGGGAGCGGGAAAACACGGGGATTTTCAATCATTTGAGCGCCAATTACCGCAGCTCCTGGATGAAAGCGGTAATGTATAACTTTACCATGGGACCTAGTGTGGACATTATCTCCACCCTGACCACGGCGTTTATCTATGTGCTTGGCGTAAAGATGATTTTAGCGCCGGACATGACGCTGACCGTGGGGGTTTTGGTGGCGTTTACCGCTTATATCGGGCGGTTCTGGGCACCCATCAACACTTTGGCGGGCTTTTACAATTCCCTTTTGACGGCAATTTCCTATCTGGAACGTATTTTTGAAACCATTGACGAGCCGGTAAAGGTGAAGGACGCACCGGATTCCGTACCTATGCCCCAGGTGAAGGGTGAGGTGGAATTTCGCCATGTGACCTTTGGCTATGAGCCGGGTCAGAAGATTTTAGACGATATCAGTTTTACCGCAGGGGAAGGGGAGAGCTATGCCATTGTAGGCCCCACCGGGGCGGGGAAAACCACGATTGTCAACTTGATTAGCCGTTTTTACAATGTGGATTCGGGAGAAATCCTCATTGACGGCACCGATATTTCCAGGGTGACGCTGCACTCCCTGCGGAGCCAGATGGGAATTATGATGCAGGACAGCTTTATTTTCTCCGGCACCATTATGGACAATATCCGCTACGGTAACCGGGACGCCACAGACGAAGAGGTGATAAGGGCGGCTAAGACGGTCTGCGCCCATGATTTTATCATGGAGATGGAGCAGGGCTACGAGACGGAAGTCAATGAGCGGGGCAGCCGCCTTTCCGCAGGGCAGCGGCAGCTGATTTCCTTTGCCAGGGCGCTGCTTGCAGACCCGAAAATACTGATTTTAGACGAGGCGACCTCCAGCATTGACACGGAGACGGAAATCGTGCTGCAGAAGGGCTTAAATGAGCTGCTGCAGGGAAGAACCTCCTTTATTATTGCCCACAGGCTTTCTACCATTAAGAATGCGGACTGCATTATGTATGTGGATAGGGGAGGCATTTTAGAGCGGGGCAGCCATGAAGAACTGTTAGAGCAGAAAGGGGAGTATTATAAACTGTATATGTCCCAGTATGATTTTTTGCGGGAGTAAGAAAAAACGTGGAACGGAAGAAATTTCGTTTCACGTTTTTTGTGTGTATTTTTACATATCTAAAAATATGACACCTTATTAAAAAACGATGGATTTTTTTCCCGCCGGAAAAACAGTTTAATTAAGATATGAAAACAGCATGTGCCAGAGGAAAATGCCGGAAATTTCCTCTTTGGCAGGAAATACAAAAATCAGGATAAAGGAGTGGAAAAATGTCTGGATATGAGTTTATAGACGGAAAAGGAACCTTTGTGTTAGAGCAGCCGGAAAATACCAGTTATCTCTATTTCCCCATTGCAGGGGAAGAGGGGCTGAAGGGAGCGGTTACCCCGAATCTGGGCGGGGATTTAAAGACAGACCAGAACCATTTTGTCTTGCAGCCGGTCAGCGCCGAGGAATTACATAACAATAAATCCACCAGAAATTTCTGGCTTTGTATGGAGCAGGGCGGCAGCTGGTCCGTGACCGGAGCATCCGCACAGGCGCAGGCAGAAAAATTTACGGCAATGCAGGAGGAAAGCAGCCTTAAGGCGGGATTGATGTGGCAGGAGCTGCGCCGCAGTTCCCAAAAACATCAGCTGGAGGCAAAAGTGACCTCCTTTATCCCCGCGAAGGGTCAGAATGTGGAGGTCATGCAGGTGGAAATCACAAATGCCGGACGCATGGCAGCCACCTTTACCCCGGTGGCTGCAATCCCCCTTTACGGGCGAAGCGCAGATAACATCAGGGACCATCGCCACGTAACTTCCCTGCTGCACCGGATTACCACCACGGAATATGGCGTAGAAGTCACGCCGACTCTGTCTTTTGATGAGAGGGGACATCAGAAAAATGATACCACTTACTATGTCTGCGGTATCACCGGAAAAGGAGAAGCGCCGGAAAGCTTTTATCCGGTGGTGGAGGATTTTATCGGAGAGGGAGGAAGCTTTGAGCGCCCTGAGGCAGTGGCAAAGCAGTTACCGGGAGTAGAGAAGGGAACCACGGCGGAGGGATTAGAAGCCTTAGGAGGTATCCGTTTTTCAAAGACCACCCTGCAGCCGGAAGAGAAGGTTTCCTATACGGTTTTAATAGGACTTACCGGAGACAGAACAGAAATCGAAAAAACAGTGGAAGCCTTTCAGACCGCAGAACAGACCGCAAAAATCTTAGAGGAAACAAAGCAGTACTGGCTGTCTAGCAACAATGTCAGCTATCACACCGGAGACGAGATTTTTGATAATTTCATGTACTGGGTAAATTTTCAGCCCATGCTGCGGCGGATTTACGGCTGCTCCTTTTTGCCCCACCACGATTACGGAAAAGGCGGAAGAGGCTGGCGCGATTTGTGGCAGGACTGTCTTGCGCTCCTTGTGATGGAGCCGGATAACGTGCGGGAAATGCTGTTAAATAACTTTGCCGGAGTGCGGATGGACGGTAGCAACGCCACCATCATTGGAAATAAACCCGGCGAATTTATCGCAGACCGCAATAACATCACAAGAGTCTGGATGGACCATGGCTTCTGGCCCTTCCTCACCACAAAACTCTACATAGACCAGACAGGCGACTGGCAGATTTTACTGGAAAAACAAAACTATTTTAAAGACAAACAGGTGTGCCGGGGAACAGGAACCGACGAAAAATGGAAACCGGAGGACGGAACCCTTCAGAGAGATTCCGAAAACCGTGTGGCAGAGGGTACCATATTAGAACATCTGCTGTTACAAAACCTGACCGCCTTTTACGAAACCGGAGAACACAACCATTTCAGACTGCGGGGCGCCGACTGGAACGATGCTCTGGATATGGCGGAGGAACGGGGAGAGAGTGTGGCATTCACCGCCGCCTACAGCGGAAATCTGAAAGCCCTGACAGAATTGTTAAGATATCTGGACAAAAACGGCGTGGAGAACATCGCACTGGCAGAAGAAATCACCCTGCTTTTACAGCAGGAACCTTCCATCTACAGTGATTCCAAAGAGAAAAACCGGATATTACAGCGCTACATGGAATCCTGTATTCATGAGGTATCAGGAAGAAAAACCGAAGTTTCCTGCCAAAAGACAGCGGATACCTTAGACGCCATGGCAGAGTGGATTTGGGAACATATCCGCAAAACCGAATGGGTGGGCGACGATAACGGCAGACACTGGTTTAACAGCTATTATGACAATCATGGCAGTAAAGCCGAGGGAATACAAGACGGCAGCGTCCGCATGATGCTCACCGGACAGGTATTTGCCATTATGTCAGGAACTGCCACAGAAGAACAGACTGCAGAAATCACAAAAGCAGCCGACGCCTATCTCTATAAAAAAGACGCAGGCGGCTACCGCCTCAATACAGATTTCGGCGAATTAAAAACCGACCTGGGAAGAATGTTCGGCTTCGCCTACGGTCAGAAAGAAAACGGAGCCGTCTTTTCCCACATGACTGTCATGTACGGAAACGCCCTCTATCAGAGAGGCTTTGTCCGGGAAGGCTACAAAGCCCTGCACACCTTATATGAGCAGTCAGCAGACTTTGAACGCAGCCGCATTTATCCCGGCATCCCGGAATACTTTAACGCCAAAGGCAGAGGCATGTACCACTACCTCACCGGAGCCGCCAGCTGGTTCATGCTCACCGTAGTCCAGCAAATGTTCGGCATCCGCGGAACCTTCGGCAGCCTTTTATTAGAACCCAAACTTCTGGCAAGCCAGTTTGATGCCATGGGCAGAGCAGAAATCACCATCACCTTCGCCGGACGAACCTTCCATATTGTCTATGAGAATCTGTCCGGAAAAGACTACGGACAGTACCACATAGACCAGGTTCTCCTAAACGGAGCCTCCCAGGATGCCCTTATAAAAAGAGAACTTATCCTCTCACTGCCAGAAGAAAAAATACACGAAATCAAAGTAATATTAGAGTAAAGCTACAAGTTAATGTAGAATTTATAAAATTAGAAAAAGTTATCCAGAGAAGAACAACTGGGAAACGCAGGAGTTTTCAGACAGACCCTTTTAAGAACATCAGTGTTTAGCCAGTTTATTAATGTGCAGGCATGTTATGTCTAGCACCCGCTGCGATTAATGCAGAAGAAAAAATTAGAAAGAGCTACGCAGAGAAAACCAGCCGGGAAGCGCAGGAGTTTTCAGACAGACCCTTCTAAGGACGCCGGTGCTTAGCGAGGTATTGTCGAGCTTAGCATCCGCTGCGTTCTTAGGGAGCGAGAGCGTGTCTGACTGAAAATGCCTGCGCTTCCCGGCGTCCCTCTGCGAAAACCTAAAAAATATTTATCCAAGGAGGATTCACAATGACCAAAACATTCACCATAAAAAACTACGCTAAAAAATCCACATTCTCCAGCTTCCTCCCCGGTATTTCCGGCGTCCACGGCATCCCCATCTGGTGCTATTACGTCAACCGCGGCCAGGGCGTCGTAAGCTTCGGAGTGGAGGACAAAGACCATGCCATCATGGAATTTTATCCCGCACATCAGGCATACCAGAACGTAAAAAGAACCGGTTTCCGCACCTTCATCAAAAAAGACGGCTATTACTTAGAAATCTTCCAGAAGGAAGACAAACCTCACTCTATGGAAATCGGAATGAATACCTTCACCATACGGGAAAAAGACGAAGTCAACCATCTGGACACGGAAATCACCTACTTCACCCTGCCCGGCGAAAACGTAGGTGCACTGGTACGAAAAATTACCATTACCAACACAGATACCTACGACTGCGAATTAGAAATCCTAGACGGAATGCCCGCCTGCATCCCTTACGGCGTAGATGCCGCAAGCATTAAGGAAATGGGGCAGACCTCAAAAGCCTGGATGCAGGTAGAAGATGAAAAAACCAATGTCCCCTATTACCGCGTACGTGTCAGCATGGCGGACACCGCCGCAGTCTCTGAGGTGGAGGGAGGAAACTTTTCCTTCGCCTGTCTCGCAGACGGAGAAAAATTAAAAGCCATTGTTGACCCGGATGCAGTGTTCGGCTATGACAACAGCTTAGAAAAGGCAGTGGGATTTTTAGAGCGGAGCGCAGAGGAATTGACGGAATACCCCCAGGTGACGGCAAATCAGCTGCCCTGCAGCTTCTTCGTGACAAAGCAGCCTCTTGCCACAAAGAAGAGCATGACGATTTATGAAGTTATCGGACAGGTGGAAAATAAGGATGTCTTACATAAATTTTTACAGAAAAAATTTGACGAAACATATTTTGACAAGAAATTTACAGAGGCAGTGAATTTGACAGAAGAATTGTGCAGAGGCATCGAAACCCACACGGGAGACGAACGCTTTGATACCTACTGCAAATATACCTATCTGGACAATCTGCTGCGGGGCGGCTATCCCACAAAGCTGACGAAGGATAAGGTTTTTTATCTCTATTCCAGAAAACACGGCGATTTAGAGCGGGATTACAATTATTTCTGCATGTTGCCGGAATTTTATACCCAGGGAAACGGAAACTTCCGGGATGTCAATCAGAACCGCCGCCTGGATACGGTATTTCACCCCTTTGTGGGAGATAAAAATATCAAAATGTTCTACAGCCTGATACAGCTTGACGGGTATAACCCTCTTGCAGTGGAGAAGGTTACTTATCAGTTAAAGCAGGAGCAGGCGGAAAAGCTACCTCTTCCGGATAAAGTACAGCAGTCATTTACCAGGCCTTTTACACCGGGAGAGGGCTATCGCAGATTAGAGCAGGCCGATGTGCCGGAAGAAGAGAGACAAAATTTATTCGAGCGGATTTTAGAACAGGCAGAGGAAACCGTAAACGGCAATTTCGGAGAAGGATACTGGTGTGACCACTGGACCTACAATCTGGATTTAATCGAAAATTATCTGGCGGTGTTTCCGGAGCGGGAGAAGGAACTGCTGTATGACGGGTCCTACACTTGGTTTTTATCCCAGATAAACATCAACCGGAGAGCGAAGCGTTACGTGAAAACCCCTGCGGGCATCCGCCAGTATCACGCCTTAGCGGAGGAAAGCCGCCGGGACAAAAAACTTAACAATGACAGCGCTTGCAAGGGAAATTCCTGCAATGGTACGGAGAAGCTGGTAAGGGCTTCTGACGGAAAAATTCTTTATGCCACATTGATGGAAAAATTACTGTTATTGTGTACGACGAAATATGCCACATTAGATTCCTATGGCATGGGAATCGAGATGGAGGGCGGCAAGCCGGGCTGGTATGATGCCTTAAACGGAATGCCGGGGATTTTCGGCTCTTCCATGGCAGAAACTTGTGAGCTTGGCAGAATGTTAGCCTATACCATCGGGGCACTGGAAAGATATGACTGTGAAGTAGAGGTATTAGAAGAGATTGCCGGTTTGATAAAAGCCTTGGATACCATTACGGAAGAAGAAAAAGAGGATTTACTGAAAGAGGAAAAAGTCATGAGCTTCTGGAATCGTATCAATGATGCAAAGGAAGCATACCGTGAAAAAACATTTGAGGGAGTTTTTGGCAGAAAAGCCGTATTTTCTTCCGGAGAATTAGCAGAGATTTTAAAGAAATGGGAGACCGTGGTAAATGCAGGAATTGCAAAGGCATACCGCTTTGGGGAGGAAATTTTCCCGACCTACTTTACCTACGAAGTGACGGACTATGAGGAGCGGGGAGACGGAATCGTGGCGAAAGACTTTGCCGTAAAACCGGTACCTTATTTTCTGGAAGGTCCGGTGCGTTACCTGAAATTAGACAGGGAAACGGAGCAGAAGCAAAAGCTTTATCGGGAAGTAAAAGACAGCGATTTATATGACGGAAAGCTGTGCATGTATAAGGTAAATGCCGATTTGGCTTCCGGTTCCTATGAATTGGGACGGGCAAGGGCGTTTACGCCGGGATGGTTAGAAAACGAATCTGTCTGGCTGCACATGGAGTATAAATATTTGCTGGAATTATTAAAATCCGAAATGTATGAAGAGTTTTTTGCAGATTTTAAGAAAGCGGCAATCCCGTTTCTGGATGCGGAGCAGTACGGAAGAAGTATTTATGAAAATTCTTCCTTTATTGCCAGCAGCGCCAATCCTAATCAGGCATACCACGGGAAAGGCTTTGTGGCGAGGCTCAGCGGCTCCACCGTGGAATTTTTGCAGATGTGGCAGATTATGATGTTTGGGAAACAGCCCTTTGCCCTTTTGGATGGAAAACTGTCGCTGCAATTATCCCCGGCGCTGCCGGAGTACCTCATTGGTGAGGAAAAACAGGTGACAGCCATGTTTTTAAGTAAAATTCCGGTGACGTACCATGTGGATGAGAAAAAGGCTTATCTGCCGGGGCAGTACCGGGTGGAATCGGTGGATGTGGTATATGAAAAGGGCAGCCATTATACCATTACCGGAGGTGTTATCAGCGGGAAACTGGCGGAGGACATCCGGGAACAGAAGGTGTCTGCTATCCACGTGAAGTTAAGGAGCAGATGATTGCGGAATCAGATTTGCAGGTACAGGCAGAAAACGGGAATATGAGGGAAAAAAGTAAAACCATGGAGGAACAGAAAATATGAAAGTAATTACAACAGATTTCTCAAAGGGAAAGTTCTGGGAAGAGACAGAAGTAAAAAAAGAAAAAACGGAGGACTGCATGAAGGTGGTCAATGTCTATCCCCATCATAAGGACCAGGCGGTGAGAGGCTTTGGCGGTGCGTTTACGGAGGCAAGCGCCCACAATTATGCGGCGCTTGATGACGCAGAAAAGAAAAAAGTCATAGAAGGATATTTCGGGGAGACGGGGCTGGCCTACCGCATGGGAAGAATTACGGTTCACAGCTGTGACTTCGGTCTTGGAAATTACACGTATCTGGAGGGGGAGGACGAGAGCCTTGCAAGTTTTTCCTTAGAGCATGACAGGAAAGAGATTCTGCCTATGCTGCAGGAGGCCATGGAGGCTGCGGGAGAACCCATGGAATTTCTTGCTTCTCCCTGGTCACCGCCTGCTTTTATGAAATCCAACGGAGAGATGAACCACGGAGGAACCTTGAAAAAGGAGTATTACCAGAGCTGGGCGGATTATATTGTGAGGTTCTTAAAGGCCTATGAGGAGGAGGGAGTCTATATCCGCTGCCTTACGGTGCAGAATGAGCCGGAGGCGGTACAGACCTGGGATTCCTGTACCTACAGCGCAGAAGAGGAAGGAAATTTTGTGAAGGACTATTTAGGCCCCGCATTACAGAAGGCAGGATTATCTGACCGGGAAATCTTTATCTGGGACCACAACAAGGAGGCGCTGCTTGAGCGGGTGGAAAGGACCATGGCACAGGGAAATGCCGCAGATTATATCCGGGGGGCAGCCATGCACTGGTATACCGGAGACCACTTTGAGGCACTTCATTTGGTTCGGAAAGAGTTTCCCGGCTTAGAGCTGCTTTTTACGGAAGGATGTGTGGAATATTCCAGATTTTCAGAAGATGACCAGGTGATGCAGGCGGAGATGTACGCCCATGATATTCTGGGAAATCTGAATGGCGGTATCAGCGGATATTTCGATTGGAATTTGCTGTTAGACGACATGGGAGGCCCGAACCATGTGGGAAATTTCTGTGCAGCCCCTATGATGTATAAAAAAGGCACCAAAGAGGTGGAAAAGAGGCTGAGCTATTATTATATCGGGCACTTCAGCCGTTATATTGTCCCGGGCAGCGTCCGGATTGGAACAACAAGGTATACCGATAAAATCGAGGTAACGGCATTTTTGACACCGGAGCAGGAGAGGGTTGTTGTGCTGCTGAATAAATCGGAGGAGGATGTAACTGTGACCCTGCGGGAGAACGGAGAGGGCTGTCAGCTTTTCTTAGATGCACATTCTATTGTCACAGTGTGCTATCACTAAAAAACAGAAACTAAAAAAAGAACACCTTTTTGAAAAAAGCGTCATTATACGGCGCTTTTTTCTTTTCTATAATAAAAGCTACAAAGAAACAAGGAAACAATCATAAATGTTTCAGAAAAAAAGGAGGATATTTTTATGAATTGGAAAAAAGCAGTATCAGTATTACTTGTCAGTGCAATGGCACTCTCCATTACAGCATGTGGAAATGGTGGAAATACAACCACATCTAATGCAGACGGGGCGGGAAAGAATGAGGCAGCAGAAAACGGTGCCGCAGCAGGTACGGAAAGTGAAGGAGGTACAGACGGTGCAGCTGCAACCGGTGAGAAACTGGTGGTATGGACCTTATCCAATGACCTGATTGATTTTGGAGAAAGATATCAGGAGCAGACAGGCGTTACGGTAGAAACAGTAGTAATTGAGCCGGCAAATTATCCGACAAAGGTTCAGACCGCATTGTTAGCAGGGGAGAAAGAGCCGGATATCATCGTCGGAGAACCGAAAATGCTGGAAGATTTCTATGACGCAGGATTTTTTGAGGATTTAGACCAGTATGGCGCACAGGATTATGCAGACCAGATTGTAGACTATGTCTGGGAAGTAGGACAGTCTGAGGACGGCGTACAGAGAGCAATTTCTTATCAGATTACACCGGCAGGTATCTACTATAGAAGAGATATTGCTAAGGAAGTATTTGGTACAGATGATCCGGAAGAGGTGGGAAAACTCTTTGCAGATTATCCGACCATTTTAGAGACCGCAGATAAATTAAAAAATGCAGGCTACCGTATTTTCTCATCAGACGCTGAAATGAATGTATTTTCCGGTGACTCTGCCTGGGTAGTAGACGGAACCTTAAATGTATCAGAGGCAAGATACGAGTACATGGATTTATGTGTACAGCTTTATCAGGACGGATTGACAGCATATGCAAACCAGTGGTCTACTCCATGGTATCAGGCAATGGCAGGCGAGGTACCCATCCTTACCGCGGATATCCAGAACTACGCTGACGACTCTGTCGATGTATGGGATGCGGAAGCATTTGAAGAAGCAACAAAGGACATGATGAAAACAGAAGTATTTGCTTTTGGACTTCCTTCCTGGGGTGTACTGACCATGAGAGATAACGTAAAAGATACTTCCGGTTTATGGGGAGTTTGTTCAGGCCCGGCTTCCGGTTTTGACGGTGGTACATACATCGGTATTTCTTCCCAGTCTGAGAAAAAAGACCTTGCATGGGATTTCGTGAAATTCTGTACCTTAAACGAAGAAACTGCTGACTGGTGGATTGAGTTCTCCCAGGGTGATACGGTTTCCTTAAAATCTGCTCTTGAAAAACACAAAGACGATGCAAATGAGATTTATGGCGGTGAGAAATTATACCAGTTCTGGTTAGAGCAGGCTAAGACCATTGATACTTCTAAAGTTACAAGATACGATCAGGCAATCGGTGACGCATGGGGAAATGCTATTTCTGCTGTTAAGACAGGTGAGAAAACCAAAGAGGAAGCAGTGGCAGAGTTTTATGACAAGATTGAATCAACTTACCCGGATATCACCGTAAACAGAGAATAAGTAAGAGCAATGAAACGGAATAGCCGAAGACCCGCATTTGCGGGTCTGACGGTTATCCGATAGTGGAAGCAAGGGACATTGGAACCAATGTCCGAAGATGAGGAAAGGGCATGGTTTATTATGGAAACGAAAAAAAAGAAAATAAAAAACTATAATAACGCAGGTTACTATTTTGTAGCGCCGTTTGTTATCGTATTTTTGATTTTTAGCGTTTATCCGGTAATAAGGACGTTGTATTTTAGTTTTACAAATGCGAAAATTGCCGGAGTCGGGGAAATAAGCTGGGTGTGGTTTGACAACTATAAGCGGGTCTTAACAGACAAATTTTTCTGGAGAGCATTATGGAATACGGTAAGAATCTGGGGAGTAAATATCGTGTTGCAGCTTGGACTGGCGTTTTTACTCATGATGGTATTCAGCGATGTGAAATATAAGATGCGCGGGCTTGGCGTTTTCCGTGTCATTTATTATCTGCCAAACCTGATTGCGGCAACATCCGTAGCGTTTTTGTTTAAAACATTGTTAGACTGGCGTTATGGTACCTTTAATCAGATTATTAACGGTATTTATCATTTATTTGGAAAAGCTTACAATCCCATTGATTGGTTGGGGACGGCATCACATGCCGGGGGAACCATTGCGGTGATACAGACCTGGGTCTGGTTTGGTAATTCCTTCATCATGCTGATGGCAGGAGTACAGGGGATTTCAAAAGATTACTTTGAGGCGGCAGCCATCGACGGCGCCGGAAGATGGACAGTATTTGGAAAAATCACATTACCGCTGCTTCGGCCTATTTTACTTTATGTGGCAATTACATCACTGATTGGCGGTCTGCAGATGTTCGATTTGCCGTACCTGATGTCTGATAAGGCCAGCGCTTCTTATGACTCCGTACAGACGGTGGTAATGTATCTTTATAAATTCGGATTTGAAACGGGAACGACACAGACAGGGTATGCTTCAGCCATTGCATACATTATATTCTTAATTATTCTGGCAGTTTCTGTAGTACAGTTTAAACTCTTTAATAAGAAGGAGGCATAGCGGTTATGTATACGATTGGTTATAAAATAAAAAAGGGTATTCTTTATCTGCTTTTGATATTGTTGGGATTAACCTGCCTTCTGCCATTCCTTCTCATGCTGGTGAATGCCACCAGAAGCGGTTCGGAAATTGTAACTTCCTTTACACTAATTCCCAGTACCCATCTGGCAGAAAACTGGGAAACAGTATTTGAATTCTTTAATTTGTTTAAGGGAATGTGGAACAGTTTAATTGTTGCGGTTCCTGCAACACTGCTGACCGCTTATTTTTCCGCCATGACAGCTTATGGGCTGGCAATGTATAAATTTAAGGGAAATAAACTTATATTCGGCACCATTCTGGTGTTCATGATGATACCGGGACAGCTTGGACTGATTGGTTTTTATAACTTATGTACAAAGCTTCATCTGGTAAACTCCTACATACCATTGATTATTCCGGCAATCGCAGCACCGGGAACCGTGTTTTTCTTAAGACAGTATGTACTGTCGGTACTGCCGCCGTCATTGATTGAAGCGGCGAGAATTGACGGGGCAAGCGAGCTGTATTCCTTCCACAGAATTGTACTTCCGGTGATGTCTCCGGGCATTGCTACCATGGGTATTATGGCATTTATCGGAAACTGGAACAACTACCTGCTTCCGATGATTATCTTAAACAAAAACGAGAAATTTACTCTGCCGGTTATGATGGCAACGCTTCGGGCATCTACAGATATTAATTCCAATCAGGGTGCGATTTATTTAGCAGTTGCAATTTCCGTCATTCCAATCCTGTTGGTATTTGCATTCTTCTCAAAATACATTATCAGCAGTATTTCGGCAGGTGCGGTAAAAGAATAATAAAGAGCCATCCTGGCTTAGGAAGATGAAACTTCCTGGGCCTTTTGGCATATAGGCTGTCTTGCAGGAAAAAGGACTTTTTGCTATAGTAGGGGAGTATAGAAAAGAAGGGAAAGGTGTAAGAATGGGGTTGGTAAATAAAAGGTTGAAATACATAGGGCTGTTGCTGTCTGCGGCAGTATTTCTGTCAGGCTGCAGCGAAGAAGCGGAAGAGACAGAGGAGAAGGCAGCAAAAGAGCCGGTTACCCTTCAGTGGTATATCAATTATTCCTGGTATAATACGGATTTCGGAGAAAATATCGTATCCCAAAAGATAACAGAGGATACCGGAGTGGATATCCAGTTTATTACACCCACCGGCAATGAAGCGGAATTGTTAAATTCCCTGATTTCTGCGGATAATCTGCCGGATATTATAACCTTAGGCTGGTGGGAAGATCAGGTAGACATTATGATAGAGAAAGGCATGGTATATGCCTTGAATGAGCTGGCAGAGGAATATGACCCTTATTTTTTTCAGGTAGCGGATGAAGATGTGGTGGAGTGGTATACCAGAGAGGACGGAAATATTTACTGTTATCCGAATTCCACTTATAAGCCGAAGGACTACGAAGAGCATGATAATATCGGCTCGAATCAGACTTTTCTGGTACGAAAGGACATTTATGAGGCAATCGGTTCGCCCGATATGACCACGCCGGAAGGATTTGCGGCGGCAGTGAGGGCGGCGGCAGCGATGTTTCCGGAGGTGGACGGGGAACCCCTGATTCCGGTGGGAAGCCATATTTTTAACGAGACAGGCTGCAATTCCTTTGACCAGTATCTACAGAATTTTTTAGCAATTCCCTTTGAGAAGGATGGCGTTTACTATGACCGCTATACGGATGAGGACTATGTCACATGGTTAAAGATGTTCCGGGAGTTAGGCAGTGAGGGTTATCTGAAAAAGGACATCTTTATTGACCAGAGATCCCAGATGGAGGAGAAGCTTGCAAAGGGACAGTATTTCTGTATGATTTATCAGCGGACGGATATGGCAGACCAGGAAAAGGAGCTTTACGCAAAAAATCCGGACAGGATATACATCGCAGTGGATGGACCAAGGAACAGTGCGGGAGATGATCCGATGCTTCCGGGGGCAGGCATTAACGGCTGGACGGTGACCCTGATTTCCCAAAATTGTGAGCACCCCGAAAAGGCAATAGAGCTGTTTTCCTATCTGATCAGTGAAGAAGGGCAGAAATTGACTTATCTTGGTGTGGAAGGAGAAACCTATGATACGGTAGACGGAAAAATAGTGCTGAAAGAAGAGGTAAACGACCTTTTAAACAGAGATAGAAATGAGTATGACAGGATTTACGGGGCGGACAACGCTTACTGGATGTTTCAGGACAATGTCATGCAGCTGCAGTGGAAATCCGAGAGTGAAGAGGACGATCCGGTGGCACAGTTGGAGAGATGGACAATGCCATATACCCACTATCTGGCACAATATGAAATGTGTTTTGATGCCAATACAAAGGCGGGAAACTGTGACAGCCAGATTAAGGAGTTGTGGAGTCATACATTGCCGAAATTATTGTTAGCTCCTTCTGAGGAGGAGTTTGACGCTATTTTTGCGGAATTTGTAGAGAAAAGAGAGAAATTAGGCTTTTCTATTGTGGTAGAGGAGAGCACAAGACAGGTGAAGGAGACAAAGGCGCGGTTGGGATTGGAATAGCATGAAAAAAATCATGGAACGTTTTCAGAGGTTAAAACTGAATATTAAATTTACGGTCATTATCATTTTTTTTGTGGTGGTGTGTATGGCAGTTTTGTCGGTGGTTCTGTTTTATAATATGGAACAGAATGTGATCCGGCAGCAGACAGCATCCATGGAATACAAGATAGAGAAAAATTACGGACAGATAGTAAAGAATGTGGAAACCATCAATATGTCCACCCAGATTTTTTTAAATGACACGGAATTAAAAAAGTTTTTAAACCGGGTAAAAACCGGAGAGGAAGTTACCACGGAAGAAATGCTGGATTTTTATGACAGGGATATCGGTTTCTTAGAGCGCATGGTAAACAGCAATTCCTATCTGTACCAAATCCGGGTTTATGTGGAGAGCAATACCATGCAGGAGATGATGCCCATATTATACCGGCAGTCCCGTATGGAGAAACTTTCCTGGGCGGCGGATGACATCACGGAGGGGTGGAAATTTGATTATGTTGACCGGATTTTTGAGGATAACGGTTTAGCGAAGCAGAAACGAATCGTGTCTCTGGTTTCGGAGATGACGGATTTTGAAAACGGAAAAATAGGAACGGTAGAAGTTGCTATGGAGATGGAAACCATGTTCCCGGGACTTTACGAGCAGGGAGCGGATAATTTCTGCTGCTTTATTGACGGGGCGGGAAACCGTTATACGGGTTATGAAGATCCGGAGCAGTATATGGATGTTATTTTAGCGCAGAATGCTGATTGCGATGTGACACAGACTTATTATACGAAAATCGACGGGAAAAAACTGGTGGTCGGGTACATGCCCTTAAAGGAACTGGGGGGAATTTTGGTTTGTGTACAGGATATTACCTCAGAGATCCTTCAGGTTTACCGGATGCGTGATATCTTTATTGCAGCCATGATTTTGGTGCTGATTGCGCTGGCATTTTTGATTAACCAGATTGTCCGGGGGATTCTGCGCAGATTTTATGACATTATCGAGTCTATCCGTGAGATTCAGAAGGGAAATCTTGAAGTTGTCATCACGGACTGCGGAACGGATGAGATGGGAGAATTAGGACTTCAGATTAACAAGATGATGGAGCGCATTAGACAGCTGATGGATGATAACCTGAAAAGAGAGCTGTTAGCAAAGGATTCGGAAATCCGGGCGTTGCAAAACCAGATTAATGCCCATTTTATCTATAATGTGTTAGAGTCTATTAAAATGATGGCTGAGATTGAGGAAAAATACGAGATATCCGATGCCATCACGTCCTTAGGGAGGCTGCTACGCTACAGTATGAAGTGGGTGTCGGGAAATGTGACGGTACAGGAAGAGGTGGAATACATCAAAAACTATCTCACCCTGATTAATCTGCGGTTTGATTATGAGATATTTTTATCCTTAAATATCCCGGAGGAAATCATGATTCAGGAGATACCAAAGATGTCCTTACAGCCCATTGTGGAAAATGCCATATATCATGGCATCGAGCAGTTGGCGGAGGACACCACCATATATATGAAAGGGTATGTAGAAGGGGCAGACTGTGTCATTGAGATTACGGATGCGGGAAAGGGAATGAATCAGGAGCAGGTACAGGAACTGTACCGCAAGATTTCCGGGGAAATAGAAACCAGCGGCGGTTCCGGTAACGGAATAGGCCTTAAGAACGTACAGGACAGGATTCATATGAATTTCGGTGAGGAATATAACATTGAGATTGTGTCAAGGTTAGGCTGTTATACGAAAGTGATTGTAAAAATTCCAATGCGGCATAAACCGGAAAACGGCAGTTATCCTGCCGGTGGGGGAAGGCGGAGAGAAGAATGAAAACAGTATTGATTGTAGAAGACGAAAAACTGATACGCCAGGGGATAAAAACCATGGTGCAAAGAAGCGGTGTTCCCGTGGAAGTGATTATGGAATGCAATAACGGGCAGATGGCATTAGAGATATTGAAGGAACAGAAAATAGATGTGATGTTTACGGATATCCGTATGCCAAAAATGGACGGGATTGAGCTGGTAAAAGCAATGCAGGAGTTAGAGCATGTCCCGCTCACCGTGGCGGTCAGCGGCTATGACGATTTCTCCTATGCCGTGGAAATGATGCGCCAGGGCGTGAGGGAATACATTTTAAAACCTGTAGACAGGGACAAGATTCGGGAAATTCTTGAAAAATTTAACCGGGAAATTGAGGAAAATCAGCAGAAGGACGAGGAAATCCGAAGTATCAGCTATCAGCAGTTAAAATATTTCATGCTGCAGGAAAACATCGGGCAGGAGGAGCTGTCTGCCATGGTGAATCAGTTCCAAAAACTGTTTTATCCCGATTCCTATGTGTTGTATTGTATGGAGGCGGAACCGGGCAGACAGGAGAAAAGGACAGGAGATTTTATCTGGTTAGAGGAATTGGCGGGACAGCAGATTTTTATTGTGGAGGAAGCAAAAAAGGAGCAGCTGATTGAGCAGGAGCTGAAAGAGAGCTTTGCGGGGGAGAGCCTGCCTCATCAGGGGCTGAGGGAGTTAAAGCAGGCATATGCAGAGGGACTTGCTGCAAGAAAACGGGCATTTATAAAGGAACGGAATATTGTGGTGTATTCGGAAGAAAAGCAGAGCGGAATGCTGCCCGTGGACACAAATTTGATTCACCAGATGGTACAGATGCTTGCCACGGATAAAATCGGGGAGGCCTGCCATATTTTAGATAAAATTGCATGGGAGGTAAAAAGGGAGCAGTTAAGTGTGGATTCCTTTGCAGAAAATATCGGGATTATGATGGACAGCATTTGGTCTACCTATCAGAATGTGTTAGAGGTAGACAGCGAGTCTTTGGCAAAATTCCGGAATATTTTTGCATGGGCCTCCTTAGAAGAATTTAAAACAGAACTTATCGGCTGGATGCAGGAGTTCCACAACCGGATTCATGCGGAATTTGACGATTATAAAAACAAGCATAAGATACAGCAGGCAGTGGAATATATTCAGAAGCATTATGCCGAGGAGCTTAACATGGCGGTGGTGTCGAATATGATTTCCATGAATTACTCCCTGTTTTCCTATGAGTTTAAGCAGTATACCGGAAGCAACTTTGTGAATTATCTCAGGGATATCCGGATGAAGGAGGCAAAACGGCTTCTGGCAGAGACGGAGCTTAAGGTTGCGGAAATCAGCAGACGGGTGGGATATGATAATGAGAAACATTTTATGAAGCTGTTTAAAAGCGTCTGCGGCGTGTCTCCGACGGAGTACCGGAAGAATAAGGATTATTCGGAGTAGACAGCCCGGCAATGTGCGAATCCTGTAGAAAAAAGGAGTGTATGTATCGAAAAAGCTAGGAAAAAGACGATTACTTATGCCTGAAGAATGTAGGACGAACTTTGGGGCATATTTTAGAAAACACCGGAAAATTACGGTGTTTTTTTGTATATTCGGCTGGTTCTAAAAATGAAAAGATAATTTAAAAACAGGCTAATAGACAGAAATTCGGTGAAAATGCAGAAAGATTATAGGCAAAAGTAAGAAAAAAATTTTTTGAAGAACAGGAATAAAAAATTTGACTTTTGGATATAACCTAAGTATGATAAGTGCCTGTTAGATGTATCATTCTTGAGGAAAGGAGCAAAATGAGAAAAAAAATATTGGATATGGCGTGGCTGCTTTTATTCCTAATGAGCCTTACCGTGATATCCAACATTCAGGGAGAGAAGGGATTGCCGGAAACCGTAGATAAGGAGGTGGCAGGAACGGAAGCTTCCGAAAGTTCATTTACGCCAGAATCAGATGAAAAAACAGTTATCACAAAAAATGAGATTATAAGGGTTATGCAGCCGGAGACGGAGCTTCCCGAAGAAAGCGGCATAGAGCCGGAAACGGAGTTGCCCGAAGAAAGCGGCATAGAGCCGGAAACGGAGTTGCCCGAAGAAAGCAGCATAGAGCCGGAAACGGAAATCCCGCAGGAGGGCGGAAACCGTTGGAATATTACTTTGACACAAGAGGAAACGGATCTGCTGGCCAGAATTGTCTGGTTAGAGGCCCAGGGAGAGCCGGTGGAAGGTCAGCAGGCAGTGGTGGAGGTGGTTTTCAACCGAATGGCGTCCAATTTATATCCCGACACCTTATATGGCGTTCTAAGCCAGAGTAATCCGGTACAGTTCTGTTCCTGGAAAAACAGAGATTGTGCCTTACCGACGGAGAAGGAATATCAGTCCATAGAAGATGTAGTAGAGGGAAAAACAGCACTTTTAAGAAATGATACAATGTATTTTTCTACATTTCCATTAACAGACCATGTAGAACGAAAAATTGGAGGACATTATTTTTGCTATTAGGGGCGCAGCTGCGCTCCTTTTTTCTATCGTTGACAAACCGGAAAAACACGGTATGATAATCTAGGGAAACAAAATTTTCCCAGGAAGATATCGACAGAAAATTTCAAAGAAAGCAGGAGCACTTTGTTATGATAGAAGGCAGACAGGATGCAGGAAAAAGAGAAGAGTTTCTCACTCCCCAGGAGAAAGTAGAAAAGAGTTTAAGAAAAAAATTCCATAAAAGCATTTTCAGCCGTTTTACCAAGGCGATTACCGTCTATGATATGATACAGGAGGGGGATAAAATCGCAGTCTGTATTTCCGGCGGCAAGGATTCCATGCTGTTGGCGAAGTGCTTTCAGGAACTGCAACACCACAGAAAAAAGAATTTCGATTTAACTTTTCTTGTGATGGACCCGGGGTATACAGAGGAGAACCGCAGGAGGATTGAGGAAAATGCGGCGCTGATGGGCATCCCCCTCACCATTTTCGAAAGCGATATTTTTAATGCGGTGGTTGACATTGAGAAAAACCCCTGTTACCTGTGCGCTAGAATGCGGCGGGGACATTTATACAGCAAGGCGAGGGAATGCGGCTGCAATAAGATTGCCTTAGGGCATCACTATGATGATGTGATAGAGACAATTTTAATGGGGATGCTCTATGGGGCGCAGATACAGACCATGATGCCGAAGCTTCACAGTACCAATTTTGAAGGAATGGAACTGATACGTCCCCTGTACCTGGTACGGGAGGAAGATATCAAGCACTGGCGGGATTACAATGAGCTGCATTTTCTGCAATGTGCCTGCCGTTTTACGGAAAACTGCGCGAACTGTGATGATGACGGGGTAGCGCTTTCAAAACGTCAGGAAGTAAAGAAACTGATACGGGAGCTTTCTAAGGGGAACCCCTTTGTGGAGGCAAATATTTTTAAAAGCGTGGAAAATGTGAATTTGAATACGATTATCGCCTATAAACAGGAGGGAGTTGTGCATCATTTTTTAGATAGCTATGAGAAAAGATAAATTGTTTATGTACAATTTAAGAAGAACCCATTGAAAAAACGCAAGAAACTGTTATAATTAATAGTACTTTGGTACGTTTATAGATGTTGAGGGCGGTAAACTGGGAGGGACACAGGAGATGGAAAAAAAGCAGGATTTATTATTAGAGCGCATGAGCCACGAGCTTCGTATCCCCATGAACTCCATTATCGGATTGACCTATCTGAGTAAGGAGAATATTGAAAATCCCAGACAGGTACTTGAAAATCTTGATAAAATCGAACGTTCTGTAAAATTTTTACGTTCTTTTATGGATGACATTCTGAATTTGTCTCTTCTTGAGAGCGGCAGAGTGGCAGACGAGAAACGGGAGATATCCTTTGTACAGTTTTTAGAAGAACTGACCGGTCCGGTAAAAAGTATGGCAGAGGAAAAACAGCTTTTCTTTTTGACGGAACAGAGAGGAGTGCTGCAACAGAATTATTGCTTTGACGGAGACAAATTAAAGGCAGCGCTGTCTAATATTTTGGAGAATGCGGTAAAATATACGCCTGCCGGGGGCAGGGTGGATTTTATTGCGGAGCTGCTGCAGGACGCCCCAGGGAGCGGGAAGTTCCGGTTTGAGGTGCGGGACACCGGTATTGGAATGTCGGAGGAATTTTTGCCGAAGATGTTTGAGCCCTTTGAGCAGGAGGAAGAGGGAGGAACCACCCTTTACGGAGGAACCGGGTTAGGACTGGCTGTTTCTAAGAATATCATAGATTTCATGGGCGGTAAAATCGATGCTTATAGCGTCAAGGGAAGCGGAACTACAATAGTGGTAACAGTGGAGCTTGAAAAAGCAGAGCAGGCGGCAGAGGAAACTGTGGTAGAGTCTCGGAAGGAGGTTTCCGGTGAAGCACAGAAAAAATCCGGAAAGAAAGACTATGATTTTTCAGGAAAACGCATTCTTCTGGTGGAGGACAATGATATTAATATAGAAATTACCAGAAATATCCTGTTACATAAAAATTTTGAAGTGGATGTGGCGTTAAACGGCAAAGAATGTGTGGATAGGTATTTAGAGAAAGCGCTAGGCTATTATGATGTAATACTGATGGATATCCGAATGCCGGTGATGGATGGGCTGACAGCTGCGAAGGTGATACGGGAATCTTCCCACGGAGACAGTAAAACAGTTCCTATCATTGCCATGACCGCCAATGTGTTTGAAGAGGATGTCAAAAAATCCTTTGAGGCAGGGATGGATGCCCATTTGAGCAAGCCTTTGGATATCCGCCAGATGTATGAGCTTTTGTCTCAGCTGGTTTTAGGATAATTTTGTAATGTGACATTGTTACGGTAATCTTTCTTAGATTGGGTATAATAAAGATATCATTTTAAGAAAAAGGAGAAAAAACGATGGCAGTATTACACATTACGAAGAAAAATTTCAAACAGGAAGTATTAGAGGCGAAAGAGCCGGTTTTAGTAGATTTCTGGGCAGCCTGGTGCGGACCATGTCAGATGCTTCTCCCGGTGGTGGAGGAGCTTGGCGGGGAAGTGAAGGATGCAAAAATCTGCAAGGTGAACGTGGATGAGCAGCCCGAACTGGCGGAAAAATACCAGATTATGACGATCCCCACGCTGTTGGTATTTAAAGACGGAGCAGTCAGGGAGAAATCCGTGGGAGTGATTCCCAAAGAGAAAATTTTAGAGCTGTTATATAGATAAAAAGTAAATTCCCCGGAAACAGGTGATGTTTTCCGGGGAATTGTCAGCTTTTGTCGAAAAAAAAGTATAACTTGATGTGAATGATGGGCAGTTATCATGTATAATAGGAAAAGGATGTTAGGACAGCAGACCACCCTTATAGAAAAAAGATTAGATAAAACGGGGGACATTAGGATGAAACGGCGGCTTACTATGTTGATTGCTGACGATGTGGAGGTGAATCGCGCGTCTTTGCGGGCAATTTTTGAGGATGAATACAAAGTTGTTGAAGCAGAGAATGGAAATGTGGCAATCTACGAACTGGAAAATAGAAAAATTGATATTGTGATACTGGATCTATGTATGCCAGGAGTAGATGGTGCAGGAGTTTTAAAATGGATGCGTTCACGGACGGACTACAGTCAGATTCCGGTGATTGTGAAAACGGCGATTGATGAGAACACGGAAGGGGTTATGTTAGAGTTAGGAGCGGATGATTTTATCTTTTCGCCCTGTAACCCGGCAATTATTAAAAAACGAGTTAAAAACATTACTCAGAAATATATTTTAGAGCATGAACTGCTTTACAGGCAGATGGAGCAGGAAAGGTGCTTCAGCAGAATTAAAAATCACTTCACTATGGCGATATTCCAAAAGGTCTGTGAAAATTTAGAAGAAATGATGACGCTGTCAAAGACGGCGCAGACAGAGCAGGATTCCGGGAAAGTCCGGGGGATGCTGGAAAGCTTCTATGAGCAGGGAGAGCAGATGAAAGAGCTGCTGGGCGATATCGCAGAGGTGTATGCGATTCGAAAGGAAAAGGACGAGTGCCAGGAAAAGGTATTTTCCGTCCGGGAAATGGCAAAACAGCTTGCCACAGAGCGGAATCATGTTTTTGAAGAGGGAGAAATTCTCCACGAATATCTCTTTGGGGACGTGGAGCATATCCGGATGCTGTGGGAAAAACTGTTGTCTGCCTTAGGAGGGGGAGCAGGAAATAAGGAAAAGGTGAAAACCTGCTATCATGTGACACTTTTGGGAGAGCGGCAGGCAGCTTTAAAGATTTCTGCAAAGACAGAGGCGCCGGTTGTGATCGATGAAACACAGTACCTGATTTTAAAGAGTATGGTGGAAATGCTGCAGGGAACGCTGCAGAAGGAAGGGCAGGAGAAAACGGTGGTTTCCGTTACAATCCCCATGAAAACGGGAAAGATTCCGGTGAAAAAATGCCGTGATTTTAAATCCATGCGGATTTTAAGCGTAGGGGACGAGAGCATTTATCGTGATTACTATATCACCATCCTTACCCGGTTAGGTCTCCGTTATGATGTGGCGGAAGAGGGAAATGAGGCGTTAAAGCTGCTTCGTGGGGCATACCACAGCGGAGACGGCTATGACATCTGCTTTGTGAACTGGCAGCTGGAAGAGAGGCAGGCGGCGGAGTTTATGGCAAAGGTGCGGGAGATTTATGATCCCGATACGCTGGTGCTGGTCTGTCTTTCTAATGGGGATGAGGCATTAGAAAGCGAAATTAAGAAGGCAGGAGCGGATTATGTGATGGAAAAACCCATCTATCAATCCACAGTCTACCAGGTATTGACAGATATCTGCCAGAAAGAAGAAAATTTAGAATCATAGAGGGCTGTCATGAAAATAAGTCTCCCGCTGGCGCATAAAAATAAAAATTCCGGTGAAACTACTTTTAAAAGTATGGAAAAGAAGATTTTTTTCCTGCTTCAAAGTAAAAAGACGGAGGTGGAACATGAGCCAGTTATCAGAAAAAGAATTATCTGCATTAAATGACCTGCTGACAGAGGAAGAACTTTTAATTAAAAAATTCCAGATGCTTGCGGAGCATACCGAGGATCAGGAAATTAGTGCAAAATTTACAGAGATTTCTGCAAAACACCAGGGACATTTTAATTCCCTGTACGCACAGTTAAGTTAAGCAGCCGCCTATGAGGCAGAAATGAGGGAGTCATGACAGAACAGATTTATACCGACAAAGAGATATTAGCGGACGCGTTGACCGCTGAAAAAACGGCAACTAACAATTACAACACCTTTGCAAACGAGTGTGTGCATGACAGTGTGAGGGATGCTATTTTGCATTGTCTTGAGCAGGAGCACTGCATCCAGGAGGATGTATTCAACATGATGCACCAGAGAGGTTATTATCCGACACCGGACGCAGAAGCAAACAAGGTGCAGAGCGCAAAGCAGAAGTTTTCCCAGTGTGTGAAAACGGTATAATTATATTAAGGGAACGTATCACTTGGTGATACGGGAAAAGATGTCGTGTGATGCGGCATCTTTTTTTAAGGCGGATAAATCGGATGTCATGAAAACGGTCAATACCATATCTGCGATATGCGCGGTTATCGGACTGGCACTGCTTTTGGCGGCTTTGGCCATCGGCATGGTGGTTACGCAAATGATTACGCGGCCCATTGCAGCATTGACTGCAGTAATCAATGGTATTTCTGAGCTGACCGTTGCCGGGCATATTAACGCTAAAACGCAGCTTACGGCGGATGCGCGCCAAAAGAGGTTATGGAACTGAAACGCTTCATTGATGAGATTGCCGACACCATGTTGGAAGTCAACAACAATATCAGCGACTGTACCATGGGAATCTCTGACATTGCCAAGAAAACGACTGGTGTAGTCGAACTTACGGAGGAGGCTTTTGACAAGACATTAAGCGGCAAGGTTTCCGCCCGTCAATTATCAGATATTACTTCAAGATTCCGGCTGTAACAGATTTAAAGAATAGAAACTTTTTACGTTTTTTGCTTATTGAGAAAAAATATCAATGCGGTTATTGACATTTAACAGAAGTTAGAATATACTAACTTCTGTGGAAATGAAAATTGTGATCAACATAAAAAGAAAGAGGATGATAGGATGCCGCTTACAATGGCAAATACAGGAGAAGAGAACATCATCAAAAAGGTGGGAGGAAAAGAGGACACCAGAAGATTTTTAGAAAATCTGGGCTTTGTTGCAGGGGGCGCAGTGACGGTGGTATCTGAGATTGGCGGAAACATGATTGTCAATGTGAAGGATTCCCGTGTTGCCATCGGAAAGGATATGGCAAATAAAATCATGATTTAATATGATACACAATGACGGATGGCTGTACGCAGCCACTGTTGTTGATAGAAAGAAAAAGGAGTCAGGAAATGAAAACATTAAAAGAAACAGGCTGCGGGGAAACCGTAAAAGTCAAAAAGCTGACTGGGGAAGGTCCGGTAAAGAGAAGAATTATGGATATGGGAATCACCAAAGGCGTGGATATCTATGTGAGAAAAGTAGCACCCCTTGGGGATCCGGTGGAGGTAACCGTCAGAGGCTACGAACTGTCCTTAAGAAAAGCGGATGCCGAGATGATTGAAATCGAATAATTTTTTTTGCGCCAATGTTAGATGAGACTAACAAAAGATAGACGCAACATACAGCCAAATTATTTTCCGCAAGAATTCACATGACGGAAAAGGAGAGAAATGAAAAATAAAGGAGAAAAAGTTATGGCAGTAAAAATTGCGCTTGCAGGCAACCCGAACTGCGGCAAAACAACGTTATTCAATGCCCTGACAGGTTCGAACCAGTTCGTTGGAAACTGGCCGGGTGTTACGGTAGAAAAAAAGGAAGGTAAGTTAAAGGGACACAAAGAAGTCATTATTATGGACTTGCCGGGTATTTACTCCCTGTCTCCCTATACCTTAGAGGAAGTGGTTGCGAGAAATTATCTGATTGGAGAGAGACCGGATACGATTATCAATATTGTGGACGGAACCAACATCGAGCGAAATCTCTATCTTTCCACACAGCTGATGGAGCTTGGGCTTCCGGTGATTATGGCTGTGAATATGGCGGACATCTTAGAGAAGAGCGGTGACAAGATACATATTGATAAGCTAAGTAAAAAATTAGGCTGCGAAGTGGTGGAGATTTCCGCATTAAAGGGAACCGGAATTCAGAAGGCGGCAGAAAAAGCAGTTGCCTTAGCACAGAAAAAACAGGCGGCAGCACCGGTTCATGAATTTTCCGAGGGTGCGGAAGAGATAATCCGCAGTGTAGAAAATAAGCTGACAGGTATCGTAGAGGAAGAGCAGAAACGCTTCTTTGCCATTAAATTACTGGAAAAAGACGATAAAATCGGCGGGCAGATGAAATCCGTTCCGGATGTTTCCGCAGAAATCAAACAGATGGAAGAGAAATTTGATGATGATACGGAGAGTATCATTACCAATGAGAGATACACTTACATCTCCTCCATTATCGGAGAGTGTATTACAAAAGCGAAAAAAAGCGGCATGACGGTTTCCGATAAGATTGATGGTATCGTGACAAACCGTATTGCAGCGCTTCCCATCTTTGCATTGGTTATGTTTATTGTATATTATGTATCTGTTACTACGGTAGGCACCTTTGTAACGGATTGGACAAATGACGTATTGTTTGGTGAAATCATTCCTCCTGCGATTGAGGGCGGATTAGTGGCAATCGGCTGTGCAGACTGGCTTCAGAGCCTAATTTTAGACGGAATCGTGGCAGGTGTAGGAGCTGTTCTTGGTTTCGTACCGCAGATGTTAGTGTTATTTATCTTTTTAGCGTTTTTAGAGAGCTGCGGATATATGGCACGTGTGGCATTTATTATGGATAGAATTTTCCGTAAATTCGGTCTTTCCGGAAAATCCTTTATCCCAATGCTAATCGGTTCCGGCTGCGGCGTACCGGGAGTTATGGCATCCCGTACCATTGAAAATGACCGTGACCGTAAAATGACCATTATGACCACAACCTTTATTCCATGCGGCGCGAAGCTTCCGATTATCGCCCTGATTGCAGGTGCATTTTTCGGCAACTCCGGCTGGGTATCCTTTAGTGCATGGGTGGTAGGTATCGCAGCAGTCATCTGTTCCGGTGTCATTTTAAAGAAAACAAAAATGTTTGCCGGAGAGCCGGCACCGTTCGTTATGGAGCTTCCGGCATATCATTTTCCCACCGTTGCTAATGTATTTAGAAGCATGTGGGAGCGTGGCTGGTCCTTCATCAAAAAGGCAGGAACTATCATTTTGTTATCCACTATTGTGCTCTGGTTCTTAATGAACTTCGGATGGACAGACGGAAGATTCGGAATGTTAGAATTCGGGGGCTTAGAGGGTACTGCATTATCGGATGCACAGGCAGGAAGCATTTTAGCTAAAATCGGCGGAGTGATTGCGTGGATTTTTGCACCGCTTGGCTGGACACAGGCAGGCGAGGGCTGGAAAATGGCAGTCGCAGCCGTTACCGGACTTATTGCAAAGGAGAACGTGGTTGCTACCTTTGGTATGCTGTTTGGCTTTGCAGAAGTTGCAGAGGACGGTACAGAAATCTGGGGAAACCTTGCAAGCATTATGACTCCGGTTGCAGCTTACGGATTTTTAGTATTTAACTTATTATGCGCACCATGTTTCGCAGCAATGGGTGCCATCAAGCGGGAAATGAACAATATTAAGTGGTTCTGGTTTGCCATTGGCTACCAGTGTGTATTAGCTTATATTGTTGCAATGTGTATTTATCAGATTGGAACCTTAATCACCGTTGGAACCTTTGGTGTGGAGACGGTAATAGCGTTCTTATTTGTAATCGGATTTCTTTATCTGTTATTCAGACCTTACAAAGAGAGCAGTACATTGAAAATGAATGTAAAAGGAATGGCAGGAGCAAGATAGAAGGAGGCGTCTTATGGGTACTTTGATAGTAGGATTAGCATTGTTAGCCGTTGTGGTTCTGATTGTGAGAAGCATGATAAAAGATAAAAAGAACGGAAAATCTCTCCAGTGCGGCGGAGATTGCAGCCATTGCGGCGGACACTGCAGCTAGGAGGTGGAACCTTGTTACAGAAAACGACGGAAAAAGAAGGCAGAAAACATGATTTCAGAAGTTACCACAGGACACAGATGCAGAAAGAAATGATTGTAAAACAGCTTCGGGAAAAAGGCTGCCGGATTACAAAACAGCGTCTTATGCTTTTAGATATTATTTTAGAAGAGGAGTGTTCCTGCTGTAAGGAAATCTATTATAGGGCGTCTAAGGAGGATGATAAAATCGGCCCGGCAACGGTATACCGTATGGTCAATACCTTAGAGGAAATCGGCGCTATCAGTCGTAAGAATATGTATAAAATCGCCTGTGGAGAAGCCTGTGAGATAGAGGAGGCCTGCCGGGTGGAACTCAGCGATGATACCATCTGCAACTTGTCCGCCCAGATGTGGAATTCCGTTATCCGGGCGGGGCTGAAGGCCTGCGGATACATTGAAAACCAGGAAATCCGCAACGTGGTGGTAAAGCCCTGTGAGTGCGGGCAGAGCCATGGCGGAAATGCTTATGAGAATTGCAGAGAGTGAAAGAAAAAATGTGCAAGTCCGAATTTGGGGCTTGCACATTTTTTGTTTGGAAAAGTTTCTGTGAAATTTGGAGAAAATCAAAAAAATATTGATAAATGGAAGGAAAAACGGTATATTTATAAAAATGTATTGAAAAACCGTTTCATACGGATAGGAGAAATAAACAATGGGAACATACATCATGCGGAGTCATAAATTTATTTGGTACTGTCTGTTCGTAGTGTTAGACGCAGCAAACGTGGCATACATGGCAGTACTGCTGAAACAGACGATGGATGCGGCGACGGGTGGAGATATGCAGCAGCTGATAAGGGTTACGGGAATGATTATCTGCTTTATTGCAGAATACTCCCTTGTGAGTTGGGGAACACGCACGCTCAAAGCCGCATATTTTTCAGAAACAATGTACAGTATAAAAAAGGATCTGTTTGCGGCACTCATTGATAAAAATGCAAATGACTTCGAGGAAAAAAAGAGTGCAGAATACCTCTCTCTTTTCAACAATGATTTGAAACTGGTAGAAGAAAAGGGGATAGCACCGTTTTTTGTGATTTTAAGAAGTGTCGTAATTCTTGTCCTGTCACTGGCAATCATGATGTATATACAGCCCTTTGTCTCCGTCATTGCGATTGCCCTGTCTGCTTTGCCGATAGTAATACCTAAAATCTGGGGAAAGAGGCTTGGCAGGGCAACGGAAGCATATACGAAAAATCTGAAAGACTATAATCGTACCGTGGACGATATTTTTAAGGGAATCCGGGTAGTGAGAAATTTTGAACTGGAAGCTTATATGACAAAACGCCATGAGAAGAGCAACCACATGGTGAAATCCGCCCGCTGGGATATGGAAAAGAAAAAGGCAGGGGCAGATGTTACAACTAATTTCATTGCAGTGGGGATGCAGTTTGCGGTTTTTGCAATATCCGGTATTTTTGTAATTTTGGAAAAGATTACTGCCGGAGATGTGCTTGCCATTACACAGTTGATGAATAAGGTCATGAATCCGGTGTTTGATATTATAGACAGCTTGAATCAAATGCAGTCAGTCAGAGGAATTGAAAAGGAAGTGCTGTCTTACTTAAGTGAAGAAAACAGTGAGAAAATGCAGGAAACGAAAACAACAGGGAAATTGGAAACGATACGATTCAAACAGGTATCCTTCTCTTATACGCAGGGAAACAATGCTGTTTCTGACGTATCTTTCTGTTTTGAACAAGGAAAAAAATATGCGGTTGTGGGAGAAAGCGGCAGTGGGAAGACAACCCTTTTAAAGCTGATAGAGGGAGAGTTAGAGGGGGATACAGGGGAAATCTTCTATAACGATGGGAAAGAGGAATGGAGTAAGAGAGAAAAGAGGAAAGCTTTTTCCGTTATTAATCAGGAGGTATATTTATTCGAGGGAACAATAAGGGAAAATATTGTATTTGATGACGTATTAGAAGAGAAGACTTTAGAGAAAATTACAGAAGATGTAAAATTGCAGGAAACGTTAGAAAAAAAAGGCGTAGATATGGAATACTGCCTGACGGGCAATGGAGAAAATCTTTCCGGAGGAGAACGGGAAAAAATTGCCATAGCCAGAGCATTGAGTAGAGGAAAAGAGTGGCTGCTGTTAGATGAGGCAACATCGGGAATGGACAATGAGACGCTTCTTTTTGTGGAGCGTATGCTGTTGAAATTAAAAGATGTAACCTGTATCAGTATTACACATCGTTATTATGAGGAAATTCTAAAAATGTATGATGCAATTTTGGTAATGCAGAAGGGGGAACTTGTGGAACAGGGAACCTTTGAGCAGCTCTTAGAGAAAAATGGAGTATTTGCAAAGCTGTATTACACGAAAACAGAATAAAATTATCCTTGACATACACCCTCAAAAGTTATATTCTATACATGAACAGATATTCATATGATAATATGAATAGGAAAAAGTGAAACCGGAGGTGAGAACTTGGCACTAGAAGATGTAGAACACTGTGAGGATTTCTGTGTCCATGAGGACCGCATTCAGAGGGCAAACGAGAAAATGCCGGACGAGGACGAATTATATGACATCGCAGAGCTCTTTAAAGTATTCGGTGATTCTACCCGGATTCGGATTTTATATGTCCTGTTTGAGTCGGAGTTATGTGTCTGTGATTTAGCACAGACTTTGCATATGAACCAGTCAGCGATTTCCCATCAGCTGAAAATTTTAAAACAGGCAAAACTTGTTACCGGGCGCCGGGAAGGCAAATCGGTTTTCTATTCCCTAGCGGATGACCATGTGAGAACTATTATCGACCAGGGGCGGGAACATATTGAGGAATAAGATAAATTTAAATTTAATAAAACAATCCAGGCAGTGCAAAAAACGCCTGATATTAAAGGAGGATAACCTATGAAAAAGAAATTCAAACTGGAAGATTTAGACTGTGCAAACTGCGCAGCAAAAATGGAGGATGCCATTAAAAAGATTCCCGGTGTCAATGACGCAAACGTCAGCTTTATGACACAGAAAATGATGGTGGACGCTGAGGATGAGAAATTCGATGGGATTATGGAAGAGGTCGTAAAGGTTTGCGCCAAGGTGGAACCGGACTGTAAAATTTTAATGTAAAATTAATTTTTGCAAAACAGGGCAAAAATAGAGAAGAGTAGGAAACATAGGAAGAAAAACAATGACTTTATGCAATAGGAAATTTTCCTATTGCATAAAAAAAGAAAAACATATGAATATATGTTCATATAATAAAAAAGAGAAAAACAAGGAATAAATAAAGATAGAAAAAAGAAAAAGAGAAAATACTGAAAATATAATGAAGAGAAAAAATATTAAATTCTAATATAAGAAAAATTCAGAGAAAATAGCTTTTACAGGGAGGAAATAGCTATGACAAAGAAACAAAAACGAATGTTAATGCGTATTATTATGACGTTTGTACTATTTGCAGTGTTAATGGTATGCGAACATACCGGAAGGCTGGAGAGTGTACCGTCTCAGGTAGTACTGTTTGCAATCTATCTCATACCGTATTTGATTATCGGTTATGACATTATTTACAAAGCTGCAAGAAATATCAGCCACGGACAGGTTTTTGACGAAAATTTTCTGATGATGGTGGCAACCTTTGGAGCCCTTGGAGTAAAAGAATATTCTGAGGCAGTGGCAGTTATGCTTTTTTATCAGGTGGGCGAACTCTTCCAGAGCTATGCCGTAGGAAAATCCAGACAGTCAATTTCCGATATGATGGATATCTGCCCCGAATATGCCAACGTAGAAGAAGAGGGGAAACTGCTTCAGGTAGACCCGGATGATGTGGAAATCGGAACTGTCATTGTAATAAAACCGGGAGAGCGCATCCCCCTTGACGGCGTTGTGGTGGAGGGAGAATCCATGATTGATACCGCCGCACTGACAGGAGAATCCGTTCCCAGAAAGGCAAAGACGGGCGATGAAGTTATCAGCGGCTGCGTCAACGGCAGCGGTACTTTAAAAGTACAGACCACAAAAGATTTTGACGATTCTACTGTGGCAAAGATTTTGGAACTGGTGGAGAATGCCAGCAGTAAAAAGGCAAAGGTGGAGAATTTTATTACCCGTTTTGCAAAATATTATACCCCGGTGGTAACCGTGGGAGCTGTGCTGCTTGCCGTACTTCCGCCCCTTATTTTAGGCGGAGGCTGGGGCGAATGGATACAGCGGGCATGTATCTTTCTGGTTATTTCCTGTCCCTGTGCGTTGGTTATCTCCGTTCCGCTGGGATTTTTTGGCGGTATCGGCGCAGCCTCTAAAATCGGTGTGTTGGTAAAGGGCAGCAACTACTTAGAAGCGGTGGCAGAAATGAGCACCATCGTTTTCGACAAGACAGGAACCCTCACAAAGGGAGAATTTAAAGTCACAGAGGTTCTTCCGGAAAGCGGAATGAGCCGGGAAGAACTTTTGGAAATTGCCGCTTACGGCGAGGGTTATTCTAACCACCCTATCGCTAATTCCATTCGTGAAGCCTATGCAGCCGCCTTATCTATGGAGCGTGTGACCGATGCCGAAGAAGTGGCAGGGCATGGCATACATTGTTTGGTGGACGGCAGAGAGGTATATTTGGGAAATGCCAAGCTCATGGCAGCAAAAAACATTTCTTATACGGAAAATAACAGTGTGGGAACTGTAGTTTATGCTGCCTGTGACGGTAAATTTGCAGGTACTATCGTAATTTCCGACCGGATAAAAGTGGGAGCTAAAGAAGCTATTTCCGATATGAAAAAGGTGGGCGTGAAGAAATGCGTCATGTTGACTGGAGACAGGGAAGAAGCGGCAGCGGCAGTGGCAGAAGAACTGGGACTGGACGAGTACCACGCAGAACTGCTTCCGGCGGATAAAGTAACCCAGGTAGAACGCCTTCTTAACGCTCAGGCGGAAAAGGAACGGCTTGCTTTCGTGGGAGACGGTATCAACGACGCTCCGGTGCTTACCCGGGCGGATATTGGAATCGCTATGGGCAGTATGGGATCTGACGCTGCTATTGAGGCGGCTGATGTAGTGCTGATGGACGATGATGTGAGAAAAATTGCTGCGGTCGTGCGTATTTCGAGAAAAACGCTGCGCATTGTGAAGCAGAATATTGTGTTTGCTTTAGGAATCAAAGCGTTAGTTTTGATACTGGGAGCCTTTGGTATGGCGAATATGTGGGAGGCGGTTTTTGCGGATGTGGGGGTTTCTGTGATTGCGATTTTGAACTCTATGCGTACGTTGAAGGAGAGATAAGAAGTTGGCTGAAAAATCACTGGGGCTTGATAAAGGGCACTGGTGATTTTTTTTTCGCTGGATTGGGGGAGGGCTGTTTGGTGGGTGGTGAGGCAGTCTGCCCAAAGGAGGCTGCCAATACCGGTTATCGACAGCCCTCTTTTGGCAAAGGTGACAGCGAAATACTGTGATCGACAGTTAATCATTTTAAGGGGGAGCTCACGATAAAGGTATTAAGCAAATAATTCTGTTCTTAATTCTTCGCAGAGATTTGCCAGTTCCTGCATATCTTCTTCGGGACACATTTCTGATAAATCGTATGTAAGGGGATTGGACACAAAATCGGCTAAAGCCAGATTCAGTTTCTCTAATTCTTCCTGTGTGGCTGTGATACGAATAGGAGAGATAGTGTCGGCATCACTTCCGTATAATTCAGACAGATTAATGCTGCCGCTCATTTTGCATTCGAGTAATAAGGCGGCTAAATCTGTGATGAGGTCAATCGCATAGTAAAACTCACATGTAAGACCTGTTTTGTCTTTGTATTCCAAACAGATATCTTTTTGCCGGAATTGCCAGTTTAACTTGTCTAATCCTGTATCGGAAAAGATTTCACTGAAAGAGATTTCTTCTTTTCCCTTATCTGCTAAATAATCTATCAGTGTCAAACTGTCATCCGTATCACCAATGTAATTATTCCAATATTTATTTTCAATATACATTCTGTTTTTCCTCCGTAAATCCATATGCCCTAAGCGTTTCTTCTGCATTAAACATTTTTACAGAAGTTTCGAGCATTTCCTCCATATAATCTCCAGATGCCATTGTGGCGAAGAAAAGAACCTCTTCCTTTCGAAAACCATTCCTTTGAAAGATTTCATCCGGTATTTCTTTGATACTCTTTTCCAACACAGAAAGCAGACTTTTGGCAAAATCCCACTTTTCATCTGACGGCTCACAAAAATCAATCTCTTCAACAGAATCCACAATATCCACCAGCGGCTGATAGAGAAAATCCGGATGAAGTGCATTTTTCCACTCATAATACTCGTCTATATTCTTACTATAATCCCATGCCATATAGAAACCATAAAAATCATCCACGGTAATGAAACCAATCCCGCAGAATGGTTCTCCCTTTGCCGCGTTCAGTATTTTGTCAACTTCCTTCGGCAACCCGTTAGAACATTTCCGGCTAAATTCCCGAAATTTTGCAATATCCATACTTCGTTCTCCTTATGTCTATATTTCATTTATCCCCCGTATCATGAATAATTCTACCATAGTCTCCAAAATCTGTAACCAGCCGCCCAGGCTGATTTTCAACTTATAGTATCTGGCACAGGAAGACAACAGCCGCCTCCAAAATCTGCCTCCCCAGCCCCTGAATCCCCAGCCTTCCGCCGTCTCATTTTCTAACATTCCGGATGCTCCTTCAAGTACTTAATAAACTCCCCCAACTCCACCGGCTTACTAAACAAATACCCCTGATACCAGTGGCACCCTAATTCCTCCAGCATCCTCCGGTGCTCCTCCGTTTCCACATATTCCGCAATCACATCAATATCCAATTCCTGCCCCAGTTCCACAATAGAAGAAATAATCTTCTGGCTTGTCTTGCTTTCTGGCATCTTCTTCACCAGCGAACCGTCAAGCTTCACCACATTAAAATAATTAGACTGCAAATAAAGCAAAGAGGTATGGCCCATCCCAAAATCGTCAATCAGCAGAGTATGTCCCAACTGCTTTAAATTGCTGAGCTTGCGGATTACCAGGTCGGTATTGGTTAAAATATCCTGCTCCGTAATCTCTAACCAAAGCTTCTCTGCCGGAATATCGTATTTTTTCAGGCATTCATCAATACAGCCTTCAATATCCCAAAGCAGAGATTTAGAGGTAATATTGACGGAAATCTTAAACTCTCCGTCATACTGCTGTGACGTTTCCCGAATGGCATGGCTTGCCATGTCAAGAAGCTGCCGCTCTAAGTCGGGAAGGATTTTGCCCTCCTTTGCAAGGTAAATAATCAAAGGCGGATAAATAAAGCCGTAAAGAGGATGCTTCCACCGCAGCAGCGCCTCCGCACCAATACAGTGCCCCTTATGATCCATCTGGGGCTGGTAGAGCAGGTACAGCTCTCTTTTTGCGATGGCGGATTTCAAATCCGAGAGCAGCATTCTTGAGATAAGCCCCATACGGTCCATACGGTTCAAAAAATTTGGCATCTCGTTTTCTTCCTCAAGGGTCTGCAGTTCCTTCACGAGAAGAGCTAACTGGTCTTTGGCATACATTTCCTGCGTTTTCTTATGGAGCTTTAAGAAGGGCAGGTAAATTGCCACGCCCATGCAAATGCAGATAAGCTGCAGCAGGCTGCCTTTGATGGAGCCGGTGGCAAGGTAGCCGCTGAAGAGGACCGGAGTGTTCCATATGATTTCCTGCTGCAGCGGAGGCACAAGCCCAAGGGCGGTAGCGCCATAGGAAATGGTGTAGCACAAAACCGGAGTCAGCAGAAAAGGAATCATCAGTGTGGGGTTTAAAATAATCGGAATACCGAAATTCAGTACTTCATTTAGGTTAAAAATAACGGTAAAGGAGGCAGTCTTTGCCAGATTGTGCAGCTGGTCTTTGCGGAAAAAGAAAAGCAGTATAAGAAGGACGCAGACGGTAGTACCGCAGCCACCCATCACCACATAGGTATCAAAAAAACTTTTGGAAAAGATTTCTGTGGAGCTGCTGTCAAAGGCGAAGGTAGTCTGCGCCACCGGTTCTAAAATATGGCTTCCATGAAAGCCGAAAAACCATAAGACATGGAGTAACACGGTATAAAGGAGACCGGAGAGAAAGCCCGGCTTTAAATTTTCAAAAATACTGCAGGCGGCATTGGAGACCAGCTCATGCAGGCTGTAGACACCGAAAAAGTAGATGAGACCCTGGTTTAACAGGGTGATGATACCTACGGTAAGCACCAAAGGGAAAATGGTTCCGATGGCGTTGGCGCAGATACTCTCCATGCCGGAGGTATAGGTTTGAAGCGACAGGAAAGAAAGATTTTTTAATTTCGAGTATAGAAAACAGGAAAAAAGCGTTATCGCAAGAGCGGCAAAACATCCGGTTACTCCCACATTTTTCATGCTGAAATGGGAGCTGCCGATGTTAAGCTGCGCACCATAGGCGCCCAGGGAAACAATGACGTAGAGGGCGGTCTTGTCAGAGGGCTCGTTCTTTTCCATGGCAAAGCTAATGCTTAAGGCGATGACCATGGCAAAAGAAAACAGCCCGAAAGTGCCCTGATAGATATTGTCTAAGATGAAATAAAGCCAGGAAAAATGCTCGGAAAGCAAAAAGTTCTGATAGGCCTGAACCGGAAAAATCATCAGCGCATTGGCCACACCTCCTGTTAAGATGAAAGGAATCATCATAGCCAGACCATGGCGCAGTACGGTGAAAAGAAATTGATGTTCTATCTGATAGGCTAACTTCTGTAATTGTTTATTCATTCCTGTAACTCCTCTTTTGAATAAAACTACTATAATAATAGATGCAACATGTAGAATATATAAGAAATTATGGCAATACTTTTCCGGTTTGTCAACGAAATCACGAAAAAGTTTTCGCTAAATTTCGAATTACTAATTGAGAAAAATCTCATTAAGGACGCTTCCTATCCGGTAAAGGTTGTGTTAAGGTTTGGGCAGGGAAGAAGAAAATTCCGCCGCTTCATGCTAAGATGAGGGCATGGAGGTGAAAATGATGTTTCAGGATATTTTAGTCGGTGTTATGGGAATCATCGTTGTGGCGGTAGCCATCTGGGCCTGGAGAATGGATCATTGTAAGGGTGAGGAAGAAGAGAATTCTTATCAGACAGAAAAAGAAGCTGACAGATAGATTTCCCTATTATCAACAACCCTGCATGTTTCTCAATAAAAACAAGCAAACCTCTTGAAATTCCATACAGATAAGATATAATGTTGTAGATGGTTAAAAAATTAACAAGAGAGTGAGCGAGGTAAAACACGATGTATGCTGATGAAAATGTAATTAAAATCAAACATGACGTGCTGTATGAAGTGGCAAAGCTGGCATTTGCGGGCGAGTTAGATGCCAAGAGAGACCACATTGCGGTGGAGTTAATCCCCGGTCCCACACCGCAGTTTCGCTGTTGTATTTATAAAGAGAGGGAGATTATCCGCCAGAGGGTAAGACTGGCAGAGGGTAAGGCTCCGGGACCTGTAGATGACGGAAATATCATTCAGGTTATCAGTTCCGCCTGTGAGGACTGTCCGATTTCCAGTTACACCGTAACGGAGAACTGCCAGAACTGTATCGGTAAGGCTTGTATTAATGCCTGTAAATTCGGGGCGATTGAGGCAGGCAGACACCGTTCCCACATTGATGCGTCCAAATGTAAGGAGTGTGGAAAATGTGCTCAGGCTTGTCCTTACAATGCGATTGCACATTTAAAGAGACCGTGTAAATTCAGCTGCCCGGTAAATGCGATTACATACGATGAGAACGGTATCTCCATTATCGACAGGGAGAAATGCATCCGCTGCGGAAAATGTATTCACAGCTGTCCGTTCGGAGCTATCGGTTCTAAGACCTTTATTGTGGATGTAATTAATGCAATCAAAGCCGGCAAGAAAGTTTATGCAATGGCAGCGCCTGCCACCGAGGGACAGTTCGGTGCGGACATCACCATGGCAAGCTGGGATAAGGCGATGAAAGAGGTGGGCTTTACCGATTTCTATGACGTAGGTCTCGGCGGTGATATGACAGCTGCTTACGAGGCAGAGGAATGGGCAGAGGCATACGGAGAGGGCAAGAAAAAAGTGACCTCCTGCTGTCCTGCATTTGTAAATATGGTACGTCTCCATTATCCGGAGTTAGCAGAGTGCGTATCCACGACGGTTTCCCCGATGTGTGCCGTTTCCCGTCTGATTAAGGCAAAGGATCCGGATGCGGTAACCGTATTTATCGGACCATGTCTGGCAAAGAAATCCGAAGTGGTAGATCAGAAGATTGAGGGAAATGCAGACTATGTATTAACCTACAGTGAAATCCGTGCCATCATGAAAGCGAAAAACGTGGTATTAGAGCCATGTGACAATACAGATCAGGAGGCATCCACCTTTGGTAAGAGATTTGCAAATTCCGGCGGCGTAACAGCAGCGGTAATGCAGAGTTTAAAAGAGTCTGAGAAAACCATTGACGCAAAGGTATGTGTTGCCAATGGTGCGGCAGAGTGTAAGAAAGCATTGCTGCTTATGAAAGCGGCGAGACTGCCACAGGATTTCATCGAAGGTATGGCATGTGAGGGCGGCTGTGTTGGCGGTCCAAGTGCATACGACGACCAGTTCTCTTCTAAGAAGAACCGTGATACCTTGATTGCGGCGGCAGACGGACGTGGTATCCATGAGAACCTTGGCAATTACGACATGGACAGCTTTTCCATGCACAGAGAATAAATAGAACCGCAGGTAGCTTTTTGGCTGCCTGCGGTTTTTGGTGCGCCTTGCGGCGCACGTTTCTAACGGGTGAAAGTCCCCAATCTGCCCTAGTAGTGGGAAGGATATAGCCAAGACCAAGGGTGTCCTATTCATAACAATAATTATGATTAACGCGAGGGGAAGCTGAAGGAAGGTGGAGGCAAATCTCTGGTCTGACGAACAGAAATCACATCAGGCTATAGTTAAGGATAAGGTTGCCGAACAAACTAAAGTCCAATAACTACTCGGAATTAACTATAGTAAATGTGGCAGATATGTGGAGAGAAAGAAACATGTGGTACCAAGGGAGGTCTCGTCAGCAAGTGGAAACAGAACACGAAAAAGGTTACTGGAGAATGGCACAGGTGCTCAACCTAGTAATCACAAATAAAATAATAACCAAGCTGGGATACACATCCATGCTTGACTATTATCTGGTAGTTTGTGAAAACTAAAGAACCGCCGTGTACCGAACGGTATGCACGGTGGCTTGCGTACCACAATTTGATACAATGCACCCAAGCATGAGTTTGGGTGCATTTTTTAACGATAGGAATTTTAGGCATCTATCGGGAAAATATCCGCAGGCATATGGAAACATCGCAACACCGAAATTGATACAATGGAAAACCGCAGAAATGCGTGGAAATAAGCCTTTCCACGGATTCTGCGGTTTTATTTTTTCGCTTTTTGAACCTTTTTCCTGCTGCGGGGACTGCTCCGTTTTCTGATTTTGCACCTCCTTTTAACGATAGCAGGAATCGTTAAAAGGTATGGATAGAGGCAAGGATAGAGCCTTGTGCCGGGAGTGAAGTGATAACCCTGGTACCTTAAGGTGCCTTAGCTTCCGGCAGTTACGGACACGGAAAGCCGTAAATCCGACACTTTCGACACTATATGTGAACCTCTGTTCTGGGGATATACGGGTAAAAAGAATATGGGAAGATGATAAAATGCAGGTATTCCTGATAGGACTTTGTAACTCCGTAATTCATTCCTTATGTTTTTGGAAAATCACATCAAATGCGTGTCACTCCATTTTTTCATGTCTTTCAGGATTGGGATAAAACTTTTCCCTAAATCAGTCAGGGAATACTCTACCTTTGGCGGCACTTCCTGATAGATGTAGCGGGAGATGAAGCCGTCCCGTTCCAGTTCGCGGAGCTGCTTGGTAAGGGTGGACTGCGTAATGTCCCCAAGCCTCCGCCTCAGTTCTCCGAACCTCTGCACTTCATATTCCGCGATGTACCATAATATCGTTATCTTCCATTTCCCGCTCAGGATGTTCTGTACTCTGACCATAGCCGCACATTGGGGCAGCGGCGCTTTCATATTGCTCATGTGGCTTCCTCCTTTTGCCAGCATTATACTATATCTGCTCTTTCAGTTCAAGGTACTATGTTTTTTGATACCGGTATCATTTTTCGCACTATAAACGAAAAAAGACAGTACTTTTCTTTTCCGCGCCAGTTGCTATAATGTGATTCAAGAAAGGAGGCGGACGGGATAAACACATCAGTGGATATAGCGGGCATCACATTGAAGAACCCGGTGATGCCTGCGTCCGGGACATTCGGCTCCGGGCAGGAATACAGCGGGTTTATGGACTTGAACCAGTTAGGGGCAGTGGTCACAAAAGGCGTGTCCCTTGTCCCGTGGGAGGGGAACCCCACACCAAGGATTATGGAAACTGCAAGCGGCATGATAAACGCGGTGGGGCTGCAGAATCCGGGGATTGACGTCTTTATCGAGAGGGACCTTCCTTTCCTCAGACAGTTTGACACGAAAGTCATTGTCAATATCTGCGGCAGTACCGTGGCGGATTATCTGGGGGCCGTGGAACGGCTGGCCGGGCAGGAGATAGATATGCTGGAGATCAATATTTCCTGTCCGAACGTGGAGCATGGCGGGATAGCTTTCGGGCAGGAGCCGCGCATGGTGGAGTACATCACGAAGGAGATAAAAAGGAAAGCGGCGCAGCCCGTTTCCATGAAGCTGACGCCGAATGTCACGGATATAACGGAGATTGCGAAAGCGGCAGAGGCAGGGGGAGCGGATGCGCTCTCGCTGATCAATACCATCACGGGCATGAGGATTGACGTAAAGAAAAGGGCATTCAGCGTGGCAAATAAGACGGGCGGACTGTCTGGGCCTGCAATAAAACCAATTGCGCTGCGGATGGTATGGCAGACCTGCCAGGCGGTAAGCATCCCGGTCATAGGGATGGGAGGAATCCAGTCGGCGGAGGATGCCCTGGAGTTCATCATGGCAGGAGCCGCGGCGGTGGCAGTCGGGACTGCAAATTTCAGGAACCCTTATGCCATGCCGGAGATCATCGAGGGACTGGAAAAGTACATGGAGGAAAACGGTATCAAGGACCTGCGGGAAATCAGGGGTATCGTCAACAGGAAGGAGAAATGACTTATGCATTACACAGGAACAATATGGAGGCCGCCTTATGAGGCATGCAGCGCGCTGATCCAGGTGACGGCAGGCTGCACACACCACAAATGTAAATTCTGCACGCTTTATGAGGACGTGCCGTTTAAGTTCCGCATGTCGCCTTTATCAGAGGTGGAGGCGGACCTGAAGGAAATGAGCCGCTATTACAGGAACGCAAAGAGGGTATTCTTCACCGGGGCAAACCCGTTCGTCTTAAGTTTTGACAAGCTGAAAACGCTGGCAGAACTTGTAAGGAAATATTACCCGAAGGCAGAGTCCATCGGCTGCTTTGCCCGCATTACCGACATCACGCCAAAGACCACGGAGCAGCTAAGGGAACTGCGGGAGCTTGGGTACAACAGCCTTACCATCGGCGTGGAGGCGGGGGATGAGGAATCCCTGTCCTTCATGCATAAAGGCTTTGGGGTAAAGGAGATCATAGAAGAGTGCGGCAGGCTGGATGAAGTGGGCATGGACTATAATTTCTTTTACCTTGCCGGGATATACGGCTCCGGGCATATGGAGGACGGGGTAAAGAATACGGCGGAGGTGTTCAACAGGCTCCACCCGAAGATCATCGTTTCCTCCATGCTGACCATCTACCCGACTTCGGAACTGTATCAGGAAATCCAGGCAGGGAACTGGACAGAGGAAACGGAGATAGAAAAGCTGTATGAACTGAGAACGCTGATTGAAAAACTTGACATCGACACCTATTTTGCCACGATGGGTGCATCGAACTGCGTCAATGTGGAAGGCCACCTGCCGAAGGATAAGAAAAAAATGATCAAATGGCTGGATGAGGTCATCGGCTCCGTGGATGAGAAGGAGCTGCGCAGATACCGTGAGAACCTGCGGCATCTGTAAAGGGGACAGGGGATGATACAGGATATCTCACCCTGCAGGCTGGATAACGCATACCATGAAACTGCCCCGGCCTTGGATGACTGCGTTTTTTCCTTCCAGGGAGATGAGGTGCTTTTGCGGGAAGGGGAGGATGGGTGCAGGAGCCTGCCATCCTTCCGAGATTTACAGTATCCGGCGGAGGAAATGCCCCGTCAGGCTGTATTCCTGTTCCGGGTGGATAAGGAGCCTGTATTCCTGCTGGACGGGACAGCGCCCGGATGCCGGGGGCTGCGGTATTTCCCGGTCTGTGAGTTAAAAGGCATTTTGCCGGGATGGGCTTTCTTTGCGGGAGTTACAGCCCTGCATTTAAACCACTGGTACGAAAGGAACAGGTATTGCGGCAGATGCGGAAGCGTGATGGAAAAGAAAATGGGGCAGAGGGCGCTTGTCTGCCCGGACTGTGGGAATATAGTATATCCCTGCATCGCCCCGGTGGTAATGGTGGCGGTCATCAACGGCGATAAGCTGCTTATGACTAAATATGCAGGCCGTTCCCTGCCACAGTGGGTACTGATATCCGGCTTTGTGGAGATAGGGGAGACACTGGAGAAAGCGGCGGAAAGGGAGGTCTTTGAAGAGACAGGTATCCGCATCAGGAACCTGCAGTATTTTGGCAGCCAGCCGTGGGGATTTTCCGATTCCGTGATTGCGGGCTATACCGCAAGGCTGGACGGCCCTGATGAAATCCGCCTTGACAGGAAAGAACTGGCGGAGGCAGAGTGGCATCTGCGCTCCAAACTTCCGGATGAATTGACGGATATCAGTATTGCCCATGAGATGATTGAATCACTGAGGCTTTAAAGGAAAGGCTGGATAAAAAATATTTTGCTATACTAAGGATAAAGAGGAAAAGGGCTCACGGGCCCTTTTTCTATGTGCGGCGGTCTGCCGTTTCCGCGGGCAGGCCGGACGGACTGATAACGGAAATTACTTGGAAAGTTAGGAACTTAGAGGTAATATGCGAGTGGCGGGATAGGCAGACTATATTATCAAAAATAGTAAAATCTGCGATTCACGTAGCCAGATTAACCATTCACGAAGTAGACGTTAGAAATCACCCTGATTTTTCCGATAAGTTAGTTGAAGACTGGAGGTGGCAGATACGGTAAAAATTGCAGTATGTGATGATGAAAAAAATATAAGGTCTTATCTTGTTTCACTTATTAAAAAGCAGGGCAGGGAATGCAGTATCACAGAATATGCCTCTGCTGATGCGTACCTGTCAGATGGCAAAGAATATGACCTTGTATTTCTGGATATAGAGATGGGCGGCTCCGGCACAGGCATGGACGGCATGGGGCTGGCAAGGCATATCCGGGGCATGGAGGCACAGAAACAGCCTATCATCATTTTTGTTACAGGATATGAAAAGTATGTTTATGACGCATTTGACGTAGGGGCGTTCCAGTATCTGGTAAAGCCCGTGGACGAACAGAAATTTGCAGAGGTGTTTGGCCGAGCGGTGGGGCAGATTTTATCCGAAGCGGAGCAGAGAAAGAAAAAACTTGTGATCCAGTATGGCGGCGAGGGAAAAGCCATACTGCTGAATGACATTTATTATATGGAGAGCCGGAACCACAATATCATCCTGTACCTGAAAAGCGGAAATATAGAATATTATGCGAAGATCGGGGACTTGGAGGAGGAACTGGCAGGACAGTTTTACCGCATCCACCGGGGATATCTTATCAACCTTTTCCATGTGGAGGGGTATGACAGGACGGAGGTAAGGATGGCAAACGGGGATAAGCTGCTACTTTCAAGGTATAAGTATGACGGCTTTGTGCAGGCATACATGGATTACATTTCGGAGGAAAGCCTATGAGCCAGTCAGCATTTGAAATGATTAATAGCGTTTTAGATATATGGAAGATCGTCATACAAGCCATAATGTTCCTTGTTTTATGGACAGCAGTTTTCAGCGTGAGAAAAGGAAAAAAAGATGGTATTGCCGCAGTTCTGTTTATTCTTGTAAATGTAGGGATAGGGTTTCTGCCATGTACTGCTTGGGTAAGATACGCTGTATCGGCGTTTGCAGTATTAGGATATGGCGGGATATGTTATAAAAAGCAGATTGGCAAAGCGGTATTTACAATACTTGCTTTTTATAATCTCCATTGCCTGAGTTATTTGATAGCGAGCAGTATTTACGAAAAAATAATAAATGTAATGATGAAGAGTCTGGATATTATGCAGGATAACTATCTGCAGGAAATGTATCGTTGTATGGCGGTTGGAATGTTCTGCTTAGTATTTTCTTACTTGGTATTATTGGCAGTAATGACATTTATCCTGCGCAGGATCATCAAAGGGGTGGATATCATGGCATGGCAGGATGTTCTTTTGCTTTCCATATTAAATTTTGTAGGAAGCATGATTGCGGGAGTGGTAAGCGGGCTGCTGATTGCAAAAGCCGGTAGGGATGCATTTGTCCTGTTTGACGAAAAGCCAGACCTGCTTTGGAAGATTCCCGTGATAGCAGTTCTCATATTTGCCGGGGAAGTTGCGCTGATCTATTTCTGGCAGAGATATCGTGTCCTGCTTGCCGAGAGGCAGAAACATTTCGTGGAGGAGCAGCAGGTCAAGGCTATGAAGAAGCGTCTGGAGGAGGCGGAGAATTTTTATGGCAGTATCCGCAAGGTGCGCCATGAGATGAAGAACCATATGGCGAACATCAAAGGGCTGGCAGGAGCCGGGGAGTATGGGGAGATAGTGGACTATGTACGGCGGATGGATGAGACCATGCAGGAACTGGAATACAAGTATGTGACAGGGAATGCGGTAACGGATGTCATTATCAACGATAAATACCGCAGGGCAGAGAAAGCGGGAATCCGGTTTGGTTCAGATTTTCGGTATGGAGGGGAAATCCCGGTATTCGATTTAGGGATTATTCTAAACAACCTTCTGGATAACGCTATCGAAGCCTGCGAGAAGTTGGAACCGGGAAAAGGGTTCATACGTCTTACAATGAAACGGAAGAAACAGTTTCTATTACTGGATGTCGAGAACAGTTTTGACGGGGCTGCGCCTGTGCAGACGGGCGGAAGGTTTATTCCGTCAACAACGAAACAGAGTACCTTGCCGGGGATTATCACAGAACATGGGATTGGGCTTGAAAATGTGCGTGATGTGGCAGAGAAGCATCTTGGGGGCGTAAACATAAAAGTGAAAGGGGATATATTCCATGTGACAGTCATGTTACAGCAGGGGGAGGTGGGAGAATGGAAGAAATGACATTGCCTTATCGATAAAAGGAAACTAAAAAATTGTTAGAATGGAGGATTGAAAATGGCTATTAGTGGAGTAGGACAGAGTTATTATCAGAACAATGCGGCAACAACAAAAAACGTAAATAATACGGAGAAGTTCGCATTGGAGAAAACAGAAAGTACACGGGAATTATCGGAAGCGGAAGAGATGGCAATTTTCAAAAAGGAATTTTATGCTGAAATTGATAAGATACCAAAGGATAGAACAATAGCGAATGTTGCAATCAACATATCAGAAGAAGCATTTAAGAATATGAAAGCTGATCCAAAGTATAGGGAGCAAATGTTATCTGTAATTAGACGTGATATGACTGGTTCTGTTGCCCCTGCTCCGGATTGTTCTATGGTGATTACGGTAGGAGCCACCGCTAAAGATTACAGAGCAGATGGATGGTCTGTTAACAATGATTCAGAATTTTATGCACGTTCCCAAAACAGCTTTTATAAGAAAACGAGTGAAAAGAAAGACAGGCAGAAGGAACTGCTGGAAGAATATTTGGAAAAGCGGACGCGGATGAAGGAATTTCAGCAGGAGGCGTTGGAAGAAAAGATTGCAAAGCAGGAATTGGAGAGGAGCAGGCTGACAAAGGCGTGGAGCAGTAAGAGGCAGATGGCGATGGCCTCCAATGCTTATGATGCAAATGTTGTGACAGAAACTGTCACGGGTGGAGAGTCACTGTTTGGCTGAATAAGGGCATTATGCCCGGACTTACCATAAGGGGCATGGGCGGCTCCGAATGACAGAGGGACCGCAGGTAAGATTTTTTGAAGGAGGATGAGAATTATGTCAATGGAGATCAGTAACAATTATAGCAATTATGCGAAAAGAGGCACAAGTACCGCAAAAGAGGGCAATGTGACAACAAGTACGGTGGAATTGAAAACACCAACTGGCGGAACCAAAACAGAGCAGATCAAGACGGGTTACAGCAATGTCAATGACTATTCCAAATACCTGCAGGGAAAATACAGCTATATGAATACGGGTACAACTTCCATGCAGGGCGTTCCGACAACGGTATCAGTATCAAGTGCATTTTTGAAAAAGTGCATGAATGACCCGGAAAAAGCTAAATATCTGGAAGAAAATCTGGCGGCAATTCCCGATAGTGTTAAATCACTTTGTAACTCTGTGAAAATGGCTCCGGGTAGTCCAGTAGTGACATATGCTACATATAAGATTGATGATAATGGTAATATTTCCATGATGAGCGGTAGCACAAATGACCCGGACGGGAAAATAGCCAGAGAGAATGCTGAAAGAAAAGCAAAAGAGAAGAAAGCAGCCGAAGAAAAGGCTGCCGAGAGGCGCAAGGAGAAAAAGGCGGAGGAAGAAAAGGCAGCGGAACGGCGGGCAGAGAGAAAAGAACGGATGGAAGGCACATTCACGGTATCTGCCACCGGAACAGATATAAAAAGCGTTACACAGAATATTATAGCGGCGGTATCTGGCACATCATCACCTACGGGGAGCAGTTTTGATATAAAGGCATAAAGAAATACCATAAGGGTGCATGGGCGGCTCCGAATGACAGAAGGGCCGCCGTTGAAATATTTTTATCAAGGAGGATGATGGTATGTCCATGAATGTGAATGGAAGCACAAAGCAGGTGGGAACCGAATGGTTCCAGAACATGAAGCTACAAAAGCCCAATGGGAAAGCGGCGGAGGCACGGCTGCCAAAGACTGATAGCGCGGTGAACGTCACGATCTCAAAGGAAGGAATTGAAAGCCTGAAAAACGGCGGCAAGGCGGTGGGGCAGAAAGAGTCCATAATGCAGGCGTCAAAGTCCATAGGGGCAAATTACGGATACCGCCTGTCAGAGGAAGCAGGGAAGCTGAAAGGACAGAGGGAAAGCGGTGGCGCATACAGCCTTTCTGACAGGGCGGAGGATTATGTAAGGGCTTATGGCAATCTTTACGATGAGATCGTGCAGGGGTATAAGGACGGCACAGTGGAGCGTTATGTGGAGGATGGAAGTTCCGAGACAGGGTTCCGTAAAATGACGCTGGAGGAAGAACTGGCTGACCTGGATAAGGCATTCGGGAGGATGGCTGACAGGGCAGGTGTTAAGGAAATGATTTCAGGCGAGTTCAAGAGGCTGTCATCCAAAGCCGGAAGCAGGCAGACGGCTTTCGCGGATACAAATAAAAAGCCGCAGGGGACAGATGTACCGCAGAAACTGATGACGCTGGCGCAGGCTTGGAAGGATGCCTATAAGGTTTCCGGCTCCAAAGAGGGCGGCATGGAGAAAGTCTTGTCCATGCTGAACGGTATGTTTGGCATTAAAAATGAAGCGTAAGGAGGGATGCAGTTATGTCAAAGATTACAGATTACAGTTTTTTGTTTCAGAGTATGTTTGGAACGTCAAAGACAAATCCGATTGGCAGCTTTCGGCTGTCACAGTTAAACAGCGGTTCGGTGCAGGCGCAGTTAAGGGCGGCGGGGATTGACACGAACAGCAAGCAGTATAAGGCCGCAGTTAGAATGATGACACAAAACGGCAATAGTGCAATGTATGCAAATGTGCAGGGCATTAAAAACCTGATGAAAAGTTATGATAAAGATGGCGATTATATTGACCCGACTACGGGGCTGGCTGGCCTTCTGGTGACGGAAGAAAACGCAAGCAGCCGGAAGCGTATCATTTCTATTCCTGAGAGCAGTAAAGATGAGATGTTTGAACAGACCAGGAAAGAATTCCTGCGTGAAAACGGTGTCCTGAATGGTGACACAACAAAGCGGTCAGATGTATACACGAATATGTACCGAAAGGTGCAGAAAAATGACCGACTGGCGGCGGGATATACTATGGAACAGTATGAGCGGGCATATCGGCAGGCATTCTTGGATGCGGCAAGGAAAGCTGATCCAAAGTGGGAGATTGGAAAGCCGGTTCCGTCCGGGGCATTGGACGGCATCACGAGGGAATCCGTGGAAGCGAACTTGAAGAAATCAGGCAGCACATTGGATATACAGATATGATCTTTACACCCAATTCCGCAGAGGCGCATAAAACTTTGCCTCTGCGGACTGCGAGGGTGCAGGGCGGCTCTGAACGGGAGAGGGACTAAGTATTAGGACGGATAGCATAGATGGCATTTTGCCATTTGGCGGATATTTTAATAGGAGAAAAAAGTATGTCAATTAGTATTTCCGATTATCGTGTTCATTTACAGGATGACCTTAAACTTAATAGAGAGTATTTGAAATCTCAGGAAAGTCAAAATGAAGGCCGGAGAGTATTTGATAGAGATTCATTAGAAGTTTCCCAATTATCGAAAAACAGGGAAATCTTAATGGATAGAATTAAGCATACAGTGGTGCAGTCGGCGGCATCGCTCAGTGATATGAGAGCTGGAATATTAAAAGAAGTCAGGGAAGAAAAAGGGCAGTATGGCTATTCGGATGTTGTAAATGCCTGTGGGCTGAGTTATGCAAGGTTGTATTCCGAAATTGAGCAGCGCCATGAAAATGAACGGTATTATAAGGCAGATGGGACGCCACTGACAAAGGAAGAAGAAATTGAATGGCTGGATATGCAATATGAGCAGGAAGTAGAGTGGCAGAAGTCCTGTGCCAGAATAGCAGCTCAGGGGCAGTTCATTCAAGGGAATATTCCTGAAATGCCAACAAAAGAGATAGAAGAGTTGGAGGACAGCTTTTATCAGGCAAGGGATGCTTATATGAAGCTGCACCGGGAAAGCGGGCAGGTGGGGAAGCCGCTTGTTTTGCAAAATTATATATTTGGCAGTAGCCGGATGTATGAAATGCTCAACCGATTAGGAAATTTACAGGAGAGGGTGAAATAATGCAGGTAAGTTCGTCCAATGGATTGCAGAACAGATATTTTTCAGGAACAGGCAGTATAGGCGGCATTCATCTGCCCGATTTTAATGATAAATATGTTTTCTCCAAAAAGAAAAGCGGCACCAGTGAGGAAGAATACAGGAAGCAGATCAGGGAACAGGCATATGAGGATTTTGCAAAAGGGCAGTTCCAGAACAAATCCGAAGGTTTTAACAGGCTGATGAAAAGTTACACATCGGAAGTCTCCCCGGACAGAAAAGGGATCATCACTTCCGGTCTGAAAGCTGTTTCAAGAAACAAGCAGAATGTGTTAAAGCCGATAGATTTTGTGGCAACTCTGCTGGAAGGAAAAGTGAAATATCAGAAACTGTCGTCAGGTAACAACGATTACATAGAGTTTTACGACAAGAACGGTGAGATGGTGGCGACTTATTCCAACAATGGGTGGACGATGTATACCACCAATGCGGAGGCTTCCAGACAGACGGAAATGTGCATGATCTATAATGAGGCGTGGGGAAATGCCAAGAGAGGGATTCCGATGGCAGGTGAGGAAATGATAAATGTAGAGGATATGCAGAATAGTTTTGATGTAAAAGCATAGCAGGAAAGAAATCCCACGGCTGCATATCCCCAATAAGCCGCAGAGGACGGACAGGGCAGGCATCTCCGGTTTCCGGCAGATTGGGGAATCGGGGAGATGAGGTGAAGGTCGGTATGGATCTTACACCCTATTCCGTAGAGGGTGCAGGGGTGGCTTCATGTTTTTGAAAGAAAAGGTAGAATTATGAAAAAAGGCAACAACAAAGATAAAGTGTCTTATTATGTTGGCTGGGGTATAGCTTATGGAACATTTGTTGGAGGAATGTTTAGTATTTTGCTTCTTGAGCATTTGTTAGTTGTTCTTTTCATGGGAAGTGCTTTCGGTGCAGTGATTGGCGCGATTTTGGGAGAAATGAAAACATAGTATGCAAAAGTCCAATAGTAGCATATTCCCAATAAGCCACAGAGGGCTGACAGGGCAGGTTTCCCCGGTTTCCAGCAGATTGGGGAATCGGGGAGCAGTGAGAAAACCAATAATGCACAAACGATAAAAGGGAACTGGCAGAAATAGGCTGGTTCCCTTGTTACATATTAGTGCAGGGAGGCGGTGGTGGATGTCATAAAATTAGGCCGGTAACTGGCCTGAATGTAAAGGAGGAGGCGGCAGATGGAAGTGATCAAATGCCCCAACCCCAAATGCAGGCGGCGCATTTTGGACGATGAGGGGACAGAGACGGAGTGGACTGTCCTGGAGATCAAATGCCAGCACTGCGGAAAACTGGTAAGGCTGTACTGCGGGCCGGACGGGATAGAAACGAGGATACATAAGAGGAAAAAGCAGCGGGAGTAATATTCTGCTGCTTTTTTTATGCATAAATGATTAAGGCAGTGCTTTCCGGCTCATACTGATAACAGGCAATGGAAATTTATGGAAATTTCCACCGATGGGACATTTTATGCAGGATGCATAACATGGCTTTGTCATCCAAAACAGGCTGTGGAGGTATACGGTATGTGTATGGTCAGATGTCCCGCTTGCAAAGGACGGATCTGCGATTTAATTGCCACCGCAGGAGGGCGTGTAGTCTTAAAGGTGAAATGCCCAGAATGCGGGAGGATAGTCAAATTGGAATGGCTACTACAGGTCACGGAGACAGCTAAATAAGACTTACTACCGAGCGAGTGGGACCAGGGAACATCGAGTCACGAATGGCCGGAGTGAAGCTAGAGACAATGAGCCTTAGCTTACTCCGGCCATTTTTCCATTTTAAATCAATTTCATATCAAAAATAGAAGTGTTTCTGGCTTTACGAAGGCGTAAAGAAAGGAACGCTTTTATGTCTGAAAAAATCATCAGAATCAAGTCAGGAAACGAAGAATTCACGGAAGAGTCCTATGAGGCATGGAAGGATAATGCCTCGGAGGAAGTGGGCATGGCACGAGCAGGGAACTGGCTCCTTACACCCGCGGCCAGGCATCATATTTTTTCTGTATATACCACAGCCTCAAGGGGGACTGCGGAATTTTTTTATTCGACACGTTTCTATCTCTTTTCCCAACAGATTACAAAAGAATACAATGTTTTTATGACAGGCGCACCTGGAATTCTTCGGGTGCGCTTTTTTTGCGCTTTCGGCTGTGGGCATCGGCTGTTGTTCAGGAGCCGTGCGCCGCCCCTCTGGTCTTGAAAATTGTTTAACCAAATTTCAAGACTGGAGGAAATCAAAGTGAAAATTAAATATGAATTTGCGGATGGGACTGTATCGGAGGTCGAGGTGGAGGAAGCCATCGGTGCCGTTATCATTGAGGACAGGCGGCTGGAGGACAACCTTTCCCGCAAGGAACGCTACCACTGCTATTCGCTGGATGCTGCACAGTTCGAGGGCGCGGAATATGCCAGTGAGGAAACGCCGGAAACGAAGATGGAGCGTGAAATGGACACGGAGCGTATCGCCCAGGCATTAGACGGGCTGTCGGAAGTGCAGCGCCGCAGACTGCTGATGTTGGCAGGAGGTATGTCTGTCAACGAAATTGCGCGTAAGGAAGGCGTGCATCACAGCGTGGTTTCAGAAACGATATCTGCAGCGCGGAAAAAATTTAAAAAGTTTTTCTAAAAACACCCCGCCGAACACCCCTCAAAATCTCCGTATAGTGAAGGGCGTGAAAACAGCCGCCCTTCGGAAATGGAGGTCATGGACATGGAACACACATTGAGGATCAGTGTTTCAAAGGAGCCGGAATCCGGCGGGATCGTGAGCTGCCGCCATATCTCCGTGAGGGAGCGTTTCTTACGCTTCCTCCTTGGGGAGAAGCGGAGGGTGACCATCATCGTTCCGGGCGATTCCGTCCGGGAGCTGGCAGTGAGTGAAGTCATGGAAGGAGGAAATGTACATGGGAAAAGTGAAGTTACTGCTTGAGGTAATCGGTGACCTGCGCTCCCTTGCTGACAGCCTGCAGGCCGTTGCGGATGCAGTAGCGGACAACGATGCCGCGGAAGCAGGGAGGACAGATACAAAGGAACCGGAAAAAGCGGGAAAGGCGGCAAAGAAAGAGGAAAAGCCTGCGGCAAAGCAGGAGCCGGAGGAGAAGCCGCTGACGCTGGAGGAAGTCCGTGCAGTGCTGGCGGAGAAGTCCCGCTCCGGACACACGGAGGAAGTGAGGGAGCTGCTTAATAAGCACGGCGCGGATAAGCTGTCGGAGATCGACCCGGCGGAGTATGCGGCGCTCCTTGCGGAAGCGGAGGTGCTGTGATGGGAAGACACGCTTTACTGTCCGCATCCTCCAGCCACCGGTGGCTTGCCTGCCCGCCGTCTGCAAGGCTCTGTGAAAATTATGAGGATACGGGCAGCGAATACGCGCAGCAGGGAACCGACGCCCACAGCCTGTGCGAACACAAGCTGAAGCTGTCCCTTGGCATGGAAACCGCAGACCCCACGGAGGGGCTTGAATTTTACGATGAGGAAATGGAGGAATGCGCCTGCGGCTATGCGGAGTATGTCCTTTCTCTTGTGGAAGAGGCAAAACAGTCCTGCAAGGACCCGGTGGTGCTGATCGAGCAGCGGCTGGACTTCTCCCGGTATGTGGAGGAGGGCTTTGGCACCGGCGACTGTGTGATCATTGCAGACGGGACGCTGTATATCATCGACTACAAGCACGGCAAGGGCGTGGAGGTTTCCGCAGAGGGAAATCCGCAGATGATGCTGTATGCCCTGGGTGCCTTGGAGCTGTTCGACGGCATTTATGACATTGAGTCTGTCCGCATGGCGATCTACCAGCCGCGCCGGGAGAATGTCAGCGTGTATGCCATGGCGAAGGATGACCTGCTCCAATGGGCGGTGGGCGAGCTTTCGGAAAAAGCAAAGCTGGCCTATGCCGGGGAGGGCGAGTTCTGTGCAGGGGAACACTGCCGGTTCTGCAAGGCGAAGGCGGTCTGCAGGAAGCGGGCGGAGTACAACCTGGAACTTGCAAAGTATGACTTTGAAATGCCCGCTACGCTGGAGGATGACGAGATCGCGGCAATCCTCGTGAAAGTAGATGAGCTGGTGGCATGGGCGGCAGATGTGAAGGAGTTCGCATTGCAGCAGGCACTAAGCGGTGTGAAGTATGCCGGATTTAAGGTTGTGGCCGGAAGGTCCAACCGGAAATACACGGATGAGGACGCCGTGGCGGATACCGTGAAGAAGGCGGGCTTCGACCCGTATGAGCCGAAGCTCCTGGGCATTACTGCCATGGAGAAGCTGCTGGGCAAGAAGAAGTTTGCAGAGATTTTAAAGGGCCTTGTGGAGAAGCCGCAGGGCAAGCCTGCGTTAGTCCCGGAGAGCGACAAGCGCCCGGAGATGAACACGGCGCAGGAAGATTTCAAGGAAGATTAGTCAGGAGGAAAATCATATGTCAAACACAGCCAACAATCCAACAAAGGTAATCACGGGGCCGAACACCCGGTGGAGTTATGCAAATGTGTGGACCCCAAAGGCAATTAACGGAGGTGAGCCAAAATACTCTGTGTCGCTCATCATCCCGAAATCCGACAAAAAGACCATTGCAAAAATCGAGGCTGCGATTGAAGCGGCCTACCATGAGGGCGAGGCGAAGCTGAAGGGGAACGGCAGGAGCGTCCCTGCGCTTTCCGTGCTGAAGACCCCGCTACGTGACGGGGACACGGAGCGCCCGGATGATGAGGCTTATGCGGATTCTTATTTCGTCAATGCCAACAGCACCACGGCTCCCGGCATCGTGGATGCGGACCGCCAGCCGATTATTGATACGTCCGAGGTGTACAGCGGTGTGTACGGCAGGGCGAGCATCAATTTCTATGCATTCAATTCCAACGGGAATAAGGGTATCGCCTGCGGGCTGAACAATTTACAGAAAATCCGTGACGGGGAGCCTTTGGGCGGGAAGTCCCGTGCGGAGGATGACTTTGCGGATGAGGACGAGGAGGATTTCCTGTCATAACCAGATAGAGAAAAGCACAGCCGCCGGGTGGCGGGGAACGGGCATCTGCCTTTTCCCTGCCGCCCTTAAGGCGGTGAAAGGAGCTGGTGGAATTGAAATGTATCGAAATTGATATTGAGTCGTATTCGGATGTGGATTTATCCAAATGCGGCGTTTACAAATATTCTTCCTCGCCTAATTTTGAGATTCTGTTGTTTGGGTACAGCGTTGACGGCGGGGATGTGCGGGTGGTTGATTTATGCCAGGGGGAGGAAATCCCCGCGGATATCTTGGCGGCGCTCTCCGATGAGTCCGTCACCAAGTGGGCGTTCAATGCTATGTTCGAGAGGGTGTGTCTGTCTAATTATCTTGGGGAGTGGATGGAGCCGGAATCGTGGAAATGCTCCATGGTCTGGTCAGCTACGCTCGGCCTCTCGCTGTCTTTGGAAAATGTGGGCGCAGTGCTTGGGCTGGAAAAACAGAAGCTGACCGAGGGAAAAGACTTGATCCGGTATTTCTGTGTCCCATGCAAGCCAACCAAAACGAACGGCGGCAGGACGCGGAACCTGCCGGAACATGACATGGAAAAGTGGGAGCGGTTCAAGGCATACAACCTCCGTGACGTGGAGGCGGAGATGCAGATACAGCAGAGGCTTGTGAAATTCCCCGTGCCTGATTTCGTGTGAGAGGAATACTGGCAGGACCAGAAGATCAACGACCGGGGCATCGGCGTGGATATGGAAATGGTCAGGAACGCAATCGCCATGGACGGCCGCTCTAAGGCAGAGCTGTCGGAGGCGATGAAAAAACTGACGGAACTGGAGAACCCAAATTCTGTGCAGCAGATGAAGCAGTGGCTTTTGGAGAACGGGATGGAGACGGATTCGCTGGATAAAAAGGCGGTGGCCGCATTGCTGAAGGATGCGCCGGAGCCTTTGAAAACCGTTCTGACTTTGCGGCAGCAGCTTGCCAAGTCCTCCGTGAAGAAATACCAAGCCATGGAGAATGCGGTGTGTACAGATAACCGGGCGCACGGAATGTTTCAATTTTACGGAGCTAATAGGACCGGGCGGTATAGCGGGCGCATTATCCAGTTGCAAAATCTGCCTCAGAACCATATCCCCGATTTGGCCCAGGCGCGGGAACTTGTGAAAGCAGGGGATTTTGATGCCCTTGCCATGCTCTATGAGGATATCCCGGATACGCTTTCGCAGCTCATCCGCACAGCTTTTGTGCCGCAGGACGGCAGGAAGTTCATCGTGGCGGATTTTTCCGCAATTGAGGCGAGGGTAATTGCGTGGATTGCCGGGGAGCGGTGGAGGCTTAAGGTGTTCGAGGGCGGCGGTGATATTTACTGTGCCTCGGCAAGCCAGATGTTCCATGTGCCTGTGGAAAAGCACGGCATAAACGGGCATCTGCGGCAGAAAGGTAAAATAGCAGAACTGGCTCTTGGCTATGGCGGATCAGTCGGGGCATTGAAATCCATGGGCGCTTTGGAGATGGGGCTTGCGGAGGAAGAGCTGCAGCCGCTTGTGTCGGCATGGCGGGATTCCAACCCCAATATCACGGAATTCTGGTGGGCGGTCGACCGCGCAGTGAAGGAGTGTATCAAAAAGAGGATGCCAACGGAAACACACGGCATCCGTTTCCGCTATGAAAGCGGGATGCTGTTCATCACGCTTTTCTCCGGACGGAGGCTTGCCTATGTAAAGCCACGCATCGGAGAGAACCAGTTTGGCGGGGAGTCCGTCACCTACATGGGCGTGGGCGGAACGAAGAAATGGGAGCGGCTGGAAAGCTACGGCCCCAAGTTTGTGGAAAACATCGTGCAGGCAACCGCCCGTGATATTTTGTGCTATGCCATGCAGACGCTGAAAAACTGTACGATTGTAGCACACGTCCATGACGAGATTATCATTGAGGCAGACAAGAGGATGTCCCTTCCTGCCGTATGTGAACAGATGGGCAGGACGCCGCCCTGGGCGGAAGGCTTACTGCTCCGGGCGGATGGTTACGAATGTTCGTTTTACCAGAAGGATTAGGCAGGGGGTGCATGATGGAACGGCTGCGGATTGAATACGGGACGGGATACATGGAGCTGAACGTGGAGGCGTTCTTCCCCTGCAAGATGCCGGTGATGAGGAAGGCCGTAAGGCTCATCAATTCATACTGCTCTGATGAGGCAAGGGCGGAGCTGCTTTCGGAGCTGCGGGAAATGGCAGACGTGTATGCGGCGCTATGCAAAATGTACAGAGAAATAGAGGAAGCGCTTCCTGCGGATACCCCACAGCGGAGGCACTGGAGGGCGCAGTTCAACAAGACGGAAGTCCTCCGCAGAAGGATGGAGGGGAATATCAGATTGATTTCAGGAGGGAAAAAAGATGGGTAATACAGCAATGCCAGAATGCAGGACACACGGCGACTGTTTCGCAAACAGGGGCGGCGTCTGCACCTGCTTAAAGGACAATGACTTTGGCGGGAGGGACTGCCCGTTTTACAAGCCTGCGGACACAGTCCGGAAAGAACAGCGCGGGCAGAATGGAGGTATGGTTGATGGGAATCAGCAGATATAACAGCGAGGGATACAGTGACCCGACGAGCCATGCGGCGTTATCGGGGATCAGGAAGGAGGAAAAGGCGGCGAAGCGGGCATACCGGCCGCTTGTCTATATATGCTCCCCGTTTGCCGGGGACATGGAAGGTAACACGCAGAAGGCGAGGCGGTACAGCAGGTTTGCGGCGGAGAACGGCGTGATACCGCTCGCCCCGCACCTGCTCTTTCCGCAGTTTCTGGATGACGGGAAGCCTGCGGAGCGGGCAATCGGTATGTTCGCAGGGCTGGTGCTTTTGGGGAAGTGTGAGCAGTTGTGGGTGTTTGGCAGCACCATATCCACGGGGATGGCGGCGGAGATTGAGAAGGCGGAAAAGAGGAATATGCCGGTACGCTATTTTACAGAAAACTGCGAGGAGGTTGGAGGCTGATGGGGGAAATGAAAGCTATACAGACAGAATACAAGGGGTATTTATTCCGGTCCCGGCTGGAGGCAAGGTGGGCGGTGTTCTTTGATGCCTGCGGCGTGGATTGGGAATATGAGCCGGAAGGCATTGTCCTCAGTGATGGCACGAAATACCTGCCGGACTTCTATCTCATAGATTTTCACTGCTATTTTGAGGTGAAAAGAAAGGGTATCCAGGACACGGACGAGGGATTGGAGGCAGAGAGTAAGATCAGTGATGGGATGGATTGCGACAGATGGGCGGGCATCATAGCCTATGGTGATCCGATGGATGATACCCTTATTGTTTTCTGCCAGGAAACCGATGACGGCGGCGGAGGCAGTTATGAGAACGAGGTGACTATCGGAATCCATCCTGATACCGGGAAGCCCTATCTTTTTGCATACACAGACCGCAGGGACAGGTACTTCTTGACTTCTTTTGCGGAGGGTGATTTGGCGGAGATTCCGATGACCACCCATGAATACGGAAGATACCGCTATAAGGATTTCGTGACGGACAAAGTAATGGCAGCGAGGAAACTGGCGAGGCAGGCGCGGTTTGAACATGGGGAAACGCCAAAAGTAAGGAGGGCGCATCATGCGTGAGTTGAGTATTGCATACGGGAACAGCCGCAGCGCAAAGCAGTGGTCGAACAAGACCATACGGTTTGAAGCATTGAAAGAACGCTTGAAAGTGACAATCCGCACATCGGAATCAGCGGAGGAATACGCCCGTTTCCCGAAATCGAAAAAGGATGCGGCAAAGGACCATGGCGGTTTTGTGGCCGGGGTGTTAGCGGGTGGCAGGCGGAAGATCGACACGGTGGAATCCCGTTCCATGGTGGCTTTGGACGGCGACCGCATTGTTCCGGAGTTCCTGGAACGCTATGAAAACGATGCCCCGTATGCCTCTGTGCTTTACAGCACCCACAGCCATACGGCGGAAGAACCGAGGGTGCGCCTTGTGTTCCCGCTGGCAAGGGACGTATCTCCGGAGGAATATGTGGCGGTGGCGAGATACCTGGCGCAGATGCTCGGCATGGATTATTTTGACGAATGCTCCTACCAGCCCAACCAGCTCATGTACTGGCCGAGTACGCCGTCAAACGGCGAATTCGTCTATAAAGAGACGGGCGGCGCATGGCTTGACCCGGATGAAATCCTGTCGGCGCACCCGGAATGGCGGGACCCGACAAGGCTGCCCACATCCTCAAGGGAGAGCCGGGCAAATTCCATCAGCATACAGAAGGTGCAGGACCCGCTTGAAAAAGAGGGCGTGGTGGGGCTGTTCAACCGGGTGTTCTTCCCCATAAGCCTTGCCATAGACGCTTTCCTGCAGGATGTGTATGAGCCTACGGATAAGGAAGACCGCTACCATCTGATCGAGTCCAGCAGCATGGCGGGCGTGGAGATCAAGGAGGGCGGGAAATTCGCCTACAGCCACCATGCAAAAGACCCTGCCTATCTGAAGCTCTGCAATGCCTTTGACCTTGTCCGTATCCACAAATTCGGAAATGAGGACGAGAAGGCGTCGTTCAAGGCGATGTGCGATTTCGCGCTGACCGTGGACAGCGTGAAGCTGGAGGCGCTGGAGGAGCGGCGCAGGCAGGCCGGAGAGGAATTTGCAGACAGGGAGGACTGGAGGAAAAGCCTGGAGCTTGACCGGAAAGGCGGCATAAAAGACACACTGGACAATATCGTCCTGATCATCCAGAACGACGAGGAGCTGAAGGGCATTGCCTTCAACTGCCACCGGGACGGGATCGACGCAAGGGAGGGACTGCCATGGGAGCAGATCAAGGGCGGCTGGAGCGACTCTGATGCCGCGGCGCTCAAGGTGTACCTCTCCAAGAACTACGGCATCTATTCCCCGACCAAGACGAAGGACGCTGTGGTAGCGGTGGCGGCGGAGCGGGCATACCATCCCATCCGGGATTATCTGGAGGGACTGCCGGAATGGGACGGCATCCCCCGCGTGGATACGCTGCTGGTCGATTATTTCGGCGCCGCGGATAACAGCTACACAAGGGCGGTCAGCCGCAAGTCAATGGCGGCGGCCATCGCAAGGGTTTACCGCCCTGGGACGAAGTTTGACAGCGTCCCGATCCTGAACGGCCCGCAGGGCATCGGGAAGTCCACCTTTTATGCCAGGCTCGCCGGGGAATGGTTCTCCGACAGCCTGACGCTTACGGACATGAAGGACAAATCCGGCCCTGAGAAGTTGCAGGGGTACTGGATACTGGAGCTGGGCGAGCTGGCGGGCATGAGGAAGGCGGACATCGAGACCGTGAAGTCCTTTATCAGCCGTGTGGACGACAAGTGCCGCGCGTCCTATGGCGTCAATGTGGAGAGCCATCCGAGGCAGTGCGTCATTGTAGGCACCACGAATGCGGAGACGGGCTTCCTGCGTGACATCACGGGCAACCGCCGCTTCTGGCCGGTGCGCGTGTCCGGCAATTCCAGGAAGAAGCCGTGGCAGCTTACGAAAGAGGATGTGGCGCAGATATGGGCGGAAACGCTCGTGCTGTACCAGAAAGGGGAGAAGCTCTACCTGGAAGGCACGGATGCGGAGATTGCCGTGGCGGAACAGGCGGACGCCTTGGAAACGGATGAGCGCGAGGGGCTGGTGCGGGAGTACCTGGAAACCCTGCTCCCGGAGAAGTGGGCGGAGATGTCCCTGTTCGAGCGGCGAAGCTACCTCAGTGATTCCGACTTCGGCGTCAGCAGAAAAGACGGCACGGTACAGCGTATGTATGCCTGCAATATGGAGATATGGTGCGAGTGCTTCGGCAGGGACGGCTCTTCCATGAAGCCTGCGGATTCCTACGCCATTGCCGCTATCATGCGCAAGATCGAGGGGTGGGAGAAAGCGGAGCGGACAACGTACCCGCTCTATGGACGGCAGCGGGGGTACAAGCGCAAGCTGTCCTGAACACACCATGGCACAGGCGGCAGCCGTCCGAATAAGTGTCCTGCCGCCCGTCCTGTAAAGGGGCGGCGGTATATCAAGGAAAATAACAACATTGGGACAAGAGGACAAGACAAAACCTATTGAAGAAAAAATAAAAGAAAATATAGGAATAGGCGTATGTATATGCGTATATGCGCGCGTATAGAAAAAATCGGGCTGTTGTCCATCCTTTTGTCCAGAAAGGAATACGGAATGCGGGAAAAACAGATTGAACAGAAGCTGGTGCAGGAAACCGGGAAAAGCGGCGGCATCTGCCCCAAGTTTACGTCTCCTGGCTTTGCCGGGATGCCGGACAGACTGCTGCTCCTGCCGCATGGCAGGATGGCATTCGTGGAACTGAAAGCACCGGGGCAGAAACCGAGGCCGCTCCAGGCGGCACGCCACAGGCTGCTGCGGGGACTTGGGTTCAGGGTGTATGTGCTGGATGACGAGGGGCAGATTGAAAAAATAATATCAGAGATTGGGGGTGATGCCTTATGAAGTTCGTACCACACAGCTATCAGAGTTTCGCAATCGAATATATCAAAAGCCATCCGATAGCGGCTGTCCTGTTGGATATGGGCTTGGGTTAAGGGCAAGACAGGGATAACGCTGACCGCACTCAACGACTTTTTGTTTGACAGCTTTGAAGTCCATAAGATTATCGTTATTGGCCCATTAAGGGTGTCAAGGCATACATGGCCTGCGGAAATTGAAAAATGGGATCATCTGAAGGGACTGAAATACAGCGTGGCGGTCGGGACGGAAAGTGAAAGGCTGTCGGCACTCCGGAAACAGGCGGACATTTACGTCATCAACCGCGAGAACGTGCAGTGGCTGGTTTCCGAGAGCGGCATACCGTTTGATTTCGACATGGTGGTGATTGATGAGTTATCATCCTTTAAGAACCACCAGACAAAGCGGTTCAGGGCGCTGATGAAAGTCCGGCCGAAGGTAAAGCGCATCGTGGGGCTGACCGGTACGCCGAGCAGCAACGGACTGATGGACTTGTGGGCGGAGTTCCGGCTGTTAGATATGGGCGAGCGGCTTGGCCGGTTCATCGGGCAGTACCGCACCTCCTACTTCCGGCCGGATAAGCAGAACGGGCAGGTGGTATTTTCCTACAAGCCGCTGCCGGGGGCAGAGAAACAGATATACGGTAAAATCTCCGACATCACGATTTCCATGAAGTCCACCGACCACCTGCAGATGCCGGAGCTGATCAATTCCAGATACACCGTGTATCTCTCTGAGAAGGAGGATTCGCGGTATGCGGATTTGAAAAAAGACCTCGTCCTGCAGTTGCCGGACGGCGATATCACAGCCGCCAATGCCGCATCCCTTTCCGGGAAGCTGTCGCAGATGGCGAACGGCGCGGTGTACACGGATGCCGGGGAAACAGTCGCCATCCATGAGCATAAGCTGGACGCACTGGAGGACATCATCGAGGCGGCAAACGGCAAGCCGGTGCTTGTGGCTTACTGGTTCCGGCATGACCTGGAACGCATCACGGAACGGCTGCACAAACTGAAAATACCATGTTCCAGACTGGATACGGACAGCAGCATCCGGAAATGGAACGCCGGGGAAATCCCGGTGGCGCTGATCCACCCGGCATCCGCAGGACACGGCCTCAACCTCCAGAGCGGAGGGAATACGCTGGTGTGGTTCGGGCTGACATGGAGCCTTGAGTTATACCAGCAGACAGTTGCGAGGCTGTGGCGGCAGGGGCAGCAATCAGAAACCGTGGTGGTGCAGCACATCATCACGAAAGGCACCATAGATGAGCGGATCATGAAGGCATTATCCGAAAAGGACACCACGCAGGCCGCACTGATCGATGCAGTGAAGGCAGATTTGAAGATATAAGCCAATCCATGAAAATCAATGACAATCCATGCCAATCCGGGAGAAATAAAAATATTTAACAGGAGGCATCAGCTATGGGAATCATATGGCAGTATTTAGACAAAAGGGGCGCGACCGCCAATGCACTGAGGGATTACGGGAGGATGGAATTCATCATCAGCCACACGGACGATGAGATCAAGGCGGCATACCAGAAGATGGGAGGCATCAGCAGCCCGCAGCCTGACGGGATGCCGCACACGCACAATCCCCATGCGGCGGAGGACAGGATGGTCAAGGGCATTGAGGAAATCGATGTGCTGAAAGAGCGGTACCGGGAGGCGGTGGAATTCATGGCATGGTTTGGGCCGGCATGGGAGCAGCTTACAGAAGATGACCGTTACGTTCTGGAATGTTTCTACATGGGCGGGAACGGGCCGGCAGTCAACGCCGTCTGCGAGCGTTTCCAGATTGAGAGGAATTCGGCATACCGCAGGAAGAACCGGGCGCTGTCAAGACTGTCCGTCATGCTGTACGGGAAATAAAAGTGTCCACTTTGCGGGCATGACATTTGGTTTTGGACGTGGTATGCTGATAGCATGAGAAAATGTCAAGAGGGCCTTCGCGGGAGCATTGGAATCCTGCGGGGGCTTTCTTTATGCCATGAGGAGGTGAGAGCAATGCCAAGGAAACCGAAGAGGCCGTGTTCCTTCCCCGGATGTCCGAAGCTGACGGAAGGGAGGTTCTGTGAGGAGCATGAGAAACAGGAGAACCGCCGCTACGAGAAGTACGACCGTGACCCGGCTGTACGCCGTAGGTACGGCAGGGCGTGGAAACGTATCCGTGACCGCTACGCCGCCAAGCACCCGTTCTGTGAGGAGTGTTACAGGAAAGGGCTGCTGCGTCCGGTGGAAGAGGTACACCACAAGCTGCCGCTGGCAGAGGGCGGCACTCATGATGAGAGCAACCTCGTGTCACTGTGCCAGCCGTGCCATGCAAGGATTCATGCGGAGCGTGGCGACAGGTGGAATAAGCATTAATTTACCGTGTGCGGGTTCCTTGTAGAGATTTCTGCCAGCCGGGAGGGGCGGGTGAAATCTCTACAAGGAACCCGCCGGAGAACGGGCGTGGGGTGTCACGCACAAAAACCGGAAATCAAACGGGGGATTGCCCAGTGCAGGATTCCGCTGAAATAAAGGCTTTCAAGGTGCTGCGGTGTTTGATTTCCGCAGCTTTTTTTCAAAAATAATCAAAGAAACGGGGTGGGAACGGTGGCAAAAGACGGCAGCGGGCGCGGCGGCGCAAGGCCGGGGGCGGGGCGCAAGCCGAAGGCGCTCATAGAAAAGATCAGCGAGGGGAAGACGGCGGAGGTGCTGATGGAACCCGCCGAGTTGGAGGGTGTGGAAGTGCCGCCCGTGAAGGACTTCCTGAAATCCCCGCAGAAGAGTGGGCGGGAGCTGGTGGCGGAGGAAGTCTACAACGAAACATACGCCTGGCTGAAAGCGAGGGGCTGTGAAAAGCTGGTCACCGTCCAGATGGTGGAGCAGTACGCCATGAGCGTGTCCCGATGGATTCAGTGCGAGGAGATCGTTTCCTCCACGGGCTTCCTTGCGAAGCACTCGACCACGGGGGCTGCCATCGCTTCCCCCTATGTTTCCATGAGCCAGTCCTACATGAAGCAGACCAATTACTGCTGGATGCAGATCTACCAGATCGTGAAGGAGAACTGCTCGGTGGAATTCCAAGGGAACACGCCCCAGGATGACGTGATGGAGCGGCTGCTCCGTGCAAGGAAAGGAGTGTAGAGGAAAATGGGAAAGACAACAACCGAGATGCAGCTTGTGCCGCTCTCAAAATTAGTGCCGTATGTGAACAACGCGCGGACACATTCGCCGGAGCAGCTTGCGAAGCTCCGCTCATCCCTGCGGGAGTTCGGCTTCATCAACCCGGTCATCATCGACCGGGATTTCAATGTCATCGCGGGGCATGGAAGGATTGCGGCGGCAAAGGAAGAGGGCATGGGGGAAGTGCCGTGTGTGTTCGCAGATTTCTTGACGGAAGCGCAGAAGAAAGCCTACATCCTTGCGGACAACCGCATGGCTTTAGATGCCGGGTGGGATGAGGAGCTGCTCCGCATTGAGATCGAATCCCTGCAGGGTGCGGATTTTGACGTGTCGCTGACGGGCTTTGGTGAGGATGAAATCGCAGACCTCTTTGCCGGGGATGGTGAAAAAGATGTGAAAGATGATGACTTCGACCTTTCCGCTGCGCTGGAGAAAGCGGCGTTCGTGGAGCGTGGCGACATCTGGACGGTGGGCAGGCACAGGCTGATGTGCGGGGACGCCACCAGCGCGGAGGATGTGGCGGCGCTCATGGACGGGAAGAAGGCAAACCTCATCGTGACAGACCCGCCGTATGGAGTCTCTTTCAAGAGCGGCAGCGGGCTTTCCATCCAGAACGACAGCATGAAAGGGGATGAATTCTACACATTTCTGTACAATTCATTTTCACAGATGGCGGCGCACCTGGAGAACGGCGGCGCGGCGTATGTGTTCCATGCGGACACGGAGGGGCTGAATTTCCGCAAGGCGTTTGTGGACGCGGGGTTCCACCTTGCGGGCGTGTGTATCTGGGTGAAGAATTCCCTGGTGCTTGGGCGCTCGGATTACCAGTGGCAGCATGAGCCTGTGCTGTACGGCTTTCTGAAGAACGGGAAGCACCCGTGGTATTCCGACCGGAAGCAGACCACCATATGGAACTACGACAAGCCGAAGCGGAATAAGAACCATCCGACCTCCAAGCCGCTGGACCTGCTCGGCTACCCGATCAGCAATTCCTCCCAGGAGAACGCCATCGTGATAGACACTTTCGGCGGCAGCGGCTCTACGATGATGGCGTGTGAACAGACGAACCGCATCTGCTGCATGATGGAACTGGATGAAAAGTATGCATCCGTCATCCTGCGGAGGTATGTGGAGGATACCGGGGATTCGGAGAATGTGTATGTGGAGCGGGGCGGGGAGAAGATCCCGTACTCCGCGCTGGTGAAGGAGGTGGAAACAGATGCAGGAAAAAGAACTGATGATTGAAATCTTCCGGAGGATACACGCCCTCGGCGGCTGTGACGCCTCGGAGCAGTTTGACCGGGGATGGGACGCGGCGGTGGCGTCCTGCGAGGATGTGCTGACGGAACTGACGGGCGTCTCCTATGATGACCTGGAGGATGGGGGCGGTGCGGATGGATAATGCAAATACAGAAAAGAAGCTGACCCTCGGAAGCCTGTTTTCAGGCTCCGGGGGTTTTGAACTTGCCGGCCTGCTTGCCGGGATACAGCCAATATTTGCCAGTGAGATTGAGCCGTTCCCTATCCGGGTGACCACGAAGCGGCTGCCGTTTGTGAAGCATTTAGGCGATATCAACAGCATCCGTGGGGATGGAATAGAGCCGGTGGACATCATCACCTTCGGCTCGCCCTGCACGGACATGTCGGTGGCGGGAAAGCGGGCGGGGCTTGGCGGGAAGCAGTCCAGTCTGTTCTATGAGGCGGTAAGGATCATAAAAGAAATGAGGTGTGCGACAGATGGGAAATATCCAAGGTTCATCGTGTGGGAGAATGTACCGGGAGCCTTCTCTTCCAACAAAGGGGAGGACTTCCGCTGCGTCCTCGAAGAGATCTGCTCTGTCAAGGATGAGGGCGTTTCTGTTCCTGGACCTCCGAAGGGGAAGTGGCCGAACGCCGGGGAGATCGTGGGTGACGGATACTCCGTGGCATTCAGGGTGTTCGACGCGTAGCTGTGGGGCGTCCCCCAACGTAGGAAACGCATCTACCTTGTCGGAGATTTTGCAGGCGGGAGTGCCGGAAAAATATTATTTGAGTCCGAAGGCGTGTCTGGGTATTCTGCGGAGGGCTTCCGCACGTGGCAAGGAGCTGCCCACCATACTGAGGAAGGCGCTGGAGCGGCAGGCGGCATCCGGGGAAGAGTGACCTGCCTCTGCGACCAGGGCGGGCAGAGGATGGATGTGATGGAGGATATGGCCTGCACCCTGCGGGCGGAGGCGCACCATCCGCCGTGTATTTTGGAGTCGGCGGGTTTCTGCACGGAGCATTCTGCGCAGGCGCGGGGCATCGGATATGAAGAGGAAGCCGCGCCCACGCTCCGCGCCGGGACGGTGCCTGCGGCTGTGATGTTTGAGAACCACTCGCAGGCCACGCGCTACACGGGGCCGCTGGAAACCGCGCCCACGGTCAGCGCCACCTACGGGATGGGCGGGAACAACCAGCCGTTCGTGGCGGAGCCGGACACACCCAAGACGCTGAAGATCCGCTCCGGCTGTGAGGGTGGCGGCAAAGGCCCGATCATACAGGATGACAAATCGGCAACGCTCTCCTGCAACAATGACCAGACGGTGTTTGTGCCGGTGCAGGCTTACGGCATCTGCTCAAAGGACAGCAATGCCATGAAGTCGGATAACCCGCACAGCGGATTTTACGAGGCGGAAACTTCCCGGACGCTGGATGCCAATGGCGGGAATCCCGGATGCAACCAGGGAGGGATCGCCGTGGTGGCGGTGCAGGGCTCCATGATCGGCAGGAAGGATAAGAACGGGCCGCAGGGGAGCGGCGTGAATGAGGGCGTGTCCTTTACACTTGACGCCGTGGACAGACACGCCGTCGCATACCCCACTTACTGCACCAGCAAGAATTCCCACTTTACACGGGCGGAGGAGGAGCTGGCAAACACGCTGGTGGCTACGGATTATAAGGATCCGCCCGTTATCAATGATGTGCAGACCGCATCCGGCAAGGAGGTGTTCGGCACACTTTCTGCAAGCATGGGCTCCAGGCAGTGGCTTGGGAACCAGGAGGCGTTCAGCCGGGACTATCATATTATGGAGCCGGACTACATCGTGCGCAGGCTGACGCCGACCGAGTGCGCGAGGCTGCAGGGCTTCCCCGACTGGTGGTGTGCCGGGCTGGAAACGGAGAAGCCGACAGAGGAGGAACTGGCATTCTGGCGGGATGTGTTTGAGACCCACCGGAGGATTGCGGGGACTTCCACGAAACCCAAGACGGATAAGCAGCTCATCAAATGGCTGAAGAATCCCCATTCCGATAGCGCCGAGTATAAAATGTGGGGCAACGGTATATTTTTAGGGAACGCTTATTTCGTGCTTGCGGGCATTGTGTACTACGCCCAGTTCCCGGACTTTTTATTGTGACATTTTTCCTGCGGTTTCCCTTGCTATTTTCACGGTTTAGAGTGATTAATGTAGTACCACAAAAAAGGAGGGCAAACAGAATGGAAAAAAGATACAACGTGACAGGGGAACGCAGGAAAGAGATGGTGGAGGTGGTTTCCGGGATCATCGGGATGAAGGCGGTCTACATGAGAATGCCGACCTGCGCATACGCCATCAGCAACTTTACAGTCAGCAAAGAAGGGACTCTGGTCTGGGATGAACGCACAGACAGCGGTACGGTGGAAAAGGTCCTGGCAGGGCTGGCGCAGGCAGGATTCACGGCAGAGTCAGAGGAAACGGCAGAGGCACAGCCGGAGCCGCAGGATTCCGCAGAAGAAGCGGCAGAGGCACAGATGGAGCCGGAGGCTCCCACGGAAGAACCGCAGGAAACGGCCGCAGGCGCGCCGGAGACGGCAGAAGGGGAAGAAGCCGCAGAACCGCAGGAGGCGGGCATCGGGCTTACGGTGTCGCTGCCGAGGGAATCCTTCACGGACGCCGCGCTGGAGAACCTGCGGAAGCTGGTGGACGCCAAGGCCGCCCTGATCAAAAAGGCGCTGGCAGTGGAAAGCCTCCCGGTGGAGGCGGACGGGGAGAAAGTCTCCTTCCCCTGGTTCACGGACGGGCAGGACGGGGATTCGGCAAAGGCATACACGCACTTCATCACCGCCCTCTGCGACATGGCGAGGAAGCAGAAGCGCGTCACGGCGAAGGAGCGGCCGGCGGACAACGAGAAATACGCCTTCCGGTGCTTCCTGCTCCGACTCGGATTCATCGGGGAGGAATACATGGGCGAGCGGAAGGTCCTGCTGAAGAACCTGTCCGGCAACGGCAGCTTCAAGAGCGGGGCGAGGAAGGGGGCGGCAGACGATGGTGTTTCCGAGTAGGGAGGTTGTGGAGCGCGTCCGCAGGGAATACCCTGCGGGGACGCGGGTGGCTCTGGTCAGGATGGACGACTGCCAGGCCCCGCCAGCCGGGACGGAGGGTGTGGTGGAAGGGGTAGACGACACGGCAAGCCTTATGGTCCGCTGGAGCAACGGAAGCCACCTCCATGTGATTTACGGCGAGGACGAAGTCCGCAAAATATAGTGGGAGGAACCCATAAACTACACAAAATACGGCACCAAACCTTGTGTACTTTATGCCCGTAATTGACTTGCTATTATCCCCTTTTAGAGCGAATATGTGTACTACCGAAAGGGAAAACACACAAAACGGAGGTAAAAGGGATGAACGAAAAAATGGCAAGGCAGATAGCGGAAGCAAAGAAACAGACCATCGGGGTGGAGATAGAGATGAACGGCATCACGAGGAGCAGGGCGGCGAAGGTCGCGGCGGAGTTTTTCGGGACCGGGCGGTACAAGGACACGGCGGCACGGAACGGATATTACACCTGGAGCGCATGGGATGCGGACGGCAGGGAATGGAAGTTCCAGAGGGACGTCAGCATCGCGGGGACGGACAGCGAGAAATGCGAGCTGGTGACGCCGGTCCTCACCTACGCGGACATGGAGCTTCTGCAGGAACTTGTCCGGCAGCTCCGGCACGCCGGGGGCGTCAGCCATGCGGGGGTCGGGGCAGGAGTCCATATCCACATAGGCGCAAAAGGCCACACGCCGCAGAGCCTCCGGAACCTTGCCAACATCATGGCAGGGCATGAGAGCCTGATCGCGGAAGCCCTCGACCTTGACCGGGGCAGGATGAGCCGCTACTGCCGCACGGTGGCCCCGCGCTTCCTGGAGCAGCTCAACAAGAAAAAGCCGCAGACCATGGCAGCCCTCGCGGACATCTGGTACACAAGCCACGGCGCAGGCTACAACCGCAGCGCCCACTACAACGACAGCCGGTACCACATGCTCAACTACCACGCCACCTTCACAAAAGCCACGGTCGAGTTCCGGCTCTTCCAATTTGACAGGCCTGCGGATGGGAAGCGGAACGGCCTCCACGCCGGGCAGCTCAAGGGGTACATCCAGTTCTGCCTCCTGCTCAGCCAGATGGCGAAGGAAGTAAAGAGCGCAAGCCCGAAGCCGCAGCAGCACGAGAACCCCAAATACGCCATGAGGACCTGGCTCCTCCGGCTCGGCTTCATCGGGGACGAATTCAAGACCGCGAGGGAGGTCCTCACCCGCCGCTTAAGCGGGGACGCATCCTTCCGCAACGGGAGATAAACCGCAGGACCCAGTCTCCTGCCGCCTTACCCAAGCCGCAAAAGCGGCCTTAAGGCAGTAGAAGGGTAGGCCCTTCGGAAAGGAAGGAAAAATTATGGAAAAAAGATATTACATCGCATACGGCTCAAACCTGAACATCCCGCAGATGCGGATGCGCTGCCCTGGGGCAAGGATCATCGGCACCTCGGTGGTGGAAGGCTATCGGCTCCTGTTCAAAGGCAGTAAGACCGGCTCCTACCTCACCATCGAGCCGCAGGAGGGCGCATGCGTCCCCGTGGCGGCCTGGGAGGTGAGCGCAGAGAACGAGGCGGCGCTGGACCGCTACGAGGGCTTCCCCGCCTTCTACTACAAAAAGGAGATGGAGCTTCCCCTCAAGGGCATCCGGACCGGGAAGGTCCGCAGGCGGAAGGTCTTCGTCTACATCATGCATGAGGACCGCCCGCTGGGGACTCCGACTGAGTTTTACATGGAGACCTGCAGGCAGGGCTACCGCAGCTTCGGCTTTGACGAGGCGTTCCTGGAACGGGCGTATGCCGACAGCGCGGCGGGGGAGGCGCGGGAATTTCCGGGCGGGTGGAAGGCGGGGGATTCCTGCTTCCTGGTGACCAACCGGGAGAAAGGCTGCACCGGCGCCTACACCGTGCGGGGATTTGACGGGAAGTATTTCTGCCTGGAGAACAGGAGGGGGAGCCGGTGCCACGCATCCGAGGGGCGGATGTTCCGCAGCAGGGAGGCGGCGCTGGGAAAGGAGGCGGATGCGGAATGAAACACACGGACGGGAAAAAGAGGGTATGCCCAAGGTGCGGGCAGGCTTACCGCGGGAGGCCGGCAGTCTCGCGGGCGGACAATGAGACGCCGCTCTGCCCGGGCTGCGGCACCAGGGAGGCGCTGGAGAGCATCGGAGTGGGCGCTGCGGAGCAGGACTCCATCCTTGCCGCCATCCACAGATGTGCGGAAGGGGGCGGGGAAAGATGAAGGCATACGGCAGGAACCTCCGGTGGATTGCGGACCACCAGTACGGGGATGAGATGCACACCGGGATCGCCATGCCCGCGTCCGGAAAAAGACGCGGGCAGAGGCGGAGGCGCTACAAGCGGCCGTTCAAAAAATCGGAGCGGCAGCACTCAAAACATATGATCCGGAAGGAGCTTGGCGGGCAGTGACCCGCCGCCATAAACTGTACAATTTCTCCTGCAGATATTTGTACAGTTTATGCCCGTATTTGACTTGATAATATGTGCTTTCAGAGCGAATATGTGTACTACCGAAAGGGAAAACAAAAAAAACAAAACGGAGGTACACACCATGAAGAAGATCGAATTTTTTGAAAGAGCCATCGCGGAGAAGGCAGGGAGCCTTAAGGAATGGGGCATCAACCCGACACTGTTCTGGGCATACCGAAACAGCATCACGGCGGGCAACGACAGGATTTATTTCAGCGAGACCATCTGGGACAGCGACATTGAGGAGATCACAAGGACGCTGAAGGAGAACGGCATCAGCGAATTCACCATCAGCAGCACATTTTCCAGCCTGATCCCGACGCTTGCGGAATTCGCAAAACACGGCTTCCAGATGGCGGGGCTGACCGAGGTGAAGGCGAACTACACGGATTTCCAGACGCAGGAGCGGGCGGTCATCCCGGCAATCCGGATGACGGCGGAAGAAGCGTAAGGCACAGGGCGGCCTGCCGGACGGGAAAATCCGGCAGGCCGGGGCCTTAGCAAAAAGCGGGAAGCGCAGAAAAATACATCCGCAGGGCAGTGCGGGGCGAAGGAGGAGTTTTATGGCAGGGATGAAATGGTATAAAGTATGGCTGGTGGTTCCGGGGACAGACGGGGATGCAGAAAACGGTTCCTGTGAGCCGGAATGGTGGAACGACATGGAACAGGCTCCCGATGAGGAAACGGCAGTCCGTCAGGCGAACGAAAAAGCCCGGAGGCAGTGGGAAGAGCCGAACCAGTATGAGCCTGGGGTGGAGGCGCCGTCGGACAGGGAGATGGGGCAGGAATGCCCGGTCTGCACCGGGGCGGCGGAAGTCACCGATGAGGAATACGCAGAGTGGAAAAGGGAGATGGAAGAGCCGGTGGAGCTTCCGTTTGGGTAGCATCCGGGCGGGTTTTTCGCAGGACAATTGAGCCGGACGGCTCTTTTGCCCGTGGCAGATATACACAATCCCTGCCGCAGATATTTGTGTAGTTTATGCTCCGGATTGACTTGCTATTATCCGCAGAAAGAGCGAATATGTGTACTGCCGAAAGGGAAAACCAAAAAAGAAAACGGAGGAAAACAGAATGCTGAACAAAAAATTTGAAGGAGCCACACTTTTCGAGATCGACTACACACCGAAGGGGACAAAGACCATGAAGACCGTCAAGGTATGGGCAAGGAACCGGCTGGACGCATCAAACTACATGATACTGAACCACATTTGGGGAAAACAGCATGAGATCAGGGTTGCGACTACCAACTTTCTGAAATAGGGATTTTGAAACTGAATGTTCCAAGAGCGGAGCCGGAAGGCTCTGTATCTTGTACCGATAAATTGAGGCTTGCCGCTGGCAGGCCGTTTTTGATGCCATCTTCTGGAGGTGATGCCGATGGCAATGCGGAAACTGAAAAAGTATAAACCGACCAGGTTCAGGGCGAAGGATTCAAAGTACAGCAATGATGCCGCCGATTTTGCCGTGATGTTCATCGAGAGCCTCTGCCACACCAAGGGGACGTGGGCGGGGAAGCCCTTTGAACTGATCGACTGGCAGGAGCAGATCATCCGTGACATTTTCGGGACGCTTAAGCCCAACGGCTACCGCCAGTTCAACACGGCTTACGTTGAGATTCCGAAAAAGCAGGGGAAGTCGGAGCTTGCCGCCGCCGTGGCGCTGCTCCTTACCTGCGGGGACGGGGAGGAGCGCGCCGAGGTGTACGGGTGCGCCGCCGACCGGCAGCAGGCCACCATCGTCTTTGATGTGGCGGCGGACATGGTGCGGATGTGTCCTGCGCTGAATAAGCGGGTGAAGATACTCGCCTCGCAGAAACGGATCATATACACCCCGACCAATTCCTTCTACCAGGTGCTTTCGGCGGAGGCGTATTCCAAGCACGGCTTCAACATCCACGGTGTGGTGTTTGACGAGCTGCACACGCAGCCGAACCGGAAACTGTTTGATGTCATGACCAAGGGCTCCGGGGATGCCAGGATGCAGCCGCTGTATTTCCTCATCACCACGGCGGGGACGGACACCCATTCCATCTGCTATGAAACGCACCAGAAGGCAAAGGATATTTTAGAGGGGCGGAAGATTGATCCGACATTCTATCCCGTCATCTACGGCGCAGATGAGGCGGACGACTGGACGGACCCGAAGGTGTGGAAGAAAGCGAACCCGTCTTTGAACATCACGGTGGGGATTGACAAAGTGGAGGCTGCCTGCGAGTCGGCAAAGCAGAATCCGGGGGAAGAGAACAGTTTCCGTCAGCTCCGCTTAAACCAGTGGGTGAAACAGGCGGTACGGTGGATGCCCATGGATAAATGGGACGCCTGTGCATTTCCTGTTTCGGAAGATGACCTGGAAGGGCGCGTGTGCTATGGCGGTCTGGACTTATCCTCCACCACGGACATCACGGCATTCGTCCTGGTGTTCCCGCCGCTGGACGAGGAGGATAAATACTGCATCCTCCCTTATTTCTGGGTGCCGGAGGAAACGCTGGAGCTGCGTGTGCGGCGCGACCATGTCCCTTATGACGTGTGGGAGCGGCAGGGAAAACTGATGACCACGGAGGGGAATGTGGTGCATTACGGCTATATTGAGAAATACATCGAGCGGCTTGGAGAACGGTTCAACATCCGGGAGATTGCCTTTGACCGGTGGGGCGCGGTGCAGATGGTGCAGAACCTGGAGGGGATGGGCTTCACAGTGGTACCGTTCGGGCAGGGCTTCAAGGATATGTCCCCGCCGACCAAGGAGCTGATGAAGCTGGTGCTGGAGCAGATGGTTGCCCACGGCGGGCATCCGGTCCTTCGGTGGATGATGGATAACATCTTCATCCGCACCGACCCGGCAGGCAACATCAAGGCAGACAAGGAAAAGTCCACGGAGAAGATTGACGGTGCCGTGGCTGCCATCATGGGGCTTGACCGTGCCATCCGCTGCGGGAACGAAACCTCGGAGAGTGTGTATGACAGCCGCGGTTTGTTGGTATTTTAATATTTTACAGAGTTGTGTGCGGAATCCTTGGTGGTTCCTTGTATGGATATTTTTTCTACATTCCTTTATGCTGTCTGGCGAAGGAGGTGGAAGGATGGAAGAGAAGGATTTCCTTGAGCTTATCATTTCGGAACGGATGGGGATGCACCATGATACCTTTAAAAAGGAATACCCCCTTACGGAGAAGCAGGCGGCGGAAGCGGAAAAAGCAGACCAGGCACACGAGCTGCTGTTTCAGCAGTTAAGCGCGGAGCAGAGGAAAATGATGGAGCTGTGTGAGGATGTAACAAACTCGGAAGCCACGCGGGAAAACGAATACTACTACCGTGCAGGATTCCGGGATGGGGTGAGCCTTGACAGGCTGATAAAGCAGATCAGGGAAGATAATAAATAAAAAACACATTACACGGGCAGCAGACGGGCATCGCTTTGGTGGTGCCTTTCTGCTGTCTGTCTTTTGGAAGGGAGCGTGGTTCCTATGGGATTATTCAGTGGATTGTTCAGGGCGAGGGACGCACCACAGAACAGGACTTCCGGTAGCGCCTACAGTTTTTTCATGGGCGGCAGCACGAGCGGGAAGCGTGTCAATGAGCGTTCTTCCATGCAGATGACGGCAGTGTACTCCTGCGTCCGGATACTTTCAGAAGCGGTGGCGGGGCTGCCGCTGCATATGTACCGCTATACGGATAATGGCGGGAAGGAGAAAGCGGCGGAACACCCGCTGTATTTCCTGCTGCATGATGAGCCGAACCCGGAGATGACTTCCTTCGTGTTCCGGGAAACGCTGATGACGCACCTGCTCCTTTGGGGGAATGCCTACGCACAGATCATCCGCAATGGGAAAGGGGAGGTCATCGCACTGTACCCTTTGATGCCGGACCGGATGGGCGTGGAGCGGGATTCCAAAGGGCAGCTTTATTACGAATACACGGTCAGCATGGACGACGCGCCGACCGTGAAGGGCAGCACGGTCATCCTGCCGCCCTCGGAGGTGCTGCACATCCCTGGCCTTGGTTTTGACGGTCTGGTGGGCTATTCTCCCATTGCCATGGCAAAGAACGCCATCGGCATGGCGATTGCCTGTGAGGAATACGGGGCGAAGTTCTTCGCCAATGGGGCGCAGCCAAGCGGCGTGCTGGAGCATCCGGGGACGCTGAAAGACCCGTCAAGGGTGCGGGAGAGCTGGCAGTCCACTTTCGGCGGCAGCCACAACGCAAATAAGGTGGCAGTTTTGGAGGAGGGGATGAAATATACACCGATTTCCATTTCCCCGGAACAGGCGCAGTTTCTGGAAACGAGGAAGTTCCAGATCAATGAGATTGCGCGGATTTTCCGTGTGCCTCCGCACATGGTGGGGGACCTGGAAAAGAGCAGCTTCTCCAACATTGAGCAGCAGTCTTTGGAATTTGTGAAATATACCCTCGACCCGTGGGTGTCGAGATGGGAACAGTCCATGGCGCGGTCTTTGCTGACCCCGGAGGAAAAGAAGCAGTATTTTATGAAGTTCAACGTGGACGGACTGCTCCGCGGGGATTATCAGAGCCGCATGAACGGGTACGCCGTAGGGCGGCAGAACGGGTGGATGTCCGCAAATGACATCCGGGAGCTGGAGAACCTTGACCGTATCCCGGAGGAGCTGGGAGGTGACCTGTATCTGATAAACGGGAACATGACAAAATTGTCCGATGCCGGTCTGTTCGGCAAAAAGGACGGAGAGGAGGAATCAAATGAAAACGAAGAAGTTCTGGAAGTGGAGGAACCAGGCGGAGGCGGGGACGGCTCCGGAGGAGAGGACTCTGTTTCTGAACGGCACCATCGCAGAGGAAAGCTGGTTTGACGATGATGTCACGCCGCAGCTTTTCAAGGATGAGCTGAACAGCGGCACGGGCGATATTACCGTGTGGATCAATTCGCCGGGCGGCGACTGCGTGGCGGCGGCACAGATTTACAATATGCTCTCCAACTACAAAGGCAAGGTAACTGTAAAAATAGACGGCATCGCTGCTTCGGCGGCATCCGTCATTGCCATGGCAGGCGACACCGTCCTGGTGTCCCCGGTATCCATGCTTATGATTCACAATCCCGCCACCATCGCCTGGGGCGACCATGCCGAGATGCAGAAGGCCATTGATATGCTTGCCGAAGTGAAGGAGTCCATCATCAACGCCTATGTGTTAAAGACGGGGCTTTCCCGTCCGAAGCTGTCGCATCTGATGGATGCGGAAACGTGGATGGATGCCAACAAAGCGGTGGAGCTTGGCTTTGCGGATGAGATTATGGCGCGGGCAAAGGCGGAGCCGGAAAAGGAGCCGGAGGAGGGCGAAGGGGACAGTTCCGAAGAGGATGAGGAAGATGAAAAGAAATTCCCTCCGGCTTCAAGCTCCATGCTGTTCTCCCGCAGGGCGGCAAACAACGCCCTTTTGAATAAACTGGCCGCCAAATATGGCGGGGAAAAACCGAAAGCAGATATCCAGGCGCAGGCAGAAATCCCTGCACCGGATACAGAAACCGGCCGTTCCGTGGACGCACTCATGGAGCGGCTTAATTTATTGAAACGATAAGAAGGAGGATTTCATTATGACGATTCTTGAACTGCGCGAGAAGCGCGCAAAAGCATGGGAGGCGGCAAAGGCATTCTTAGATTCCCACAGGAAGGAAAACGGAGTCCTTTCCGCAGAGGATGACGCCGCATACACGAAGATGGAGCAGGAGATCACAGACCTGGGGAAAGAGATTGCAAGGATGGAGCGGCAGGAGGCGCTTGACGCGGAGCTGAACCGCCCGGTTAACAAGCCCCTCACGGGGAAGCCGGGCGGCAGGGCGGACGCGGACGATGCGGAGGATAAGACGGGGCGTGCCTCTGATGATTACCGGAAGAACTTCTGGAACGCCATGCGCTCCAAGGCACCGATGCCCGCAGTCACCAATGCCCTGCAGGTCGGCACGGACTCTGAGGGCGGCTACCTTGTGCCGGATGAATATGAGCGCACACTGGTGGAGGCTTTGGAGGAGGAGAACATCTTCCGGCAGATGGCGAAGGTCATCAAGACCTCCAGCGGCGACCGCAAGATTCCTGTTGTTGCGTCCAAGGGTACGGCATCATGGATTGACGAGGAGGGCGCATACCCGGAAAGCGACGATTCCTTCGGGCAGGTTTCCATCGGGGCGTATAAGCTCGGCACCATGATCAAGGTTTCCGAGGAGCTGTTGAACGACAGCGTGTTTGACCTGCAGTCCTATATCTCCCGCGAGTTTGCCCGCAGGATCGGGGCGAAGGAAGAGGAGGCGTTCTTCACGGGGGACGGCAAGGGCAAGCCCCTGGGTGTGCTTGCGGCCACTGGCGGTGCGGAAACGGGCGTGACCGCGGCATCTGCAACTGCTGTGACGGCGGATGAACTGATGGATTTGTATTATTCGCTGAAATCCCCGTACCGCAAGAAAGCCGTGTGGGTGCTGAACGACTCCACCATCAAGGCCATCCGCAAGCTGAAGGACAATAACGGGCAGTACCTGTGGCAGCCGTCTCTGACAGCCGGGGCGCCGGACATGATCTTAGGCCGCCCCATCAAGACTTCTGCATATATGCCGGCCATTGCCGCGGGAGCAAAGACCATCGCTTTCGGTGATTTCAGCTACTATTGGATTGCCGACAGGCAGGGGCGCAGCTTCAAGCGCCTGAATGAGCTGTTTGCAGCCACCGGGCAGGTGGGATTCCTCGCTTCACAGCGTGTGGACGGGAAGATGATCCTTGCGGAGGCAGTGAAGGTGCTGGTGCAGAAGGCCGCATCCGCAGGTTAATGAAAGGGGGCGCTGCAGGCATGGCGGTGGCATTGGAAGAAATGAAGAACTACCTCCGTGTGGATTATGACGATGATGATGCCCTGATTGAAAGCATGGTCAGGGCATCGGAAAAAATCTGCATGGATGTGGCGAGGATGGATGACACGCAGGAATTTTACGCAGTGGAAAATGCAGAAATAGCAGTACAGTATACGGCCGCCTATCTGTATGAACACCGGGAGGATGCCGACCACCATGCCATGATGCTGACGCTCCGTGCGCTTCTTTCCGGCAGCCGGAAGGAGGCGTTCTGATGGAAGTTTCCCTTTTGAATGTCCGCATCACCTTTCAGAAGAATGCCGTGGAGGTGGACGGCATCGGCAACCACACAAACACATGGGCAGATTATTATTCCTGCCATGCTACAGTAAGCGGTGAGGCCGGGAAGCAGACCAGTGAAACGGACGTGGCCGGAACCGTAGCGGATGAATCGGATGTTTCGTTTACTGTCCGCTGGTGCAGGAAAGCGTCTGCGGTTGATTCCACGGGGTACCGGGAGGTTTTTGGCGGGGAGCTGTACGACATCCTCGCCATCGACCACATGAATTATAAAAAGAAATGCATCAAATTTAAATGCAGGAAAGTGAGGCGGTGACGATGGCGAATGGTGTATCTATCGACCGGATGGCGGAGGAGATCATGAAGGGGCTGACGGAATATGCGGACCTTGCCACGGAGGATGTGAAAAAGGCGGTGAAGAAAGCCGGGACAGCGGTGCGCAAGGACATTGAAGCCAACGCGCCGAAAGACACCGGGAAGTATGCAAAGTCATGGGCGGTGAAGACCACAAAGGAAACGTCCAATTCACTGGAAGTGACGGTGCATTCCAGGAACCGCTACCAACTGACGCACCTTTTGGAACACGGCCACGCCAAGCGGGGCGGCGGGCGCGTCCCGGCAAAGCCGCATATCGCGGCGGCGGAGCAGGCCGGCATAGAGCAGCTTGAAAAAGAG
>ERZ808024.59-NODE-59-length-114026-cov-9.120826_pt1 | contig 114026 bp, 113 predicted proteins | sample MGYA00380181_ERZ808024 | MGnify/ENA primary metagenome ERZ808024 (study PRJEB31490, sample SAMN06133413) | mouse gut metagenome | isolation source: Z2_1 | host: mice | place: China: Chengdu | collected 2015-05 ...
GTATAGATTTGCGAAGACGGGTGACAATTTGAAGTGAAGGGAGTATTTTCGTCAAAAACGAGAGTACTCCTATTTTTACGAAAGAACGGATGTTTTGGAACGTTTGTTCTAAAACTTCTCGTTTTTATCTGTACAAATAAAGAACCATATGCTATAATCAGAATACTTTTTGGAACGTCAGATTCATGGTGTCCGGCTGGGTATAACCAGTCCGGGAAAATGAAATCAGTGAACAAAATTCGTCGAAAGGTAATTTTACAAAAAACGGAAGGTGTGCCCCGACGGATTTTTGCCTAATAGGCGAACTTTTTTAATATGGATTTTGGAGGTGATTTTTGTGCAGGATGCACAAGAAAAAGGATATTCGCAATCCGCTGCGCTACTTGCTCATGAAGACGCTGCAAAAGGTGGCAGCATCTTCAAATTACACAGTGATTACGAGCCCACCGGAGACCAACCGCAGGCGATAGAAGCCCTTGTCAAAGGCTTCCAGGAAGGCAACCAGTGTCAGACTTTACTGGGGGTTACGGGTTCCGGTAAGACATTTACTATGGCGAATGTTATCCAGAAGCTGAATAAGCCGACTTTGGTAATAGCGCACAATAAAACCCTTGCTGCACAATTATACGGCGAGTTTAAGGAGTTCTTCCCTGAGAATGCAGTGGAGTATTTTGTCTCCTACTACGATTACTACCAACCCGAGGCCTACGTCCCTTCCTCCGACACCTACATCGCCAAGGACTCATCCATCAACGATGAGATCGACAAGCTCCGCCACTCCGCCACAGCGGCATTATCGGAACGCCGTGACGTGATCATCGTAGCCAGCGTATCCTGTATCTACGGTCTTGGTTCCCCCATTGATTACCAGAACATGGTAATCTCCCTGCGACCGGGTATGATCAAAGACCGGGATGAGGTGATCAAGAAGCTTATCGAGATACAGTATGACCGCAACGAGATGGATTTTAAGCGAGGAACCTTCCGCGTCCACGGGGACGTATTGGAAATCATCCCCGCACTCTACGAGAGCCTTGGATACCGGATTGAATTTTTCGGCGACGAAGTAGACCGGATCACAGAGATTGATATCCTGACAGGGGAGATCAAGAATGAATTGAACCATGTCGCAATCTTCCCGGCATCCCACTATGTGGTGTCCAAGGACAGTCTGGATCGGGCAATCAAGGAGATTGAGGTAGAACTGGAAGAACAGATTAAGTATTTTAAAGGAGAAGGGAAGCTTTTAGAGGCTCAGAGGATCTCTGAGCGGACGAATTTTGATATAGAGATGATGCGGGAGACAGGATTCTGTTCAGGAATTGAGAATTATTCCCGGCATCTGACCGGACTTGCGCAGGGGCAGCCGCCGCACACATTGATCGATTATTTTCCAGATGATTTTATGATAATGATCGACGAATCCCATAAGACTGTGCCGCAGATCGGGGGCATGTATCACGGCGACCAGTCAAGGAAATCAACGCTGGTAGAATATGGCTTCCGTCTTCCGTCGGCAAAGGACAACCGCCCCTTGAACTTTGAAGAATTTGAAAGTAAGATAGACCAGGTGATGTTTGTCTCTGCAACTCCAGGTCCGTATGAGGAGCAGCATGAACTTCTGCGGGCGGAGCAGGTGATACGGCCTACCGGTCTTTTGGATCCGGAGGTTGAGGTGCGTCCGGTGGAAGGACAGATCGATGATCTGGTGGGCGAAGTGAATAAGGAGATCGGTAAGAAGAATAAGGTGCTGATCACGACATTGACGAAGCGGATGGCAGAAGATCTTACGGATTATATGCGGGAGATCGGGATTCGTGTCCGCTATCTCCATTCGGATATTGATACGTTGGAACGGACGGAGATTGTCCGGGATATGCGTCTGGATGTTTTCGATGTACTTGTGGGAATCAATCTGTTGAGAGAAGGTTTGGATATTCCAGAGATCACGTTGGTAGCAATACTGGATGCGGATAAGGAAGGATTTCTGCGTTCGGAGACTTCTTTGATCCAGACGATCGGACGTGCGGCGCGTAATGCAGAGGGGCACGTGATTATGTATGCAGATACGATCACGGATTCCATGCGCCTTGCGATCGATGAGACGAAGCGGCGGCGCGAGGTGCAGATGCAATATAACGAGAAATACGGTATTACGCCGCAGACGATTAAGAAGAGTGTACGAGACCTGATCGCCGTGTCGAAGAAGGTTGCCGCGGAAGAACTTCGGATGGAGAAGGATCCGGAGTCTATGAGTGAGAAGGAGCTTGAGAAGCTGATACAGGATGTCGGCAAGCAGATGAAGAAAGCGGCGGCAGAATTGAATTTCGAAGCGGCAGCGGAATTGAGAGATAAGATGGTCGAGCTGAAGAAATTATTGAAGCCGGATTAATATATGGATTACTTGGCAACTTGTTGGATTTCTGGCTCGAACTTTCATCTGCAAGGCGATTGAAGAACGAAGAAATTACTTGCTTTCATCTGTAAGGCGATTGAAGAACGAAGAAATTACTTGCTTTCATCTGTAAGGTGATTGAAGAATGAAGAAATTACTTGCTTTCATCTGCAAGGCGATTGAAGAACGAAGAAATTACTTGCTTTCATCTGCAGGGCGATTAAAGAACAAAGAATTACGGTAAAATATTTATATATGAAGAATATACAGATTTCAGGAAGGATAAGTCATGGCAAAGATAAAGGGGAACAGACAGTTTATTAGAATAAGAGGTGCCAACGAGCACAATCTGAAGAATATAGACATTGATATTCCGAGAGACGAGTTGGTGGTCCTGACAGGGCTCAGCGGCTCAGGCAAGTCTTCTCTGGCTTTTGATACCATTTACGCGGAAGGGCAGAGAAGATATATGGAATCCCTGTCTTCTTATGCAAGGCAGTTCTTGGGGCAGATGGAGAAGCCGGATGTGGAGAGTATCGAGGGGTTATCGCCGGCGATTTCAATTGATCAGAAGTCTACAAACCGGAATCCCAGGTCCACGGTGGGTACTGTGACGGAGATCTATGATTATTTCCGCCTTCTGTATGCGCGGATCGGTATCCCTCACTGTCCGAAGTGTGGGAAGGAGATCAAGAAGCAGACGGTAGATCAGATGGTGGATCAGATCATGGAACTTCCTGAGAGAACGAAGATTCAACTTCTGGCGCCTGTCGTGCGCGGGAGGAAGGGAACGCATGCTAAGCTTTTTGAACGCGCAAGAAAGAGCGGTTATGTCCGGGTCCGTGTAGACGGCAATCTCTATGAGCTGTCAGAGGAGATCAGTTTGGACAAGAATATCAAGCATAATATCGAGATTATTGTGGACCGGCTTATGGTAAAGGAAGGGATCGAGCAGCGGCTAACGGATTCCATTGAGACGGTTCTGGGACTGGCAGAGGGATTGCTGATCGTGGATGTCATCGGCAAAGATGCGATTAACTTCAGCCAGAGCTTTTCCTGCCCGGATTGCGGGATCAGTATAGAAGAGATCGAGCCAAGAAGTTTCTCATTCAATAATCCGTTTGGAGCCTGCCCGGAGTGTTTCGGTCTGGGATATAAGATGGAATTTGATGAAGATCTGATTATTCCGAATAAGAACCTGAGTATCAGCGATGGCGCGATTACCGTGATGGGGTGGCAGTCCTGTATGGACCGGAAGAGTTTTACCTATGCGATTCTGGATGCACTGAGCAAGGAGTACAGATTTTCACTGGATACGCCCTACAAAGATTACCCCAAGAAGATCCAGGATGTACTGCTTCATGGAACCGGCGGCAAGGAGGTCAGGGTCTATTACAAGGGACAGCGCGGAGAGGGGATTTATGATGTCGCGTTTGAAGGTCTTATTCGTAATGTGGAGCGCCGTTACAAGGAGACGGCGTCCGAGACCATGAGAGCTGAATATGAGGAATTTATGCGGATCACTCCCTGCCATGAATGTAAAGGGCAGAGATTGAAGCCGGGCGCTCTCGCAGTTACAATAGGAGATAAGAATATCGCGGAGCTGACAGCGTTGTCGATTGAGCGGCTGCAGGGCTTTTTGAAGGGGCTGGAACTGAATCAGCAGCAGATCTTGATCGGCGGTCAGATCTTGAAGGAGATCAATGCAAGGATCCAGTTTTTGATGGATGTGGGTCTTGATTATCTTACGCTGGCGCGGGCAACGGGCAGTCTGTCAGGAGGGGAAGCGCAGCGTATCCGTCTGGCTACGCAGATCGGTTCCGGTCTGGTAGGCGTTGCATATATTCTGGATGAGCCGAGTATCGGACTTCATCAGCGGGATAATGATAAGCTGCTGGGAACGCTGAAGCATCTGCGGGATCTGGGCAATTCCGTTATCGTGGTAGAGCATGATGAGGACACCATGTTAGAAGCGGATTATATCGTAGATATCGGGCCGGGAGCGGGAGAGCACGGCGGAGAAGTAGTTGCCCAGGGAAATGCAAAAGAAATAATGAAGAATAAGAAATCTGTGACAGGAGCATACCTGAGCGGGAAGGTAAAGATCCCTGTTCCAGAAGAACGCTCTGCTCCGTCAGGGTGGCTTAAGGTGATCGGGGCGAAGGAGAATAATCTTAAGAATGTGGATGTAGAATTTCCGCTTGGAGTTATGACCTGCGTGACCGGAGTGTCCGGTTCGGGGAAGAGTTCTCTTGTGAATGAGATTCTGTATAAGCGTCTGGCAAGGGAACTGAACCGGGCGAGAACGATCCCGGGTAAGCATACGGCCGTTGAGGGAATGGAGCAGCTTGATAAGGTGATCAATATTGACCAGTCGCCGATCGGGCGGACGCCCAGATCCAATCCGGCTACCTACACCGGAGTTTTTGACCTGATCCGTGATCTGTTTGCGGCGACGCCGGACGCCAAGGCGAAGGGCTATAAGAAGGGGAGGTTCAGCTTCAATGTCAAGGGAGGAAGATGTGAAGCCTGCAGCGGCGACGGAATCCTTAAGATAGAGATGCATTTCCTGCCGGATGTCTATGTTCCCTGCGAGGTGTGCGGCGGCAAGCGGTATAACCGGGAGACCCTGGAAGTGAAGTATAAGGGGAAGAGCATTTATGACGTTTTGAATATGACGGTGGAAGAAGCGCTGCATTTCTTTGAAAATGTTCCCAGTATCCGAAGAAAGATGGAAACTCTGTATGACGTGGGGCTTTCATATATCCGTCTGGGTCAGCCGTCTACGACGCTGTCCGGCGGAGAGGCTCAGAGGATCAAGCTTGCCACGGAACTGAGTAAGAGAAGTACTGGCAGGACGATCTATATTCTGGATGAACCTACGACGGGGCTGCATTTTGCGGATGTCCACAAATTAACAGAGATTCTGCGCCGTTTGTCTTCCGATGGAAATACAGTGATCGTAATTGAACACAATCTGGATGTGATCAAGACGGCGGATTATATCATTGATATCGGGCCGGAAGGAGGAGACCGGGGCGGTACGGTGATCGCGAGAGGGACGCCGGAAGAGATAGCGCAGAATCCGATATCTTACACCGGTAAGTATATTGACGCCGTATTGCGCAAATAATAGCATAATCCCTGCTTCACAAAGTTTTAAGGAAAAAGGGGTTTCCATTTTCAGGAAAGTTGATTATAATGGAACGAGCACCGGTATCTTGACCGAGACGGGAAGAAGGTGCATATAGATCAACTTAACAAATGATGATCATATTATGAAGGTGCATGTAGATCAAGTCAACAAATGATAATCATATAGATAGCATAGGGAAAGGGGAAGAAGGATGTCAGTAGATATCGGAATTGACTTGGGAACTGCCAGCGTCCTGGTCTATGTAAAAGGAAAAGGCGTCATATTGAAGGAACCGTCTGTGGTTGCTTATGACAGGGATACGAACGCGATAAAAGCCATTGGTGAAGAAGCACGTTTGATGTTGGGAAGGACACCGGGGAATATTGTAGCTGTCCGCCCGCTCCGTCAGGGAGTGATCTCAGATTATACGGTGACTGAGAAGATGATAAAATACTTTGTACAGAAGGCACTGGGGAAGCGTACGTTCAAGAAGCCGCGGATAAGTATCTGTGTTCCGAGCGGTGTGACGGAGGTTGAACGCAAGGCAGTGGAAGAGGCAACCTATGCAGCCGGAGCAAGAGAGGTGAATCTGATCGAGGAACCGGTAGCGGCGGCTATAGGCGCCGGGATTGACATCTCAAAACCCTGTGGCAATATGATCGTGGATATAGGAGGAGGAACCGCTGATATAGCAGTGATCTCGCTGGGCGGAACCGTGGTCAATTCATCGATCAAGATCGCGGGAGATGATTTTGACGAGGCGATCGTCCGCTATATGCGCAAGAAGCATAATCTCCTGATCGGGGAGCGGACGGCGGAGGATATTAAGATCAAGATCGGAACAACGTATCCTCTGATCGAAGATGAATCTTTGGAAGTAAGAGGGCGTAATCTTGTGACAGGCCTGCCGAAGACGGTGACGGTGACATCTCTGGAGACGGAGGAAGCGCTGCGGGAACCGACAGGGCAGATCGTGGAGGAAGTGATCAACGTACTGGAGAGGACACCGCCGGAGTTGTCCGCGGATATTCTGGACCGCGGAATCATGCTGACGGGAGGCGGCTCTATGCTTCGGGGATTAGAGGAACTGATAGAGGAGAAGACCGGGATCAACACCATGACTGCGGAGGATCCGATGAAGGTGGTAGCGATCGGGACCGGTCAGTTTGTGGAACTGGTAAGCGGACGAAGAGAATTCTGATGGACAGTATAAAAGGATATGTGGAGCATATTGTTTTCCGCAATGAGGAGAACGGATATACAGTATTTAATCTGAAGAATGATGACGGTGAAGTGACATGCGTAGGCAGATTTCATTTTATCGAAGAAGGGGGGCTGATGGAGCTTACGGGGGAATATACTACCCATAAGCTTTATGGGCTCCAACTTAAGGTTGAGACTTCGAAGATCTGTGAACCGGAAGACTTGATGTCGATTGAGAGATATCTTGGTTCCGGGGCGATCAAGGGAATCGGTGCGGCTCTTGCGGGGAAGATCGTTAAGAAGTTTAAGGAGGATACCTTTCGGATCATTGAGGAAGAACCGGAGAGGCTGGCTGAGATCAAGGGGATCAGTGACCGTAAGGCCAGGGAGATATCCGCGCAGGTGGAAGAGAAGCGGGATATGCGCCAGGCTATGCTGTATCTGCAGAAGTATGGGATATCTACAACTTTGGCTGCGAAGATCTATCAGCATTACGGGCAGAACGTGTACCGGGTGATCGAGGAGAACCCTTATCAGTTAGCCGATCATGTGTCGGGAGTCGGATTCAAGACGGCAGACGAGATTGCGGCCAGAGTCGGAATCCATGCGGATTCGGATTACCGGATACGGAGCGGGATCTTTTATACTCTCTTGCAGAGCGTTAACGACGGGCACGTGTATCTGGAGCAGGAAGTGCTTCTTCGGCGTGCAGGTGAACTGTTGGGAGTGGAGATTCATGATATTGAGAAGTATCTGATGGATCTGGCCATAGAGAAGAAAGTGGTCATGAAGAAGGCGGCCGGCGGTATGCGGGTGTACTCGTCGCATTACTATTATATGGAGTTGAATGTGGCGAAGATGCTGCATGACCTGAATGTAGATTACAAGACCGAAGATGCCGGAATAGAGGACAGGCTTCTGTCTATTGAGGAAAATGCAGACCTGTGTCTGGATGAGAAGCAGAGAACGGCTGTGCTGGAAGCGGTGAAGCATGGAATCATGGTGCTGACGGGCGGACCGGGCACCGGAAAGACAACGACGATCAATGCGATGATCCGTTTCTTTGAGAGCGAAGGAGCGGATATCCGTCTGGCTGCGCCTACCGGGCGGGCGGCCAAGAGGATGACAGAGGCGACAGGCTATGAAGCCCAGACGGTCCACAGGCTTTTAGAGGTCAGCGGGAATCCGGAGGAGGACAGCGTTAATGGATTTCAGAGGAATGAGGAGAATCCGCTGGAGGCGGATGTGGTCATTATCGACGAGGTTTCCATGGTGGACCTTCCTCTGATGTCAGCCCTTCTTCGGGCGGTCGTCCCAGGTACGCGACTGATATTGGTGGGGGACTGCAATCAGCTTCCCAGCGTAGGGCCGGGAAGTGTGCTGAAGGATATCATAAGTTCGGAATGCTGTCCTGTAGTGATGCTTACGAAGATCTTCCGTCAGGCGGGAGAGAGCGATATCGTTGTCAATGCGCATAAGATCAACCGCGGTGAGGAAGTGGTGCTGGACAATAAGAGCAGAGATTTCTTTTTCCTGAAGCGGCAGGACGCTAATGTGGTCATCAGCGTGGTCATTACGCTGATTCAGAAGAAGCTTCCGAAGTATGTGGACGCGTCGCCTTTTGACATCCAGGTCTTAACTCCCATGCGGAAAGGCCTCCTGGGAGTGGAGCGTCTGAACGGCATTCTCCAGGAATATCTGAATCCGCCGGATCAGGAGAAGAAGGAGAAGGAAGTGGGGGACCGCCTGTTCCGGGAAGGTGATAAGGTCATGCAGATCAAGAATAATTATCAGTTGGAGTGGGAGATTTCCACCAGATATGGCATGACTATTGACAAAGGAATGGGAATCTTCAACGGTGATATGGGAATCATCAAAGAGATCAATACATATGAAGAGACGGTGATCGTGGAATACGACGAGCAGCGCAGGGTAAAATATCCGTATTCTCTGTTGGAGGAATTGGAGCTTGCGTATGCAATTACCATACATAAATCGCAGGGGAGTGAATATCCCGCAGTAGTGATTCCGCTGCTGCAGGGACCAAGACAGCTTTATCACAGGAATCTTCTGTATACTGCTGTGACGAGAGCAAGACGGTGTGTGACTTTGGTCGGGAGCGACAGGGTATTCCAGGAGATGATCTGCAACGCGAACGAGCAGAAGCGCAACACAAGCCTTGCGGAACGAATCCGGGAATTAAATTGAGAGAAGTTATAAGATCTGTGAAAGAAAGGGTCATAACCTGGCTGTGGCCTGATACATGTCCGTTTTGCGGCAGAGTAAACAGCCGGGGTATCTGCAGCAGATGCAGACATGCATCGGAGGTCTTGCGGGTCAGAGAGCCAAGATGCATGCGGTGCGGTAAACCAGTTCGCTGTGAAGAACAGGAATACTGTTACGACTGCATGCAGGTGCGTCATCGGTATGACAGGGGGTTAAGCTTATGGCTCCACAGAAAGCCTGTCAGCACATCTATCTATCAGTTCAAATATCACAATCAAAGAGTATACGGGAGTTTTTATGCAAAGGAAATGGCTGTGGCTTATGGCCGCATAGTGAAGAGATGGAAGCCGGATTTTATCATGCCGGTTCCGCTTCACAAGGAGCGCAGAAGAAAAAGAGGTTATAATCAGGCTGCGGTCCTTGGCTGGGAATTGGGCAGGATACTTGGGATTCCCGTGGATGACACGAGCCTTTTCAGGAGGATCCATACGGATCCGCAGAAGGCTCTCGGACGGCAGGACAGAAAGAAAAATCTGAGACGGGCATTTGCATTAAGAGAGGATTTCAGACCGGTGCCGGCCGTGCTGTTGGTCGATGATATATATACAACAGGTAATACGATAGATGCCGTTTCAGAGGTTTTGAAGAAGAAAGGAGTCGAAAAAGTCTACTTTTTAACTATAAGTATTGGACAAGGATATTAATAAAAAGAGCCTTCCACCTTTAAATTATAAGGGTTTAGGCTCTTTTCCTATGCTCTGTGATACTGATTTGATACTAATAATTTGCTTTCCTAATTTTCTGTACAATATCAAGCTGTGCCTTCGGGAAGAGATGCGCGTATGTGTTCATGGTAATGCTGGGCGATTCGTGGCCGAGTCTCTCAGCAACCAATACAGGATTTGCGCCCAGGTTTATCAACAGGCTTGCATGAGAATGCCTGAGATCATGCACGCGAATTTCTTTCACACCGGCTTTCTTGATCCGGGTCTTGAATGCGGATCGGATGTATTGGATCTGTTTATGGAATAGTCTGCATTCTGGATCAGGCTTATACAGTTTCTTGGTGTAGTCTTTGATTTCCTCGGTCAAGAAGTCTGGAATATCTATAAGCCGCTCACTATTGGGCGTCTTCGGTGGGTTAATTACATCCTGGCCGGTGAGCCGGTAAAAGGTCTTATTGATGTTGATCTGGTTGTTCTTGAAGTCAATGTCATTCAATGTCAGGGCCAGAAGTTCACCGACGCGCATACCGGTGTAGTAAAGAATCTCAAATATTATAAAATATTCAGGATTGTCGGCAGCAGCTTCGGAAAACTTTGCATACTCTTCTGGCGTCCAGAAGTTCAGCTTACGGCTCTTGGTTGAGCCGATCGGCTTCATGCAAGGGTTCTTTGACAAGCCCAGGTAATCAACCGCATAAGTGAAAATAGCCTTTAAATAAGTGTTGGCAGAGCGTATATAGGCATTGCTTAAGCCTTTACTTAATATGTCTGTCTGCCATGCTGCCACGTCTGCAGGTGTGATGTCTGATACAATCCGGGCACGGAAGAACGGCAGTACATGCCGGTCTAACATGTAGAACCGTGATTGAGCTGTGCTCTTCCGGATACGTGGCTTGATGTACTCCTTGTACTTCTCATACAGCGCTTCAAAGGTAATATCTGGATTCTTGGCAAATTGTTCCAGGAATAGCCGTTCCCATTCCTTTGCTTCGCGCTGAAGCTTAAAACCCCGTTTAAGTTTCTGGCGGCGTGTGCCAGTCCAGTCCATGTAATAAAATTTACAATACCAGGTGCCGCGCTTCTCGTCTTTATAGGTTGCCATTCTATCATCTTCCTTTCATCTGTGCGCGTGGTGGCGGTTTTGAAATGAAAGGATAGTAATTGACATATTTGAAAAGATTGACTATAATATACTTAACAGGATAGCCGGAAGGTGACTGGTACTCACCCGCCCCGGCGCAATTTAATAGTTGCTATTAAGAATAGCCGTTCCTAAACTTTGACGAGAGCAGGACGGCTATTTCTTATTTTTCAGATTCAGAATCGCAACTACCAGCGACGCAAAAGTCAGCAGGATCATGAATTCTTCATATGTACTCATAATAATCACCACCTTCCGCAGGATCTCGGAACGGGTGAGAGCACGTCCCCTGGCTATCCGGGTAAATATATTATTGTCAATGTGCCGTTCGTCCTGCAGGACGATCCAATTTTGGCTCGTCCTGTGGTTTTCTTCCAACGAATATCGTCGGAATTGTGCCAGTGTGAAAACTAAAATTTTAGTAAGCGATCGGGGCGGTGTATCTTCCAACGAATTCCGTCGCAACAAGTTGCGATATAGCCTCCGACCGGGGTGGTACAATTGATTGAGTCGGCCGATCTGCCGAGTAGAGCGGAAATCTTGGCGCTATTCGTCTTTCTTCTGGTATTCTGGTATCTTGGTTAAATCTTTAGAATATTCTTCAACTTTATTCATCGCTTCGAATGTAAGTTTCGCCATATTATCAGATACTCTTGATATTATGCCTCCGTATATTAGAGAATCAGCCACATCAGTATGCTGAAATGTGGTTTCATCTTCTACCAATGAATTTATCGGGCAATCCAGAGCTTCAGCAATTTTACGAACAGTATCGTATTTTGGTGTATATGGGACTTTTTCATACTGCGCGACGGTTTGTTGCTTTATCCCGAGGATTTTCCCCAATTCTTGCTGAGACAAACCTCTTTCATTTCTTATTTTCTTCATTTTTTCACCAAAAGTCATAAAGTCACCTCTTTTCAAGAAATAGTGTACCACAGTATCGACAGAAATACAATAAAAATACTGTAAAAATGTATTGACACAGTTAAAATACTGTGATACAGTATGTAAAACAGTTAAATTGCTGTTAAGGAAGAGGTGAACTAAATGAGAATTGACAGAATTAAGCTTGTAACAGAGCTGACAAGGCAGGATTTAACCCAGAAGCGGTTAGCGGAGCTATCAGGAGTATCCAGGGCAACGATCAACTATATCCGTTCTGGAAAGTCCTGCAGTGAGGAAATAGGCTGCAAGATTGCTAAGGCCTTGAATGTACCAATTGAAACTTTATTAGAAAATTAAGATCGCGTGGTGGCGGTTTTGAGATGGAAGGAGGCTTTTACATGTCACAGGAAGAATTTAAGGCAATGATGGATGATTTAGTAGCACAGGAAGAAGAACGCCTGGGAGTGGGAAGCGAAGACTTCCAGAGATGCCACAGGGAGATCATGGAGCTGATCGGCGAGGCCGAGAGGTACCAGAAGGAAAGGAGGAAGAAATTGGAAAGGCAATTCATAGGAGCGAAGGAGGTAGCGGAGATTTTAGGCGTATCGGAAGGTAAAGCTTACGCTGTGATAAGAGGGCTTAACCAGGAATTGAAGGAAAAAGGCTACATAACCGTTCAAGGCAAGGTTAGTAGGGTATTCTTCCAGGAACGGTGCTACGGGGTGGAGGTGAGCCAGTGACAGAGAGCATGAAAGATTGGGCGCTGCAGTATGCCCGTATGGGCTTCGCAGTGTTCCCGATCAAGCCAAGAGATAAGACGCCGCTTACAAGGCACGGCTTCAAAGACGCAACAACGGATAATACTGTGATTTCTTCTTGGTGGGACAAGTACCCGAATGCCAATATAGCAGTTGCCACAGGCAGCAGATCGGGCGGACTGGTAGTGATTGACTTAGACGTAAAGCATCCCCCGATTAATGGGATTAGCAATTGCGACGAATGGCAAATGCGGAATGGTTTCTTTCCCAGGACTCTGATCTGTGAAACTGGAAGCGGGGGAAGACATTTATACTTTAAAACAACTGCTAATTTCAAGAGTAAAAACGGTATTTTACCGGGTATAGATATCAAGAGTGAAGGAGGTTATGTTGTTGTCCCGCCAAGCAGTAATGATAAAGGACAGTACCGATATATTAATAATTTACCGATTGCGGACGCTAATGAAAAAGTTCTTATATTTCTTACCGGTAAGGAGAGTTACGGAAAGCCGATGAAAGAAACCCCAGAGGGAAATAGAGATAACACAATGCTCGCTCAAACTTATAAACTGGCACGTGATTTTGATAACAGAGAAGAAGCCTTGGAAATTGCGTTGGTGATGAATCAAAAATGTATTCCGCCACTTGAAGAAAAGATAATTGAAAGTATGCTCGATAGAGCATATAAAAAAATACGGGAGGAATCGAGAGCGAAAGTAGTTAATTTTGATGAAATAAAACCTGAAGAAGTAGAATGGCTGTGGTATCCCTATATTCCACTTGGTAAGCTGACTATTATAGCCGGGGAGGCGGGAATAGGGAAAACCTTCACAGAATCAAAAGTAGCTGCGATTATATCTACAGGTGAATCTTTTCCCGGTGAAAATGAAAAAAGGTCTCCAAGAATTGTGTGTATTCAAAATACGGAGGACGGCATAGCGGATACTATTGTAAAACGACTAATGGCAGCGGGGGCAGATTTAAAAATGGTAAAGATGATAAATACGGAAGAAAAACCTTTAACATTTTCGGATCCCCGGATAGAAGACTTTATGAAGGAGTTCAAGCCAGCAGCAATGATATTTGACCCATTTCAATCCTTTTTTGGTGCAGGCATAGACTTAAATAGATCAAATGAAACCAGACCGATTTTTGATAAACTACTCTGTTTGGCACAAAAATATAAAGTTGCAGTTATACTTGTAATGCACCTCTCTAAAATGACCAGTGCGGCAGCGATAAACAGAGTTTTGGGGTCGGTGGATATTGTAGGAGCAGTGAGAAGTGTTCTGGTGATTACCAAGCATCCCAGAATAGAGAAGCACAAGGTTATATGTCATGAGAAAAGCAATCTCGCCCCCGCGGGCGAAAGTATTTGCTACAGTATTGAAAATGGGGCCGTGAAATGGGGTGAATTTTGCACACTATCGGCAGATGATTGTCTGCTCGCTGGAAAACAGAAGAGGGAAAAGGATAAATTACAGATAGCTGTGGAATTTATAGAGTCTCGTTTAAAGATTTGTAAAAAAGTTGATGTAAATGAAATCCGTGAAATTGTAGTTGATGAAATGGGGATCTCCTATAAAACTGCCCAACGTGCAAAGAATAAATTAGGACTTATTGAAGAAAGAGACGGTTTTGCGGGGCAAGTGTTTTGGAGATTGCCATAGGCACTATTAAAAACTGACCAGTATGAGTTAAAACCTTATGTATATATGGTTTATACATAGTGGACGTGTGGCCAGTATGTAGCGGTCATTAAGTTGTCATAGTGGACATAATGTCCACATGTAAGAGGCTAGTAAACAAGGGCATTCTGGTCATAGTGGACAATAATTTATATCATTGGAGGTGATGGAAATTGATGGAGGAATTTAAATTTTACGGTGATGATGTATTGGAGACCGTGTTAAATAATCTGGATCGGAATATTGACCGGGACAAGTATCTGATAGCATCCGCCGAAGCGAAGATATTGAGAGTCGAGCCAAACTCCCAGGAGTTCATAGAGACAGTAAAGCTGATAGAAGAAACAAAAGAATCTATGCGTAGCAAGCAGGAAGAACGGACAATGTGTGATCTGGAATTGAAGCGCCGGAAATACTTGAACGATTAACTGGAAAAGCCCCATAGGTACGGCAATACCTACAGGGCAGCACACAGCCGGAGCCATGCTCAAAACCACTTACATAGTAGCATGAAGTTCCGGCAGAAGGGAAGAGATTTTATGAAGAAAAAGAAAACTTTAAACGGGGATATTCACATATTGACTCGTGGTGCGTGTGGGTGTGATATTCCCTTTGATCAGATCCGCTGTATCACGGATACGGTAAAGGGATATTATCATCAGAGTGCACCGGATTTCTGGATGTGGAAGATGTTTCAATTTGGTTATGCTTACGGTAAACGTGAAGAGCGTGCCAGGAGAAAGCGTCATGAGCGTTAAGATCAGGATCTCCTTCACCGAGGATGAAGAGCTTGCCGGAGTGATCCGGCTTCTCTCCCCGGCTCTAAAGTCCTATAAGGTATCTGGAAAGAAGGAAGGGAAGTATCGGAACGCCTACGCCGATCTGCATCCCGGCTTCCAAAACGACGAACCAGGAGAAGATGCAGGACACGCCATTCAGTAATACAGTAACGTTACTATTCTGAAATGTAGTGGAATGGTAACGTTACTTTTTGTATTGTGGAACTTTCTTATAAGCTTCTGGATCTGAAAAAAGTGGTTGCTGATGTCTGTGCTATTTGATATAATAATCATAGAGTAAATAGAGCATAAGTACCGCACCGGGTATCGGTGTAAGCCTTATAGGGCGTGGGAAGGATTGACAGGCTATTTGTCTGCAGTTGTTCCTGCGCCTTTTTCTATTTACTCGCAGATAAGCCGACCGGGCGCAAAACGGGGAAAGGGATTAAATTATGGAGAATAACCAAAACACAACAACGACAACTCAGCAGGAAGGAACACAGCAGGCCGATCAGGGACAGCAGCAGACAGAAAAGCTGTTTACCCAGGCAGATGTAGACCGGATCGTAGGGAACCGCTTAGCACGCATGAAACAAGACCTGGAAACTTCCGACACATACAGGCGGGAGCGTGACGAAGCACGGCGGGAACTGGAAAATTATAAGAATAATGCCTTTCTGAAAGAAAAGGGCGTGAGGGCTGATGATGTGGATTATGTCAGCTTTAAGGCTTCGCAGTTGATAGATGATAAGATGGACTTCAAGCAGGCTGTTGAGAAGTTCCTGAAGGACAACCCGCGCTTTACCGGGCAGGGCTTCAGAGTGGTTTCTACTGGTGCGCCGACTGGTAATATTAACGGTAGCGGCAGGAGCGTCGGCAGCGGGGCGGAAGATGCTGCAATCAGGAAGGCCATGGGATTGAAAGGATGATTAACACATGGCGATTGAATTAGCTGAAAAATATTTACCTTATGTGGATGAGATTTTCACTACAGAAAGCAAGATGCACTTAGTAACGAATCAAGACTTTTCTTTTGAGGGTGCGCATAGCGTCAAGATCTATAAGATAAGTACCGGGAAAATGAATAACTATGGTCGTAATTATTTTACTGATCCACAAAATAAAAGATGGTCCCACTATGGTGAGATTGAAACATTGAACGCTACTACAGAAAGATTTGCCCTTAGCCAGGATAGGTCTTTCACATTTGAGATTGACGCACTGGACGAAGATGAAACGGTGGGCAACCTCGAGGCATCCAGTGCATTAGCGCGACAGGTTCGTGAAGTGGTGATTCCAGAGGTTGATACACATGTATACGGGAAGATGTGCGCGGGTGCAGGTATTAAACCGGATGCGATCGAGCTGACTGCAACAAATATCTATGATGAGATCATCAAGGCGGGAAAGGATTTAGATAATGCGGAAGTGCCTGAGACAGGGCGAGTTCTGGTAATCACGCCGGACACCTATTACCTGATGAAGAAGTGTAAAGACATTGTAATGGAGACTGACATAGGCGAGAATATGAGGTTAAAAGGTGTGATTGCGAACCTGGACGGCGCGAACGTACAGAGGATTCCGGCTAACAGGCTGCCGGAGGGCTTCGGATTTATGCTTGTGCATCCATGTGCAACGGTAGCGCCTACAAAACTGGAAGATTATAAGATTCATGAAAATCCGCCGGGAATCAGCGGTTCATTGGTGGAAGGCCGTATAGTGTATGATGCGTTCGTCCTAGAGAATAAAGCGAAAGCTATCTATTACCAGGCAACCACACCGGCAGCAGAATAGAGCAGCAATTAACCAATAATTTGGTAAAGTGCCCCGGGCTTTCTTTCCTCCGATTGCCTGGGGCATTTTGAATAGGAGGCGGTTACATGGATAATGAACAGTTGGTCGCACGAATCCGGGCGGGTGAAGACGTAGCGAAGAACATGTTAGAGCTCTACAACCAGAACCGGGGATTCATTGTGAAGGTGGCGAAGCGGTACCAGGGATTTGCCGAGATGGAAGACTTGCTTCAGGAGGGGTACATAGGATTGTCCGAAGCTGTCAGCCGTTATGATGCAGACAAGAATTCTTCATTTATCCATTACGCCGCTTTCTGGATCCGGCAGAGTATGAGCCGGTATGTAGACAACTGCGGCAGTGTGGTCCGTATCCCGGTACAGGCCAGGGGCGAGATCCGCGAGTATAACAGAGTGGTCAGGGAATACCGGAAGTATTACGGTGAATGGCCGTCAGATTGCGCCCTGTGCCGTCTTCTAGGCGTTACCCGGGAGAAACTACAGGAGATCAGGAAAAGTGTCCAGATCGGGCAGATGCGAAGCCTGAGCGAGGTGTTAGGCGGGGACGGGGAGGAGTTCACGCTTGAAGATAGCATAGCATCAGATCAGGATCTGGAAGGGGACGCGATCCGGGAGGCAGATGCTGCTGCCATGAAGCGTGAATTATGGATTGCTGTTGACCGTCTGCCGGGGAATCTTCCGGAAGTGATTAAGAAGCGGTTTTTGGATGGCCGGACATTAAAAGAGATTAGTCAGGAATGGGGCGTCACTTATAGCAAAGTCCATGATATACAGAATAAGGCGCTGAGAACGCTCAGACAGCCGGGAATCTCACGGAAGTACCGCAGATACTATGAAGAGTATATATCTGCAGAATGCTGCTATCATGTAGGCGTAGAGTCATTCCAAAGAACATGGACAAGTGAAGTAGAACGGGAGGTGTTAGGATGGATCCAATGAAGAACCACGAAGGGTACCGCGACCCGACGGCCGGCAGAGCGGTCCGGAACGCTGTTAGAAGGACAAGGAGAGGGAAGGACAGAGCGTCACAATCCCTTACTTACAGATTGGGAGAGATCCGGTCTTTTCGAGAAAGTGCAAAGTGTCGATTGTGATACTAAAATGATACTGAAAATATGTGCAAAACAGATAAATCACTAAAATGAAAGCATATTATTAAGAAAAATGAAGTATAAATGTTGAAATAATTGTAAAAAAAGTGTAATCTGATTGGACAAGGGTACTGATATTTGTTATACTAAAAATGACGTTTAGATACCTATTATATCATTTTGAGGTGGTTTATGTTAGATAAGAGAAAAGTGGAGATCATGACTCGTCTTGCTTTTTATGAACAGACGGAAGGTAAGGAAGATTTCAAAGTCAGCGAATATTATCGGAGGGACTACGCCAGCCTGCACACGATCTGTTCTGTTTTGTGGGTTACGATCGGGTATCTTTGCCTTGTGGGTATACTGGTATTGATATGGTTGGACGAATTGCTGAGTAATATGTCGAATACGCTGATCGTGATGCTGATAGGGATGGTGGTCCTGGGGTATGTTTCTCTGGTCATTGTATATGCGATCATTACCAATCATATATACAATGAGAAGCATAAGGATGCCCGGCAGAGGGTGAAGAAGTATAATCATGACCTTACACGGCTGCTTAAGATGTATGAAAAGGAGAACAGATAGATGGACAGTATATATGTACTTCGCGGACGATTAGAGGAATTATATGCCAGGAATTCAAAAGTATATGATAAGGTACTTCAATTCATATTAGCTGCTGCTGCGTTTATGATCATTAACCGGAATATCGGCTTTATGAAGGCAGCGGCGTCGCCGGTGGTGTCGCTTGGGCTTGCGGTCATCTGTGCGTTTCTTCCGCTGTCGGTGATCGTGGCGGCTGCGACGGCTCTGATCCTGGCTCACATGTATTCCGTGTCCTTGGGGATACTTGCAATGACAGCGATCCTTTTCCTGATCATGTATATTTTTTATCTGAGGCTTGCCCCGAAGATGGCGCTGATCCTGCTTCTGACACCGCTGGCATTCTTCCTGAAGATCCCCTATGTGATCCCGATGATATGCGGGCTGGTGGCGGCTCCGGGAAGTATGGTCGCAGTTATCTGCGGGACGATAGTCTATTATATGATGGAATATATTAAGAAAGCGGCTGCCAATGTAGAGGGTTCCGGCGTTAAGGATATACTTTCACAGGCGACGGATTATGTCAGCAAGGTATTTCAGAACAAGGAATTGTGGGTCATACTTGCTGCGTTCATTATATGCTTTTTTGTGGTGTTCGCATTTCGCAGGGCGTCTATGGACCATGCATGGGAGATCGCCATCGTGATCGGTACGATCGTGAATATGATCGTGATCGTTGCCGGCAATATGGCGCTGGGAGTGCATACTTCATATGGGATGCTGATCGGGGGAAGTGTTGCCTGCATTGTAATCGGTCTGGTGTTGGAAGTATTTTTCTTTTCTGTGGATTATTCAAGAAGCGAGAATCTACAGTTTGAAGATGACGAATACTATTACTATGTCAAAGCAGTTCCGAAGCTGTCGGTCGCGAGACCCGAGAAGACCGTGAAGAGGATCAATGAGAGACAGGAGACGGAGATCATAAATGCGGAGGCGGTCAGGAAGAATTCCGGCGCACGCGGAATACGGAAGGACGGCAAGAGACCGGTGCCGAAAAAGGGACAGTCCGTTAAGAAGCATGATATGCGGGAAGTAGATAAGATGCTTCTGACGCAGAGCCTCAGAAAGGATCTGGATCTGAGAAATTAAGAGAGATACCGCCAAAGATATTGTTTCAGACGGCTTAAAAAGGAGGTGAAAGAATGGAACAGCAGATCAGCAGAATTGTAGACCAGTATATTCCGAACTGGTATTTTCCAGAGATAAAGATAACGGACATTGTGGAAGTCCTGATTCTCACGGTGTTGATATATCAGGTTATGATGTGGATCAAGAATACGAAGGCATGGATGCTTCTTAAGGGGATGATCGTTCTCGCTGTGTTCATTCTGTTAGCCGCTGTATTCAAGATGCATACCATACTGTACATTGCCAGGAATACGGTTACGGTTATGGCGACGATAGCGATCGTGGTATTCCAGCCGGAACTTCGCAGAGCGTTGGAGAAGCTTGGGGAGAAGCAGTTTTTGTCTTCGATGATGCCCTTTGAAGCGAACCGGGAGAGGGCGCGTTTCAGTGAAGCGACCAGGGAGAGTATGATAGACGCGGCTTATGCCATGGGTAAGGTTAAGACGGGAGCGCTGATCGTCGTGGAACAGGCCATACGTCTGACAGAGTATGAGAGCACAGGTATCCAGATGGATTGTCTGGTATCCAGTCAGGTTTTGATCAATATATTTGAGCACAATACGCCGCTGCATGACGGTGCGATAATTGTGCGGGGAGACAGGATCGTATCAGCGACCTGTTATTTGCCGTTATCTGATAATATGAGGATCAGCAAATCTCTTGGGACTAGGCATCGCGCCGCTCTTGGGATGAGCGAGGTGAGCGATGCATTGATCATCGTAGTGTCGGAGGAGACCGGAGCTGTGTCTGTGGCGCAGGGAGGACTTCTGTACCGGCATGTCAATGAGAAGGAACTGAGGGATAAGCTGGCAAGCATTCAGGAGCGGAGAGTAGAAGTCAATAAGTTAACGGCATTGTGGAAAGGAAGGCGTAAGAATGAGAAGAAGGCTGACAGCTAATCTGGGTCTTAAGGTGATGGCCTTTTTTACCGCGGTCTTTATGTGGCTTATTGTGGTGAATATCGACGATCCGGTTGCAGAGAACTCATACACAGGCGTACCGGTGAGCGTGGTCAATGAAGAGATTGTTACGGCGACGAACAGGACATATCAGATTGTTGACAACACCCAGGTGGTGAATGTAACAGTCCGCGCGAACCGGTCTGTGCTGAATCGGATCAAGCAGGAGGATATCGTGGCGGTTGCCGATATGAAGGAACTTAGCCTTGGCACGCAGATTCCGATCGATGTGTCCATTCCGGGACACCGGTATGAGAAGGCTTATACGACGCCCGGAAATCTTCAGGTTAAGATCGAAGACGAGGCCAAGAATAATTTCCCGATCACGCCGACTACCATAGGAACGGTCAGGGAAGGATATGTTCTGGGAGAGCTGAATGCGAATCCTGAGAAGGTCACGCTGCGCGGTCCGAAGTCTCTGATCGACAATATCAGCAGAGTGGTGGCAGAGGCAGATGTATCAGGACTGTCGGAGGACGCGGACATAGAGGCGAGGCTGACATTATATGACAGGAATAATAATGTGATCGATCAGACGCTTCTGGCCAATAACCTTGGGAAGGAAGGCGTAAGCGTAGAAGTGAAGCTGTATCAGATCGAGAACATACCTGTGAAGCTTGATACTTCCAAGATCACGGCGGCGAAGGGATATAAGATCAGTTCTGTGAATGTAGAGCCAAGGGAGATCAGTATTACCGGAGATGAGGATGACCTGGCGGAAGTTAAGGAGATCAGGATACCGGCGGAAGAATTAGAGCTGACTGATCTGACGGAGCGCACGGAACAGTTAATTGAGATATCGCCGTTCCTTCCGGAAGGTGTGTCGCTCGTGGAAGGTACTGCGGACAGTGTGATCGTGACGATTCAGATTGAACAGCCGGGGGTAAGGAACTTCGAAGTATCGACCAGTTCCATAACGGTGAACAATCTGTCGGAGGATCTGGAGATCAGTTACGGAACGATGGTGGATCTGGAGATCCAGGTCAGAGGTCCGGCAGAGACGTTGGATGTATTTTCTACGGCCAGGAAGGTAAGCATTGACTTGAAGAATTATGACAATCCGGGAACTTATACGGTGCCGGTGACTGTGGAATTGCCGGATGCATGTTCTCTGGTGAATAACGTGAGCGTGAATATCGTATTGGAGAAGAAATCGGAGGAAGAGCAAGAACAATAAACGGAGGAGACTATGGTTAAGCAAAGAGTTACGATTATGAATCCAACTGGACTGCATCTGAGACCTGCGGGTATTTTCTGCAATACAGCCAGCAGCTTCAAGTGCAGGGTGACATTTGAATATGATGATACGATCGCCAATGCGAAGAGTGTCTTAAGCGTTCTGGGAGCCTGTATTAAAAAGGGAGACGAGATCGAATTGATCTGCGAGGGCGAGGACGAAGAGGAAGCGCTGAAGGCGATGGTGGATGCGATCATGGATGGACTCGGTGAATAGGTGAGAAGAAGAACAGGCGGATAAGGGATTCCTTATCCGCTTATATCATTGTGCGGACAGACAGGGAGTGTGAAGGATGTACAGGATTTTGATCGTAGAGGATGATATGACGATTGCGCACACTTTAGCTTCCCATCTTGGGAAATGGGATTATGAGGTGAGGTGTGCAAAGGATTTTAAGAATATAAGGGAACTGTTTGAGAAGTTTGATCCGCAGCTTGTCCTGCTGGATATTATGCTTCCGTTTTTTAATGGATTTCACTGGTGCCAGGAGATCAGGAAGATTTCTGAGGTGCCGATCATATTCCTGTCTTCTGCTAATGACAATATGAACATTGTTATGGCTATGAATATGGGCGGGGACGAGTTTATTGAGAAACCCTTCGATCTGAATGTGGTGACGGCGAAGGTGCAGGCGATATTGAGGAGGTCTTACTCCTTCCAGGGAACGGTGAATGTGATAGAATATCATGGAGCCGTTCTGAATATGAATGACGCAACGCTGGTCAATAAGGGGCAGAAGATAGAACTTACGAAGAATGAATTCCGCATCCTCCAGATACTTCTGGAGAACACGGGCAGGATCGTATCCAGAGACAGTATCATTACACGGCTGTGGGAGAGTGATGAATTTATTGATGATAATACGTTGACGGTTAATGTTGCGAGGCTTCGGAAGAAGCTGGATCAGGCAGGCTTAGAGCAGATGATCCGCACCAAGAAAGGGATCGGATATATGGTAGAGCAGTAAGGAGTGCGGCGGATGAAGGTTATGTTTGCATTTTTGGGAGAACGCAGGAGGGAATTCTGCGGTTATATCGTTTTTGCCGGAATTTTTGCGGCAGTCTCTTATCTGTATAATATCCGAATGGATGCGGTTCAGTATGCATTCGTATTATCGGCGGTCTGGTTTGTGCTGTTTATAGTTTGGGATTATATACGCTATATAAGAAGACACAGGGAAGTGGCTGAGATGGAGCAAAGGCTTGACTCAGGGCTTGATTGCGTACCGGATCCGGTGACACTGATTGAGGAAGATTATCAGCGGGCCGTTATGAAGCTGTATGAAGCCAGGTGTGAGCTGGAATCCTCAAACAGGATCATAAGGCAGGAGATGGCGGACTATTACGGCATGTGGGTGCATCAGATCAAGACGCCGATAGCAGCGATGCATGTTCTGCTTCAGGCTTTTGAGGAGTGCAGGCTTAATGCAGAGGATCAGGCGAAGAACACGGAGAGCGGTCTGTATGCTGGCAGGTCAGCGGAATTGGGGCAGTATGTGAGAGAAATGAAGATGGAGCTGTTCAAGATCGAACAGTATGTGGAGATGGTTCTTACCTATCTTCGGATGGAGGAGATGTCATCCGACTTGTCCTTTGAAGTCTGCTCTCTGGATTCTGTCATCAAGCAGGCGGTCCGTAAGTATTCGCAGATGTTTATCTTCAAGAAGATCAAGCTTGAGTATACGCCTGTAGAGACGAAGGTTTTGACGGATGAGAAGTGGCTGGAATTTGTGATCGGACAGATCTTATCCAATGCGCTGAAATACACCATGCCGGACGGCAGTACATCCGCCCCGGACGAGGCAGGTATTGCAGGCAGGATATCCATTTATATGGAGGATCGTGTGCATGTGGTTCGGGAAGAAGGAGCGGATATGGAGGACCGTGTGCATGTGGTTCGGGAAGAAGGAACGGATATGGAGGATCATGTGCATATGGCACGGGAAGAAGGAGCAGATATGGCGGATTCAGGGTTCACAGATGAGATACAGACGAGGGAGCCCTGTCTTGTGGTGGAAGATACCGGTATTGGGATCTGGCCGGAGGATCTGCCGCGGGTATTTGAGAAGGGATTCACCGGGTATAATGGGCGTACGGATAAGAAATCAACGGGGATCGGGCTGTATCTGTGCAAATCTGTGATGGATAAGCTGCGGCATCAGATCTGGATAGAGTCGGAAGCCGGGCGCGGAACGAAGGTGTATCTGTCGTTTGCGCGAAAGCAGATGAGGCATGAGTGAGAATATTCTGTAACAGCTCAGACAGGCTGCCCTGCTGCAATATTTTCTTACAATAATGTAAGTTTCGGAACCGAAAATGAAACCTAAATCGATGGAAGGATAAGGCTTCTTTTTCTATAATAGGATATGTAAGTAACAGGACAGCTTGCCTGAACTGTTATATGTCATCAAGAAGATATTATTATAGAAAGGCGGGAAACTTATGACACTGTTGGAAGTGAAAAATGTAAAAAAAATATATACGACCAGGTTCGGAGGCAATCAGGTGGAGGCGCTGCGGGATGTGAATTTCTCTGTGGAACCAAGGGAATATGTGGCGATCATGGGAGAATCGGGATCCGGGAAGACGACGCTCTTAAATATACTGGCGGCGCTTGATAAACCGACCGGGGGCAAGGTATACCTGAAAGGACGGGACTTAAGCGGGGTAAAGGAGAAAGAGATCGCGGCGTTCCGCCGGCAGAATTTGGGGTTTGTGTTTCAGGACTTTAATCTTCTGGATACGTTTTCTCTTAAGGATAATATATTCCTTCCGCTGGTACTTTCCGGCAGGAAGTATGAGGAGATGGCGAAGAGCATCCAGCCGATCGCCCGAATGCTGGAGATCGAAGATATCCTGGAGAAGTTCCCTTATGAAGTGTCGGGCGGGCAGAAGCAGAGAGCGGCAGTTGCAAGGGCGCTGATCACAAAGCCTCAATTGATCCTGGCGGATGAACCTACCGGGGCGCTGGATTCTAAGGCGGCTGACGGGCTTTTAAGATTATTTACGGCGATCAACGAGGGAGGACAGACGATCCTTATGGTCACCCACAGCGTGAAAGCGGCGAGCAGTGCGAACCGGGTGCTGTTTATCAAGGATGGGGAAGTATTTCACCAGATATACCGCGGCAACCTTACCAATGAGCAGATGTACCAGAAGATCTCCGATACGCTGACGGTACTGACAATGGGAGGTGACAGGGTTGAGTAGTTCTATCTATGGAAAGCTTGCATTGACGAACCTTAAGAATAACCGGAAGACTTACGTGCCTTATATCCTTACGTCGGTCCTTACGGCGATGATGTATTATATTATGGATGCGCTGTCAAGGAGCAGCAGTATTGTAAGCCCGAGCCTTCAATCGGTTCTCACGTGTGCGGTGGGAGTCATCATGGTATTTGCGGTCATCTTTCTGTTCTATACGAACAGCTTCCTTATCAAGAGGAGGAAGAAGGAAATCGGCGTCTATAATATCCTTGGCATGGAGAAGCGCCATATAGCCCAGATGCTTGCGGTTGAGACTATAGTTACGGCTGTCTTAAGTATCGGCGGAGGCCTTGCATTTGGAATCATTTTCAGCAAGTTCATGTATCTGCTTCTTCTGAAGATCATGCATTATAATGTGGGGATGGAGTTTGCAATCTCCGGTGCGAGTATCCGCTATACGCTGATTCTTTTTGTGGGAATCTTCCTTGCTACATTGATATTTAACCTGTTTCAGATTCAGCTCTCGAATCCTGTGGAACTGCTTCATGGGGGAAACCATGGGGAGAAGGAACCCAAGACTAAGTGGATCCTGACTTTGGCAGGATTTGTATTGCTAGGCACGGGATATGCGATCGCGGTGATGACAAAGCAGCCTTTGGCTGCGATCCAGCGCTTCTTTACGGCAGTGATCTGTGTGATCCTTGGGACCTACGCGCTCTTTATCGCGGGAAGCGTGGCGCTTCTTAAAATGCTTCGCAAGAATAAGAAGTTCTATTATCAGACGAAGCACTTCAGCGCGGTATCAGGCATGATCTACCGGATGAAGCAGAATGCGGTGGGCCTTGCAAATATCTGTATCTTAAGTACCATGGTACTGGTGATGATCTCTACAACCGTCTCTCTTTACGTGGGGATGGAGGATCTTCTGGAGACGAGATTTCCTTGGGAATTCGAAGCGAAGGCCAATATATCTTCCCCGGAGACGGATCAGGTTATGGATGCGATCGTAGAGGAAGAGCTTGCGAAGGCGGGTGTTACGGCGGATCCTATGATTCAGTATCATTACGGAAGATTCGCAGCTTTAAAAGAGGAAGACGGATTTACCTTGCAGCAGTATGATAATTATCAGTTTGAGAATGTTGTGGACATAGAGATGCTCCCAATAGAGGATTACAATCGGATGGAAGGCACGGAAGATATGCTTGCGCCGGATGAAGTGTATGTCTATAGCACCGGCGAAGGCTGGGATAAGGAGCGCGTCAGAATCGGAGATCGGGAATACCGTGTGGCGAAGGAGATCGAGAGTTTGAAGATTGCGTCGAAGGGCCGGGATCTGGTAGAGGAGTATTACTTTATCGTTTCCGATGCAGGGCAGATTCGGGAATTGCAAGGTCAGGTATATGAAGACAGCGGTATGCAGGAAGAATGGGTAGAACAAAGGTCGGAGATAAACTACCGGATGATCTTTGACCTGGAGGGTAAGGAAGAGGCCTGCTTAAGTGCAATGCGGAATATGAAAGACAGGGTCGAGGAAGAGATTCGGGCAGGATTCTGCGAAAGCAGGGAGCTTAACAGAGAAGATTTTTATTTATTATACGGAGGTCTGCTGTTTATCGGCATATATCTGGGAGTGCTTTTCTTAATGGCGACGGTGCTGATCATGTATTATAAACAGATATCCGAGGGATACGATGACAGAGAGCGTTATCAGATCATGCAGAAGGTAGGCATGAGCAAGCGTGAGGTCAGAAGTTCCATCCGAAGCCAGGTATTGATCGTATTTTTTCTTCCGCTTGCGGCAGCGATTCTTCATATCACAGTTGCGTTTGGCGTGATCACTAAGCTTCTTGCCGTACTGAATCTGACGAACGTATCGTTGTTTTTGACCTGTACGGTCGTGACGGCAGCAGTATTTGCTGTGTTCTATGGTTTGATATTCTCGATGACGGCAAGAGAATATTACAGAATTGTAAATTGATCGATCTGGAGGGATGCCGGGAGATTCTCCTGCCATCCCTCCCTGATTGCGTTCCAAATTATAAAATGTCCTGTACCTGATTTTATTATTATGATAATATGATAACATAAAGGTCAAAAGGAGGAGTCGATCATGACAAAAACAGGTGAAAGAGAAGTTGTAAAGGCGGAGCATGTGAACGGCGGAGCCGGATTCATTATGAAGGAGGCGCTGCTTAATCAGGAAGAGATGGGAGAACACTGCAGGATGTTCAGCCGTGTTACGCTGCCGCCGAACTGTGAGCTCGGCCATCACGAGCACCATGGAGAGACGGAGACGTATTATATCCTAAGCGGGTCAGGAATGTACGATGATAACGGGAAAGCAGTCGCGGCAGAAGCGGGGGATGTGTTCTTCTGCAAGGACGGAGACGGGCATGGTGTGAAGAATACAGGAACGGAAGATTTGGTCTTTGTTGCACTGATTCTTAAGAAATAGGCAATAATATTTTCATGTTTTTTGCATCTGCCATTGCCATTCACATTCAAACAATGCTATAATTCATTATAGTGTGAAAAAGTAACGAAAGAAGCAGGTGTCAGACTTGAAAAATAAAATCCAGAAATTTTCCAAAGGAGATTTTCAGTTATCACAACCTGATGTCATATTTGATGAGACGAATTTGGTGCTCATTATCGGAGAAGGGGAAGTATATCGGGGGAGTTTTACAATCAGAGCGGGGAACGGGAGAAGGATACGAGGATTGATCTACTCGTCTTCTTTTCGTGTGCATTTTAAGAACCAGGGATTTGACGGGAACCCGTCGAAGGTAGAGTTCACCTATGACGGCAAGGGACTCCGTCCCGGACATGTGGAAGAGGGTAGGTTCATCGTCGTGTGCAGCGGGGGCGAATATGAGCTGTCCGTCACGGCGATCATTGAGAAGCCTTATGTTATGACTTCTTACGGCAAGGTCCAGAGTACGGATGATTTCCGTAAGCTTGCCATCAAGGATTTCTCGGAAGCCGGGAGACTGTTTCGGGCCAGGGAGTTCTATGAGATATTGAAGTACGAGAACGAGCGCATTTTTTACCTGTATGACAATATGAGAAAATGGTCCCTGGGCGATCAGTCCATGGAAGAATTCCTGGTGGGGATCAAGCAGAAGGAGTGTATCTTCCTGACGCTTCCGGGAGAAGGAATGCTCTTTGAGGATATTGCGGAGCCGACGAAGGGAACGCTTACTATTGTGAAGAATACCTGGGGATTCATGCCGATCAGGATCGAGGCGGAGGGCGAGTTCATCCGTGTGCTGCGCCCGGAGATCAGCACGGACGATTTTGTGGGCAATGCGCATGAGATCGAGTATGTCGTGCGGCCGGACCGTCTCCACGGAGGCCGCAATTACGGCGCTCTTCGGTTTATCACGCCTTATGAGACGCTGACCTATGAGGTCGAGGTGCTCCAGAATCAGGAATACAGCGAGAATCACCGGATGCCGGAGCTTTTGATTGCCCAGATAATGAAAGAATACATCGGGTATACAGCCGGAAGGATCGAACTCGGCAACTGGGTGGAGAGCGCGATCGAGAAGATGATATCGCTTCGTAAGCTGAATCCTCAGAGCGAGATGTACCAGCTTATGCAGGCGCACGTCTATCTGGTGGGAAATAAAGCCGAGGAGGCAAAATGGATTCTCGAGAACTATAATTACAACCGGTTTGCCATAGGCAAGGATCCTTTGACGAACTGTTATTATCTGTATCTTACGGCTCTGGTCAGAGGTAAGGGGAACCATGCGGAGCGGGTGTTAGATGAAGTGGGGAAGACCTATATGCGTCATCAGGATTCCTGGCTTCTGCTCAGTATGCTGCTGGATCTGGATCCAAGGTACAAGACGTCCTATAAGCGGATCGAGCTTTTGGAGCAGCAGTTTCAGTATGAGATGCACGGTGTGCTGTTTTACCTGGAAGCTTATCTGTGTTACCAGGACAGGCCGTCGCTTCTGAAGAAATTAGGCCCGTTTGAGATGCAGGTGCTTAATTTTGCGTCCAAATACCGTCTGATGACCAAGGAGCTTGCGCTGTATGTGGCGAATTTTGCCAGCCAGCAGAAGCGGTACAGTGATATGATGTTCCGAATCTTAGAGCGGATCTATAAGATGTATGACGAGACGATGATCCTGAATACGATCTGTACGCTGCTGATCCGGGGCAACAAGACCCAGAAGCGGTACTTTACCTGGTACAAGAAGGCGGTGGATTCTGAACTTCGGATCGCGCAGCTCTATGAATATTATATGATGACGGTAGATGAGGATACTGCTAAAGGGCCGCTGCCGAAGGTGATCCTTCTGTATTTCATGCATGGGAATTCCCTTGATTATAAGAAAGCGGCTTTTTTATATGCGAATCTGGTAACTTATGAAGAGCAGGCAGGGGATCTGTATCTGGGCTACCGGGAGCAGATGGTAGTATTTACCTGGGATCAGATGATAAAGCGTCATATAACGGAGTCTCTCAGGATCCTCTATAAGAGATTCTGCCAGCCCGAGGAGATGACGGCGGAGCGTATGGAGGCTATGCGCGATATCTGCTATTCTTATGCGATCTCGACGAAGGTCCCGAATATGAAGTGTGTGCTGGTGATCGAGAAGGACGGCGAGATCAGGCAGAGGATTCCTTATAACGGAGAAGAAGGAACGATTATCCATCTCTATGACAAGGAATCCAGGGTGGTCTGGGAATCTGTGGAGGGGCGTCATTATACTGATTCCATTGTATACGAGACGAAGCGTCTCTTCTACGAACCGCGTTTCTTAGAGATGTGCCGCAAGTACGCGGCGACAACGGGAGTATGGGAGCAGGAGAACGAGAAGGAAGCGCCTACGCTGGAAGGACTCATGGAGAAGGGGATCGGAGCGTTTGACGAGAAGGATGTATTCCGTATCTGCAGCAGGAAGATCCGCGACGATAACTACGAAGAGGATGAATTCCTAAGCTATCTGAGCTTCGAGCTGTTCAAGCGGCAGCAGTATGATAAGGTGACGCTGATGTATCTTGCCAATTATTACTGCGGCCCGACAGACGATATGAAGAAGCTGTGGAAGGTGCTTAAGGAGTATGGGATCCCTTGCTATAAGATCGGCGAGCGGATTATCACGCAGATGCTTTTTTCTGAGAATCTGTTCAAGGAAGAGCCGATCTTTGAGGATTATTATCTGTCTGATAATGTCTATTTTCGTCTGAAACAGGCGTATCTTGCCTACACCTCCAGAGAGTATGTGGTGTATGGACGGGAACTGGAATCGTGCGTGTTCGATATTATTGCAAATGAATGCGACGAGAAGGAGGAATTGCCGGATATCTGTAAGATTGCCCTGCTGAAATATTTCTCTTCCCATGATTATACGGCTGCCCTTGAGGTGGTGCTCCATCAGGTGCTCAGGGAGATGTGCGAGAAGCAGATCGTATTCCCCTACTATCTGAAATACAAAGAAGAATGGCTCAGGGAGCTGCAGCTGTACGATAAGATGATGGTTTCCTATCAGGCCAAGCCCGGCAGCCGGGTGACGCTGTACTATAAGATCAAGCATGGAACGCGGGATGAGCTGGGCTATCAGAGCGAAGTCATGATGCCTGTCTATGAGAATCTGTATGTGAGACAATTCGTGCTCTACAGTGATGAGTCGATCAATTATTATTTCATCGAGACCAGGGGGAAGGAAGATATTATTACTGAGAAAGAGATCCTGAAGAATGAGAGGGAGATTGCGGATTCAGGCAAGTTCGGCAGGCTGAACAGGATGATAGATATGCCGCCGGTAACGCGTCGTCAGGCGATGATGGCATATAAGGAAGAGGAGATCATGGCTAAGCGTTTATTTAAGGTATATTAGTATAACCTGCGGCGCAGATCAGTTACAAGGAGGAGGGGATGATAATGAAGAAGGGCAGGATTCTGGGATACGACTTGAATGAGAAGAACTGTCAGATCAGTTTTTATGACGAGACAAAAGAAGAACCGGAGACACTGGAGACTGCAGCGGATAATTATCAGATCCCTCTGATGCTGGGGTATTGCAGGGAGCGCTGGGTGTACGGCGTGGAGGCGAAGAAGATGGCCGCGCTGCAGGAAGGGATCACAGTGACGAATCTGTTCGAGCGGGCGGTGCGCCAGGAGAAGGTAAAGTTCGGTTCCAAGAAACGGGATGCGGTCTGGCTGCTTGCCAAGTTCATTAAGATGACCTTGGAGGAGTTTGAGGATATTGCTTTTATCACGTTTTCTGTGCCGTTTACCAATATAGATATGTCCAAGATGCTCAAAGGGATCGGGCAGCGGCTTGGGGTTCCCAAGGAATGCGTGTGTGTGCAGGATTATAAGGAGAGCTTCTGCCAGTATATGTTCTATCAGCCCAAGGAGCTGTGGCAGTATGAATCGGCTCTTTTTTACTGTGACGCCCAGGAGATACGCGCGTATATGCTGAGGAGGCTGAATGCTATCGGCGTGAAGGAACGGGAGCTGTTCGTGACGGTCGATGAAGTGGCGAACGCGCGTATGAATGAGCTGGCTGCGATTTATTCGCTTCTGAATAAGGACGCGGATAAGGTGAAGAGCAAGGTGAAGGCTGCGGATCACAGGTTTAAGACATTTATCCAGAGCGTATTCGAGAAGAAGGTGGTATCTTCCGTATATCTGACGGGAGAAGGATTCGAGAAGAACTGGTATCCTGATTCGCTGAAGGTGCTGTGCAACGGGAGAAGGGCGTTTATCGGCAACAATCTCTACAGCAGAGGCGCCTGTTATACGTCCATGAGGCGGAGTCTGGATTATCATGACAGTCCGATCTATCTGGACGAGACGAAGATGACGGAGCAGATCTGCCTGCGCATGCGCGTGAACGGGCAGGAGGGCTGGTATCCGATCGTGTCGTGGGGAACCCACTGGTACGAGGCGGACGGACAGTGGGAGGTGATTCTTGAAGATACTTCGGATATCGAGATCCATGTGGAAACGCTTGCGGGCGAGGAGCTTCAGGTGGAGACGGTATCACTGGAGGGACTGCCTGACAGGAGGGATTATTCTCTTCGGATACAGATCGAGGTGCTGTTTATGGATGAACGGACCTGCAGATTGTCGTTCAAGGATGTGGGCTTTGGGGAGTTCTTCCCGTCCACGGGATTTCAGGTGGAGAAGACCATACATTTAGGAGGAATCAATGGGCAGTTTAATTCTATGTCATAACAAGCGGGCAAGACAGCCCTATGAGATAGCCAGGATCCATATGAGAATCTATACGATAGAAGAATTGTGCTATTATATCTGCAATAATCTGTATCTGATCGATTACACTATGGTGAACAGACAGTTGTGCAATTGGATAGACAGAGAATTGGAACTGCCGAAGCTTGCGGAACGGCTCAGGGATGAGCTGAGACAGAATTGCACGATGGAGCAGTTTGTTCTGACGATACTTCGGGAGTCTACCATATACGCTACCGGGGACATCAATAAGATTCAGGGGATCTTAGAGCACCTCCAGAACCTAAAGGATGTAGAGCGGATGAAGTATAAGGCGGACAGCCTGCAGAAAAGCGGCGAGTATGAGACGGCGATCCTGGTATACCAGTCTATCATCAACCGGGAATGGGATAATTCTATAAGCAAGATATTCTATGGGAGGGTATACGCGAGCCTTGGGGCTGCTTACGGGAGCCGTTTTCTGTATGAGGAAGCGGCCAAGGTGTATCTGGAAGCGTACCGTATCTGCGGGGATATGGAGCTTCTGAGGACGTATCTGTACTGTTGTTACAAGGCGCTGCCGCAGGATCAGTATGTGAAGATGCTGTCGGGGAATTCGGTCTTCTTAAGTATGGATTCGGCCATGAAGGAGGAACTCCGGGAGATTCAGCGGGGGATCGATATGGATATACCGGACGAGCAGTTTGAACAATGGAAAAGGGAATACCGCAGGATCGACAAGAGTTAGGCTTCATGCTTTTTCGCTGCGGCGCTGAAGATGAAGATCAAGTATAAATTATTAAAAATGCAAATAGAAAAGGAGAATACAAGATATGAGTCACGACAGATACCAAAGTCCCCTTTCAGAGCGTTATGCCAGCAAGGAGATGCAGTATATTTTTTCACCGGATAAGAAGTTTAAGACCTGGAGAAGGCTGTGGATCGCACTTGCGGAGACGGAGCGGGAGCTGGGGCTTCCGATCACGGAAGAGCAGATCGAAGAACTGAAGGCCCATGCGGAGGATATTAATTATGAAGTGGCGAAGGAGAGAGAAAAGGCCGTCCGCCATGATGTTATGTCACATGTGTATGCATACGGGCAGCAGTGCCCGAAGGCGAAGGGGATCATCCATCTTGGAGCGACCTCCTGCTATGTGGGGGACAATACGGATATGATCGTGATGTCCGAGGCCCTTGAGATCGTCAGAAGGAAGCTTCTGAATGTGATCGCTGAGCTTGCCAAATTCGCCGATGGGTATAAGGGGCTGCCGACTCTTGCATTTACCCATTTTCAGCCGGCGCAGCCCACGACCGTCGGGAAGCGGGCAACTCTGTGGATGCAGGAATTTGCTATGGATCTTGAAGATCTGGAGTATGTCAGGAGCACCTTGAAGCTTCTGGGTTCTAAGGGGACTACCGGCACCCAGGCAAGCTTCCTTGAATTATTCGAAGGAGATCAGGAGAAGATCGACCGGATCGATCCGATGATCGCCGAGAAGATGGGATTCGATACCTGTTATCCGGTATCCGGGCAGACTTACTCGCGGAAGGTGGATACCAGGGTGCTGAACGTTCTTGCCGGGATCGCGGCGAGCGCGCACAAGTTCTCTAATGATATCCGTCTGCTTCAGCATTTGAAGGAGGTGGAGGAGCCTTTTGAGAAGTCTCAGATCGGTTCTTCGGCCATGGCTTATAAGAGGAATCCGATGCGTAGCGAGAGGATCGCGTCGCTGTCGCGGTATGTGATGATCGATGCCTTAAATCCGGCGGTTACGTCTGCAACCCAGTGGTTCGAGCGTACTCTGGATGATTCGGCCAATAAGCGGCTCAGCGTGCCGGAGGGATTCCTTGCGATTGACGGGATTCTGGATCTGTGCCTGAATGTGGCGGACGGGCTCGTAGTCTACCCGAAGGTGATCGAGAAGCGTCTGATGTCGGAACTGCCGTTCATGGCGACGGAGAATATTATGATGGATGCGGTCAAAGCCGGCGGCGACCGTCAGGAGCTTCACGAGAGGATCCGCGAGCTGTCCATGGAAGCCGGAAGAAACGTGAAAGAAAAGGGACTGGATAATAATCTGCTTGAACTGATCGCACAGGATCCGGCATTCAATTTGTCTCTGGACGAACTGAAGAAAACTATGGATCCGGCCAAATATATCGGCCGCGCCCCGCTTCAGGTGGAAGCGTATCTCAGAGATGTGATCCGTCCGCTGCTCGAGAAGAACGGGGACGTACTGGGAATGAAAGCGGAGATTCACGTGTAATTCAGGTATAGAAACTGCCGGAAGGCAGAAGTGTCAGTTAAGGAGAAAGGTATTATGAGATATGAGTTAACCAAAGATCTTGAAACAGGAAATACGATGATCGATCAGGAGCATAAGGAGTTATTCCGGGCGGTAAATCAGCTTCTGGATGCCTGCAGCAAGGGGCAGGGCAGGTCTTCGATGGAGCAGGCGATCAATTTCCTGTTAGGTTATGTGGACAAGCATTTTTCGCACGAGGAGCAATTACAGCAGAGAAGCGGATATAGCGGTATGGCATCGCATAAAGCGTTTCATACGCAATATAAGGCGACGCTTAAGAAGATCGTGGCGCAGATTCCGCCGGCGGACCCTTCTGTGGCGGATTTGGGGAATCTGAACAAACACATAGCCCTGCTGGTTAATCATATCCGGATAGAGGATAAAAAACTGAGCGCGTTCCTAAAGCAGGCATAAGGTTGATAAAAATTTGGCAAAATGCCCAAATGAAAAAATGATAAGAAAAAGTTATTGTAAAACCAGGCGGGAAATAAGGGATTCACGCCTGGTTTTTTTATCAAATATGGACAAAGACATACAAAATATATACAAAATAGACAAAAAATGTGAAAAGAACCACAGCATATTGAATAAAACATTTTTTAGTGGTATGATAGAGAAGATGAATAAACTATTATTCAATCTATCTATGGTAAAAGGGGGAATTGAAAAATGGAAGCAATGTTGAATAATATTTTCTCGACATTGGGAAGCTATCTGTCAAACTATATTCTGATCGTTGCGCTTCTTGGCGGCGGTATCTGGTTTACAGTGAAGCTCGGATTTATTCAGGTGAAAGGTTTTGGCGAAGGAATGCGCAGGACCTTTGGCGGAATGTTCAAGAAGGGCGATAAAGCGGGAGCGGACGGAATGTCTTCTTTCCAGGCACTTGCGACAGCGATCGCGGCCCAGGTAGGTACCGGTAATATCGCCGGAGCGGCTACAGCTCTTGCAGTCGGCGGTCCCGGAGCGATCTTCTGGATGTGGATTGCCGCGTTCCTCGGGATGGCGACGATCTATGCTGAGGCGATCATGGCGCAGAAGTACAAACAGGTTGGCGACGACGGAGAAGTGACAGGAGGTCCTGTGTACTATATCCGTGCAGCATTTTCCGGTGCGTTTGGTAAGGTGCTGGCAGGAATTTTTGCCATTCTGATCACCCTGGCTCTTGGCTTCATGGGTAACGCGGTACAGTCCAACTCTATCGCAGCAGCGTTCAATACCGCATTTGGTTTACCGCAGTGGATCATGGGTGTCGTCCTTGCAGTCCTTGCACTTTTTGTATTCTTAGGCGGTACAGAACGTATTGCGAAGATCACAGAGCTGATCGTTCCGATTATGGCGGCATTCTACATAGTTGGTTCATTGATTGTGATCATTGCGAACTTTAAGGAGATCCCGTATGCACTCCATGCGATCGTTGTAGGAGCATTTGCACCTTCCTCTATTGTCGGCGGCGCTGCCGGTGCAACTGTGAAGCTTGCTCTTACAAAGGGTGTTGCACGTGGCCTGTTCTCTAACGAAGCCGGTATGGGTTCTACGCCTCATGCACATGCGGTTGCAAAGGTAAACCATCCGGTAGAGCAGGGATTCGTAGCTATGATCGGTGTATTTATTGATACGTTTGTTATCCTGAATCTCACCGCGCTTGTAATCATTACGACACACTCGATTCCTACAGGAAAGACAGGCGCTGAACTGAGCCAGTATGCATTTTCCACTTTATATGGAAAAGGAGGAGACATCTTTATTGCGATCTGTATGTTCTTCTTCGCATTCTCTACGATCCTTGGATGGTATTTCTTCGGTCAGGCGAATATTAAGTATCTGTTTGGATCAAAGGCGGTTAAGATTTACTCCGTGATCGTTGCAGTATGTGTATTTCTTGGTTCACTTGCAGAGGTAGAGCTGGTATGGACCATGCAGGATACCTTTAACTCTTTGATGGTTATCCCGAATATCCTTGCACTGTTTGCATTGAGCGGAGTCATCAAGCAGGTACATGATGATTTCTTTAAGAATCGCAAGAAATAGTACATAACAAGACAAAACTGAATAAAGAAGCAAAAACGCCGTGCAATGGGAAGGAGTGTTGCGCGGCGTTTTTGTTGCCGGCGTATTTTGGGGAGGAGATTTTCCGGACAGAATCTGCAGCCGGCAATGTATTGTTTTTTGCCATAGGATGATATAGAGAAATTCAATAGAATATGAAAAAACGAGATTGTACAAAGTGCATTGAAATGTTTTAAACAGGCGGTTTGCGGGAAATGCATCAAAAGATGAAAAAGTTATTGTGAATTGTTTCACGACAATAAAGACGAAGGAGAGGAAAAACTAGTGTTGACAATTTGTGAAACGGTCAGTATAATAAAACAAAATTAAAAATAGACGATTGGTTGATGAATTTGAGAGAGACTTTTGTGCAGATTACACAATACAAAAGCGCCGAAGGGGCAAGGGGAATTCTTGAAACTCTCAGGCAAAGGAATCAGGTTCGGACAATACTCTGGAGGTAGATCAACAGGGAAATAAATATCCTAATCGGAGGATTTTTATTTCTCTGTTTTTTTGTTCCGGCGGGAGAGGGGAACTGCCGAATGCAAAGATGGACAAAATCGGTAGGCCGTAAGTACATTTTTACAGAGCAAAATAGTTCGAAAACAGAGCAAAGTCTTTGAAAAAAGGAGGAATTCATGATGGAACTAAAAACCCCGCTTTATGATGCACATGTAAGAGCCGGCGGAAAGATCGTACCGTTTGCAGGTTATCTGCTTCCGGTACAGTATGAGTCAGGTGTGATCAAGGAGCATATGGCAGTGCGCACGCAGGCAGGATTATTCGATGTCTCTCACATGGGAGAGATTCTCTGTGAGGGAAAGGACGCTCTGGCGAATCTTCAGATGCTCCTGACGAACAATTTTGACAACCTTGTGGACGGTCAGGCCAGGTACAGTCCGATGTGCAACGAGAACGGCGGAACGGTGGACGATCTGATCGTTTATAAGAGATCCGATGAGCATTATTTTATCGTGGTCAATGCGTCGAATAAGGATAAGGATTATCAGTGGATGTTAGATCACCAGTTCGGAGAAGTGACATTTACAGACGTATCGGACCAGTATGCACAGCTTGCGCTTCAGGGACCTAAGGCGATGGAGATCCTGAGGAAGCTTGCGTCAGAGGAGAGTATACCGAAGAAATACTACCACGCGGTGTTTGACAAAGAGGTGGCAGGTATTCCCTGTATCATATCCAAGACCGGTTATACGGGTGAGGACGGCGTAGAGCTCTACTTAGACAGCGGGCTTGCTGAGAAGATGTGGGACACCTTGCTTGCGAACGGCGCAGAAGAGGGGCTGATCCCCTGTGGACTCGGTGCGAGGGATACCCTGCGTATGGAAGCGGCGATGCCTCTCTACGGGCATGAGATGGATGATGAAGTGACGCCTCTTGAGACGGGACTTGGTTTTGCGGTCAAGATGGCGAAAGAGGATTTTATCGGCAAGGCGGCGCTTCTTAAAAAAGGGGAACCGGAAAGAAAGAGGATTGGCCTTAAGGTGACCGGACGGGGGATCATCCGGGAGCATCAGGAGGTTTTCGCAGACGGTAAGAAGATCGGGATTACCACTTCCGGTACGCATTGTCCGTATCTGGGGTATCCGGTGGCGATGGCGCTGGTGGATGCGGCATACACGGAGGCCGGAACGAAGGTGACAGTCGAGGTCAGAGGCCGGAAGGTAGATGCAGAGATCGTTGCACTGCCGTTTTACAAGAGAAGCAAGTAAGAAGAAAAGGAGAAGAAAATCATGGAATTAAGAGAAGAATTATTATATTCAAAGTCACACGAGTGGGTAAGAGTAGAGGGAGATACGGCAGTGATCGGACTTACGGACTATGCACAGTCTGAGCTTGGAGATCTGGTATTTGTTAATCTTCCGGAAGCAGACGACGAGATCACACTGGGAGAAACATTTGCGGATGTAGAATCTGTCAAGGCAGTGTCGGATGTGTACGCACCGGTATCCGGAATTGTCAGCGAGATCAACGAGGAGCTTCTGGATGCTCCGGAGTCGATCAATGAGGCGCCGTATGATGCCTGGTTTATCAAGGTAAAAGATATTACAGAGAAGGAAGAGTTGTTATCGGCAGAAGAGTATCAGGCATTCGTAGAGAGCGAGAAGGCATAAGAGAGGCGGTGACGAGTCTATGGGAACTTATATCCCCAATACGGATTTGGAACGAAACCAGATGCTGTCCGAGATGGGATATGGGCAGATCGGAGATCTGTTTGCTCATATCCCCGCAGACGTCAAGGTTAAAGATGGGCTTGGGATTCCGGAGGGAATGTCGGAGCTGGAGGTAAGAAAGAGCATGTCAGGCCTTGCATCGAAGAACCGGGTATTTGAGACGGTTTTCAGAGGTGCCGGCGCATACCGCCATTTTATCCCGTCGATCGTAAAGAGCGTGATCTCCAAAGAAAACCTGCTGACAGCGTATACGCCGTATCAGGCGGAGATCAGCCAGGGAATCCTGCAGTCTATCTTTGAGTATCAGACGATGATCTGTGACCTTACCGGGATGGACGCATCGAACGCCTCTGTCTACGACGGAGCGGAAGCTGCGGCAGAAGGAATCGTTATGTGCCGTGAGCGTAAGAGAAAGAAAGCATTTGTATCGGCGGCGGTTCAGCCTTCGGTCCTGGAGACGGTAAAGACTTACTGCTTCGGAAATGGAATGGAGATGGTTGTTATTCCCGAAAAGGACGGAAGGACTGACCTGGAATTTCTAAAGGAGCATGTGGACAAAGAGACTGCATGTGTCTACATCCAGCATCCGAACTATTACGGAAGTCTTGAAAAGGCAGAAGAGATCGGCGAGATCGCTCATGAGGCAGGAGCGAAATATATCATGGGCGTGAACCCCATTTCATTGGGAGTGATAAAGACGCCAAGAGAATACGGCGCGGATATCGCGGTCGGAGACGGACAGCCGCTTGGGCTTCCGATGGCGTTCGGCGGACCTTACCTCGGCTTCATGGCATGTGTGGAAGGCATGACCAGAAAGCTTCCGGGAAGGATTGTAGGACAGACGGCAGATCATAATGGCAAAACAGGATATGTGCTGACACTTCAGGCAAGAGAACAGCACATCCGCAGGGAAAAGGCGTCAAGCAATGTCTGCTCTAATCAGGCACTGTGCGCGCTGGCTGTCAGCGTCTATCTTGCGTCTATGGGCAGCGAAGGCATCAAAAACGCGGCAGTGCAGAGTATGTCAAAGGCACATTATCTGGCATCCGAACTTGCGAAGATCGGGTTTGTAACCTGGAATAAGGGAGAATTCTTCCATGAGTTTGTAACTGCCTCTATTGTTCCGGCGAAGCAGGCGCTTCAGGCGCTTGAAGAGAAGGGAATCCTTGGAGGATATCCGCTCTCCGAAGGCAGGATCCTCTGGTGCTGTACGGAGATGAACAGCAAAGAAGAGATGGATGCGGTGATCAGCATCTTAAAGGAGGTGTAGTGTATGCTGGTATTTGAAAAGAGCAGACCAGGCAGAGGATGCAGCATGCTTCCGGCATGTGATGTAGAAACGGTCCTGCCGGAGGAAAAGGACAGAAGAGAGCTTACATTACATCTGCCGGAATTATCGGAGAATGAATTAAGCAGACATTATACGGAGCTTGCGAAGAAATCTCACGGCGTCAATGACGGTTTCTACCCGCTCGGTTCCTGTACGATGAAATATAACCCGAAGATCAATGAGGATATGGCGGCTCTGCCGGGCTTCACGGAGATTCATCCGCTGCAGCCGCAAGAGACGGTGCAGGGCTGTATGGAGGTTCTTAAGACGGCGGAAGAGTATCTCTGTGAGATCACGGGGATGGACCGCATGACGTTTCAGCCGGCGGCAGGCGCCCACGGAGAGTTTACGGGGCTTCTTCTGATCAAATCCTATCATGAGAGCAGGGGAGACCACAAGAGAACGAAGATCATCGTTCCGGATTCCGCTCACGGAACCAATCCGGCGAGTGCGGTGATGGCAGGCTATTCTGTAGTCAGCATTCCGTCGGGAGAAGACGGATGCGTAGATCTTGAGAAGCTTCGGGCGGCAGCAGGAGAAGACGTTGCGGGTCTGATGCTGACGAATCCGAATACGGTGGGATTATTTGATAAAAATATTCTTGAGATCACAGATATCATCCACGAGTGCGGCGGTCTCTGCTATTATGACGGAGCGAATCTGAACGCGGTTATGGGCATCGTGCGTCCCGGAGACATGGGATTCGACGTGGTGCACCTGAATCTTCACAAGACATTTTCTACTCCGCACGGCGGCGGCGGTCCGGGAAGCGGTCCGGTGGGCTGCAAGGAGAAGCTGGCAGAATTTCTGCCGTCTGTCCTGGTAGAAGGTGAGGAGACGCTCACCTTCGTCAAACCAGAGCACAGCATCGGAGAGGTTAAGAGTTTCTACGGAAACTTTCTGGTAGTAGTGAGAGCCCTGACTTATCTGAAGACGCTTGGAAAGAATGGTATTCCTGAAGCGAGTACGAATGCGGTATTGAATGCGAATTATATGATGCATAAACTGAAAGACCTGTATACCATGGCTTACGACGAGGTATGCATGCATGAATTTGTCATGAGCCTGACGGATCTCAAGAAGAAAACAGGGATCTCGGCGATGGATATCGCGAAGGGACTGCTGGATAACGGGATCCACCCGCCGACCATGTATTTCCCGCTGATCGTAGACGAGGCGTTGATGGTCGAGCCGACAGAAACAGAATCGAAGGAAACACTGGATGAAGCGATCCAGGTATTCCGGAATCTGTATAAGACGGCGGAGGAAGAAAGCGAGAGACTTCATAATGCTCCGGTCACTACACCGGTCACAAGGCTTGATGAGGTAGGCGCGGCAAGACATCCGGTATTGAGGTATCAGTATGATTAAGACGATTAGTTACATAGAGAGTACGGATACATCTCCGTATCACAATCTGGCTCTGGAGGAGTATCTGCTCCTCCACTGCCGCAAGGGAGAATGTATCCTGTATCTGTGGCAGAATCAGCATACGGTCGTGATCGGAAGAAACCAGAATGCATGGAAGGAATGTCTGGTCAGCAGACTGGAAGAAGAAGGCGGCCGGTTAGTGCGCCGGTTGTCCGGCGGCGGCGCTGTCTACCATGATCTGGGAAACCTCAATTTTACCTTTCTGGTAAGAAAAGAGGATTATGATGTAGAACGGCAGACGCAGGTCATCTTAAGAGCAGTGCAGAAGCTTGGCATTGAGGCAGTAAAATCCGGGCGCAATGATATCCTTGTAGACGGAAAGAAATTCTCCGGAAATGCTTACTACGAACAGGGAGATCATTGTTATCACCACGGAACGTTGATGGTGCATGTAGATTTGGAAGGGTTGTCCCGCTATCTGACAGTGTCGAAGGAGAAGCTCCAGTCAAAAGGAGTGGATTCGGTTCGGTCCAGGGTTACGAATCTGGATACATTTGCTCCTGATCTGACGATCGATGCCCTGAAAGAGAAGCTGCTCGAGGCATTTGAAGAGGAGTATCTGCTGACGGCAGAGGTGAGAAAGGCCGAGGAACTTGATCAGGAAGAGATTGCCGGAAATCAGGAGAGATTCTCTTCCTGGGACTGGATCTTTGGGAAGAAGATTGATTTCCAGCATGAACTGTCGCACAAATTTCCATGGGGACAGGTTACCCTGCAGTTTGCGGTAAAGAACGGGAAGATCGAAGAGGTAAACGCATTTTCAGATGCCATGCTGCAAAGTCCTATCTGTGAGATACCAAGATATCTCAAGAAGATACGGTATAAGAAACAATCGATCTGTGCGGAACTGGGACTGTACTGGTCGGCAGATGAGAATGAAAAGAAGATGGTTGAGGACATCGCTGAATGGATCAAGACAATAGATATTTAGAATATTCCGGGAGAAGGAAAGGAGGTTGTGAGACATGGAACAGACATTTGATCTGATCGTGATCGGCGCGGGGCCGGGAGGCTATGTGGCGGCGATCAAGGCTGCGCAGTCAGGGCTTGCTGCCGCGATCGTGGAGGAGAGAAGAGTGGGCGGCACATGCCTGAACCGGGGATGTATCCCGGCCAAGGCAATGCTCCATGCGTCATCTCTGTACCGGGAGATGAAGGAAGCAGGAAGATTTGGGATCGGTGCGTCGGATATAACATTTGACTATGAACAGATCTTATCATATAAAGAAGAGACAACGGACAAATTATGCCAGGGAGTGGAACAGCTGCTGAAAGCAAACGGGGTTACGCTGCTGGAAGGAAAAGGGACACTTTTAAAGGGGAATCAGGTAAGAGTTACATCCACGGAAGAGTCCCGCGTCTTTGGGGCGGATAAGATCATCCTTGCAGCGGGCTCCAAACCGATCATGCTTCCGCTTCCGGGTATGGATCTTCCGGGAGTTCTGACCAGCGACGGACTGTTTAGGCTTCGTGAGCTTCCAGAGAGCCTGGTCATCATCGGCGGAGGTGTGATCAGCGTCGAGTTTGCTACAGCGTTTGCGGCGCTGGGCTGCAAAGTGACTATTATAGAGGCTCTGCCAAGACTGGTGCCGAATATGGATAAGGAGATCTCCCAGAACCTGAAGATGATCCTTAAGAAGAGGGGGATCGACATCCATACGTCAGCGGCGGTAAAAGGCGTAGTACAGGAGGGAGATCTGTATTCCTGCCTGTTTGCCGAGAAGGAAAAGGAGATGAAGGCCTCTGCACAGTATGTACTCTGTGCGGTAGGAAGATGCCCGAACACGGACGGATTATTCGGAGAGGACGTTTGTCCTTCTATGGAGCGCGGGCGTGTTATTGTGGATGAAGAGTTTGCAACCAGCCTGCCCGGCGTCTATGCGATCGGCGACCTGGTGAAGGGAATGCAGCTTGCACATCTGGCCAGTGCACAGGGGATGTATGTGGCCGGGAAGCTTGCCGGGAAAGAGCCGGAGAATAATCTGAAAGCAGTACCCGGCTGTGTCTATACAGATCCGGAGATCGCATCGGTGGGAATGACGGAAGAAGAGGCAAAGGAAGCCGGAAAAGCGGTAAAGACAGGGAAATTTATCATGAGCGCTAACGGGAAATCGCTGATCACCCAGGAGGAGAGAGGTTTTATTAAAGTTGTGATATGTGCAGAGACAGAAGTGATCCTGGGAGCACAGATGATGTGTGCGAGAGCGACGGATATGATCGGCGAGCTGGTAACGGCGGTATCCTTAGGGCTGACAGCGGCGGATCTTCTTAAGGGCATGCGTGCGCATCCGACCTACAATGAAGGGTTGGCAGAAGCGCTGGAGGACGCGGTTGGGGAAGCTGTCCATATCATGCCGAAGAAAAAGCGGTAATTTCCGGTCGAGGAGAGTGCTGACCGCTTATTGATAATGTATTGACAATGAAACAGAAATGATGATAAAAGATTGGAGTAGAAGATAATGAATATGATTCAAGAGGTAATGGATTATATCAGGGATTATGACGAGGAGATCGGCAATGCCCTTGATCTGGAACTGGAACGTCAGAGACGGAATCTGGAACTGATCGCATCAGAGAATATCGTAAGTCCGGCAGTTATGCTGGCTATGGGAACGGTGCCTGCCAACAAATATGCGGAAGGTTATCCGGCCAAACGTTACTACGGCGGCTGTGAGCATGTGGACATCCTGGAGAATCTGGCGATCGAGCGTGTCAAGAAGTTGTTTGGCTGTGAGCACGCCTGTGTGCAGCCGCATTCCGGAGCAAATGCCAACAATGCTGTTTATCAGGCGTTTTTGCAGCCCGGTGATACTGTAATGGGATTGAATCTGGCTCACGGCGGTCATCTGACCCATGGTTCACCGGTCAATCTGTCAGGGATCCTGTATCATTTTGTGCCTTATAATGTGAATGATGAAGGATTCCTGGATTATGATGAGATCAGGAAGACGGCCCATGAATGTAAGCCGAAGATGATCGTGACAGGTGCGTCGGCATATCCAAGAGAGATCCGCTTTGATATCTTTGCCGATATCGCGAAAGAAGTCGGGGCTTATCTGTTCGTAGATATGGCTCATATCGCCGGACTGGTTGCGGCAGGTCTGCATCAAAGCCCTGTTCCTTATGCGGATGTAGTGACCAGTACTACGCATAAGACCTTAAGAGGACCGAGAGGCGGAATCATCCTGTGCAAGGAGGAGCATGCGAAGGCCGTCAATAAGGCGATCTTCCCGGGAACTCAGGGAGGTCCTCTCATGCACATTATTGCCGCGAAGGCAGTCTGCTTCGGCGAGGCGTTGAAGCCGGAGTTCAAAGCTTATCAGGAGCAGGTGGTTAAGAATGCGAAAGCTCTTGCCGAAGCCATGGTTTCCGAAGGATTCAATCTTGTAAGCGGCGGCACGGATAATCATCTGATGCTGGTGGATCTGCAGAATATGAACGTTACAGGGAAAGAACTGCAGAACCGTTTGGATGAGGTATATATCACGGTCAATAAGAATGCAGTCCCGAACGACCCGGCGAGCCCGTTTGTGACCAGCGGTATCCGTATCGGAACGCCTGCCGTTACGACGAGAGGTCTGAAGGAAGAAGATATGAAGACGATCGCGAAACTGATCAAGACGACGGTGACAGATTTCGACACAAAGGCCGACGAGATCCGAAGCGCGGTTAACCAGATCTGTGAGAAGTATCCGCTGTACGTATAAAAGGCGGGACTTCACAGTCCGAAACATTTTGAAATGAAGAAAGGTATCTGCAGAGAGAAAGAATTCTTGCAGATACCTTTTTTTCTTTGATTTGAATCTCAAATCCGTATGCTTTGCTCATGCCAGAGAGGCACGGTTCATCTCGCTGACAGCCTTTTTGGTAAGTTTGATGAAAGCTTTGGCAGACACAGACAATGTCTTTTCGCATGAAATTCCGATTCCCAACGTTCGGATCGCGCATGGAGAGACCGGGATTTTTCTGATATTTTCATCGTTACCCTCCAAAAACATACCCGGAAGCAGGCTGATTCCAAGGTTATTCGCTACCATGGGGATAATCGTGTGGTCGTCGCGGCAGCGGAAACTGACCATGGGAGATACCTCTGAGTGTTCCATAGCAACACTCACATCATAATCCACGCCGGATTCGGAAGCAATGAACGGATAGTCGGCAAATGCCGCCAGGGGAAAGGTCCTCTGATATTCCTTGGGAAGTGGAAAATCCTTTGCCGTAATTGCGTACAAAGAATCTCGCGCAAGAGAAATAAACTTGTAACTCTGATTCCGGCGCCAGCTTAAGAAACCGAAATCAATACTTCCTTCCAGGAGCCAGTGCTCGATATCCTCCATGCCGCCTTCGCGGATGCTGATAGCGATGTTGGGATAGAGCTGCTGAAACCTTCGTATGATAGAAGGGAGCCATTTGGATGCAATGCTGCAATAGGTACCGATACAAAGGGAACCGCGTTTGAGTCCCAGGATGGAATCTACGATCTCATCCATCCGATTATAGTGTGAGACTACAAGACGTATGTAAGGCATAAGCAGTTCCCCGTCCCGGGTAAACTCTACGCCTCGCTTGGTGCGCTTAAGGATCGCAACGCCGAGTTCGGTCTCCAGCTTGCTGATCGCATGGCTGACACCGGACTGGGTATATCCCATACGCTCCGCACTTGCAGTCAGATTATTCGTATCGGCGATATCACAAAGCAAAACTAATCTACTGATATCCATGAATCATCCTCCTGTTTCCAATGATATGAAAGTTTGTCATGTTAATAATTAAACACTGTCAGTTTATTTATCACATGTTTAAGCTTATAATACAAGCATAAAGAAAAACAACACAAAAAGCAAGTGGATTTCAAGAAAAAAATATACATTTTACACAATGAAATCAATAAATCAACTTGTTTATAGAAAGGAGGAATGAACGGCATGGAATTTGTATTTTTGATGAAACAGCATGTGGGCGTACCCTGTGAGCCGGTTGTGAAAGCAATGGCGGCTGTAGAACGGGGGCAGATGATCGCGGTGCCGCCGAAAGGAGCATTGGGAAGTCCGATATATTCCAGTATATGCGGTATAGTAACGTCTGCAGACAAAAACAAGATCGTAGTCGAGGAACAGGAAACGGATTTTGACCGGTACAAGCCGCTGACAGGAACGACACCGAAAGAACTGATTGAAGAGTCAGGACTTGTGGGACTTGGAGGGGCAGGGTTTCCGACGTCTGTCAAGCTAAATGTAAAATTTAAGAAGGAAGGGACTGTGATCGTCAATGCTGCGGAATGTGAACCGATTCTGGCTCACAATATCGCGCGTATTGAAAAAGAGCCGGAGAAGCTTCTGAGAGGGCTGGCGATCGTGATGGAAGTGACCGGGGCAAAAAATGGGATCATCGCGATCAAAGGAATCTACAAAGAGGCTGTTAAGGAACTGGAAAGAGTCAATCAGTCGAACGATGTAACGATCTTCCCGCTGGAAAATATCTATCCAATGGGTGAAGAGCGCGCGATAGTCAGAGAAACGCTTGGAATCCTGCTTGAGCCGGAGCAGCTTCCGATGGCCGCAGATGCGGTGGTCGTCAATGCAGAGACCGTCTATCGGGTACGGGAAGCAGTAGAAGAGAGGAAACCGTTGATTGATAAAGATATGACGGTTGCCGGAAAGCTCATGGCGAATGCGTCCATCCATGTGCTCTTTGACGTACCGCTTGGAATCAAGGTTTCGGAGGTACTTGAGGAGGCGGGAGGCGTAGGCCCTGAATACGGCGAGCTGATCATGGGCGGGCCGTTTACAGGAAAGAGAACGTCTCTGGACGCTCCGGTGGTAAAGACGACAGGAGGTATCATTGTTGCCGAGATCTTCCTGCCGGGACCTAAGAAGATCGGACTTCTGGTGTGCGCCTGCGGAGCAGACAAGGACCGTCTCTCAGAACAGGCCGCCAGCATGGGTTCGGAGGTTGTAGGCGTAGAATACTGTAAGCAGGCCAGAGAAGTAAAAGCAGCGCGCAAATGTGAGAATCCGGGCAGATGTCCGGGACAGGTGCAGAAAGTAATGGCGCTTAAGAAGGCAGGTGCCCAGGGGTTGCTGATCAGTAATTGTACTGACTGCAGCAATACTGTAATGTCCTGCGCGCCGCAGTTAAAACTGCCGGTTTATCATTGTACAGACGGGGCAATGCGTTCCGTTAATTATAAAATGATAAGAAAATTCAGAAAAGAGTAGGAGGAATGAACATGTCAATCACACAAGAATCATTGCAGCAGCACTTAAAAGATCCGGCGATCTTCTGCTGCAGAAGAGAAAAAGGTCTGGTAATCAGCGCTGTGGATCTGGAAGATCCGGGACTATTTGACGATATGGTAGAGGCAGGTCTTCTGACCCTGAGCGAGGACGGTCTGCGTATCGAGCAGGTTATCGGAAACACTCTTCTTCAGGACGTTGAGGCTCTCACCCCGATTACAAGAGAAGTGCTCGACAAGGTCAATGAAGTGGAAGAAGAGAAAGTAAAAGAGCCGGCAGCAGCGCCTGCACAGACAGAAACAGCGCCGGTAGTACAGAATGTAGTAGGAGGAAATGGAATGATTCATATTGAAATCGGAAAAGCAGAGAAATTCGAAGGCCTGAAACTGGACGTACCGGTATTGGCGGGCGCGGCGCCTGCGGCAGCACCGGCGGCACCGGCAGCAGCAGAAGCTCCAAATGCCGGAGAAAAAACCGTAATCCGCAGCCTGGTGAAGAAGCACATCAAGATCTCAGACGTGAAGCTTGGAAAAGAGACGTCCATCAAAGACGGTGTGATCACCATTAACAAGGACATCGTTAAGGATGCGGTAAAAGAAGACGGCCTGTGTAAGAGTCTTGAACTGGAGGTGATTTACCCGGATAAGAGACATATCTATACAGAGACGATCATGGATGTGTGCCCGATCGCAACTAAGGTAGAAGGCGAACTTGGCGAAGGTATCACCAAGGTGGCAGACGGCGTTGTATTCATGCTGACAGGCGTGGATGAGGACGGCGTACAGGTACATGAATTCGGTTCTTCCGAAGGATATCTGGATGAGAAGATGTACTTCGGACATCCGGGATGCGCAGATGAAAATGATATCATCATCCGCTGCCATGCAGTGATCGAGAGACTTTCCGGTATGACAAGACCAGGCCCGTTCGCGGCGCACAAGTGCCAGGATTACATCGTTCAGGCAATCCGTGACGAGCTTAAGAACTACGACGGAGAAGTCGTACGCGAAGAGATCTGCGAAGACGTGCGCAGAGTCGGCAATCCGCGTGTCGTATTAGTAAAAGAGATCATGGGACAGGGAGCGATGCACGACAACGTAATCTGCCCGACAGAGCCTTGCGGAATCCTCGGCGGACAGAAGAACGTAGACTGCGGTAACGTTCCGATTATCCTGACACCGAACCAGGTAAGAGATGGTTCTATCCACGCTTTGACCTGCATCGGACCTGCTACAAAGGAAATGACCCGTCACTATATCCGCGAGCCTTTGGTAGAGGGTCTCGCAGCAGACGAAGAGCTTGACCTTGTAGGTGTGATCTGCATCGGTTCTCCGCAGGTTAACGATGAGAAGTTATGGGTATCAGAAAGACTTGGTTCTCTTCTGGAGGCTATGGATCTGGATGGTTGTATCATTACAACAGAAGGATTCGGCAACAACCATATCGACTTCATCCAGCATATCGGCCAGGCAGGAAAGAGGGATATCCCGGTGGTCGGCGTTTCCTTCTGTGCATATCAGGGACAGCTTGTTGTTGGTAACGAGTACGCTACGGCGATGGTTGAAGAGAATATGGATAAGGGCGGATTCGAGAATGATATCGCGGGATGCTCCTGTGTAACAACAGAAGTAGCCGTACGTGCAATCCAGATGCTCAAGAATCGGATGGCAGGCGTTGAGATCCTTCCGGCAGAAAAGAAGTGGAACAACGACGTCATCAATGCGAACAACAAGATTATGGGACTTCCTGAGACCAAGCTTGTAGAGAGCGGAACTATGCACTAATGAAAATGGATTATATCATAAACCCGGTAAAGATGGGCGGGCTCGTGAAAGAGGTATACGAAGACAGAGTGAAGATTCATCTGTATGGAAGACTGGGAGTGATCAAGGTATCAAAAGATCTGATCCTCAGTGACGAGCCGATCACTGTCGGAGATGAGACAGAATTTTACTTCAGCTATATCCAGATCGTAGAGAATCCTTATGACTATGATGCGTCGGAGATGAAGCCGGATCATGAGCCAGAGCCGTGTTTGCTGGGAGGAAAGATAACAGAAGTGAATGACACCGCCATAGAGGTGGCGGTCATGAAGGATCTGGGAAGCGTCGCAGTACCCCGGCGTTGGGTATTTACACCGGTTGCGTTAGAGGAAGGACAGGACGTGGAGTTCTACTTTAGCTGCCTGAAGGTGATCGGGAGGCGCGATATCCCGGCAGAAACATGCAAAATGTAAAATATCGAAGCAGGCAATTCATTTGCCGTGCCGATAGGCTATATAAAGGAGGAAAGACCATGAAATTAACAACAAAACAGGGATTACAGTCCGAGATTTTCGTGCCGGTTACACCGAAGCCGGTATTTACAGAACTGAAAAAACCGCTGAGTGAATGCAAGATCGCGTTCATTACGGCAGGCGGTATCCATAAGAAAGACCAGACGCCGTTTAATACCTCCGGCGACTTCTCTTACCGCACGATTCCATTTGACACACCGTCTGATCAGTTGATGGTAACACACGGCGGTTTCGATAATTCTGATATTAATAAGGACGTAAACGCCATGTTCCCGATCGACCGTCTCCATGAACTGGTGAACGAAGGATACATCGGAAGTCTGGCAGACGAGACCTATACGTTTATGGGCGGCGGCGGAAATGTCGAGAAATTTACGAACGAGACGGGTCCTGAGATTGCCCGTAAGTTAAAAGCACAGGGCGTAGACGTTGTACTTTGCACAGGCGGATGCGGAACCTGCCACCGTTCGGCGACGATCGTGACCAGATGCTGTGAAGAGGCGGGAATGAGCTGCGTAGTGATTGCTGCACTTCCTCCGATCGCAAGGCAGCAGGGCGCTCCGAGAATCACGGCGCCACATGTTCCGATCGGTTCCAACGCAGGCGAGCCGAACAATATCCCGCAGCAGACAGCGATCGTTAAGGAATCCTTAGAGTGGGTTCGCGACTGCCCGAGCTTCAACCAGACGAAGGTACTGCCTTACGAATATCGTCATAACGTATAAGAATATCGGTAAGCGACAGAAATGTATCGGTAGAAGGGCAGAATACAAGTTGCGAATAGTACGGGGGGAATCGTCTTTTTTGGACGATTCCTTTCTGACTTTGAATGGGAGGTAGGTTTATGGGACTTGGACCAAGTATTAAGATGACGACCTTGCATCACTTTAGATGTCCGGTGACAGAGGCGCTTGGGAAGGAAGAGGAGCTGGAATTTACGGGCATTATCGTGGACGGAGTGTCGGAGGTGTGCGATGATAAGATCTATACGGCGAAGCGCGTCGGGGATATCGCGCAGATGATGCGGGCGGACGCGGCGATTGTGGCGATCGACGCATGGGGGAATCATCATGTGGATTTTGTAAATGTGATCGAACAATTGGGGATTCGGGGGATACCAAGCGTAGGACTCAGTTACATTGCAAGACAGGGCCGACTCGTGTGTACGAACAATTTCGTAGACTGTGTGATTGATTTTAATAAAAGTGAATCCGGGTATGAATCCTGCGTGGTCGGACAGAATAATCTGACGGATTATGATGCGATGAAAGCGGTGGCCTTAGTAAAGAATAAGCTGAGAAAAGCAGGGAAGTCTGTGGATACAGCCGTGGGGACAGGACCGCAGGAGACCTTACGGAGGCTTACCAGAAAAGTATTTGCGGTCAAAGAGGTAAGGTTTGGAGAGAAGACAGAGATCAGCCGAGGCGTTCTGACAATCCGAAAGGGAATTGAGAACACGCTGATCAGCCAGGAAGACCGGATCAAGGATATCAAGGTAAGCATCTTAAAACCAGGTGAGAATGACTTTTTCGTGAATTCTAATCTGGATTATTCACCGATCGCCTGCAAAGTGCGGGGAGAGTTGGGAGAAGGCGTCACACATCTGCTTACCGGTGTGACGGTTATGCTTACCGGCGTAGAAGATAAGAGCGGATTTCAGCCGTCGAATATCGGTTCGTCCGAAGGAATCTTCAAAGACCAGGTCGTACTTGACCGGGCAGGTACTCCGGGGGCGGGGGATTATATCCTTCATGTGGACGTGCTGTTTGAAGAAGGCGAGGGAAGAACGGCAGAGGGCATCATGGCGGCTCACCGCGCGGCAGACTGGATCGTTTGCGAGATTCGCAAGGTACTTAGAGATCTTGATCATATGGCTTATACAAGAGAGGAATTCGCTGATCTGTCGAAGCCGGGAAAACGCAAAGTCATTCTGGTCAAGATCGTCTCCGGTCTTGGAAATATGTATGATACGGCTATGTTCCCGTATGAGCCGGGCGGTTTTCTTGGTTCTCATAACATGATGGATTCTAAGAATATTCCGTATGTGATCACGCCGAATCAGTGCCGGGACGGAGCGATACATTCTTTGCTGTAGGGGAGAATGATATTCTGTCTGAATAGATATAGAATTCGTCGAAAACATATGATAGAATAAGACCAGTAATGGGCGGAGGCTGTCATATGAGATATAATAAAAAATTTAATACGACGGGTATTTGCATACCTTCTCTGCATTATATGGTGGCCGGAGTTCATGAAGTCGTTCTGGGAGACAAGATATTGATCGAAGCGGTCGTATAGATCAGATATAACAAAATACAGATATGGAAAGTGGCAGATTTTGCAGTTGCAAAATCTGTCATTTTTTGATACATTTTTATGTATTGTAAAAAGTAGACAATATCCGGAAAGAAATATTGTGGATTATGTATAAATTTGGATATTTTGAATTTAAAGGTTGCAAATGTTTTAACAATCAGTTATTATAGATACAGGCAATGAGAGATATTAAAAATATCTATATAGATAGAGGATAAAGAAAATATCTATAAGAGTTGTCTATAAGTGAATATTAGAGTGGGTTGATATTTTCCAAGAGAGAGTCATGATGATGGCCGCCGAAGAGGCAAACCTGGCAGTTGTACTGCAGGCGAAACTTTCAGGCAAAAGGACTGGAAAAGGTACCACATTCTGAATCTTGTGCTGTATGATAATTTCTTAAACAGATTGATATGTTATCAGGGCAAAAGACAGAAAGGACGATTGCACACATGATTGTGTTCAAATCGTCCTTTTTTAAATCCATAAACAAAATCGATTACAGCATTTTTAGAAACAGCAGCCTGAAGGGAGAGCTAAAGACAGATGGGCAGCAAAGATTACATGATAATAACCAATAATCCCCTGGTTTGGGGCAGGCTTAAAGAGACACATAATGTTATTTATAGAGAGATTTCTTTTGAAGAGATTCTAAGAGAAGCAAGAGACAGAATTCACGAGGGGCATGTATTGTTATCGCATCCGTTGTCCGGAAGCGTGAAGCCCAATGAGACGCCATACAAATCCATTATGCTGTCCGCAAGAAAGGAGGGAGTTGACGAAGGGTCGCTTAAATTGATTGAAAACGCCATACAAGCGTGCCGTAAGTTCATATTTAAATCTGACTTGTATGAGGAGTCGGTATATGACGATTTTCAGTTGATCGACTGGACCCTGCTGGAGAGCGGAATGGCATCTGCGGATGCCGGGTAGTCTTTTACTATAGGTTGTAGAAGCGTATAAGCTTTGAACAATAATATCAATATTCTAAGGAGGGAACCAAAAGTGAGATTAGAAATGGGACACATTTACATTAAGGATATTCAGTTTGCGGCTGAGTCTAAGATTGAAGACGGTATCCTTTATGTATCCGAAGAGGCCGTTAAAGCGGTTGCTCTCGAGGACGAGAAGATTAAGAGCGTATCTTTTGATATCGCAAAGCCAGGTGAGTCTGTAAGAATCACACCGGTTAAGGACGTCATCGAGCCAAGAGTTAAGGTGGAAGGAAGAGGGGGAATCTTCCCGGGCGTGATCGCTAAGGTTGATACCGTAGGCGAAGGCAAGACCTATGCGCTTAAGGGCATGGCTGTTGTTACGGCTGGTAAGATCGTAGGTTTCCAGGAAGGTATCATCGATATGACTGGTCCGGGAGCAGATTACACACCATTTTCCAAGACGCTGAACCTGGTTATGGTATGCGAGCCGGTAGATGATATCAAACCGCATGATTATGAGAAGGCAGTACGCTTCGCAGGCTTCAGAGTGGCTGTATATCTTGGGGAACTGGCGCGCGAGCTTACTCCGGATGAGACAAAGGTATATGAGACCTGTACGATCAAAGAGGGTATGGAAAAGTATCCGAACCTTCCGAGAGTTGCTTATGTACAGATGCTTCAGAGCCAGGGACTTCTTCATGATACTTATGTATACGGCGTGGATGCAAAGAAGATCGTTCCGACAATTATGAGCCCTACAGAGGTTATGGACGGAGCTATCGTGTCCGGTAACTGTGTATCCGCATGTGATAAGAACCCAACTTATGTTCATTTGAACAACCCGGTTGTTCATGATATGTTTGAACAGCACGGCAAGACCTTTAACTTCGTTTGCCACATTATTACCAATGAGAACGTATATCTGGCTGACAAGCAGCGTTCATCTGACTGGACGGCGAAGTTATGTAAGATGTTAGACCTTGACGGTGTTATCGTATCTCAGGAAGGATTTGGTAACCCGGATACCGACCTGATCATGAACTGCAAGAAGATCGAGGCAGAAGGCGTTAAGACTGTTATCATTACAGACGAGTACGCTGGACGCGACGGAAAGTCTCAGTCATTGGCTGACTCCGATCCGGCAGCAGATGCAGTTGTAACAGGCGGTAATGCAAACCAGGTAATTATCCTGCCGAAGCTTGACAAGGTAATTGGAACTTTGGATTATGTAACAAAAATTGCAGGTGCAAGTGAGGAGACGCTCCGCGAGGACGGATCTCTTGAAGTTGAGCTTCAGGTACTTACAGGTGCAACCAATGAGACTGGTTTCAATAAGCTGAGTGCTAGATAAGAAGGGAGGATAAAAACATGGCTAAATTAAAAGTAGTTCATTACATCAATCAGTTCTTTGCACAGATTGGTGGAGAAGAGAAAGCAGATTATCCGGCAGAACTTCGTGTTGGTGAAGTGGTTGGACCGGGTATGGCACTGACACAGCAGTTCGGTGAGGACGCTGAGATCATTGCTACAATTATTTGTGGAGATTCTTACTTCAATGAGAATCTTGAGAAGGCAAAGGCAGATATCCTTGCCATGGTAAAAGAGCAGGCTCCAGATGTATTCGTAGCCGGTCCTGCATTCAACGCCGGACGTTACGGTGTTGCCTGCGGTACGATCGCGGCAGCAGTTCAGGAAGAGCTTGGTATCCCGGCTGTTACGGGTATGTATGTAGAGAACCCTGGCGCTGATATGTTCAAGACCCAGGTGTATATCGTATCTACGAAGAACAGCGCTGCAGGTATGAGAGACGCAGTTAAGAAGCTGGCTCCGTTAGCAGTTAAGATCGGAAGAGGCGAGGCGATCGGCGCTTCCTCAGAGGAAGGATATATGCCGAACGGTGTTCGTGTGAACTTCTTCGAGAAGGAGAGAGGATCTCTCCGTGCGGTTAAGATGCTGATTAAGAAGCTTGCTGACAAGCCGTTCGAGACAGAGTTCCCGATGCCAGACTTCGACAGAGTTGACCCGAATCCGGCAGTTAAGGATCTTGCTCACGCTAAGATCGCGCTTGTTACCTCCGGCGGTATCGTTCCGAAGGGCAATCCGGACCACATTGAGAGCTCCAGTGCTTCACACTACGGTGAGTATGATATCGCAGGTGTTATGGACTTGACAGAGGCGACATACGAGACAGCACACGGCGGATATGATCCGGTTTATGCAAATGAAGACTCTGACCGTGTATTACCGGTTGACGTACTTCGCGATATGGAAAAGGAAGGAAAGATTGGGGAACTCCATCACCTGTTCTACACAACAACAGGTAATGGTACGGCTGTTGCTTCATCCAAGGCTTTCGCTGCTGAGTTCTCTCAGAAGCTTAAGAACGACGGTGTTGACGCAGTAATCCTCACCTCCACATGAGGTACCTGTACTCGTTGCGGTGCAACGATGGTTAAAGAAGTAGAGAGAGCAGGAATCCCTGTTGTACATATCTGTACAGTAACTCCTATTTCCATGACAGTTGGTGCTAACAGAATCGTACCGGCTATCGCAATTCCACATCCTCTTGGAAATCCTGCATTGGATGCAGATGAGGAGAAGAGCCTCCGCCGTAAGATCGTTGAGAAGGCACTGGTTGCCCTCGAGACCGAAGTAGACGGACAGACTATATTCGACTAGAGCACTTGGCGAGGTATTGTCGAGCCTAGTGCGAAGCGCATCTGTGCACTTAGCGAGGTTCTATCGAGCTTAGTGCAGCAGATGATACTGCTAAATTGTATTAATTTTGGACAAATCAGAAAATTGTCCTTGCAGAATGTATTTTATTTTAATTTAATAAGTGATATAGTGTAACAAAGAGTTGCACTATATCACTATAAAAAAGGAGAAATTTCGTTATGAGCAAAATTTATGACGTAATTGTCCTGGGCGCAGGTCCGGCAGGTTTGGCAGCAGGACTGTACGCAGGAAGAAGCCGTCTTTCTGTTCTGATCATCGAGAAGGGTCAGGACGGCGGACAGATTGCTATCACAGATGAGATCGAGAACTATCCTGGACAGACCGTAGAAGGTGAGTCAGGACCGTCCCTGATCGCGAGAATGACAGAGCAGGCAGCAAAATTCGGCGCTGAGCGCGTATCTGACACGATTACAGAAGTATCCCTTGACGGAGAAGTTAAGGTGCTTAAGAGCGCGAAGGCTGAGTATCAGGGAAAGAACGTGATCATCGCTACAGGCGCTCATGCAAGGCCGATCGGCTGCAAGGGCGAGGCAGAGTATATGGGCAAGGGCGTGTCCTACTGTGCTACCTGTGATGCAAACTTCTTCGAGGATTTTGAAGTATATGTAGTAGGCGGCGGAGATTCTGCTGTTGAGGAAGCTATGTATCTGACGAAATTCGCAAGAAAAGTAACCATTATCCACAGAAGGAATGAGCTTCGTGCAGCGAAGTCCATTCAGGAGAAGGCGTTCAAGAATCCGAAGCTTGATTTCATGTGGGATTCTGTAGTAGAAGAGCTTGGCGGAGACGAGATTCTGTCCGAGATGACCGTTAAGAATGTGAAGACCGGAGAGATTACGAAGGTTACGGCAGATGAAGACGACGGTATGTTCGGTCTGTTTGGATTCATCGGAACCGTTCCGAATTCCAAGATCTTTGAAGGCATTATCGATATGGATGAGCGCGGATATATTAAGACGGATGAAGATATGCATACCAATATTCCAGGTGTTTACGCGGCTGGAGACGTTCGTATCAAGAGCTTAAGACAGGTAGTGACCGCGGCGGCTGACGGAGCGATCGCAGCAGTGCAGGTTGAGAGAAGCATGTCTGATTACTTCTAAGAATATTCGTTGATATACCAGATTATTCTACAAAACTCTTGCAAATAAGCGCGCTTATTTATATAATATTGTCAAGCGGGAGCGTGTTTATAGGAATCTTGCCGTTACACAGCAGGATTTCCATATTACAAATCAATAAAGGAGGATGATAGAAATGATAGATGTAGATAAGAACACATTCCAGACTGAGGTTCTGGAAGCAGAAGGTTATGTATTCGTTGACTTCTACGGCGACGGATGCGTACCATGCCAGGCTTTGATGCCGAAGGTACATGAGTTCGCAGATAAGTACGGCGATAAGTTAAAATTCACATCTCTGAACACGACAAAGGCACGCCGCCTTGCGATCGGGCAGAAGATCCTTGGCCTTCCTGTAATGGCTATCTATAAGGATGGACAGAAGGTTGAAGAGGTTGTGAAGGAAGATGCAACTCCAGAGAGTATTGAAGCGATGATTCAGAAATATATCTAATCGGATATAGTTCTTGATCATAGACAAATGTTTTTTACCACACAAGAAAGGAGAAAGCATAATTATGGCTATTTTAGAAGGGAAAAAAGCAATAATTATCGGAGACCGTGATGGAATTCCGGGACCGGCGATCGCTGAGTGCGTACAGACTGCCGGTGCAGAAGTAGTATTTTCATCAACGGAATGTTTCGTCTGAACGAGCGCAGGCGCAATGGACTTAGAGAATCAGAAGAGGGTTAAGGATTTTGCTGACGAGTATGGTGCAGAGAACTTAGTAGTAGTTCTTGGTGCAGCAGAAGGCGAAGCTGCAGGTCTTGCAGCTGAGACTGTAACAGCAGGAGACCCGACATTCGCAGGTCCATTGACAGGGGTCCAGCTTGGACTCACGGTATATCACGTATGTGAACCAGAGATGAAGGAAGAATTCGACGAAGCTGTTTATGACGAGCAGGTTAGTATGATGGAGATGGTACTTGACGTTGACGATATCGTCAGCGAGATGAGTTCTATCAGAGATGAATTCTGTAAGTATTTGTAAGAAATAGGATTAAAGAGCGGGGCAGACTCTATGGTGACCCACCAGGGTCTTCCCCCTTTTTTCTACCCTGACGGGCGGGAAGCACCTTAGGGATAAGGACAGCGGGATGCCCGGACAGGATGCAATACCCTTCGATATGAAGAAAAGAAAGGTGGTAAATAAGACAATGAACAGTGTAATCAAAGGTGCCAGCTACGTGCTTGCACATACACCACAGATGGTGGTATATAATGGAACAACCCAGACAACAGAGAGGATCGTTAATCCAGAGTCCGAATACCTGAAAGAGTTAGAAAGTCATCTGCGTTCCTATGAGGAATGTGTGAACTACTGGCCAAACCAGGTATATATCGGCAATGCGACACCGGACGACCTTGCAGGCGTGGAATTCCCATATTATGACAAGGCAAAGGAAGGCGCAGAGAGATACGGCAAATACGGCGAGATCATGCCGGAAGAGGAGTTCATCCTTCTGGTACAGGCATGTGACCAGTTTGAGGTTGTCAAGATTGATAAGGACTTCGTAAGCGCGCACAAGGATGCATTTGCGGCAGACCCGATCATCACAGACGACATTGTTGCAAGGGTTGAGGCGGGCGTTGAGCTTGCTGAGATCGAGGCAGCGGTAAAAGACGAGCATGCAGAGGGAATCTATGTTGCGGGCAAGCTTGTTGCATGTGTAAAGAGAGCGCACGATATCGATGTGAACCTTTCCGCACACGTTATGCATGAGAACCTGATGAGCAAGGCGTCAAGCGTACTGGCTCTGTTATACGGCGTTAAGAACGCAGGGATCAGCAAGGACGATATCGAGTATGTGATCGACTGTGCAGAGGAAGCCTGCGGTGATATGAATCAGAGAGGCGGCGGCAACTTCGCTAAGGCAGCGGCAGAGATCGCAGGTCTTAACAATGCGACAGGTTCCGACAGCCGTGGATTCTGTGCAGGACCATCCCATGCATTGATCGAAGCAGCAGCTTTGGTAAAATCCGGCGCATACAAGTGCGTAGCTGTAACTGCCGGCGGATGTACCGCGAAGCTTGGTATGAACGGCAAAGACCATGTGAAGAAGGGACTTCCGATCTTAGAGGATTGTCTGGCAGGCTTCTGTGTGATCCTGTCCGAGAACGACGGAGAGAACCCGGAGATCAACCTTGACATTCTGGGACGCCACACTGTCGGAACCGGAAGCGCTCCGCAGAACGTTATCGGAAGCCTTGTTGCAGATCCGCTCGAGAGAGCAGGACTTAAGATCACGGATATCGACAAATTCTCACCTGAGATGCAGAACCCAGATATCACAAAACCGGCAGGCGCAGGCGATGTGCCGATGGCCAACTATAAGATGATCGCAGCTCTGGCTGTAAAGCGCGGCGAGCTTGACAGAAAGGAACTTGCATCCTTCAGCACCAACCATGGTCTTACAGGATGGGCGCCGACACAGGGACATATCCCGTCAGGAGTACCATACATCGGATTCGCAAGAGAGGACATCCTTGCAGGCAAGATTAAGAATGCGATGATCATCGGAAAAGGAAGTCTGTTCCTTGGACGTATGACGAACCTGTTCGACGGTGTTTCCTTCGTGATCCAGGCAAATACAAAGGCAGAGGCAGAAGGCACGTCAGGCGTATCTGAGGAAGAGGTAAAGGGATTGATCGCAAAGGCGATGAAGGATTTCGCAGCTTCCCTGATTGCAGAGTAAGGGGGACGGTAACGATGGCAAATAATATTGAGAGAATGATTGCCGATACCTTTATGGAGATGGCTCAGGGTCTTGAGACGGGAAGCTTTGGAAAGAGACCGAAGGTAGCTCTTACAGGTATGGGCAGCGAGCATGGAGAAGAGAACTCCATGAAGGCGGCCGTAGAGGCGGCAAAAGACGGGATTGACGTATATTATATCGGAACATTAGAGGCAGAAGGCGTTACAACCATCAAAGTGGCCAACGACGAGGAAGGCCATGACCGTATGGAAGAGATGCTGAAAAATAAAGAAGTAGACGCGGCAGTTACTATGCATTTCCCATTCCCGATCGGCGTATCTACCGTGGGACGCTGCGTGACACCGGCTACAGCGAAGGAGATGTTCATCGCGAATACGACCGGAACATCCAGCACGGACCGTATTGAAGGAATGATCAAGAATGCGGTCTACGGAATCATCACTGCGAAGGCATGCGGCAATGCGAATCCGACCGTAGGTATCCTGAATGTTGACGGCGCCCGCCAGACGGAGAAGGCGTTGAAGCAGTTGCAGGAGAAGGGATATGATATCGCATTTGCAGAGTCCGGAAGGGCAGACGGCGGATGCGTTATGAGAGGAAACGACGTGCTGCAGGCATCTCCTGACATTATGGTAACGGATTCTCTTACGGGAAATATCCTGGTTAAGATGTTATCCTCCTTCAACACAGGCGGAAGCTTCGAGGCAACAGGCTATGGCTATGGGCCTGGAATCGGAGAAGGCTACGAGCAGTTAGTTATGATCGTATCAAGAGCAAGCGGCGCTCCGGTGATCGCCAATGCGATCCGCTATGCGGGACAGCTTGTCAGAGGCAAGGTGTTCGAGGTCGCGAAGGCAGAATTCGCAGCAGCGAAGAAAGCAGGCCTTAAGGAGATCTTAGATGCGCTGAAGGCTTCCCAGAAGCCGGCGGCAGCGGAAGAGGACGTAAAGGAGCCTCCGAAGGAGATCGTAACTGCACAGATCGCAGGTATCGAGGTTATGGATTTGGAGGATGCTGTTAAGGCACTGTGGAAGATCAATATCTATGCGGAGAGCGGAATGGGATGTACCGGACCGATCGTCCGTGTATCTGACGCGAACCTTGCGAAGGCCGAGGAAGAGCTTAAGAAAGCCGGATACATGAACTAAAGGATTGGGCCGTACGGGACGGTGTTTTCGGCGGCTGTTCAGCTTGAATAGATGTGGATTTAAAGAAGAGTGGTGTCAAGACGCCACTTTTCTTTGTTTGGGCCGGGTTCTATAATGGAACTGTACCTTATCTTGATAAGGGCGCGTGTGCTCTTGGCAGGATAGGGGTAGGAAGGTTAGTATTTTTTATGGAAGCGGTTTTGAGATTAGAGATTCCAGGTACATTTATAATACCCTGGAGACAGATCATGAGAGGATGCCTGGTTCTGATATTGACCGGTATCTTGTGTATTTGCGTGCATAATTGTACGGAGGATATGGAAGAGCGGTCGGAGGCAGATGCGGCAGAATTGCAGAATACGGTGAAGGGGATCAGTGATAAGCTTGCCGGCATCAGCGGAAATAGAGCGGGAAATATAGATATCCTTGGAATTACCGATCATGATATTATAAAATTTCCCGGGAGTATAAATCCTGATATCATAGGCTCTCTTGGGCATACAGATTCCGGCATTATAGAATTTCCTGGGTTTATGTATCCCGATATCACAGATATCCCCAGGCATACAGATTCCGGCATTGCGGACTTCCCTGGGTTTACTGCTCCTGGTGTCATAGAGTCTCCGGGACTAAACGGTTCTGGTATTACAGATATCCCCGGGATTAAGGATCCCGGTATCATAGAAACTCCCGGCTTCACAGCTCCCGATATCACAAATCCGCCTGATGCCGGAGATTCCGATATTGTAGAGTCTCCAGGGCTCACAGGTCCCGATACCGCATATCCGCCCGATAACATAGATTCCGATATTACAGAGTCTCCAGGGTTCACAGGTCCCGATGCCGCATATCCGCCCGATAACACAGATTCTGATATTACAGAGTCTCCAGGGTTCACAGGTCCCGATATTGCAGATATTCCCGGAATCAAGGATCCTGATACAGAGGATCCTCCTGGAGTTAAGGATCCTGATACAGCAGATATTCCCGGAATCAAGGATCCTGATACAGAGGGTCCTCCCGGAATTATAGATTCTGATCCTACGGATATTGGGGCGGCAGAGAACCCTTCGGAATCAGGGGAGGCGGATTCTGAGACGGGAGAAGGACCGGCTGCCGCGGAGGATGAAGATACTTCGGCAGAGGATACGTCAAAGGATGATACGTCAGAAGATGCTGCCGGGCTTGAATTAATAGAAGGTTTTGAGGTGGACGCAGAGGGTTACATTACAGGATGTACCAACCAGGTGGTGATCATCGACGATATACTGCTTCTGCCTGCAAGCACCAGATGTGCCGGAATCCGTAAGGGCGCGTTAGATTCGGTCGGAAGCATGGTCGTGGAAGTATATATACCGGCGAATATCTGTGATATTGAGAAGGGTGCGTTTGATCGTTTCCTGTCGTTGATGTTTTTTGAGGTTTCTGAAGAGAATCCTTATTATTACAGCCTGGACGGAATCTTATACGCGGCGTCCGAAGAGGCGGTCGCGTATCCGGCAGGGCGGTAGAAACGGAAGGATAAGCGTTGAAGGGATGTTCCTTTTGTTCATGTATGTTATTTACTGTTATGAATGGTAAAATGACGTATGATAACAAAAGGAACATCTTTTATTTTCCGGATTCCGGTGATATAATTAGAAAACGCAGGCCGTCCAAGGTGCAGAGCGATGATGTGGGCAAGGAGGGACAGGATATGAAGATTCAGCAGATAACAAGAGATAAAGACGAATATATGGATTTGCTGCTATTGGCTGACCCGCAGGAAGATATGATTGAAAAGTATCTGGACAGAAGCGATATGTTTGTGCTGGTCAACGGAGGAGATGTCTGCTCCGTCTGTGTGGTGGAACAGCTTAAGAACCGGAAATGCGAATTGAAGAATCTGGCTACCCGGGTCGAGGACCGGGGAAAGGGCTATGCGAAATACCTGCTTCGTTATATCTGCGAGCGCTACAGCAGTACTTGCGATGTAATGTATGTGGGAACCGGCAATTATAAGAGGGTCGTGAACTTCTATGAGAAATGCGGATTTATCAATTCACACATTGTTGCGAATTTTTTTACGGAGAATTATCGTGAACCGATGTACGAAGACGGCGTCAGGCTTACGGATATGATCTACCTGAAGAAACAGCTTGACTCGGAGGTAGATGTGAAAAAGGTGGTGGACCTTGCGTTAGAGGCGGGCAGGATCTTGCTTAAGAACGGCGCGGAGATCTTCCGTGTGGATGAGACGATCACCAGGATATGCCATAGTTTTCATGTGGAATATGTGGATACGTTTATCTTAAGCCACGGTATATTTGTCAGCGCGGAGAACGGCGTGGAAGAGGCATACACGAAGGTGAAGCAGATTCCGCTGTCGTCTTCCCATCTGGGGATCGTGGCTGAGGTAAATGAACTGTCCAGGAAGATCTCCGGCGGCTTCGTCAGTATCGAAGAGGCGAAGGAGAGGCTTCGCAGGATCGATCAGATGCCGGCGAAAAAGAGTTATTTTCAGGTGCTCGCGGCAGGAGCAGGAAGCGGGAGCTTCGGATATCTCCTTGGGGCGACGGCGCTGGAGAGCCTGATCGCGTTTGGTATCGGATGTGTCCTGTATATATGGATATTGACGGCAAAAAAGTATAATATATCCAAGATGCTTGTGAATATCTTGGGAGGAGTGCTTATAACCGCCCTGGCGCTTGCGGCGTTTCATATGCCGTTTCCGGTTCCGGTGAAGATAGACGGAATGATCATCGGCGGGATCATGCCGCTGATACCCGGACTTGCATTTGTGAACGCGATCAGGGACATTGCGGACAGTGACTTCCTGTCGGGTACGGTCAGGATGATCGACGCGCTCCTTGTATTCGTCTATATTGCGGTAGGTGTGGGATTTACGCTCAGTGTATACAATAATATGGGAGGAGGGCTTATGCTGTGATACATGATTTTATTATGCATGTGATCTGCCCTTTTGCGGGTACGGTGGCGTTCGCGGTATTGTTCAATGTCCCTAAGAGGTTCTATCTGTGCTGCGGCTGCACCGGCACGGCAGGATGGCTGATGTACCATATGGTGTCTGGTTACGGAGGTTCCTCCGCAACAGCGTCATTTTGCGGCACGCTGGTGGTGGTCCTGTTATCCAGGATACTGACGGTCGTTATGAAGTGTCCGATCACGATATTCCTGGTATCCGGCATCATTCCGCTGGTGCCGGGGGCGGGGATCTACTATACGGTATACTATATGGTCAACAATGAATTTGCGGAAGCGACGAGAAGGGGGATGGAATCTGCGAAGGTTGCGTTTGCGATCGTGCTTGCGATCGTATTCGTAGTCTCCCTGCCGAGGAAGTATTTCCAGTCTTCATACTATCAAAGAAAAATCAGAAAAGGTTGAAGGTTATTTGGTGTGTGTGGTACAATGTGAAAAAGCGCATTGTATAGTTTTGAAGGAAGGTGAGCGTATGTTAGAAGATAAGTTGCTGCGGATTCTGCGGGAAAGCAGATACACGACGGTTCTGAGCGGATTTGGCATGCTGATAGAAAGCGGTTATCCGTCTCTTAGAGATGGCGAGAAGTCATACGATATAGAGCAGAAGTATGGGTATTCTATGGAAGAGATGTTCTCGAGTTCCTTTTATTCGACACGGAAGGTGCAGTTTTTTGAATTCTACCGCAAGGAGCTTCTGAGTCATCTTGAAAAGCAGCCGGGAAAGGGGTTCTTCCTGATGGCGGAACTGGAGAAGAAGGGATTGTTCCAGTCGATCATCACCAGGCGTATCTTCGGATTGCCGGGAAGGGCAGGATGTAAGAACGTAATAGAGCTTCACGGCAATGTATATGATAATTTCTGTCCGCACTGCGGACGCAGATATCCGATGGAATACATACGGGATTCTGTGAGGGTCCCGCTGTGCGAGAGTTGTAAGACGCCGGTAAGGCCGCGGGTGTGCCTGTTTGGCGAGATGGTGGATAACGGCGTGATCACAAGGGCTGCGGAAGAGATTCAGAAGGCAGAGGTGCTTCTGGTCTTAGGGACTACCTTAAGTTCGCATCTGTGCAGCCAGCTTATTGATTACTATGAAGGGGATAAATTGATCCTTGTGAATGAGGAGACGCATCACGCGGACAAATTTGCCGATATTGTGATCCACGAGAGAGTGGATGTGATGTTAGAGAGATTACAGAAAGAATTGGGAGATTAGACATGAGCAGAGTAAGAACAAGATTTGCACCGAGCCCTACCGGGAGAATGCATGTGGGGAATTTGAGAACAGCGCTTTACGCATATCTGATCGCGAAGCATGAGGACGGAGATTTTATGCTCCGAATCGAAGATACGGATCAGGAACGTTTTGTGGAGGGCGCGTTGGATATTATCTATCACACGCTTGAAGAGACCGGGCTTGTCCATGATGAAGGGCCGGATAAGGACGGAGGCGTCGGGCCGTATGTCCAGAGCGTCAGGAATGCTTCCGGCCTCTACCTTAAGTATGCGAAACAGTTGATCGAGCAGGGGAGCGCTTATTACTGCTTCTGTGATAAGGAGAGACTGGCATCGCTGAAGAGCAGCGTGTCAGAGGATGGAGGGACAGAGATCGTCGTTTATGATAAGCATTGTCTCGGACTCAGTAAGGAAGAGGTGGAAGAGAACCTTAAGGCAGGGAAACCATATGTGATTCGTTTCAACATGCCGACAGAGGGTACGACGACATTTCAGGATGATATTTACGGAGAGATCACTGTGCCCAACGAAGAGCTGGAAGATCTGATCCTGATCAAATCAGACGGATATCCTACTTATAATTTTGCCAACGTTATTGATGATCATCTGATGGGGATCACCCATGTTGTGCGGGGGAACGAGTACCTGTCTTCGGCGCCGAAGTACAACAAGATCTATGAGGCGTTCGGCTGGGAGGTGCCCACATATGTGCATTGTCCGCTGATCACGGATGAGAACCATAAGAAGCTGAGCAAACGGTGCGGCCATTCCTCGTACGAGGATCTGATCGATCAGGGATTCATCACAGAGGCGGTCGTCAATTATGTGGCGCTGCTTGGATGGTGTCCGGCAGGAAATCAGGAGATCTTCTCGCTTGAAGAGCTGGTGAAGGAATTTGATTACCGCCATATGAGCAAGTCGCCTGCGGTATTTGATATCGTGAAGCTCAGATGGATGAACGGCGAGTATTTTAAGGCCATGGACGAAGAATGCTTTTATAGGATGGCAGAGCCGTATATCAGAGAGGTTGTGACGAGAGACTGTGATCTTAAGAAGATCGCCGGTCTGGTCAGGACCAGGATCGAGGTATTACCCGACATCAGAGAGCAGATCGACTTCTTTGAGGAACTTCTGCAGTACGATACATCCATGTACTGTCATAAGAAGATGAAGACGAATGAGGAGAAGTCATTAAGCGTTCTTGAAGAAGTGCTTCCGCTCCTTGAGGCGCAGGAGGATTACAGCAATGACGCGCTGTTTGCTGTGCTGAAGGGATATGTGGATGAGAAGGGATATAAGACGGGATTCGTTATGTGGCCGGTCAGGACGGCCGTGTCAGGGAAGCAGAATACTCCGGGCGGAGCAACGGAGATCATGGAGATCCTGGGTAAGGAAGAATCCCTTAAGAGAATCAGAAAAGGTATTGAATTGCTGAAGGAGAATCTATGAGCCTGAATCAAGCTCAGGGTATGGCAGTCGCCCACAGAGACGGACCGTGTATGGTCCTTGCCGGTCCCGGTTCCGGGAAAACGCTTACCATTGCAAAGAGAATTGAATATCTGATCACGAAGTATAAGGTAAGGCCAGAAGAAATTCTGGTCATTACCTTTACAAAGTATGCCGCCGCAGAGATGAAGGAGCGGTTTCGGCAGATCGCGGGGAGAGCGGGAATTCCGGTGACCTTCGGGACATTCCACGGGATCTACTATGGGATACTTAAGTGGGCTTACAGGCTGGATCAGTCGAATCTATTGTCGGATGAGGAGAAATACGCGCTGATCCGGCAGGAGGCGCAAAGGCTTGGATGGGAGGAGCTTGCGCAGGCTGAGGACGAGAGGGATTATCTTAAGGAGCTGACGGCTGAGATCGGGAACGTCAAGAATAACTGCCTTGACATAGAGTCATATGAATCGGTGCGTTACGGAGCGCAGCGCTTCCGCGGACTGTACCGGTCGTATGAGGAGGAGAAGAAGAAGCTTCGCAAGATTGATTTTGAAGATATGCTCATCATGTGCCGCAGCCTGTTCCTAAAAAGGCCGGATATCCTTGGAAAATGGCAGGAGAGATTCAAGTTTATCCTGGTGGATGAGTTTCAGGATGTGAATCAGGCGCAGTATGATGTGGTGCGTATGCTGGCAGCTCCTCAGAACAATCTGTTTGTAGTAGGCGACGACGACCAGTCCGTCTACGGATTCAGGGGAGCCAGGCCGGGGATCATGATGGAATTCATGAAGGATTACCCGGACGCCGTAAAGGTTCTGCTGGATGTGAATTACCGTTCTTCAGCACATATCGTGAGCGGCGCGCTTAAGGTGATCGGGCATAACACAGAGCGTTATGACAAGAAGATCCGGGCACAGAAGGGAAAGGGCGAGACCATACATGTGCAGGAGGTCAAAGATCCGATGGAGGAGGGAAGATATGTCCTTCAAAAGATCAGGGAGTACAGGGAGGAGGGAGTTCCCTATGAAGAGATGGCGGTGCTGTACAGGACGGCTGTGGATGCGAGAGCATTATCGGAGGTACTGGCTAAGCACCAGGTCCCGTTTGTGATGAAGGAGAAGATCACAAGCCTGTATGATCATTTTATAGGTATGGATATCATGAGTTATTTCCATCTGTCACAGGGGGATTATGAGAGAAAATATTTTCTTCAGGTCGCTAACAGGCCGAAACGCTACATCGGGCGGGACAGTATGAGCGGGGGAAGAGTATCCTATGAGTCTCTGCGGAATTTCTACTGCGACAAAGAATGGATGATGGACCGCATCGATCAGTGGGAATGGGATATGAAGATGCTTAAGGATCAGGCGCCTTACGCGGCGATTCAATATCTGCGCAAGGGGATCGGATACGACGGTTTCCTGCGGGAATATGCAGCCGGCCGGGGGATCCCGGAGGAAGAGATCTTCGCGGTCCTGGAAGAGATTCAGCAGAATTCAAGGGAATATCGGACGATTAAGGAATGGTTTGCGCATGTGGAGCATTATAAGGAGATGATTGAGAGGCAGAGGGCGAAGAAGGGGAACGATCCCGCGGGTGAGAGCGGGGTTGCGCTGATGACGATGCATGGGGCGAAGGGACTTGAATATGACCTGGTCTTCATCATAGAGGGCAACGAAGGAAGCACACCCTATAAGAAAGCGAAGACAAAGGAGGCGCTGGAGGAGGAACGGCGTCTGTTCTATGTGGCGATGACAAGAGCCAGGAGTAAGCTGATCATCAGCTATGTGAAAGAAAAAAACGGAAAAGACTTAAGTCCTTCCCGTTTTGTTGAAGAGCTACTCTTCGTCTGACTCTTCGAATTCCTGAGTATCCATCCATTCGTCGAAAGCGTCTGCAGCAATCTCGTATTCTTCATCATCCTCGATATTCTCAAGTTCAGGCTCTCCGTCGGGGGTCTCGACGTAGCGGTAGAGATAGACGTCGCCGTCTTCGGTATCGCCGTCTTCATTCAGAGGGAGCAGGGCAATGTATTCTCTGCCCGCTGCCTGGAATAAAGTCAGGATCGCGCATTGAACGACTTCGTCGTTGTCAAGGGTAAGTTCGACTGTCATGTATTCATCCATAGTATCCGTCTCCTTTGTCTTGTAGATATATTAACTGTACCAGAGGACGGGGCAAAATGCAAGAAGGTTCGGACAGTTATTTTAACTATTATAACTCATGCTAATTAGTGCGGGTTATACTAGCCAAACACATGAAAATGTTGTAGAATATAGGTGAATGTGCGAGAGAAGGACAGGGAGGAGAATGATTATGAGAAAGAGGGAATTGTTAAAGGTATCGGCCTTAATACTCATATGCATTTTCGGATTGTCTGCATGCAAGAAGAATGTAGGAACTCCTGAAGATAATGCATTGGCTGAGGAGACCGGGGAAGAAGAGGTGCAGGAAGAGGATGCATATGTATTTGGGTTTACAGGGATCGATATGGAGAATCCTTATTTCATAACGCTGGAATCAGCGATCAGGGAGAAGCTTGAGACAGAAGGGGCTTACAGCCTGATCACGAAGGATCCGGCCTCAGATCCCGAACTGCAGGCACAGCAGATCACGGAGATGATCGGAGAAGGGATCGACGCTCTGTTTCTGTGCCCGGTAGACTGGGAGAAGATTACTCCGTCCCTGGACGAGCTTAAGGAAGCGGATGTCAGGATCATCAACGTTGATACCCAGGTAAAGGAAATGGATTATGTAGACGCATATATCGGATCGGATAACAGGGAGGCGGGATATATCTGCGGCGAGGATCTGATCGGCCGGTGCCCGGAAGGCGGGACGGTAGCGATCCTGGAGTGTCCGACGCAGAATTCCATCAACGACCGTATTACAGGATTTGAGGAGGCGATCGCAGCAGCACAGAAGGGGTTTGAAGTTGTAAAAAGAGTAGACACGAACGGCGAGTTTGAGAAGGCTTTGGAGGAGGCGAAGACAATTGTGCGGGAATACCCGGACGTGACGGCGATCATGTGCGGGAATGACCAGATCGCGGTTGCGGCGAAGACGGCGGTGAATCTGTCAGGGCTTGACAAGGTTATTATCTATGGGGTGGACGGATCGCCGGATATCAAGAAGGAGCTGAAGAAAGCGAACGGCCAGATTGCCGGAACGGCGGCACAGTCTCCCATCAGCATGGGAAAGACGGCGGCGAAGACCGCCATAGAGATGTTGACCGGAGGGGATTTTGAGAGAGAGATTTACGAAGAAGTATTTATGATCGATAAAGACAATGTTGATATGTATGGAGTAGACGGCTGGCAGTAGAAGGCAGGAAGGATTAGGCATGAAGGAGATACAGGGGCGGCCCTTACCGTTAGGAACTACAATGATAGGCAATACAGTCAATTTTTCTGTGGCGGTACCGCAGGAGAAGGAGTGTCAATTATTATTATACCGTACCAGGGCAAAGAAACCATCTGCTGTTTATGAGATGAACAGAGAGATCGGGGAAGTGCGTTATCTTGCTCTGGAGGGTATAGAACCATCGAACTATGAATACAATTACCGGATCGACGGCAAGATCGTGGTCGATCCGTATGCAAAAGCGATCGCCGGGCGAAGGACCTGGGGGCGGGAATGCGACATTCAGAAGCACGAAGTAAGAGGGATCCTGTATAATGAGGAATATGACTGGGAAGGCGATGAACCTCTGTGCCTGCCCTATCACAGTATTATCGCGTACAGCCTGCATGTACGGGGATTTACCAGGCATGTTTCTTCCAAGGTCAGGAACAGGGGAACGTTCCTTGGGGTGATCGAGAAGCTCCCTTATCTGCAGGACTTAGGGATCAACCAGATTCAGTGTATGCCTGTGTATGATTTTGAGGAGTGCTGCAGGTATCGGAATTACTGGGGGTACGGACCGGCATACTGGTTCGCGCCGAAGGGATCTTACGCGGGTTCCGAGGATGCGGTGCGTGAACTGAAGGATATGGTTAAGGCGTGCCATAAGGCCGGGATAGAAGTGGTTCTCGAGATGCCGTTTACGGAGGAAGTCTCGAAACAGATGATGGAGGAGTGCCTGCGGTACTATATGATCGAGTATCATATAGACGGATTCATCCTGAATCCGCAGATTGCGCCGATGGAGGCCATCTATGCGGATCCGATATTGAAGAAGACGAAGATCATGGTACACCAGATTGATTTTCAGACGGTTATGCGGCGTTTTCTTAAGGGCGACGAGGGAATGGTGGACGGAGTGATGTACTGGCTCAGGCACATCTCAGGGAAAGATGGTATCTTCAATTGTATAACCAATCAGAATGGTTTTACGCTCCAAGATCTGGTATCCTACGACAGGAAGCATAATGAGGCGAACGGAGAACATAACCAGGACGGCCCGGAATATAATTATAGCTGGAACTGCGGGGCGGAGGGACCGACGAGAAAGAAAGCGATTGCTATGCTTCGGAACCGGCAGATGCAGAACGCGTTCTTCCTGCTTCTGTTGGCGCAGGGAACGCCGTGTATCCTTGCGGGCGATGAGTTCGGCAATTCCCAGAAGGGGAATAACAATGTGTACTGTCAGGATAATCCTGTGGGATGGACGGATTGGAGCAGGCTGGAGAAGAACAGGGAGCTGCATGATTTCGTGAAGCGTCTGATACAGATCAGAAAGGCGCAGCCGGTATTCTGGCCGAAGGAAGAGATGCGCGGGATCGATCAGGTGAGCTGCGGGGTCCCGGATGTGTCTTATCATGGTGAGAATGCCTGGAGAGCGCCGTCGGAGGTATTCAGCAGACAGCTCGGCGTCTATTACAGCGGGGCGGCAGTGGGCGGAGAGGATTGCTTTGTTGCGTACAATATGCACTGGATCGAACATTCCTTTGCACTTCCCGCCTTATCCAGGGGGAAGAAGTGGTACAAGATAGCCGCTACCGAAGAAGGGATCCTGGATAGTGCCAGGCTCCTTGATAATCAGCGCATGGTGGTTCTTAAGGAGCGGACGATCATGATCATCGTGGGAAGGAAGGAACATGAAGAAGGCGTTGCAAAAGCCGGGGCTGACATCGTACCAGCTTAAATGGATCGCGATCATTGCTATGGTGATCGATCATATCGGGGCGGTATTATACCCGGGAGAATTGCCGCTGCGCGTTATAGGGCGGCTGTCGTTTCCGATATTTTGTTTTCTGCTGACAGAGGGATTCTGCCACACCCATGACCGGAGATCGTACATGTTAAGACTCGGAGGGTTTGCCCTGATCTCAGAGGTGCCTTACGATCTTACCTTTCACGGCAATCTGTTGGATCTTGACCAGCAGAATATATTTTTCACCCTTCTTCTGGGTGTGCTCCTGCTTGCTATGCTTGAAAAGAGCAGACATTGGCTGCTGAAAGCGGCAGAGATCTATCTGGTGATGTGGGCGGCGGAAGTTGTTCTGAGGGTAGACTACGGATATGAAGGGATACTTCTGATCTGTATCTTCTATCTGTTCAGGGAGCGGATCTGGGTCAAGACGGCCGGATGCATATGCTGGAACTTTCTCTGGGAGAACCGTCTCCAGGCCTTCGGCGGGTTCTCCGTCATACCGATCATGCTGTATAACGGAGAGCGGGGAAGAAATATGAAATATTTTTTCTATATCTTCTATCCCGCGCATCTGCTTATACTTCATGTTATTGACGTATATTGTCCCAGATCGTTATTGCTGTAAGGCGCGGTGTACACTTTGAAGGATATGGTACAGCTCGTCGGTTTTGATCTGGCCGGGAGCGGATGCTTCGGATCCGGCGGCGAAGGTCAGGCATGATCCGAATGTCTCGCAGGAGAACCGGCTGATGCTGCCAAGGCCTGACATAGACATAGTGATGACTGGCCGGTCGGCGTATCGGGAGACCATCTCTTCTGTTGCGGCAAGGAGAGTGAGGACGTCCTTCCTGCTTTGGGGCATTACGGCGATCTTGGCTATATCTGCGCCCATATCCTGCATTTTTCTGAGCCGGTATACGATATCGGACTGCGGAGGGGTCTTATCAAAATCATGATTGGAAGCCACGACCTTCGTATGGTTCTCGTGGATATAGGCGATCAGGTCGGCGGCAACCGCGTCTCCGGTGAAGATCTCCACATCAATGAGGTCTGTAAGGCCTGTTGCCGCCGCCGATCTGATCAATGAGGCGTAGGCTTCGGCAGCTATCTTACGGGCGCCGCCTTCCCGAAGGGTGCGGAAGGTGAATAAAAGAGGGGTATCTGAGAGGATGTCCCGCAGTTCTTCTATGACTTCGATCACGCCGGGAATGTCATCTGCGCCTTCAAACCAGTCTGCGCGCCATTCCATCAGATCCATATGCATTTCTTTATATTCTCTGGTTAAGGAGAGTATCTCGTCTTTGGTCTTGCCTACATTCGGGATGCAGATTGCAGGAATGCCTGCTCCCAGTTCCAGATTTCTTACTTTTACGGTGTTCATAGCGTTATCTCCTATCATTTGGCTGTTGCAGTTATTGAATTTTTGATGTACTGGTATTTTAACAAATATTTTGCGGGGAATCAAATATAAAAATTAGTCTAAACCACAGCATGGGTGCATATATTCTAACAGCATGAATGGAAGGGGCTTAGAGCATGGAGCAATATCATTTGTACAGGGACATACAGGCAAGGACGAACGGTGAGATATACATAGGGGTCGTAGGTCCGGTCAGAACAGGGAAATCCACATTTATCAAACGATTTATGGACGTACTGGTTCTTCCGCATATGGAAGATGAGCATGGAAAAGCAAGAACGAAGGATGAACTTCCCCAGTCCGCATCGGGAAGGACGATCATGACAACGGAACCCAAATTTGTTCCGAAGGAAGCCGCTAAGATCCAATTGACAGAGGATGTGACGGTACGGGTCAGGCTGATCGACTGCGTCGGGTACATGGTGGAGGGCGCGTCTGGATATGCGGAGGGCGGGGAGGAACGTCAGGTCAAGACGCCGTGGTTCGACCATGAGATTCCGTTTACCAAGGCAGCGGGCATAGGGACGCGCAAAGTCATCCATGACCATGCTACGATCGGGATCGTAGTTACAACGGACGGCAGTATCACGGATATTCCCCGGGAGAATTACAGAGAAGGAACGGAGAAGACCATACGGGAGCTGCAGAGTATCGGGAAGCCGTTTGTGGTGCTGGTGAACTCCAAGAAGCCTTTTGACGACGACGCAAAACAGGTAGCGGAGGAATGTGAGCAGCAGTACGGCGTGCGTGCGATACCGGTCAATTGCGAACAACTTAAGGAGGAGGATATCACCCGGATCATGGAAGCGGTATTATATGAGTTCCCGGTATCAGAGGTGCAGTTCTTCATCCCCAAATGGGTGGAAATGCTTCCGAGAGACCATAAGATCAAGCAGGAATTGTTGGTACATATTAAGGATATCCTGAATCGGTTCGGGGAGATCCGGGATGCGGTGGCCGGAATCGAGATGCCGGAATGCAATTACATCGAAGAGATGAAGGTTGACCACATTGAGATGGATACCGGATGTGTGAAAGTGCGGATCGCAGTTGCGGATAAATTCTATTACGAGATGCTAAGCGAGCTGACCGGTACGCATATAGCCGGACAGTATGAGTTGGTGGCGGCCATGAAGAACTTATCAGAATTAAAGGCAGAGTACGAAGGAGTGCGGGACGCATTTGCTTCGGTACGGGTAAGGGGGTACGGGGTGGTCAGCCCCAAAAAAGACGAGATCACCCTGGAAGAGCCCACCATCATCAAGCAAGGGAACAAATACGGGGTCAAGATTCATTCGGAAGCGCCTTCCATTCATCTTATCCGTGCAAATATTGAGACAGAGATCGCGCCGATCGTGGGAAATGAACAGCAGGCGCAGGATTTGATCCGTTATATCAAGGATGCGAAGGAGAGCGAGGAGGGAATCTGGGGTACGAATATCTTCGGTAAATCCATCGAAGAATTGGTGATGGACGGGATGCAGAATAAGATGGCGATGATCAATGACGAGAGCCAGGAGAAGCTGCAGAATACCATGCAGAAGATCGTAAATGACAGCAACGGAGGCCTGGTGTGTATCATTATATGATCCGCGCTGCCAATACTGCCGTCAAAAAAAGTCTTGACATCGGCGTGCTGCTGTGGTAAAGTTCTATTAAACCGATGAGGAAGAGTGAGTACCGTTGGATATTTGCCTTACAGAGAGCTGCAGGCGGTGGGATTGCAGCAGGTCAGAACCGATGGGAATGGGCTTCTGAGGGCGAGCTGAAGCGTTTGATTCTTATTGAATTACAGGAGACGGGTAAGCAAGCCGGAGAGGGTACTCCGTTAACAAAGTACGCGTATGATGGTACGCATGAGTGGGTATATAAGATACCAAGCCGGGTGGCACCGCAGGAGTTGATGATAATTACTCTTGTCCCAGCAATATTTATTGTATGGGATAAGGGTATTTTTTTGTGTGAAACAATAAGCCGAAGATACCCTGTCCCTCTTATAACAGAATGGCAGATGCCGATGAAAGGAGAACAAGAATATGAGTGAACAGAAAATCCCTTACAAAATCTACCTGGAAGAGAGTGAGATGCCGAAGCAGTGGTATAATGTACGTGCAGATATGAAGAATAAACCGGCCCCGCTTCTGAATCCGGGAACACTAAAACCCATGACGGCAGAAGAGCTGTCCGGCGTATTCTGCGAAGAGCTGGTGAAGCAGGAACTAGACAATGACAACCGTTATATCGATATCCCGCAGGAGATCACGGATTTCTATAAGATGTACCGTCCGGCGCCGCTGGTACGCGCGTACTGCCTGGAAGAGAAGCTTCAGACGCCGGCTAAGATCTATTATAAATTCGAAGGAAATAATACCAGCGGAAGCCATAAACTGAATTCCGCTATCGCACAAGCCTATTATGCGAAGAAACAGGGGCTAAAGGGCGTGACCACAGAGACGGGTGCAGGTCAGTGGGGAACAGCGCTTTCCATGGCGTGTTCTTACCTGGGGCTTGACTGTAAAGTATTCATGGTGAAATGTTCCTACGAGCAGAAGCCGTTCCGCCGCGAAGTGATGCGGACTTACGGGGCAAGCGTGACGCCGTCCCCGTCCATGGAGACCGAGGTGGGAAAGAAGATCCTGGAAAGTCATCCGGGAACTACAGGAAGCCTTGGATGCGCCATCTCAGAGGCGGTTGAGGTCGCGGTGGGAAGCGAAGGCTACAGATATGTGCTTGGAAGCGTGCTGAATCAGGTATTGCTCCATCAGTCCATTATCGGTATGGAGACGAAGAGTGCGCTGGATAAATACGGGATCACACCAGATATCATCATCGGATGTGCGGGAGGCGGCTCTAACCTTGGAGGCCTGATCTCTCCGTTCATGGGAGAGAAATTAAGAGGCGAGAAGGATTATCATTTCATTGCTGTAGAACCGGCGTCCTGTCCGAGTCTGACCAGAGGCGTCTATGCGTATGATTTCTGCGATACGGGTATGGTGTGTCCGCTGGCGAAGATGTATACGCTTGGAAGCGGATTCATCCCGTCGGCTAACCATGCGGGAGGCTTAAGATATCACGGTATGAGTTCAGTCCTGTCTCAGCTCTACGCGGACGGTTATATGGAAGCAAGAGCCGTAGAACAGACGGCTGTATTCGAGGCGGCGGAGAAGTTCGCAAGAGTAGAAGGAATCCTACCTGCGCCGGAGAGCAGCCATGCTATTAAGGTGGCCATCGACGAGGCGATGAAGTGCAAGGAGACCGGGGAGGAGAAGACTATAGTATTCGGTCTGACCGGTACGGGATATTTCGATATGGTGGCTTATGAGAAGTTCCACAATGGAGAGATGAAGGATTATATTCCGACGGATGAAGATCTGAAGTCCGGGTTCGACGGAATTCCAAGATTCCCGGGGAATATGGAGTAGGAGCAGAATATGAATGTTTTAGTTGTGGTAGATATGCAGAATGATTTTATTGACGGAGCGCTTGGGACAAAGGAAGCGGCGGCAATCGTTCCAAGGGTAGCTGAGAAGATCAGGAACTTTGACGGGGAGGTATTATATACCAGAGATACCCATGGGGAGGACTATCTGGACACGCAGGAAGGGAAGAAGCTGCCCGTTGTCCACTGTGTCAAAGGAACGAAGGGCTGGGAACTTCATCCTGAGATCGAGGCGCTGCGCGGGAAAGAGCCGATCGATAAGCCGGCGTTTGGAAGCACGAAGCTTGGCAGTATATTGTGCGCCATGGATAAGGAATATAAGATGCGTGCAATGGACGGTCTTGAATCCGTTACATTTGTAGGGCTGTGTACGGATATCTGCGTGATCTCAAACGCGATGATCGCGAAGGCGTCCGTACCGGAGGTGCCGATCATTGTGGACGGGAACTGCTGCGCGGGAGTGACTCCCGAAAGCCATAAGAATGCGTTAGAAGCAATGAAGATGTGCCAGATCACCTGTCTGGAATAGTAATAGAAAAAGAGAACTGCAGGGGTATGTCCGGCAGTTCTCTTGCGCCGTACTATGCAGGATAGTTCAGGCGTTCATCTGTGATATCCGTAAGGACTTCCTTAAGATACTTGCGAGCTAAGTATCTTGCCATCGGAAGGTTCATATCCAGATAGTTGCCGCAGTCTTTCGCGCAGGCGCCGGGGATATCCCCCTCAAAATCGGCGATAAAGGCGAACATCTCAGTCATCAGCGGTACGATATCTCTGGAGGTATATTCTCCCGCAAGCAGCAGATAGAAGCCTGTCCGGCATCCCATCGGGCCAAAGTAGATGGTCTTATCTGCATAAGTCTTGTGATTGCGCAGGAAAGTTGCGGCAAGATGCTCGATCGTATGTACTTCCGCCGTATTCATAACAGGTTCCTCGTTGGGGTTCGTGATGCGGATGTCAAAGGTGGTAACAGGATGACCCTCTACCCGGTCGATACGGGATACATAGAGTCCCGGGATCAGGCGCAGATGGTCTATTGTGAAGCTAGTGATCTTTTCCATGGTATATTGCTCCTTTTGGTTTAATTTGGTTTATTATAGCACTTTTTCAGGAGGTTTTCCAGTTGCATTCATTGCGTAAAATACGAAGTATGTGAATTTCTTTTTGGGATTCTTTGATGATGTAGAATATTATAGAAGGCGGAAAAGGTTTTTTATGGATGGCATAATTCTTATAAAAGATTTGTGTGTTAAGAAATATGCCGCCCATATAACCAAGATGTAAGAGTTCTTCTTTGAGACGACTCTGAAATCGATCTGCACTGTCGGCTCCAAAACGGATATCGATATATTCAGTGATATCCGTAATGTCGTAGATTGCTTCCATGGTGAGAAGAATGTTATAACCGGGCATGCCTTCGATGCTCCCTTAGTTCGGCAACCTTCTGAAATGCATCTGCAAGCGGCAGTTCCCGGCCGGCTTCCATATCGCAGATTCCGTTCTCTAATATCTGGAAAAGGCAGGTATCTTCATATTGAAGCAGGATGCAATCCTTTTTATAGAATTTCTGAAATTTTGGCAGTTTTTACCTGCTTGCCTATGGAAAATATTTTGATATATGATATACTTATCCACTGAGGGTACAGATGTTTGATACTTAGGAGGTGCAATATGAAGTTGTATATGGTCAGGCACGGGGAGACTGATTGGAACAAAGCGAGAAGAATCCAGGGGCAGGTGGATATCCCTCTGAACGAGTTCGGAAGGAGGCTTGCAAAGAAGACGGCTTTGGGGCTTGCCGATGTACCTTTTGATCTGTGTTATACGAGTCCGATGTCCCGGGCAAAGGAGACGGCAAAACTGATTCTTCAGGGAAGAGAGACGCCGGTTATAGAGGATGAGAGGATCATAGAGATGGCGTTCGGCGAATTCGAAGGAAAGTGCTGCGCGAAGAGCGGATGGAACCTGCCGGAGGAATTCCGCAGATTTTTCGACGGGCCGGAGAGATACCAGGCGCCGTCCGGGGGAGAAGATTTTGCCGCTGTAAAGAAGCGGACCAAAGAATTCCTCGAGGAGCTGTACGGGAAAGAAGAATACAGGGACAGCAGCATACTGATCACGACCCACGGTGCGGCTCTTGCCGGGCTTTTGAATAATATCAAGGGCAGGTCTCTTGCGGAATACTGGGACGGAGGCGTACATAAGAACTGTGCGGTCACGGAAGTGGAAGTTGTCGGCGGGAAACCATATATCGTCTCGGAAAATGTAGCTTACTATGATGATGAAGTAGAGCCGTGGGAAGACTGACAAGAATATGAAGTGTTTAGAATAGATTAGAAAATATGTACGCGGAGGAAATAGAAGATGATCAATGATAAGAAAGTATTATTCAGCGGTATGCAGGCAACAGGTAATCTGACTCTTGGGAATTATCTGGGAGCGCTGAAGAACTGGGTGACCTTAAGCGACGAGTACGAGTGTTTCTACAGTGTGGTAGATATGCATTCCATCACAGTGAGACAGGACCCGGCAGTCTTAAGGAAGAGGGCGAGAGCCCTGCTTACCCTGTACATTGCGGCAGGTCTTGATCCGGAGAAGAACTGTATCTACTATCAGTCGCATGTGTCCGGCCATGCAGAGCTTGCATGGATCCTGAATTGTTTTACCTATATGGGAGAGCTGAACCGTATGACTCAGTTTAAGGATAAGTCTGCGAAGCATGCGGATAATATTAATGCCGGATTATTTACCTATCCGGTGCTGATGGCGGCGGATATCCTGCTCTATCAGGCGGATGTGGTTCCGGTAGGAGTGGATCAGATGCAGCATTTGGAGATCACCAGGGATATTGCGGAGCGGTTTAACAACATTTACGGCAATGTATTTACCATACCGGAGGCGTATATCGGCAAGGTGGGGGCTAAGATCATGAGTCTTCAGGATCCGTCAAAGAAGATGTCCAAGTCGGATGAGAATCCCAATGCCAGCATCTATCTGATGGACGATCCCGATACCGTCATGCGCAAATGCAAACGCGCGGTGACCGACTCCGAGGCACAGATCCTTTATCGTGACGAGCAGCCGGGAGTGAAGAACCTGATCGATATCTACAGTGCATGTACAGGAAAGAAGCCGGAAGAAGTAGTGAAGGAATTCAGCGGCAAGGGATACGGCGAGTTTAAACCGGCGGTAGGAGAGGCGGTCGTATCTGTATTGAAGCCGCTTCAGGAGGAAGCGGCAAGGCTTGAAAAGGATAAGGCTTACATTGACGGAGTCATCAAGGACAATGCGGAGAAAGCACAGTATTTTGCGAATAAGACGCTGCGGAAGGTGCAGAAGAAGATCGGCTTCCCGGAGAGAGTAAGATAGGATGATGCACGGCGCAGACGCCGTGCCGATGGGAGCATTAGCGTAAAGGATCGGGAAGGAGCCGGATATGAGTATACAGACAGCGGGTGAACAGAAATATTATGACTTTATCGAGGAACGGGCGAAGAGTCTGCGGACGGGGATGATCGTGTGGGGAAGCCTTCTGGCGGTGGCATTTATCGGGATGTTCTCGGATGCAAGGCTTGGGGTTATATTGGCTTTGGTGGGATTCGCACTTGCGGTAATGAATGTGAAGTCCCAGAAGGCGCTTAAGAGTAAGCTTGATATTGTAGACGATAAGGAAGAGTTCTTCCGGCAGTTAACGGACCCTGATCTGATCGAGATCAAAGACTGTGATCTGATCATTATGAAGGATTACGCTCTGGTCAGAAGAGAAGATATAGCCGTCTATCCCTTTGCTCATATGGAGAAGGTAGAGGTAGGTATTCAGGGGAAGACGGGGAAGGTTCTCTTCCTTACAGACAGGCAGGGCAAACGGCATAAGATCGCCTCCTGCATGAGCCAGGACAGGCTGCAGGAGGCGTTCGATAAGGCGTACCGGGCGTTGAGTGAGAGAGTTAAAAGCCGTTAAAAATGCATGAGACCGCCAGGCAGATCGTGCCGGCCGCCAGAAAACAGAGCGATACGCCTGCCCGTTTCTTGCGGGATACCATGATGGAGCGCTGCTCTTCGGTCATGACGGAGGGATATTTCTTCCTGCCGAGCAGGTAAAGAAGCATGCCGTTTCCTCCGTTGTTGCCGCCGGAGAAGAATACCGCCCAGAAGGTAGGGTGCTTGAATCCCCGGCATGCCGCGTCAAGCTGAATCATGCGGAATACCTGGTAATACAGGGTGGAAGCACCAAGCAGTGTAACAAAAGCAAAAATTATCATATACCATGTCAACATAAGATTATCCTCCTATAATTTCAAAATGATTTGGTAGAACAGGGTGCACGTACTGATCACGCCGGCGGCGACGCTGCCCGCGATCAGGTAAGTGCTGCGGGCGATCAGGCCGTTGAACAGGACGAACAGGATCAGGAACAGGATATTGACCGCGACTGCCGTGATCAGCCTGCGGTTGCTGTTCACAATGTTCGTGCTCTCCTCCAGATGACCGATCATTTTCTCATCTCCTTTCAGCAGCTCGTCAAGGCTGATGTTATAGAGGTCGCTGAGTTTGATAACGCTTACGATATCAGGATAGGACCGCTCGTTCTCCCAGTTTGATATGGTCTGGCGGGATACCTGTACGGCTTCTGCGACATATTCCTGCGTCAATCCCGATCTGGACCGTGCGTCTTTTAGTTTCGCTCCAATTTCCATAATCTTAACTCCGTTTCTGCAACATCTGTTTTCAAAACATCTATTTCGTGTTCCACAATATCTGTATCATGTTCTGCAACATCTGTTTCATGACTTGCTGTTTTGTATATTGTGTCTGTCTGAGCACATATTCAGTATGCCGTTTCAGGAGCGATCTGTCTATCAAATCCATTTTACATGGGTATTTTTGCCTGTCAAAATCCTTTTACATCGGAATCTGAAAAAGAAACGTTCTCTAATCGTCTTCTTCACCCTGGATGGTGTAAGTCTGTCTCTTTCTTGCCATCTCATCATTCTCCAGGTATTCGTCGTAGGTCGTGATCTTATCGATCAGCTTGCCGCCGGGAACGATCTCCATGATACGGTTGGCGGTGGTCTGTACGATCTGGTGGTCTCTGGAGGAGAACAAAAGCACGCCCGGGAACTTGACCATACCGTTGTTCAGGGCAGTGATCGCTTCCATATCCAGGTGGTTCGTCGGCTCGTCCAGGACCAGTACGTTGGCGCCGGAGATCATCATCTTCGATAAGAGGCAGCGTACCTTCTCGCCGCCGGAGAGGACCTTGACCTTCTTCACTCCGTCGTCCCCGGAGAACAGCATACGGCCCAGGAAACCGCGCACATAGGTCACGTCCTTTTCCTCAGAATACTGGGTCAGCCATTCTACGATGGTGTAATCATTGTCGAATTCGCTGCCGCTGTCCTGGGGGAAATATGCCTGTGAGGTGGTGATTCCCCACTTGTAGGTTCCCTCGTCCGGTTCCATCTCCCCTGTAAGGATCTGGAACAAAGTGGTCTTGGCAAGCTCATTGCCGCCCACAAATGCGACCTTGTCGTCATGGTTCAGTGTAAAGGAGAGGTTGTCTAAGACCTTCTCTCCGTCTATGGTCTTGCTCAATCCCTCTACGGTAAGGACTTCATTGCCGATCTCGCGGTTCGGCCGGAAATCAATATAGGGATACTTACGGCTGGAGGGCTGGATATCGTCCAACTGGATCTTCTCCAACGCGCGTTTTCTGGAAGTCGCCTGCTTGGACTTGGATGCATTGGCGCTGAAACGGGAGATAAATTCCTGCAGTTCCTTGATCTTCTCTTCCTTCTTCTTGTTGGCCTCCTTCATCTGACGGATCAGAAGCTGGCTGGATTCGTACCAGAAATCATAGTTGCCGGCGTAGAGCTTGATCTTGCCGTAATCGATATCCGCGATCTGGGTGCAGACCTTATTCAGAAAATATCGGTCGTGGGATACCACGATCACCGTATTGTCGAAATTGATCAGGAATTCCTCCAGCCATGCGATAGCGTCTAAGTCCAGGTGGTTGGTCGGCTCGTCGAGAAGCAGGATATCAGGATTGCCGAAAAGAGCCTGGGCAAGCAGGACCTTTACCTTCTCAGGACCGTTGAGATTCTGCATGATCTCATAGTGCATCTCAGCAGGGATTCCAAGGCCGTTTAAGAGGGTCGCGGCGTCGGACTCCGCTTCCCATCCGTTCATAGCAGCGAATTCTCCCTCTAATTCACTGGCTTTGATACCGTCCTCATCTGTGAAGTCTTCTTTTGCGTAAATGGCTTCTTTTTCCTTCATGATCTCATAGAGCCTTGCATTGCCCATCATGACGGTGTCAAGGACCGGGTATTCATCGTATTTGAAATGATCCTGCTGCAGGAAGGAGAGACGTTCGCCGGGAGTGATGGCGATCTCGCCTTTGCTTGGCTCGAGCTGCCCGGAGAGGATCTTGAGGAACGTGGACTTGCCGGCGCCGTTGGCTCCGATCAGGCCGTAACAGTTCCCTTCGGTAAATTTGATATTGACGTCTTCAAACAGGGCTTTTTTCCCCACGCGTAATGTAACATTGCTTGTACTGATCATAGTGTATTCGCACTCCTTAATTATTGAAAATATGCCTTTCTGTACAGAAGCCTTGCTTTGGCAGGCGGCCGCACAGAAAGTAATAGTTAGAATTGACATGGTTTCGTCTGTACCTTGCCTATCTTACCAAATATGGAAAGAAATAGCAAGGATAACCATGGGTTTTTCGGAGGTTTTCACAGTTATTTAATTTTCACTGTACTGGATCTGAAAATGGGTATATAATAGCAAATGAGCAGGCAGACGATTCTGCCGTGTGAATCGTTTATAAAAAGTGAGGTATTGTTTATGATAAAAGCAACAATGGTGCTGGAAGGCGGAGCAACCAGGGGAGTATTCACTTCGGGGGTTCTTGATTATCTGATGGAGAGGGACCTGTATACGTCCCATGTGATCGGGGTGTCCGCAGGATCCTGTAACGGTGTGGATTATGTGTCGAAGCAGCCGGGAAGGACACGAGACTGTATGATTCACGAGGAGAGGAAATACAGCTATTATTATGGGTTCAGGAAATTTATCAGAGAAAAGAGCTTGATGGATATGGATATGATCTTCGACCGGTATCCCAATGAATTCTTTCCATTTGATTATGACACGTATTTTGCGTCTGAGACGGAGTGTGAGATTGTGGCAACTAATTGTGAGACCGGGCAGGCGGAATATCTGACGGAAGATAAGGACAAGGAGAGGCTTATGAAGATCTGCCGTGCGTCCAGCAGTATGCCGCTGGTGTCGCCGATCGTGAATGTGGACGGCACGCCTTATCTTGACGGCGGTCTGGCGGATTCTATTCCTATCAAGAGAGCGGCAGAGAAGGGAAATAAGAAGATCATAGTAGTTCTGACCAGGAATCCGGGATACAGGAAGAAACCGACTTCCCAGGCGGTGGCGGACCTGTACCGCAGGGCGTACCGGAAGTACCCGGAATTGGTGCGGACAACGATTCGGAGGAATTATGAGTATAACAGGCAGATCCGGCTGGTGGAGAGGCTTGCCCGGGAAGGCAGGATCTTCGTATTTCAGCCGTTGATTCCGACGGTTTCACGGCTTGAGAAGAACTGCGATGCACTGATGCATTTCTATAAGCACGGGTATCAGCAGGCGAATCGGAAATATGAGGAGCTGCAGGCGTATCTGGCAGGTTAGTATCCTGCAGAAGAAGGAGGATTTGAGATGAATTTGTATGAACATAGGATCTCGACGAGAGATGCACAACAGATGGCGAAGGTGACGGATATGGTACGGCAGGATATCGCTAAAAGCGGAATCAAAGAGGGGATCGCGGTGGTGTATTCGACCCACACGACAGCCGGATTCACGATCAACGAGAATGCGGACCCAGATGTAGTGCATGATATGCTGTACGGGTTGGAGGAAGCATTTCCCACCAGAACGGGATATTACCGGCATATGGAAGGGAACTCCCATGCGCACATCAAGACCAGTTTCGCTGGACCGTCTCAGACCTTGATCGTGCATGAGGGAGAGCTGGTGCTTGGGATCTGGCAGGATCTGTATTTCTGCGAGTTTGACGGGCCCAGGAACCGGAAGTTCTATGTGAAGATCGTGGAAGGGTAGTCTGGCTGAGAAGGGTAAGAGATTTGATGTAGGTATTAGATATTTTTTGGAAATTAAACTAAAATGTAGGTGTTCGAAAGAGGACACCTGCATTTTTTGTATCATAGGAAAGTCTGCCGAATTTCTCTATGATACAAAAGTCCTCCGGGCAGGATTCTGCGAAAGAGTGCCACGAATGGCTGGAACCAGTGGATGATACTTCCTATGATTTTTAAGTTGACTTTTAGGGCGGCTTTATTTATAATTAAAACAAGTGATTTTAAACATATGATTTAAAACAAATGATTTTAAAAGGAGAAATAGAGTATGCCGCCGAAAGCAAAATTTACAAGAGCAGAAATTATTGAAGCCGCATTGAATATTGTCAGGACAGACGGATATGAAGCATTAACTTCCAGAGCATTGGGAACCTACCTCGCCAGCTCGGCAAGACCGATTTTTACTGTATTCAAAAATATGGAAGAAGTTCAGCTGGCTATGATCGAGGCTGCTAAAACCTTGTATAAAGAATATATCAATAAGGGTTTAGCAGCAGCGCACCCTTTCAAAGGCGTAGGTTCGCAATATATACTTTTTTCTGTTAATGAGCCAAAGCTTTTTCAGCTCCTTTTTATGACGGAGCAAAAGCATATTCCCGACTTATCAGGCGTACTTCCGCTGATCGATGAAAGTTATGAGCAAATTCTATTGTCAATTCAAGATGACTACAAGATCTGCATGTCATCTGCAAAAAAGCTATATTATCATCTCTGGATCTATACACACGGAATTGCATCGCTTTGTGCCACAAAGATGTGCCGCTTTACAGACGAAGAGATCAATACAATGATTACTGAGGTATGTGTGAGCATTTTGAAAAAGATAATGGAGGAAGAAGATAATGATTAAAGCGGAAGACATCATAAAATCATACGGAAACGGAGAAAGCCGATTCCAAGTATTAAAGGGCATCAGTCTGGATATTGAGGATAATGATTTTGTGGTTATTCTCGGTGCGTCGGGTTCGGGCAAGTCTACGTTCTTGAATATCATTTCAGGTCTTGAACGTCCTGACAGCGGTAAAGTGTTTTATGACGGTAAGGATATTACAGCGCTTTCTGATAATGAAGTAACTTCATTCCGTAAGGAAAATGTCGGATTTATTTTTCAGCAGTATTATCTGCTGCCCAATATGAGCGTCGATCAAAATGTGAAAATGGGCGCTGACTTGGCAGATAACAAGGATTACAAAACCGTCATTGAGGCAGTTGGGCTCGGAGAAAAGCTGCATAAGTATCCCAGCGAACTTTCGGGCGGCGAACAGCAAAGAGTATCGATCGCAAGAGCTTTGGCAAAAAGACCGAGAGTTTTATTTCTTGACGAACCGACAGGAGCATTAGATGAACAAACAGGACGGCAGATTCTTGATTATATCTGTAAACTTCAAAAGGAATATGATTTTACGATCATATTGGTAACACACAATCTGAATATTGCCAAGATGGCTGACACAGTTATAAAAATGAACAGCGGAAAAATATCTGAAATCTATACAAATGAAACGAAAAAGACCGCTTATGAGATTGGATGGTGATGGTATGCTCGGTGGAATAAAAAATGCTTCAAAACTCACCGGCATTTCCGTTATCGCCTGTTGTGCCGTACTTATATGTACAATGTTTGTGAATTTTTATTTTGATGTCCGGCTAATTGAGAATGAAATAACATCTGAATTGTCAATGATTTTTTATCATGCACAGGTTTCTACCGTAAAAGTCGTCTGCCTTGTAAGCGGCGGATGCATGCTTTTAACCGCGGTTGTTATGCTGTTGTTTTATATTAAGCATTATATTGATACGCATAAGAAGGAACTTGGGATATTAAAGGCATTGGGATATTCAAATCTGAAAATTGCAAAAAGCTTTTGGGTATTCGGGATCAGTGCTTTTATCGGAACCGCAGTCGGATATGCAGGAGCATTTCTGATAATGCCGCGTTTTTACGCTCTGCAAAATGAAGATAAACTGCTTCCTGAGATAGCTATAAATTTTCATCCAAGCATTTTGTTTTATTTCGTGTTATTGCCGACTGTGTGTTTTTCGGCGCTTTCGGTTTGTTACGCCTGGTACAAATTAAAAAAGCCGGTATTGCTGCTTTTGAAAGATCATCTGCAGACTGCTGCTAAAACACCGCATCACAGGATCGAAAAAAACAGAGAATTGCTGTTTGTGGAGGATTTGAAAAGGAACACCTTGAAATCGAAAAAGGCACTTGTATTTTTCATTATTTTTGCTTCGTTTTGTTTTTCAGCTATGACACAAATGTCGTTTAGCATGAAAGATTTGTCAAGTGAAATGATGGGGGTGATGATGCTGGTCATCGGACTTGTATTAGCGTTTACAACTCTGTTTCTTGCCATAACTACAGTAATAAGCGGAAATACAAAAACGATTGCTATGATGAGGGTATTCGGCTATTCGCAGAAAGAATGCTGCAGGGCGATTTTAGGAGGATACAGACCGATGTCCTATATCGGTTTTGTAATTGGAACAGGATATCAGTATGGGTTGCTGAGGCTCATGGTGGATATTGTATTTAAGGATTTTGAGGATGTACCTGTATATAAATTTGACGTTCCTGTTATGCTTGTTTCTCTTGTTTGTTTTATCACAATTTATGAAATCCTGATGTATGTATATTCTGAAAAAATTAAGAAGATTTCGATCAAGGAAATTATGATCGAGTAACAGGGGGAAATGCATTGATACGGAAATGATCATATATGCCGCCGCTATGGATAACACCATAACGGCGGTTTTTCTGTCTGCCGGTTATCTGCTGTTTCAACTGCGGCAGCCGCCTTGTCCTGTAAGCTCTTAATACCCCTCGCCGGCGGCTGCGGATAGAAAAATGATAATGACATATCTTCTGAATATATTAGATATATATAAAATATAATTGACATAAATCTAATCATATGTTATCTTGAATAAGAAATATATAAAATATATTAGAAGGAGATAAAACAATGAAGAAATACTGGAAGAAAAACGGATTCTTTTTGGCGGTGACCTTGATGGCCGGTATCCTTGCGTCTGTTCTTGCGTCAGGTATCGCCATTGTGCTTCAGAAAGTAGTGGATGTGGCGGTGACGAAGCAGACGGAGGCTTTTGGGAAGCTTTTTCTTTTTGCGGTCGGTTATATCCTGGTGTTATGCGTGATGAATTATACCAGCGCCCTTATGGAGAAGTACCTGACAGAGAAAATGATCAAGCAGTACCGCCGGGATATTTTCAAGGGAATTATGGACCGCCGTCCCATCCGGTACTACAGGGAAAATACAGCGGACTACATCTCGGCGCTGACGAACGATATGAAGCTTATCGAGGATAACTATATTGCCGCATTGCTGAATACCTTCAAACTGGTAGTGATGTTTGCGGTGACATTGGTTATTCTGTTGATTTTAAGCCCGATGGTTACGGCGATCCTGATACTGACATTTTTACTGATGTTTTTACTGCCGGCTACGATCGGGCGTTGTCTGGAAAAACGGCAGGACCGGGTTTCCGCGCAGATGGCCGCATTTACAGAGAAGCTAAAGGATATTCTGTCGGGGTACGAGGTGCTGAGAAGCTATGACCGGATAGAAGCTGCCAAGTACCGGTTTCAGGAAGAAAATGAAGAAGAGATTAGGGTGAGGTTTCGGGCGGCCAGATTATTCGCGCTGAATGAAGGGCTTTCTGATACGCTGGCCGTTCTGTCAACGATCACGGTGATCTTCGTGTCTGCGTATCTTGTCCTGATCGGGCAGATCACGATGGGGACATTGCTGGCGCTGGTACAGCTCAGCAGTTCATTCATGGCTCCGGTCATGCTGCTGATGCAGAATGTTCCCAGGATTCAGAGTATGAAAGCGGTTATTGCACGTTTGAATAGTTATGCAGAGGATGATCCGGCTGTTAAGCCGCTGCCGCTAGAGCTTCCGTCCTTTGAGAAGGGAATAGAGTTGGATGGGGCGTCATTTTCCTATGACGGGGAACAGACTGTATTGGCGGATATTACGATGCGGATCGATAAGGGAGGCAAATATGCGGTCATGGGCCCCAGCGGGTGCGGGAAGACGACATTGATCAAATTGCTGCTGGGTTATTTTGAAGATTACGGCGGCAGCATACGATATGACGGCCGGGAACTAAGGTCGCTGGATATGGATAAGATCGCGGGGATTATTTCCGTCATCCATCAGAATGTCTATCTGTTTAATCTGTCTGTCCGGGAGAATATTCTTCTGTTCGAGGAATTTGACGAGGCTGCGCTGGCTGAGGCAGTAGAGAAGAGCGGAGTGTCTCTGTTCATTGACGAGAAGGAAGGCGGGCTTGACCATGGGGCGGGAGAAAACGGCGCGCTGCTCTCTGGAGGGCAGAGGCAGAGGGTTGCGCTTGCGAGGGCGCTGATTCGCCGCGCGCCGTTCGTGATATTGGATGAGGGGACGTCTGCTCTTGACAGGAAGACCGCCTGTGAGATAGAAAGCCGTCTGCTGGAAGATGAGGAGCTTACGCTGCTTACCATTACACATAATCCCGATCCGCAGCTCATGCGCCGGTATGACGGAATTTACCGGATGAATGACGGGCGGCTTGAAAATTGTACGAAAACCTTTTATACTGAGTAAAGATAAATCTTATATCCGTTACAGAAACGGGGAGGATATGGTATGAAGGTAGAATATAAAAAGGAGCTTCATCCGCTGTTTGAGACGCTGGGGCTCATATTCCTGATGAAGAATTGGGAGAATGTCAGATCAGAACTTATGCAGTCCTTGGAGGAAATGGAGATTGACGGGGAAGGCTTTTACAATAAGAATCTCATTTACCTGGAGAGATATGTAAGGGAATTTGAGAAAAAATATGTGCCTGATCCAGGCGAAGACTTTTTCTTTGGGAATAATGAGAAATTTTTCATGATATTTACGGCGCTCGTGATGGAATATCCTGAGCTGGAAGCGGATATGGAAGCGGATATGAAAGCGGATATGGAAGCGGGGGTGGATGAGAAGCTTCGGGATCTGATCGAATTATTCTTCCTGGATGAGGAGTGTAAGGTTCCTGCAGGCTTAGATACTATGGAGAAGCGGTTTGCGCTGGTCCAGTCACTAGATTATTCGGAGGATACCAAATGGAAGCTTCTTACGCTGCTGAATCATCCGTCTGAAAAATTCTGTACGCTTTTTGAGATCTACAGAAAGAACAGACCGGCGTTTGCATATACGGCGGAAAAGAATCAGGAATGTCTGGCGGCCCTTCTTAAAAAAGTGCCGTCTGACATCCCGGCAGTAATGGAAGAACTGATCACCGGCCTTGAAATGGATCAGATCACCGTCTATCTGACGGCGGCGCTCCCTTTGATGGGGTGGCTGACCTCTAAGACGGCGTTTCAGGGGATATTGCTTGATAAGCTGTACCTGTATAAAAAGAACAGGGAGGATGCAAGAGAGATCCTGCCGGGAATGCTGAAGGTCCTGGGGGATAAGAGTAAGTTTGAGATATTATATTCTCTTAAGGAGCGGGGGAAATATAATCTGGAGATTGCAGAGGAGCTTCGGCTGACTCCTGCCACCGTATCTCATCATATGGGGATCCTGCTGTCCAATCGCTTTGTGACGGTGGAAAAACAGGACGGGAAAGTGTATTATCAGTTTAACCGGGAGCCGTTCGGAGAGATGATCCGGTTCCTGGAAGAAATTTTTCTATAAAAGCTTAAAAAGAGGAGGAGACATATATGTCGGTATATGAGATCGTGTTCAGCCCCACAGGGGGCACGAAGAGGGTATCAGAGATATTTACAAAGGCATTCTGTCAGGACAGTGTTTGCATTGATCTGGCCAGACAGGATATGGACGGTTCCGAATATTCATTCAGCAAGGAAGATGTCTGTATCGTATCGGTTCCTTCTTACGGCGGAAGAGTCCCGGGTGCTGCCGTATCGCGGCTGCGCCGGATGAAGGGAAATCAGGCGGGAGCGATACTGATCACAGTGTACGGGAACCGGGCTTATGACGATACGTTTGCAGAATTGCAGGATGTGCTGGAGGGTTCCGGCTTTTCCTGCATGGCGGCAGTTGCGGCGGTTGCGGAACATTCTATTATGCGGCAGTTCGCGAAAGGCCGCCCGGATCTTGAGGATAAGGAAGAGATCTTAAAGTTTGCGGCTGAGATTCGTTCTAAGATGGAGGCGGGCGCTCTTACAGGGGAGCTTCGTCTGCCCGGGAACCGTCCTTACCGGGAATACGGCGGTGTTCCCATGAAACCGCAGTCCGGGAGATCCTGTATAAAATGCGGCCTGTGCGCAAAAGAATGTCCTGTGGGAGCGATCCCCTGCGACCGTCCGTATAAGACAGATACGGATACCTGCATCTCCTGTATGCGGTGTATCTCTGTCTGTCCGCAGAAGGCCCGCAGCGTGAGCAAGATCCTGCTTGGCGCCGGCAGTATGAAGCTTAAGAAAGCATGCAGTGAACGGAAGAAGAATGAATTATTTGTGTGAGGGCCATATCATTCACTTAATGTCGGTTTTTGTTAGCAGTGCAATAATTGCAGGCAAAGATATTTTGGATATATCAAAAGAACATTTAAAATTTAGCTGTTTTTAATAACCTTTTCTAAAAATTCTCCTGGCATCATAATCTCTGGCATTTCAATCTCTACATCCAAAAAATCTTTGTCACCTGTAATAAAAATATCTATATTTTCAATGATGGCAGTATAAAGCACTGGATAATCATTTATATCTCTAATATCAAAAAGATTTCCCGGCATATGCCGAGGTGTGTAAACAAGTTCATATGACAAGTCCGATAAAAAGGAATCAACAGCATATCTCTTTTTCGGAAATTTTCTGGCTACAACAGCGGTTAATTCGTCAATTATAAAAGAGGACAAAACCAGTTTATGATTTCTTGTGATATAATCTAAAAGCTTCCTGAATTGTTCATTTGGGAAGAGCAACATTGAAATCAGGATATTTGTATCTAACATTATTCGCATTTATATTGTTCTCCTCTTTCTGCTCGAATTTCCTTTACAAGTTTTATAATATCCTGCTCATTTTTAATTCCCAATTCCTCTGCCACACCTTGAAAAGCTTCCTGCGCTTTCAGCAAAGCATTTGTGGAAGCATTTGTTAAAATAACTCTATCTCCTTCTTCCATAAAAAGAATTTTATCTCCTTCTCGTATTCCAAGTGCATTTCTGATTGCGATAGGTATTGTAATTTGGCCTTTCGACGTTACTTTTGCCAACTCCATATTTGTAGTCTCCTTTCAGTATTCCTTACTTTCCTTACATTTTATTATATTTAATAATAGTAAAATGTCAACCTGTTTTATAAGCTTGCCTATTAAACTTTGCTTAATATGTATTTGGTTTATAGAAAAAACAAATAAATACTGTTATTTATAAGGATTGATGATTTTACGGAGGAAAAGGCAGATGATATACTGGGTAAGGAATTATTTAAAATATTTACAAAGGAGAGATTGAGATGCAAAAGAAATTCACAACGAAAGAGGTCGTTATCGTTGCCATGGTGGCAGCAGTCATAGGAGTGGTTTACACGCTGCTTGACTATGCTTATATGCCGTTATCGGCAGTGTTAGGCACTGTATTCATGGAGTTAACATTCGGAATCTACCTGCTGTCGGCATCCTTACCTATGTATATTGTGAGAAAGCCTGGGTTTGCAATATTCGGGGGCCTGGTTACTGCGGGAGTGAACCTTCTGCTCGGAAGTCCTTACGGATTGCAGCTTGTACTGGCTGGTTTTCTGCAGGCAGCAGGTATGGAGGCAGCGTATGCAGCCGGGAAATATAAGGGCAGCATGAAGGAGATGGTGATCGGTGCGATTCTGTCCGCAGTTCTGGTATTATGCCGCGATGGATTCATGTGGAGCACACCCTGGGTCTACGGAACAACGATCGCGATCGGCGTTATCGCTGTCCGTCTGCTGAGTGCAACGGTAATTGGGATCATCCTGGTGAAGGTTATCACAGCGGCGCTGGTTAAAACAGGCGTCCTGAAGGGATTCGCATGTGCCAGGGCATAGACGGTATGAAGGATAGGAAGATCCTGGAGATCAGAGATGTTACATATACTTATGACGGAGAGGAGCTTCCGGTGTGGGAGCATCTTTCCTGTTGTTTTTATGAGGGGAAGATCCATGCGGTCAGCGGACCGAGCGGCTGCGGTAAAAGCTCTGTTCTAAGCCTGATAGACGGGTTGATCCCGCACATGTATGAAGGAGAACTTAAGGGAAATGTCCTTCTAAGAGGTGAAGATATTACAGGAACACTTCCCAGATACCGCTGCGACAGGATCGGTTTTGTAATGCAGAATCCAGAGAGTCAGTTCTGTACGTTTACGGTGGAGGAAGAACTGGCTTTTGGAATGGAGAATATGGGATTGCCGGAAGAAGAGATCAGGCGCCGCATCCGGGAGATACTTTCCTTCATAGGCCTTTCGGGATATGAGAAGACGGAGCTTGACAAATTATCCGGGGGACAGAAGCAGAAGATCGCTATAGCCTCTGTATTGGTGATGAAGCCGGAGCTTCTTCTTCTGGATGAACCGACGGCGAATCTGGATCCTGAGAGCCGGGCGCAGATCTTCCGTATGATCGTCAGGATAGCGAGAGAAGAACATATGACGGTCATAATCGTGGAACATAACATTAAGGAGATCATAGATGAAGTGGACTGGGTGATCGGGCTTGACAGGAGAGGAACTAAGATAGCCGATTGCCCGAAGGATGAGGCAGGCGATATATTCCGAAGAGAGGTGCCGGCAGAATATGCCGATGCCTGCCGGGGAAGGCAGGATTCCAAAGCGTGCGGCGAGCAAGAGGGCAGTTCGGAGGTTATACTGGATATCAGTCATTTGAGCTTTGCCTATCCGGTTCCGGGTAAAAAGAGAGAGAAGGGGAAGCAAATTCTGGATGATTTTCACATGCAGGTGCATAAGCAGGATTTCCTTGCGATCGTGGGAGAAAACGGCGTAGGGAAATCGACGCTTATGAAATTGATCTTCAAAGTCTGCAGGCCGGATTCCGGTTCTGTCCGTCTGTACGGAAAAGACCTGAGAGATTATCACACGAAGAGGTTATACCATATGATCGGGCTGGTATTTCAGAATCCAGAGAACCAGTTTATCAGGAATACGGTCTGGGATGAGATGATGTTCAGCCTGAAGCGTACCGGCGGCAGCCACGAGGAAAAGGAAGCCCGTGTATGGGAAATGCTTAAGAGGTTCCATCTGGAAGAGGAAAAGGATAAGAGTCCTTTTGTGTTAAGCCAGGGGCAGAAGAGAAGGCTTAGTGTCGCCAGCATGCTGCTTACGAATCAGGAGATATTGTTTTTGGATGAACCTACTTACGGGCAGGATTTCGAGAACAGGCAGGAATTGATGAAGGATATGCAGAAGTTGGTAGAGAGCGGTATCACGATCGTTATGATCACACATGACTTGTCTCTGGTCAGGCAGTATGCGACCCGCGTAATCGAGATAGAAAATGGAAGGGCAGCTAAGAGTCTCTTGACAGAGGAATATTTTGCCCGGAAAGGATAGATAATGTTTGCTTATATTGAACAGGATTCTTATCTGCACAGAAGGAATCCGATGATAAAGCTGGCTGTTATAGCGATATGGACGATCGTCGTGTGTATGTCATATTTTCCGGTGCTTCCTGTTCTGACTTTTCTGCTGGCATTTTTTGTAACATGGACGGCGGGGAAGATACCGATCGGCAACCTGCTTCGGAGACTTTTGATATTTCTTGCGGTGAGCGCATTGTTCATGATTTCTATGCTTATCCTGCGGGGATTGAATGACGAGCCGGGAATTATCCTTAGACTGTGGATTTTCCGATGGACCAGGAAGGATATCGTCCATGCGGTAGCTTTGGGGTTCAGGATACTGGCGTTAGTAACGATGTCCATGGGATTCGTGCTGACGACGAGGCCGAGAGATCTGGTAATGAGCCTGATCATGCAGTGCAGGGTATCGGTGGTGCACGGGTACGCGGCCATGGCGACATACCGTTTCCTGCCGGAGCTTCAGTCACAGGTGGATTCCATACATCTGGCGCAGGAGATACGTGGGATTCCATGGAATAAGGGGCTCCTGTCAAGATTCACATCGCCTTTTCGGGTGCTGCTTCCGCTGTTATGCGTGGCGGCAAGAAGGGGAGAGCGTGTGGCGTGCGCTATGGAGAGCCGGGGGCTTGGACGGGAGAATGCCAGGACATTTTATAAGAAGACATCGATAGATAGGGCGGATTGGATCTTTTTAGTTATAGCGGTATTAAGCTATGGTATTATAGCAGCCGTTTTGATAAAATTTGATTTGTACAGGTTCAGTTTTGCAGCAATACAGTAAGGAGGAAGAGATATGCCATATAAACACAAGAATATTGAATATGGGCTGCCCCATGAAGAATACCCCAGAGAAAGAATCATTGAGTGCGTGAATACTCTTAAGGAAACGATCGGATTAAGCCGCGAGCCGGTGGGGATCACGTTTTTATTTACAAAAGAAGACTACGACAAGTATCCGGTCGAAGAGATCAGGGCGGCGACCGCATATTGCGTGATGGTAAAGGATGCGGCGGCGAAGGGCAGCGGAATAAAGTGCCGGCTTGAACATCACCGCTGTGACGGCGCTACGACTGCATTTGCGCTGGAAGAGAGTACGGAGAGGATCGAGAGCGGGCAGGAATATTTTTCTTACAAATTATATTCCTCATTGGCGGTTGCCAGGAGGATGCGCGCAGCGATCAAGAGCCTTCACCGGGAGCCTGTGTCCACCTATGGGATCGCAATCGTTCCGCTTACAGAGTGTGTACAGACGCCCGACGTCATCATCATGATGACCAATGCCCTTCAATCTATGCGGCTTGTGCAGGGATATGAATATCATACCGGAAGAAAGCCTGCTGTCGATATGGGAGCCATGCAGGGGATGTGTTCGGAGCTTACGGTTTCGCCTTATCTTACGGGAGAGATGAATGTCAGCGTGTTGTGTCCGAGTACGCGTATGCTGTGCAAATGGGATGAAAACGATATGGCAGTCGGGATTCCGTTCGAGCTGTTTGAGACAGTTACAGAGGGAGTCGCGGCGACGAAGCCGAGTTATTAGCTGTTTGATACAATAAGAGGGGGGAGCCGGAAAATATTCTTGACATATAATATATAGTGTTGGACATTAAGGATCATGTCTGTATATTGTGTGAAAAGATTATTTTCCGTCACCGTCCCTGTTCTATATATTCTTAACAATTTTCAACATATTTGATGATATCGCCGGGGCTGCAGCCCAGCGTAAAACAAATTCTGGCCAGAACATCGGCGTCTATTTTCTCGACGTGCCCGTGATACCATTTATCAATGACTTCAAAGCGTGTATTCACTGCCCGTGCCAGTGCGTTTCTGGTAATATTCTTTGTATCCATATATTTTTTGATATCTATCTTAATATATCCATAATTTTTAATCGTAAAAAGTTCTTTTTCCATAAAAATACCTCACTTCTGCAGAGTGGATTTTGGCCGTTTTTAGTCGCATTTTCATATATACTAATATTATCCTATAAATATTTACTTGACGAATCAGTTATATATAGTTACTATATGTATAGTAACTATATATAATGCACTATTTATGAGATGAAAGAGGTGAGGGGATGCTGAAAGAATTATTATATCCGTTTGACGCAGGTTATATCCTTGCCGGAAAAAGACGTATCAGAAAGCGTTTGTTAGAAGATGCGGCAGGATATACAGAGAAAAGGATTGCGATATTAGGAGGTTCTACGACCCATGATATTAAGCTTATTATGGAGCTTTTCTTGCTGAATCAGGGAATACGGCCGTCATTCTATGAATCCGAATATAATCAGTATTATCAGGACGCCGTATTTCCGTGTCAGGAATTAGAAGCGTTTAGGCCGGACATTATCTATATCTGCACATCGAACAGGAATATAACCAGATATCCGGCAATGTGCGACGATGCGGACAGTATCGCCCGGATGATAGAACAGGAAAAGCAGAGATTCTATACGGTCTGGGACAGTCTTCGTGATACATATGGATGCCCGGTTATACAGAATAATTTTGAAATGCCTTTTTACCGCCTGTTAGGCAACAAGGACGCCAGTGATATTCACGGTAAGATAAATTTTCTGACACGGCTTAATATGGAGTTTTATGATTATGCCGAACGGCATGACGACTTCTATATCTGTGATATCAACTATATATCTGCGGATTATGGCCTGAGAGAATGGTCTGACCCATTCTATTATCACATGTATAAGTATGCATTGAATGTAAATGCTATTCCGTATCTGGCATTTAATGTGGCGAATATCATTAAGTCTGTATTCGGAAAGAATAAAAAAGGCTTCGTGCTGGATCTGGATAATACCCTGTGGGGAGGCGTTGTCGGGGATGACGGTGTTGATAATATCGTATTAGGGCCGGAGGAGCCGGAAGGGCAGGTTTATTCGGAATTTCAGCGCTATGTAAAAGAGCATAAGCAGATCGGCGTGATCCTTAATATCAATTCAAAAAATGACTACGAAAATGCAATTTCTGGGATCAAACATCCCGACAGTGAATTTTCACCGGATGATTTTGTTGAGATCAAGGCAAATTGGAATACGAAGGACCGGAACTTTTCTGATATAGCAGACGAGCTGAACTTACTGCCGGAGAGCCTGGTATTCGTGGATGATAATCCTGCCGAAAGGCATATTGTATCGGAACAACTGCCGGGAGTATGCGCGCCTGAGATAGGAGCGGTTCACAACTATATTCAGGTTATTGACCGCAGCGGATTTTTTGAGGTGACGGCGCTGTCAAAAGATGATATGAACAGGAACGAGATGTATCGGGAAAACGCCAGGCGCGCGCAGCTTCAGGCAAGCTTTTCTGATTATAATGAGTATCTGCTGTCGCTGGAAATGAAAGGGATCATTAAAAATTTTGAACCGGTTTATATGGCGCGGATCGCGCAATTGACGAATAAAAGCAATCAGTTTAACCTGACGACCAGAAGGTATACGCAGCCAGAGATCGAACGGCTTGCTGCGGATGACGCATACATAACATTATACGGAAAATTGATCGATAAATTCGGAGACAACGGCGTTGTTTCCGTTGTGATCGGGCATGAAACGGATGGGGAGTGCCGGATAGACCTGTGGATCATGAGCTGCAGAGTGCTTAAAAGGGATATGGAATCGGCGATGTTAGATATCCTTGTAAAAAGGTGCAAAGAACGAGGGATCAGGCGGATCCGCGGGTATTATTATCCGACGGCTAAAAACAATATGGTCAGGGATTTTTATGCTGTTCAAGGATTTAACAAGATATCGGAGACTGAGGGAAATACGGAGTGGATCTTAGATATCACCGGAGAATATGAGAATAAAAACCATGTAATAGAAGTGGAGGATTGATGATGACAAGAGAAGAAGTTTTTGAAGGGCTGCACGAAGTATTTTGGGATGTATTTGACGATGAAGACATACAGATCAGGGATGAGACAACGGCAAATGATATCGAAGACTGGGATAGTCTGGAACATATTAATCTGGTTGTTGCCGTGGAGAAGAAATTCAATATCAAATTCAATATGGGAGAAGTAAATAATATGAAAAATGTCGGTGAAATGGCAGATATCATTCTGAAAAGGGTGTGATTCAATGAACCATTATCAATTCAGCGACTTAAGCACAGGGATGAAGGAAGAGTTCACAGTTACGGTTGATCAGGATAAGATGGATAAGTTTTACCAGATAACCGGAGATGCCAATCCGCTGCATCAGGATGATTCTTTTGCAAAGAACCAGGGGTATCCGGCAGCCGTTGCGTACGGTATGCTGACTGCTTCTTTTTTGTCTTCGCTTGCAGGAATGTATCTCCCGGGCGAGAAGAGTCTGATCCAGTCTGCAGAAGTGAAATTCCTGCAGCCTGTCTTCCCAGGGGATACCTTACGGATATGCGGAGAAGTAAAGGAACTGAATGAATCCGTACAGCGAATGGTGCTCAAAACAACAATATATAACCAAGAACAAAGGAAGGTACTTCGCGGAGAGATGAAGATAGGTTTTTTAAAATGAGAGACAAAAGAGGTATATTGATCACAGGCGCTTCTTCTGAGACCGGTATGGCATTGATCAGAAAAATCGGCATGAATTATACGCATGTTATAGCTCATTATAACAAGTCGGCAGAAGGTATCCGGTCATTGAACCATGAGCTGGGTGGCAGGATCATCCCGGTCCAGGCTGATTTTTCGAGCCGGGAGAGTATAGAAGATATGATCTGCAAGATCAGAGAAAAAGAACTGATTATTGATCATATCGTACATCTTGCGGCGCCCGGGTTTCATCTTCAAAAATTTGCAAAAGAAGATATTGATGAGATAAGAAAAGAATATATATCATCGGCGGAATCCATTATGATAATCCTGAAAGAATTTATCACAGATATGTCCAGGCGGAAATACGGCAAAGCGGTATTTATGCTGTCGTCAAATGTAACAGGCTATCCGGCGGGATACCAACTGTCGTATACGGTTTCCAAATATGCGCTGCTTGGCCTGATGAAAAGCATTGCCGTAGAGTATGCCGGCAAAGGGATCACAAGCAATGCAGTGTCTCCTGATATGATGGATACGAAATTTGTTTCCGGCATACCGGAGCTGATCGTTCGGCAAAATGCAGAATCAAGTCCGTGCAAAAGGAATTTATATGTGGAAGAAGTGATAACTGCATTTGAATATCTGCTGTCTGACGGGGCGGACCGGGTGACGGGAATCAACATTCCGGTGACTGGAGGGCGGTTTTAGATTATTATGGATATACTTTCATTTGAATTTTTTGTATTTACATTCATAGCTGTATTAATATATTGGAGCTGTCCGAAGAAGTACCGCTGGACGGTGATGCTCGTTTCTAATCTTGTATTTGTATGGTATGCAAACAGTTTTTCCAGACGTGCCTGTGCGGTTATGTTTTTTCTTATCCTGGCCGCGTATATTGCGGGGCTTTTGTTTGAGAGATTTGCTCAGAATATGCGAATGAAGAAGTTAATATTGGCATGCGCGCTTTTGAGTGAAGTGGGATTATTGATCATATTGAAGGATATGGATTTTTTGCGGAGGTATCTGCCGTTCGGTATTGCCGATTTTAAGTTTGTGTATCTGATCGCTCCGTTGGGAGTATCGTATTTTACATTGTCTTTGATTGGGTATATTCTGGATACATATTGGGGTTCGGCAATTGAGAGGAATCCATTGAAGTTTTTCCTGTTTGGAAGTTATTTCCCTCTGTTAACTTCCGGTCCTATAGTAAAATATTCTGACACGGGCAAAGAGCTTGTGAAGAGCCATGATTTCAGTTACGAGAGAATGTGTTTTGGAGTTCAGAGGATATTGTGGGGGATATTCAAAAAAATAGTGTTGTCTGAACGTCTGGCAGTCATTGTAAATACCGTCTATGGAGATCCGGCAGCATATCCCGGATTATATGTATGGACTGCGATGGTGTTATTTGTCCTTCAGCTTTATACAGATTTTTCAGGATGCCTGGATATCATATACGGAGTGTCGGAGCTGTTTGGAATTGCTTTGCCTGAGAATTTTGACCTTCCTTTTGCATCAGGGAGTCTGTCGGAATTCTGGAGAAAATGGCATATAACATTGGGGCTGTGGCTGAAAAGCTATATCTTATATCCGGTGCTGAAATCAAAGCCGCTGATCTGGCTGGGAGGAAAGTCGAAGAAGTGGTTTGGCAAAAAATACGGTAAGAAAATACCTACATGGTGCGGGCTTTTCGTCTCATGGTTTTTGATCGGGTTCTGGCACGGAGGGTCATGGAATTACATCATCGGCGTCGGATTATGGATGTGGTTTGTGATCGTTCTCGGAGACGCATCGGAAGGAATATTAAAAAGAGCGGCAGTTTTCCTGCAATGCCGTACAGATTGTTTTAGCTGGAGTTTGTTTCGGTATGTCCGTACATTTTTACTTTTTGCTTTTGGACTTGGGATGTTCCCCGCATCTAGCTTCATGAGCGGGTTAGAGGTCTACAAAGCCGGTTTTTCTGTTTTTAATCCCTGGATCTTTTTTAACGAATCTTTTCTTGGAATGGGGCTTACCGTGATCGATTACGGCGTGCTGCGCATATCGCTGCTGACCGTTGTGATTGCTGGGATTATAAAGCTTGTTAAGAAGGTGCCCGTCAGGGAGTGGATCTCGGAGCAGAATGTATATTTCAGATGGTCTGTATGGATCGGCTTATTTCTGATTGTGCTCATTTACGGAAAATATGGACCGGGATATGATGCCGCTGAATTTATTTACAGGGGTTTTTAGAGATGAAAAATAAAATTAAAAAAGTAATGAACCTATTGGTCTTCACAGCGCTTCTGGGATGGGTATTCGTCAATGCTACATATCTGTTCAGAAATTGCGGTTACGACAGGGCGCATGTGAATGGGATCAGAAATGAAGAGAATATTGATGTAGTATGCGTAGGGGGAAGTTCGACTTTCGTATACTGGGAACCGTATCTGGCCTGGAAGGAATACGGAATGACCTCATATAATCTGGCAACTAATTCGGCGCGTCCTTCGGTGATCAGCGGTTATATAAGATACATGCTGGAAACGCAGGAGCCTGATCTGGCAGTCATCGATGTGCGGTCGTATGTCGGAGGGGCCGGTACAGTCAGCGACGACGAAGGTCCGATCAGGAATATGACGGATTCACTTCCCTTATCGGGCGGCCGTTTTCGGATTGTTACGGAAATATTGAATTATTATGATGCATTTGCAGATGAAGATGCGGATATTGCATCTTTTTATTTTGATATTGCAAAATACCATGGTAATTATGAAAGGCTTGGCCTGGAAGACAATTGGGAGCATAAGGATAATGATTATGTGTGTGAATTCAAAGGGTTTGAATTCATAGAAGACCCTTGTCATTCGATCATACAGGAGCCGAAAGGATATCGGACAAAAGAAAAGATGGAATTAGATCCGGTAAAGGAAACAAGCTTAAGAGAGATGTTGGAATATCTTAACGAGAATGTTCAAAACGCGTTGTTTGTTGCAGGACCTATTCCGATTACAAAAGAGACGGAAATGCAGTATAATATGATAGGCGATATTGTTTCCTCATATGGTTATGAGTTCCTGAATACGAATGATCATTATCGGGAAATGGGTATTGATTTTGCTACTGATTTCTATAATGCCGGTCATGTTAACGTATATGGAGCGCAAAAATATACAAGATTTGTAGCGGATCATATTAAGGGAAATTACTCTGTTCCTGACCATAGGGGCGATAAAGACTATGAAGAATGGGACGATCATTATCTGTCAGCGAAGAAAAGAGAACGCAAAGTAAAAAGACTGATAAATCAGCAGATCGCTGATAAGAAAAGAGCGAACAAGGCGGGGCGCGGACTTGGGAAGATCGAAGATGATCTTATGAAATGGTGCAGCACCGCGTCTGATGAGAATTATACCGTATTGGCCTTATCCAAAGGCGGTATTCCAGATATTTATACGCCGTGGAATATTTCCGGGGAAGATCGGGAGGTCATAAGAGTATATAGCGGAAATGCGGCGGTGTATGAGAGCGATACGGTGCTTGACAGTCCTTATAAAGGCGCCGCCGGGTCGGACAGCAAGGAATACAGCATAAACTGCGGTATGAAAAGTGAACTCATTGTGGACGGCAGACGGTATAAAACGGAGAAGGAAGGGATGTATGTGCTCGTGTTCGATAATAATTATAATCAAGTGCTGGATGTTGTAAGGATTTACGGCAATGAAGACGGATATGAATGGGAGCATGTCATTTAGAAAAGTGAATTGATAATAAGGGGTTGCCGTTAGTGTGCTGGCCGTATTATATCTGGCAAAACTCCGCAGAATATTCGCTCATCTGCAAGGCGGATCTTCAACGGCGCAGCGATGGCTGCGGATAGAAAATCCAACGCGGCAGATGGGCGGATAGGCAAGGAGGTTTGGCTGAATATAATACGGTCAGTACACTGGATCCTTGATTGATTCGAACTACCGAAAAGACGCATGAACTCTCGGTTTTGATTCTTCTGTTCCTGTGGATGGAACGATAAAATGATCAAAAAATTGGCAGATTCTTTTTTCATCATCAGTAGTTTCGGAGAGTCTGGACAGGACATCGAGACAGGCGTCTCTGCAATCTTCATAGGGTCTAAGATCGTGTTTCTGTCCCCGTTCTCCTCCGTAGACGATCCAATCTGATCCGCTTTTTTCAAGGCAGATCGCTTCTTCCGCATACTCTCCGACAGAACAGAGATATTCCGGAATATGGAATTCTTGCAGAGATTTATACAATATATCTATACAGTACAGGTCATTATTCTCATTTTGCAAAAGCGGTGCTTTGCGTAAAGTTTTTCCCATAATTATATCCTTTCCAACATGCCTTTTTTGACAGACTCTTTGATCGTAAGGGGATGCAGATATTGGATTGCGCCGCCTTCGCTGTCAAATCCCGGGGCTACACTTCCTTTATCGACGATACAGATAATATATAGATTATCAGCTACTACCTTGTATTCATTATATTCCAAACTTTCCGGAATATACGGCAATGATAATTTATCATAAGAGGTTCCCTTAGGCGCTGAATAATAACCTGTTTCTCGTCCATATCTGATTATTATGCTGCCGTAAGGCAAAATATATTTGATGATATGTTTACCGTTATTTTCTGTATTTCTGGTGTCAAATCCATGATTATCTGCATGCGCTGACAAATAGTTCCAGTTTACTACAGGCCAACCGAATCGGTCTGTCTTTCCAGTGCCATATTCTGCTTTTTTCAGTTGAGGTATACCACTAATCGTTTCACCATTATAGTTTTTCATTGGTCGTAATATCTTTCCTACATATATTTCTTTTACAAAATTATATCACGGCCAGTTATATATTATTAGATGAGAGATAATACACTGTATATAATTACACTATAAAATCATACTGCATTAAGTATTGCAAAGATGGTTGAAACTGTTAAAATACCATTCAGCTTTTCAGCGTGTTCAGGTTTCTATGATTATATCATATGGCACATATAGAATCTATCAGGCACAAACTGGATTGCAGCAGCCAATTGGATTGTCAGTTGTTTTCCAATGTGTGAAGGGGCAGTCCGGTATAAGTTGCAGAAAACTATTGTTATGGTGACTCATAATTCGCAGATGGCAAGTTATTGCAGCAGAATCATTTTACGCCGCTCCGATACCACAACAACTATCTTCTGTACCCAATACAGAAAGGAAGAGTGGATAAAGCGGCTTGGGAATAGCGTGCAGGCGGAAATAATTGTGCAAGATTTGCAAAAATATTCTTGACAAACAATCTATTGCGTCTTATACTGTATATGTAACAACAATACAGTATAAGACGATTGGGGATGATAAGACTTGGAGATCTTGATCAACAATCATGCCAGTAAGCCGATCTACGAGCAGATCAGGACACAGATTAAGACGATGATCATGAGCGGAGAGCTTAAGGCGGGTGACGCGCTGCCTTCCATACGTGCGCTTGCACGTTCGGTGCATATCAGTGTTCTCACGGTCCAGAAGGCATATGATCTGCTGCAGGAGGATGGGTTCATTGAGACAACAGCAGGGAAGGGATGCTTCGTGTCTGTGCAGAATCAGGATTTTTATCTGGAGGAGCAGCAGAAGAAGATTGAGGAGCATTTTACAGAGGCGATCGAGATCGCGCGGATGAGCGGGATCAAGCTTGATACCCTGCAGTCTCTTCTTACGCTTTTGTATGATGAGGATATGGGGTGATTGGAAGAAGACAGGCGAAGCGGTTTGGGTAATTTGCTGAGTGCGCAGGGATATGCGGAAAGGATTGGATGATATGAAGAATGCGGTTAAGGTTACAGGGTTGACGAAGCGGTATGATGATTTTACATTGAATCATGTATCCTTTGATGTGCCACAAGGATCTATCGTGGGACTGATCGGAGAAAACGGAGCCGGAAAGAGTACGGTGATCAAGGCAATATTAGGAATGATCAACAGGGATGAGGGAGAGGTCTCTTTGTTTGAGGGAGGCGATATAACTACGCAGGATAAGGAACAGGTAGGCGCCGTGTTTGATGACAAGGGATACCCGGAGATGCTTTCGCCAAGGCAGATCGGCAAGGTTATGAAGGGAATCTTTTCCCGGTGGGATGCGCAGTCTTACGGAAGATTTCTGAAGGAATTTTCATTGCCGGCGGATAAGAAGATTAAGAATTTCTCGAAAGGAATGAGGATGAAGCTTGCGATTGCGGCGGCACTGTCCCATCAGCCAAGGTTTTTGATATTGGATGAGGCTACCAGCGGGCTTGATCCGGTCATGCGGGATGATATTCTGGATATTTTCCTGGATTTTATGCAGGAAGAAGAGCATTCGATACTGGTATCGTCGCATATTACAAGCGATCTGGAGAAGGCGGCGGATTATATCGTATTCATCCATCAGGGGCAGGTAATATTTTCAAAGCCGAAGGATGAACTGCTTACGCAGTACGGGATCATCAAGTGCGGTGCGGCGCAGTTTGATCAACTGGACAAGGGGGACATTATATCCTGGAGGAAGCAGGATTATGAGTGGCAGGCGTTAGTTTCTGACAGAGACCTTGCCATGCGCAGATATCCCAAGGCGGTTGTGACGCCGGCTACGATAGACGAGATCATGTTGATGTATGTGAAGGGGGAACAGTAGATGAGAGGATTATTAGTGAAGGATTTCTATATGATACGATCGGTTGTGATCATGATGACCGGGGTATTCCTGGTGATCGGAGCGGGGCTGTCTTATCTGGTCTCTCCTCAGGTACTGCTGATCCTGGCAACGGTTATGACGGGTATGGTGGAGGCATCGACCATCAATATGGATAAGGCATGCGGATGGACCCGTTTAAGCGCGGCGTTTCCGGTTTCCGGGGAGAGGATGGTCAGCAGCAAATATTTGATGTATCTGTTTCTCAGTGTATTCGGGCTTTTGGCTGGAACGGTATGTTCTCTGACAGCCCTTATGGTGACTGGAACTTTAGATTATGACAATTTTGTCTTGTTCTTCTGTATCAGTGTTACTATGGCGCTGCTGGCAGGGAGCTTGATTCTGCCGTGCTATTTCCTGCTGAGTGAGGAGAAGAGTGTGATGGGCTCCATGCTTGCGTATCCGCTGTCAGTTGCGCTGATCATGGGATTGACTTCGGTGATCAGGCAGAGGATGGCAGCGCTGTCAGTCGGTATGGCGGTTGGTGCATTGGCATTCACTGTATCCTGGGTGATTGCAGGGAAGGTGGTTGCGGCAAGGGAAGTATAGGATTTTGATTCTAGTACACCGAAAAATAAGTAACCAGCCATATAACTTGCCTGATTTTCCATCTACGTCGTTGTCGTCAATCGACGTAGCGCATACTCTAATTATTACAGTTATCAATTTTATTATTAAAATAGCTATGCAGGCACAAAAGGAGATCGATCTGGATGATCCGCAGGCTACAGATCGTCCAGATTGATCTTGCGTGCCGTATTCATATGGGCGAGTGTGATCTCGTAGATGTGTTCCGTATCATTGTTCTCCATAGCTTCCACGATAGCAAGATGTTCCTCATAGGTATCCTGCATACGGCCTTCGTGGGCAAGGGAAAGCTCGGCGAGCTTGCGCATGCGGTACTTGAAGGTAGCGAAGATAGAGACGAACTGACGGTTTTCGGAGTAGTCGATGATCTTGGTATGGTATTGGAAATCATATTCACAGAATTCTTCGATAGAACCGCCCGAATCCATGATCTCCTTTAAAATATCGGTCAGCATGCGCAGTTCTTTTAATAACTTCTTGACAGAACGGTTCTTGTGCGCCTTCGTGATCGCGAGAGTGCAGTAACATTCCAGGGCGGAACGGACCTGGAACGTCTCGTCGATGTCCTGGCGCGTCAATTGGTGGAGCATGAAGCCTTTGCTAGGGATGATATCGATGTAGCCCTCCTGAGCAAGCCTGTGAACGGCGTCGCGGAACGGAGTGCGTGAGATACCGAGTTCCCTTGACAGCTTCGTCTCTGAATAGATCTTGTTATATTCGAATTCTCCCTGAATGATCAACTTCTGCAGGTGTTGGTATGCCTGTTCATTTAACGGTGTCATAATATTCAATCCTCTGCTGGCGTAATAATTGTTATCAGTATATAGTGTGGCCTGCGTCAGTGTCAATAAAAAATTTCCACCTGTACGGTTGGATGCTCTAAAGAGCCTTCAACCGTACAGTAAATTTTGCACAAAAATGAGAGATCAAAACTGTATAAAAGTGAGAAAGAGCGTGAATTCCTCCGAAACACTTGACCGGTATACCGGTATGTAGTAAAGTGAGTACATCGAAGGATAAAAAACATATAAGAAAGGAAGTAAGAAGAATGAAGGTAGGATTTATCGGACTTGGCATCATGGGAAGACCAATGGCGAAGAACATGCTGAAGGCGGGAGTGGAGCTCCTGGTTGCAGATCTGAACAAGGAAGCGGTTGCGGATGTGGTCGCAGCGGGCGCAGAAGAAGCAAGCTACGCAGAGATTGGAGAGCGGTGCGAGCGGATCATTATCATGGTTCCAAGCGGGGAGATCACGAAATCGATCCTGTTCGGTGAAGGCGGTGTGGCTTCAACCGTGAAAGCAGGAACCGTAATCTGTGATATGAGTTCTGTAACTCCGGTAGAGTCGCAGGATTGTTACCAGGCGTTGAAGGAGAAGGGCGTCGGCTTCGTAGATGCGCCGGTATCCGGCGGGGAACCGGGAGCGATCGCGGGAACGCTTGCGATCATGGCAGGCGGAGACGAGAAGGACTTTGATGAGATGAAGGAGTATTTCGATATCCTGGGATCTTCGGCTTTGCTGATCGGCGGAAGCGGAAGCGGAAGCGTCACAAAGCTTGCCAATCAGGTGATCGTCAATAACACGATCGCAGTAGTGTCTGAGGCGTTTGTTCTGGCGGCTAAGGCGGGAGCTGATCCTCAGAAGGTATATGAAGCGATCAGGGGAGGACTGGCGGGAAGCGCGGTTTTGGACGCTAAGATCCCGATGATCGTAGAGCGTAATTTCAAGCCGGGCGGCCCGATCCGTATCAATCACAAGGATATCAAGAATGTGGTGAACACGGCTCACTCGATCGATGTTCCGATCCCTTATACGGCACAGCTCTACGAGATTCTTCAGACATTGAAGATCCACGGACATATGAACGACGATCACGGCGGAATCGTGCAGTATTTTGAAAAGCTGGCTGATGTTGAAGTGAAAAAAATGAACTAGATCAGGAGGAAACGATCATGGCAATAGGTGCAGAGGCGCTGACTTCTTATAAGAAAATAGACGAGGCGCACATTGACGCATTATTAAAGAAAGAAATCGAAGCAAATAACAAGAAGATCGTAGTGTTGGATGACGACCCGACAGGCGTGCAGACGGTCCATGATATATCGGTATATACCAATTGGGAGAAGGACAGCATCCGTCAGGGGTTTGAAGAGGAGAACAATCTGTTCTATGTGCTGACTAATTCCAGAGGGTTTACAGCAGAGCAGACAACGAAAGCGCACAATGAGATTGCGGCGGCCGTGGATGAGGTCGCCAGAGAGACGGGGAAGGAATACATATTTATCAGCCGCAGCGACAGCACTTTGCGCGGACATTATCCCCTGGAGACAGAGCTTCTTAAGAAGAGTTACGAGCAGAATACCGGCAAGACTGTCGACGGAGAGATTCTCTGTCCGTTCTTCAAGGAAGGCGGCAGGTTCACCATTGATAATGTACATTATGTAAAGTACGGCGATGAGCTTGTCCCGGCAAATGAGACGGAATTCGCCAAAGACAAGACCTTTGGATACGCCGCGGCAACCATGCCGGAATATGTGGAGGAGAAGACCAGGGGAGCTTATAAGGCGTCCGATGTGACCTGCATATCTCTTGAAGATATTCACAGCATGGATATAGACAAGATCGAGGCGCAGTTAATGGAGGTGAAGGATTTCAACAAGATCATCGTCAATGCGGTCGATTATGCAGATGTAAAGGTATTCTGCGTGGCTCTGTACCGTGCCATGGCGAAGGGAAAGGTGTTCATGTTCCGTACGGCGGCAGCGATCGTGAAGGTAATGGGGGCAGTGACAGACCAGCCGCTTCTTACCAGAGATCAGATGGTTGTCAAAGAGACGGCGAACGGCGGGATCGTAGTGGTCGGCTCGCACACAGACAAGACGACGAAGCAGGTAGAGGCCTTAAAAGAACTGTCCGGCATTGAATTTATCGAGTTAGACGCAACGCTGGTGACAGACGACGCGGCGTTCGAGGCAGAGGTTAGGAGATGCCTTGACAGAGAGGAAGCGTGCATCAGAGCCGGCAGGACCGTATGCTGCTATACGACGCGTGCGCTGATCACGGCGGATACGGGAGATAAGGAGGATGAACTCAGACTGTCCGTGAAGATCTCTGACGCGGTGCAGTCATTGGTAGGAAGGCTTAGCATTACTCCAAGCTTTGTGATCGCGAAGGGCGGAATCACCTCCAGTGATGTGGGGACAAAGGCTCTTGCGGTGAAGAAGGCAAATGTGCTTGGACAGATCAAACCGGGGATCCCGGTGTGGCAGACAGGGGAAGAGAGCAAATTTCCAATGACCCCGTATGTCATCTTCCCGGGAAATGTGGGAGAGATACAGACCCTAAAAGAGGCTGTGGAGGTGCTGATCGGCTGATCACTTTAATCAGTAGAAAGTGTTCGGTTGGTGAAAATAAACAAATTCAAACATATAATTTGTGCGATTAGCTGATTTTATTGAGGCGGCAATAGATTAAATTGACACAACTAAACAACTGGAGTACAATATAAACATAAACGAACAAAAAGGTTTATAAGAAATAGTTTATAGGAAGGAGGCTGGTTATGTCTCAGTGTGTTGTAATAGCTGATGACCTGACAGGAGCCAATGCCACCGGTGTACTTCTGAAGAAAATGAATTACGAAGCATACACAGTGATGAATACGGAACGGATCGAGCTGTCGACCCTGACGGATTGTGACTGTGTACTGTATCCGACAGACAGCCGCGGCATAGAGCCGAAGATGGCGTACAACAGAGTATATAACGTGTGCAGTCTGCTGAAGGGAGACGGTGTAAAGGTATATTCGAAACGGATCGACAGTACCTTAAGGGGGAACTTGGGAAGCGAGACGGACGCCATGCTGGATTGTCTCGGGGATGACTATATCGCGGTTGCGGCTCCCTGTTTCCCGTCTTCCGGCAGGATCGTAGCCGGAGGCTATATGCTTGTGGGCGGTCTGCCGCTTCATAAGACAGATATTGCCATTGATCCGAAGACGCCTGTCAAGATCTCGGAGGTTGCGGTTCTCTTCGACGAACAGAGCAGATACAAGGTTTCGTCCATCCAGCTGAAAGATCTGATGCATGGGAAGCATTATCTTGCGGAGCTGATGAATCAGTGTGTGTTAAGCGGCAGCAGGATCATTGTCCTTGACTGTATCACGCAGGAAGATCTTGATCTGATCGCAGACGCGGTGATCACAAGCGGGTTTAAGGTGATTGCGGTGGATCCGGGTGTATTTACGGCTACGCTTGCCCGGAAGCTGATCACGCCGTCCCAGAAGAAGGAGAAGAGCAAGATCCTGGCGGTGGTGGGGAGCGTCAATCCGAACACGACCGCACAGATGAAAGAGCTGTGGCTGTCTCAGAGGACCTATAATGTGTTCGTCAATACCAGAGAGCTGCTGGAGTCCAAAGGCAGAAGAGAGGCGGAGATTTCCCGGGTAGCAGAAGAGATCCTTAACGAATGCGGGCGCAATGCGGTCTGCACCGTGACAGGGGACGGGATCTACCCGGAGAACAGGATCGATTTCAAGCCTTATATGGAGCGCTATCATTGTTCCATGGATGAGGTGACAGGTATGATCAACGGTGCGTTTGCAGAGATCACTTACCGGATCTTCAAGGCGGAGCCTACATTTCGCGGGCTGTATACCAGCGGAGGGGATGTGACGGTGGCAGTCTGTGAGAGATTCGATACGGCGGGATTGTCGCTTAAGGATGAGGTGCTTCCATTGGCCGCATACGGACAGTTCCTTAAGGGGGAATTCGAGGGCGTCCACATTATCACTAAGGGCGGAAGCCAGGGCGGCCGCGATGCGATCAATCAGTGTATTACATATCTGAAGGAGAAGCTGTTTATCTGATGCGCCGTATACAGGCAGTCTATTTATCAATGTATTATAAGAAAGGATGAGGAATTATGGGAAAATCACTAATCGCAGTACCTATTGGGGATCCGGCGGGTGTAGGACCGGAGATCGTCGCCAAATCAGTCGCTTCTAAGGAAGTATTTAACGCGGCGGATTGTATCGTTGTGGGAGATAAGACCGTTATGGAAAATGCCGTCAGGATAGCCGGCGAGGATCTTACGGTCCATGTGATAAACGGACCGGAAGAAGGGGATTTCCGTGAGGGAATCCTGAATCTCATTGATCTTGGCAATGTTGATATGGGGAATTTTGAGTTCGGCCGTGTCAATGGAATGTGCGGGAAGGCCGCATATGAATATATTGCAAAAAGTATCGAGCTTGCAAATGAGGGCAAGGTCGATGCCGTAGCCACGACGCCGATCAACAAAGAGTCGCTGCGCGCGGGCGGAATTAATTTTATCGGACATACAGAGATCTTCGGCGCTCTCACTGACACCGAGGATCCGCTGACCATGTTCGAGACGAACGGTATGCGCGTATTCTTCCTGACGAGGCACGTATCCTTAAGAGAGATGCTTGATATGATCACGAAGGAGAGAATCAAGGACTATGTGAAGCGGTGTCTGGAAGCGCTTAAGAAGCTTGGGGTATCAGACGGAACGATGGCGGTTGCCGGGTTGAATCCGCACAGCGGAGAACATGGATTATTCGGCTGGGAGGAAGTGAATGAGATTACGCCGGCCGTCGAAGAACTGCAGGCAGAGGGCTACAATGTAGTAGGGCCGATCGGTGCGGATTCCGTATTCCATCAGGCTGCTATCGGCAAGTACAACAGCGTGCTGTCCCTGTATCACGACCAGGGCCATATTGCGACGAAGACTCTTGATTTCGAGAAGACCATCGCGATCACCAACGGAATGCCGATCCTCCGAACCTCCGTGGATCACGGAACTGCATTTGACATTGCGGGAAAGGGGATCGTGAGCGCGGTCAGCATGATCGAAGCAATATTGCTGGCGGCAAAATACGCGCCGAATTTCACAAAATAAGAAGCAAAATAAGAAGCAATTAAGAAGGTGTCTTGTCCGGCGTGAATGAGACACTGCTACGCTGACACGTTAACCCTGATTATCAACGTGCCAGCACTTTGAAATGTACGGCGGCTGTGCCGCCGGTATACCAGGCATATTGGCGTATGCCTGACAACATTTTAACATATTTAACCATAGAAGCATAGTGGAAATTAGAAAAGGAAGAGGAGGTCTAGTATGGTAAATGGACTGAGCGGGCAGAGAATGTTAATTGGTCTGGCAATCGGTATTGCCGTTCTGATATTTTTGGTGTTGAAGACAAAGGTACAGGCGTTTCTGGCGCTAATTATCTGTACAGTCATTGTAGGTGTTGTAGGCGGGATGCCTCTGGTAAATATTACGCTTGAGGATGGCAAGACGTTCGGTATTGTGAACTCGATTACGTCGGGATTCGGCGGTACGCTTGGAAGTATCGGTATTATCATCGGTTTCGGCGTTATGATGGGGCAGATATTCGAGGTGACGGGAGCGGCGAAGAGGATGGCGCATACATTCCTTAAGCTGTTCGGGAAGAAACGGGAGGAGGAAGCCCTGGCGCTGACCGGGTTCCTTGTATCCATTCCGATCTTCTGTGATTCAGGATTCGTGGTATTGGCTCCGATCGCCAAGGCTATATCCAAGGCGACGAAGAAGTCTGTCATCGCGCTCGGCGTATCCCTGGCGGCTGGGCTTGTAATCACGCACTCCCTGGTTCCGCCGACACCGGGTCCTCTGGGCGTATGCGGTATCTTCGGAGTTGACGTAGGTAAGTTTATCCTTCTGACCATCGCGCTTGCGCTTCCAATGGCGATCGCGTGTATCGCCTACGCAAGAATTGTCCTTGCGAAGAAATATTACCGTATCGTGGATGAGAGCGGAGAGATTATTGAAGCGCCTTACCAGGAGCCGGATTATGAGAATGCGTTCTCTATGGATCTTACAGGAATGCCTGGAACGTTAGAGTCATTCATGCCTCTGATCGTGCCGATTATTCTGATCCTGATCAATACGATCGCGTCGGCGCTCGGCAAGACGGCGGGATTCATGGAAGTGCTGATATTCCTTGGACAGCCGATCGTTGCGGTTGGACTGGGACTTCTGGTGGCGATCTTTACACTGGGAAGAAACCTTGACAGACAGACCTGTATCTCAGAGATGGAGAAGGGTATGATGTCTGCCGGTATCATTATGCTGGTAACAGGCGGAGGCGGCGCTCTCGGACAGATCATCAAGGATTCCGGTCTTGGAACATTCATGGCAGAAGGGCTTGCGAAGACGGCGATCCCGATCATCATCCTGCCGCTGCTCATCTCAACAGCGATGAGATTCATCCAGGGTTCCGGTACGGTTGCCATGACCACAGCGGCAAGTATCTCTGCGCCGATCGTGGTGGCGGCAGGTGCAAGCCCGCTGCTTGGAGCAGTTGCATGCTGTGTGGGTTCACTGTTCTTCGGATACTTCAACGACAGTTATTTCTGGGTTGTAAACAGGACGCTTGGCGTCAGCGAAGCAAAAGACCAGTTGACGATCTGGTCCGTCACATCTACGGTTGCGTGGGCAGTCGGGGTTGTGGAAGTGATCGTGCTGAATATCTTTATGTAACTTTATGTAAATATACGTGTATATGTATGCATGGGCTGCCGGAGTGATCCGGCGGCTTTTTTGAGTATGACGGGCATGCCCGTGTTCTGTGGTGAAAGTCCACTGAGGCGTAGCTACCGACGAATGGAAAGTACCGAAAAAGAGACAATGGGGATTGCAGAAACTCGGGACAGGAAAAGACCTTGCAAGAGCGACGGCATACTGCGGAGACCGCTACCAATGGGTAGTGACGAAAACGTGTGTGGTAA
>ERZ808024.62-NODE-62-length-111751-cov-9.633693_pt1 | contig 111751 bp, 108 predicted proteins | sample MGYA00380181_ERZ808024 | MGnify/ENA primary metagenome ERZ808024 (study PRJEB31490, sample SAMN06133413) | mouse gut metagenome | isolation source: Z2_1 | host: mice | place: China: Chengdu | collected 2015-05 ...
TAATCCCCCTTTTTTGTGATATTTGCATAAAAATTTTTCCATGTACATTATTACGAAAAACTACACTTTTTCGTAATGGGATTCCAGCAATAAAACACTGTATTTGCAGGCTTTGCGGGAGTTGTGAGTGCAGAGAATCCAGTTGGAATTCAGATACAATGGCTGTGAATTTCATGCTTTTAGAACAGATTTAAGCAAAATCATTCAGATGAGGGAATGAAAATGCCGTCAGATAAGATATGCAAAACTGTTCATCAGTACAATAAAGAGCCGGTTTCAGGCGAAGATATGCAGAAGCTTCTGGATATTGCAAAGGATTACCAAAAGGTAAAGAATTATGTGTATGTCCGGTTTGGAGGGATAGGCAGTCTCTCGAAGATCTATCCGGGATATACTGTGCAGAATGAGATGACTGCAAGTGGATACCGAGAGCAATTAGGAGTGCCGGCAGTTTACTTTTATCTGGCTGTCTTTGATGCGTTAGGAGATATTAAGAGCCAGTGGACGAAGACAAAATCGAAGATCTTGACGCTGGTTAATAAAAATGAAGGTTTTACAGATGAAGAGAAGCACTATCTCCGTTTTATATTGAAAGTCAATAATGCCTTTGAAGAAGTATTAAATCGGAAGCCGATAGAATTGGCTGCAAAGCTGAAGAAACAGTACCATGAGGTGGCGGAACCGGTAGATACGGACAGATTGCATCGTTATCTGTGTAGACAGGTTCGCAAATACCTTGTAAAGCTACATACGGATACGGCAGATGTGTTTTCCATAGCAGAACGGGCATACCGATATGCAGACCATGGGATCTATATTTCTATCAAGGAAAAACGAAAACGGGTCTTTATACCATTGACGGATAACAATCAGTATAAGTGTCAGATTCGGATCAAGCTGTATTCTCAGGAGAATCGTATTGAACTTAAGGTTCCTGTGAATGTCTCTGTACACAGACATAAAGATTATCAGAATCAGATTGGCGTGGCTGTAGGGCTTTATACAATGCTGACGACAGATGAAGGGCATCAATACGGGGAAGAATTAGGAAGATATCAATTAGAGTATTCTGATTGGCTTCAGATGCAGATCTGCAGCTACAAGCGCAATAAAGCGGATAACCCGGGGCGCAAGAAATATCACGCTAAGAAGAGGCGGTTAAGAGAACGGCTTCACAGTTATATTAACCAGGAGCTGAACCGTTTCCTTGTTGAGGAGAAGCCGGAAACTATTTATATAGTAAAGCTTCCGAAACCACAGGCGGGCGGATACAACAAGAAGATTAACCATTCTGTCGCCCAATGGCAGAGAGGGTATATCCGAAAAAGACTGGAGCAGAAATGCAGGGAACAGTCGGTCGAGATTGTGGATGTGCTCGGTAAGGATATCAGTAATGAGTGCAGCGAGTGCGGATCGATTGGGACGAAGGCAGAAGGAAAGTTCGTCTGTTCTACTTGCGGATATCAGACGGAAGAAAAAACTAACACTGCCCGTAATGTGAAAAAACGAGGATGTGAAAATAATATTTTGTATTAGTTTTGAAAAAAGTTTATATATTTTATTAAATATGGTCATAAGAATAGCTGCTTAGATAAACACTGGCGGTGAGCCAGGGTTTCACCATTGAGGATTGTTGGGAATCATGGATATTTCTCGATCGTTTCAAGGACTAAGAAGTGCGTTCGTGATAAAGCAGGTATAGTGTCTGCTATATAAAAACAATTTACGGCATTAGAAGGCAGGTAAAAGATAAATAACCTTTTAATCTGCGTATTGGGTATGCCAGGACCTTGTGAACATGAGGGATAGGAGTTATCATCCTACGATTAAAGCATGAGGTAGCAAGGAGCGAAGCGGAGAAATCTGCATCATCTATAGTAAGATGGGTGACCAATATATCATATTTTCTTGCTATATAAAGATAAGGATAGAGAGTGAGAGAAATACTTATTAGTATATATTTATTAAATAATTCCAAAATAATTGAGGATAGTTAAATGAATGTTCCTTTTGTAAGTTTTATTCCAATGGAGAGGGAAATTGATAGAGAAATAAGAGAAGCTTTTAAAAGAGTATATAATAGAAGTTGGTATATTGACGGAGAAGAATTAAAAAATTTCGAAGAAAAATTTGCTCAGTATTGTGATGTGAAGTATTGTATTGGTGTTGGAAATGGTTTAGATGCGTTGATGCTTATATTAAAAGCATTAGGAATTGGTATTGGTGACGAGGTGCTCGTCCCCGCAAATACATTTATTGCAACAGCATTAGCTGTGACGTATGTGAGAGCAACACCAGTATTTGTTGATCCTGATATAAATTCTTTTAATATTGATCCGTTAAAAATCGAAGAGAAGATAACTGACAAAACAAAAGCTATAATTCCAGTTCATCTTTATGGGCAGCCATGTAATATGGATGAGATTATGGTGATAGCAAAGCGGCATAGACTATTTATTGTTGAAGATTGTGCTCAAGCGCATGGTGCAGTATATAAAAACCAAAAGGTTGGAACATTTGGTGTTGCGGCAGGATATTCTTTCTATCCAGGAAAAAATCTTGGCGCTATGGGTGATGCAGGAGCAGTGGTGACAAATGATATGATGCTTTATAAAAAAATTAAGGCTCTTAGAAATTATGGATCTGATTGTAAATATCATCATATTTATTTGGGAAATAATAGTCGGTTAGATGAAATACAGGCAGCGTTTTTGTCAGCTAAACTTGAATATTTGGATTCAATGAATAGAGAGCGGAAAAGAATTGCACAGCTATATTTAGATGGAATACATAACAAAAAAATAGAATTGCCAGTTATTCTAGAAAATAGAAACCATGTATGGCATATTTTTGGAATTAGGTGCAAAAAGCGGGATGAATTAGAATGTTATTTGAATAGAAAAGGTATAGAAACGAACAAGCACTATCCAATACCGGTATATATGCAGGAGTGTTATAAAGAGTTAAAGTTGAGGAAAGAGGATTATCCTGTGGCAGAACAAATAAGTAAAGAACAATTAAGCCTGCCTCTGTTTTACGGAATGACAAACGAGCAGATAAGATATGTAATTAAATATATTAACACATTCTAAGGAGAGCGGGAAATGCAGACAATAAAATATACTTTTCAGCCTCATGGTGATGACAGAGGACAGCTGATTGCATTAGAGGAGTATAAAGATATTCCGTTTGAAATAAAGCGGGTTTATTTTATGTATGATACAGCAGATGGGGTTAGAAGAGGATTTCATGCACACAAATCTTTAGAACAAATTTTAGTGTGTATACACGGATCTTGCAAAGTACATTTAGATAATGGAAAAGAGACAAAGGAAATATTACTAGAAAAGCCTTACGAAGGATTATATGTAGCTAATAATATGTGGAGGGAAATGTATGATTTTTCGACAGATGCGGTGTTGATGGTGTTTGCGTCTGAGCTATATGATGAAAAAGATTATATAAGAGATTATGAAGAATTTTTGAATTTTGTATAAATTGTTACCTATCCTCTATAACGATATAATTTTTAATCCAATATGAGATTATTTTGAGCATAAAGAGGTATACAACATGAAATGTAAATTATGTGGAAATGAAAAAAATAATACAATACATAAAGTCCCTGAGAGAGTTATCAATACCGGTGCGGTATTTGAATATCTTGAATGTTGTAATTGTAAAAGTTGGATGCTTGCAGAAGAAGTAGATGTTTCTGAGTGGTATCCGCAAAATTATAATGTTTATAATAAAAAAATAGAGAAACATTTAAGATACTTTTTTTTGATACATTATATTTGCAGGTGTCCGCATTCACATTTTGATAGGATATTTCAAATCAAAAATTTGGACATTCAAATTAAGCGTTTATGTGGAACAAGAATAAATTGTAAATCAAAGATATTGGATGTTGGATGTGCAAATGGGAGTTGGCTTGATATATTGGCAAGTGTTGGATTTAAGAGGATAACAGGGGTAGATTTATTTATACCAGACAAGAAGGTTTGTGGAAGGCGGAAATGGAAATTTGTAAAGGGTGATATTTTTGATATAAGGGATAAAAACTATGATTTAATAACACTTAATCATTCATTTGAGCATATGCTTAATCCTTTAGAGGTTTTAAAGAGAATATATAGATTATTGAGTGATAAAGGAGTTTGTGAGATATCTATTCCTCTTGCTAATGGTGATGCCCATAGAAAATTTGGAGAGTTTTTCTGTCAATTGGATGCACCGAGACATACATACATATTTGGAGAAGATGCAATGGTAAATTTGTGTAAAAGAGCAGGACTCAAAGTAGATTATATAAATTATGATTCTCATGAGCTTATATATAGTTTGAGTGAAGGATATAAAAAGACATTCAAATCACATAGTGAACTATTAAAAAATATTTATACGGTGGAATATTATAAAAAAAGAGCGCTTATGAGCAATAAAAGAAGAGATGCCGATCAGGCGATTTTTTATTTGAGTAAAAACATACAAAAAGGACATTAAGTAAAAATAGGTTGGATATTTTATGAAGAAAATATTAATTGGAGGAGCAGGCGGTGCGCCTTCGGAGGGGGTTATTTGTTCGTTGCTGCAAAGTGAGGATAAAGAAGAAATAATAGGAATAGGATCCGAGCCATTTGACTTGGCTATGTCAAGGGCAACAAGAAAATATGTAGTTCCATATGCTGACGCTCCGGAATATAAAGAGAATCTGTTAAAGATAATTAGAAAAGAAAAACCTGATATGATTCACTTTCAAAATGATTTAGAAGTCTATCATGCTTCACTAATATGTGAGGATATACGGGCTCTCGGTGTAAAACTTTTTATGCCGAAACATGAGGTTATAGATACTTGCGTGAATAAATGGAAGTCGTGGAATGCTTTTTGTAAAGCAGGTATTACTGTACCTGTAAATCAATTAATTAGATCACAGGCCGATTTAAAGAAGGCTTTTTCTGAATTGGGGGATTCAGAAGGGAAAATATGGCTTAGGGCTAATGATATTGGAGGAGGAGGAATTGGATCAATACCCACAAATGACTTTTCCATGGCGAAGGCATGGATTAATCGATACAATGGTTGGGGAAACTATATTGCTGCGCAAATGCTTACAAAAGATACAGTTACATGGCTGTCAATCTGGTGGAAAGGTGAACTTGTAGTTGCGCAAACAAGAAAAAGGACTGGATGGGCTTATAGTAATCGCGCGGTATCTGGGGTTACCGGAGTGACTAAAGTCGGAATAACTTGTAGCGATGATCAGGTGAGTGATATTGCGATTAAAGCAATAAAGGCTGTTGATGAGATGCCACATGGAATATTTGGTGTAGACATGGCATACGACAAGAATGGCATACCGAACCCTACAGAAATAAATATATCGAGATTTTTTACCACAGTATTGTTTTTTACAGCTGCAGGATTAAATATGCCGGTAATTTATAAGGATTTAGCATTATATAATAGGTTCCCTCAATTGAAAAAGAAGATCAATCCACTTCCGAATGGTTTGATGTGGCTTAGAGCGATGGATAGGGAGCCAGTATTAGCTACAGCAGAAGATATAAGCAGCATGATCAGAATAAAATGTGAATGAGGTGTTTTTATGAAGTTATCAGATGCGGTTGCTCAGCATCTGGCGGCTAAGGGAATTAAAGTAATATTTGGGTATCAGGGTGGATCGATTACGCATCTGATAGATTCATTTTCCCGTTATGGTATTCAATATATACAATCATATAATGAGCAGGGAGCAGGACTTGCAGCTGATGCATTTGCACGAGTGAGTAAGAGTGGAGTTGGAGTAGCAATTGGAACAAACGGTCCGGGGGCGACGAATTTAATCACAGCAATTGCAAATGCGTATTGTGATTCTATTCCTGTTATTTTTATTACAGGTCAGGTTCATACATTATCAATGAAAAAATCCCATAAGATACGGCAAGAAAGCTTTCAAGAAATAGATATAATTGCCATGATAAGCTCTATTACAAAATATTGTGTTACGGTAATGGAGAAGAATAGCGTTCTTGATGAAATAGATAAGGCGTTTGATATTGCTTTAGAAGGAAGAAAAGGACCGGTTGTACTTGATTTTCCCGTCGATATACAAGGAATGGATATTGATGCAAACGAATTTTCTGATAAACAGTTAAACGTAAATCTGAATGAAGTTAAATGTGTTTATAAATCATACATAAGAGCAATAGTTAGGGCTGTTAAAGAGGCTGCACATCCACTGATAATAGCAGGGGGTGGAATCAGGAATTCCGATTCTGTAGAAGAATTTAGACTATTTGTTAGCAGAACAGATATACCAGTAGTTACATCACTTATGGGACTTGATGTATTAAATCATGATGATAAAAATTTTGTGGGGTTAATAGGTACGTATGGAAACAGGTATGCTAATTTAGCATTACAGGATAGTGATCTTTTGATGGTTATGGGTTCGCGTCTTGATCCACGTCAGACTGGTAAAATGCGTGATCTTTTCGCTCCCAAAGCACGTATTATACATATAGATATTGATGAAGAAGAATTAGGACATTATATTAACGGCGAAATAAAAATTTTATGTGATCTGAAAAAATTTTTAATTGAATTGAACACTGCAATAGAAACTGAGGAATTCCCAGATATTTCAGCATGGGCAGAGGTTATTAACAAGTTTAAAAATAAATATCCTTCGGATAAAGAGTTTGATGATTCAAAAGAAAATAATCCTAATTTATTTATGAAAAAGATAGGTGAACTTATCCCAGGGAATGCGGTTGTAACATTTGATGTTGGGCAAAATCAGATGTGGGCAGCACAGTCGTTAAGGATTAGAGGGGAGCATGTTCATATTCTTAATTCAGGAGGTTTAGGGGTAATGGGCTATTCTCTTCCGGCAGGAATTGGTGCATATTTTGCGACTACAGATAGACCTGTTATATCGTTAATGGGAGACGGAGGTTTGCAGATGAATATTCAGGAACTTCAGATGATAGCTCATTATAAGCTGCCGATGAAGGTGGTCGTGATACGAAACAATGCATTAGGGTTGATACGTGATATTCATGAAAAATATTATAAGAAAAAATATATTGGTTCGGTAGAAGGCTTTTCGGTTCCACCACTTGATTTGGTGGCGGGTGTTTACAATATGAAATATATAAGGATTAAAGATATTAAAGACATATTTTGCCTGGAATATATTTTCAGAGATTCTTATGCATATATGGTTGAAATTCTTATAGAAGGAGAGACTTACGTAAGACCTGAATTACTGGGAACAGATGGACTGGATAAGCAAAGTCCATACATAAGTTAATATTAACTTTGTGGAGGGTTATGGCTATGAGAAAAGTAAAGGTGTTAGACTGCACTTTACGTGATGGCGGAAGATGCTTTGGAAATATGTGGGGCGATGAGGCGATTCGTGCTATATCAGATGGGCTGGCAAAGGCTAATGTAGATATTGTGGAAATTGGTTTTATCTGGTATCTGGCAGATGGAATATGCAGGGAAAATATTTCACATTTTAGAAATTTTGGTGAGATAAAACCATTTCTGGCTCCAAATCAGGAGTATGCCATATATATTGAATATACAGTATATAAAGAAAACAAAAAATATATTCCTGAAGCTGACCAAACTGGAATTTCTTATATAAGACTTGGTCTGACTAAGGAGGAAATAGAAGATGCGACTGATACAATGAATAATATAATAGATAAAGGTTATAAACTTTTTGTTCAGGGAATTAACATCTGCTCATATACAGAAGAAGAGTTATATGATTTTATCAGAAGCATAAATTCTATAAATCCTTATGCATTTGCTATAGTTGATACATTTGGTCATATGGATACCAGAGACATGAAAAAATTATATTTATATATAGATAAATACCTCAATAAATCTATTGCAATTGCATATCATAGTCATAATAATAAAGGGATTTCTTTGGAACTTGTAAAAACGTTGATTGATGTTGTAAATGAGAAAAGAACAGTTATTATTGATGGAACTCTTTTAGGAATTGGAATGGGTGCAGGGAATCAGAAAACAGAAGCTGTTTGTACTCTTTTAAATGAAAAAAAATCGGGTGATTATAATGTATCTATACTTGATGATTTGATTGAGAAGAATATTAAAAAATATAGAAATAAGTTTTTTTGGGGAGAATGTGAATTAGCTGAATGTGCAGGAAATACTTTCAGACCACCTATGCTGATTAGCTATATTAATACTGTATATAATAATCTTACTGAAGAACAGAAAAATATGCTTATTTTGTTATGTCCAATACAACATGGCGTTGGCACAGATGTAGTAGATAAAAATGTGAATTTACTTGAAATGGATAAGAACAGAGTAAATGATTTTTATTTCTTGTCAGATCTTATGAAAAGGCAGGATGTAAACATAATTGCTAAAGGTCCAAGTATTCATAAAAGATTTGATTTCGTAAATAACTTTATTAATAGAAATCATGGAATCACAATAATAATCAATCCGGAACCTGACAGTGAATATATTGAAGATAGCGTAGATAAATATTTGTTTTTTATTAATGAAAACGCATTGAGTAAATTTGGAAATTCAATTAACCGTAAAGCCGATGATAAAATTATCACTTTCCAAGGAATATCTCAGAAAAGGAGTGGAATCTATAAAATTAATATAATGGATTTATATACTGAACCGGATCTTGTTTTTAATGATGGTGTTATGTGGGTACTTAATTGGTTGTATAAGATTGGATTTGCAAATAATGTAAATATAGCAGGTTTTGATGGTAGTGATGAAATTGGTATAACAAATGGTATAAAGGTGCGGATGTTTGGGAAAGCATTGTACAAATTTAGAAAAAAATATAATGTAAATTTTTTGACAGATACTATTTATACAAAATATATGGATGTTTGAAGTTAATTAAAGATGGAAATTGTTTTAGACTTTGATGGTACAATCATAGATGCCTCAGACCGAATGTATATGTTATTTAAAGATATTGCACCAGAATTTAATTTTAGTAAAGAAGAATACTGGAGATTAAAACGAGATAAAATCAGCCACAAAAAGATGTTTGAAGAAGTTGGGAAGAATAATGAATTCAATCATTTCAATGCTATCTGGATGGATAGAATTGAAACTCAGAAATATCTTGAATATGATAAATTATATCCAGATATGGATATGAATATAAAAATATTGGCAGAAGATAATAGACTGATTCTTTTGACTGCAAGACAATGTGAGGATAAACTTAAGCAAGAGCTTAGGCGATTTGATTTGGAAAAATATTTTTCAGAGATATTAGTTGCAGGAGGAAGAACTAGTAAAGAAGAGCTTTTAAAAAAATTTGTTTTAGATCATGAGATTGGAAATAACATAATATATGTAAGTGATATGGGACAAGATGTATTTATTGGAAACAAGATGGGAATTAAAACGATAGCTGTTACATATGGGTTTATGAGTGAAAAACGACTTATAGAATACAACCCCGATTTTATAGTTAGAAATATTAAATCAGCAGTAGATATAATTATGAGAGGGGCTTAATGGTGGGGGATTATTTTGAAAAGATATGAAAATAATATAGTGCTTGAAGAATGCGTGGAGTGCGATGATAGCCTATGGGTTTTTATACGTAATTACAATGCATTATGTACGTTGGACCAGGAGAAAGAGAAGATTATATATGTGGCATCTATTCCTAATGAAGAGTTTTATAAGGAGAGATTAGTGTCGAAGATAGTGCCTTACAGCAATGATTTGATTCTTTTGCCTATGTGTGCAAGGAACATTAATATCTATCATATAAAAACAAACACATGGGATCAAATAGAGATTCCAGATACAATATATGACTATGAACCAAATTATAAGTTTATGGAAGCGGTCAAAAATGGAAGATATCTTTATCTAATAGGGTGTTCATATCCAGGAGTTATACAATTTGATTTAGTGACTTACAAAATAGTAAAAATGGTGGAATGTTATGTTGGTTTTTCTAAAAAGGTAAAGAATTATATTTGGGTAAGATCGAGCTGCGTAAAGATAGGAAGTAAACTGTATCTTGCATCATGTGTCAGTAACGAAGTAATGATATTCTGCTTGGACAGTCTGTCTTATTCAGTTGTAGAAGTTGGGAATGAAAATAACAGATATTCTGGATTGGCGTTGGATAATCAGGGGATTTTTTGGCTATCACCATTAATTGATACTAATGTTGTAAAGTGGGACGGGAGAAATAAATATACAGAGATACCAATTGATAATCAGAGTAATCAGGGCTTCTTTTCAGGAATAGTTATTTATGATAGGATTAAAATTTTTCCAAGAGTATATGCGGGATGTACAATAATTGTAGATGAAAAAGAAAATATTTCAAAATTAAATTCTTTGTATCATATATATAAAAAGTTAAATAGTGATAAAAGTATTTATGAAGATTTCTATGGAGAGTGCTGTTTTGTTGAAAAAGGTAAAGTTGTAAATAGGATTTGTGGATTGCAGTTTGAAAATAGTGCAAAAATATTGGGATTCGTAAAAGAAAAAATTCAGTTATATAAGACAGTTATTCATGAAGATGGGATATTGTTCAATATTGAAAATTATATACATAGTATTATTGATTTAGAAGAACAGAAGGAAAGAAATAAGCATACTCAATTCACAACAATAGGATCTGGAGTATGCTCGTTTTTAAGATAATATGTTTTGAAAATCTGTTGGAAAGACAAAGTATAAAGCTGATGATTGGAGGTTATATTACATGGAAAAACCTTTAATTTCAATAGGATTGTTAACATATAATCATGAGAAATATATTTCAGATGCACTGGAAGGATTATTGTCTCAAGATTATGAGCGGATTGAACTGATTATTTTAGATGATGCGTCTACTGATAGAACTCGGCAGATTATCTATCGGTACATGGAGAGGATTCAGAATAAATTTGTAAGAGTAATTGATCTCAGCAATCAAAAGAATTGTGGAAATATACCGCATAATTGTAATCGTTTGATTATGGAAATGGAAGGGGAATTTTACTTTGTAACTTCCGGAGATGATATACTTTTAGCTAATGGGATTAGTAGTCTGTATGAAAAGTTGCAGAATCATGCAGAGTGTATGATAGTGTATTCAAATATGATCTTTATATCTGATGAATTTAGATTTGATGAGACATTTAGCATAGGTGATGTGTTTATTAAAAATAAAAAAAGCGGAGTAGAACCAGATAATTTGTTTCAACAATTAATGGCGCATAATGTATCTATAACTGCACCTACTGTATTATTTCGCAGAGAAGTATTTGATAAATATGGATATCATGACGAAGATATCGCATTTGAAGACTTTGAATATTGGCTGCGAATTAGTCAAACAGAAAAATTTTTCTTTTTAGATAAACCTACGGTTTTATACAGAAGGGCAGAAACTTCAATAACAAATTTTTCCTGCAATAATTATATCAAGCTAAGAACTGCGATTGAATCTGATTTTCTGACAAGAAAGAAGTATGTAAATAAACTAAAAGAATGTGAGCAACTGGAGAGTTGGAAAATTTATTTTTCTTACTATATTCATTTATGTATTCAATATCATTATCAGGACGGCATTCAGTGGCTTGAAGATAAAAAGAATCAGATGGGAATAAAAAGGGAAGAGGATATTGATTATGAAAAAAGATTAAAAAAATGTTGGAAAGAAGGAGAAATCCTAACACAGTGGATTGGAATAAAAAGTTCTGATAAAGTGCTAGGAAATTACTTAAAGAAAAAAGGAATTTATAATGTTGCAATTTATGGATATTCACGTATGGGAGTTTTATTACAAAGAGAACTTATAAATGATGGAATATGTGTTTCTTATATTATAGATCGTAAAGGTAGATTATTAGAATGCTCTTTGCCGGTATATACTTTAGAAGATGATTTACCATTAGTAGATGCAATTATAGTCTCGCCAGTAGAATTGTATGATGAAATAAATGGACTGTTGCAGCAAAAGGCAGATTTAGAAGTTATGGATTTAGGTAAAATGATAGAAGAGATAAATAGATCTTTTATATAGGATGATAAGGGAAAATGTAAGTCTTCATAAGGAGGAAACGGGTTGAGAAATTTATGAGAGTGTTATTATGGAGTATATGTTCACCATGGACCATAAATTTTGTGGAGAACTTTCTTGTAAAGAACAATTATGAAGTATGGATACTTAATACAAGTAATAAAAAAGAAAGCAAAGAATACATAGACTTTTTTGAAAGCGGAAGACTTCATTTGGTTGAGTTACCACCATTAATTTCTGAAATTAATGAAGGAAAAGCACAAGGCGATTTATTTAAAAATTTTCATGAAAGATTTTTACGGTTAAAAACAATTATAAAATCTGGTCCATTTGATGTGATAAATATGCAATTTGTGCGTTTTACAGATTTAGCAGATGTCATTTTATTGAAATATCTTATGAAGAGCAAGTTAATATTGTCATATTGGGGAAGTGACCTATTTCGTGTTAATAGAAAGGAATTGACCGCTCAAGGAAAATATATTAGACATGCTGATTTTATAACGTTTGATAATATTGACTTGGAAATAGAATTTAAAAAAATATACAGAAAAAAAATACCTTCAAAAGTAGTTTTGTTTGGTTTGCCTGTGTTGGATATTATTGATAAAACCTGTAGAAAAATGGCAGGTGATGATATACGAAGGCAATGGGGAATAGCAAAAGATAAGATGGTTATAGCAATTGGATATAATGGTATTCCACAGCAACAACACAAAAAAATTCTTAGTGCAATTAGTAAACTAGATAAACAATATAAAGAAAAAGTTGTCTTATTACTACAAATGTCTTATGGCGGATCAAGGGAATATAGAAAGTCTGTAATTAATGCTGTAAAAAAAACAGGATATGAATATATAGTTATCCAACATTTTTTATCTAATGACGAAGTAGCTGAATTACGGATTATAACTGACATATTTATAAATGCGCAAACTACAGACGCATTTTCAGGAAGTGTTTGTGAATATTTATTTGCTAATACGATACTTATAAACGCTAAATGGTTACGATATAAAGAATTTGAAAAATATAATTTTCAGTATTTAGAATTTCAAAGTTTCAATGAAATTCCATTGCTTATAAGCCAAGTAATGGAAAAAGAAATAGATGTTTCAAAGAACAAAGAATTAGTGTGGAAACTGAGATCTTGGGAGTATTGTGCTCCAAGATGGAAAGAAATATACAAGAGGATGTGTAAACAATGTTAAAAACGGCAGTAATCCTTGCTGGGGGGAAAGGGACAAGACTCCAGCCATATACGGTGGCAATACCCAAACCATTAGTTCCTGTAGCGGGTAAGCCTATATTGGAGATTATTATTATTCAATTAGCAAAGCAGGGGTTTAAAAGGCTCATAATCACGGTTAATCATCAGGCTGATATTATTATGGCATATTTTGGTGATGGCAGAAAATGGGGAATAAAGATAGAGTATTCACTTGAGGACACACCGTTAGGCACTATGGGACCAATAAAGCTAGTACAAGATTTGCCGGATCATTTTTTGGTAATGAATGGAGATGTTTTGTCGGATATTGGATATGCTGATTTTTTAGATAGACATATAAAATCCGAAAAGATATTTTCAATTGCTAGCTTTCGGAGAACTCAAAAGAATGATTATGGCATTTTAGATGTTAAGGATAATATTTTAATTGGATTTAGAGAAAAACCAGAAGTTCAATTTGTTGTAAGTATGGGGATATATGCTGTTTCAAAGAAAGTAGCAGAATATATTCCGGCTGATCAGTATTTTGGTTTTGATATGCTGATGAGCAGTTTTTTGGAAAAGAAAATGGAGGTCGCTATATATGAGCATGCAGGATATTGGATGGATATAGGACGACCAGAGGATTACACAAAGGCTGATAGAGATATAGAAGAGGGCATTTTTAAATATTAGATTTGTATGGAGGAAACATAGAAATGTATCAGATACCATTATTTGATTTAAATTATGGAAAAGAAGAAGAACAAGCAGTGCTTGAAACTTTGAGGTCAAAATGGATTTCTATGGGACCGAAATGTGTAGAATTGGAGAAAAGATTTGCGGAAATGCTTGGGGTAGAATATGCATGTGCGGTTACAAATTGTACCGCCGCATTGCATTTGGCATGCTGTGTATTAGGGATCAAAGAGGGAGATGAAGTGATCTGTCCTTCTTTGACTTTTGCAGCAACGGTAAATTGTATCCGGTATGTTGGAGCGGTTCCAGTCTTTGCGGATATATATGGGAATGATAATCTATGTGTAGACGCAGAACAGATAGAAGCCTTAATCACAGACAGAACAAAAGCAATCATACCGATGCACTATGCCGGATTTCCCTGTGATATGGACAATATCATGATGTTAGCAAGGAAATATCATTTGTATGTTATTGAAGATGCATGTCATGGTCCGTTATCTGAATATCATGGACGTAACATAGGCACGATCGGAGATATAGGTTGTTTCAGTTTTTTTTCGAACAAGAATATCAGCACCGGCGAGGGTGGTATGCTAGTGACAAATAATGAAGAAATATATAGAAAAGTAAAACTTTTGTGTTCACATGGTATGACAACAATGTCATATCAAAGAGCATCAGGGCACGCGACAAATTATGATATTGCCGAATTGGGATATAATTACCGTTTGGATGATATACGTGCATCGCTAGGTATAACTCAGCTTAGTAAATTAAAGGAGGATTTGAAAAAAAGAGCTCAGATCAGGGAATGGTATTTAAGGTATCTTTCTGAATTAGATTTCCTTGAGATACCTTTTAAAGAGCATCAAGGATTTGCGAGTAATTATATTTTCCCGGTAGTATTGAAGGGCTCAAGGGCTGAAATGAGAGATGTACTTCGTGAAGGACTGCATGATAATGGAATTCAGACAAGCATACATTATCCGGCAATACATAGATTTTCGGTGTATAAAGAATTTTCAAGAAAATTACCTAATACAGAGTATGTTACAGACAACGAGGTAACGCTGCCGATGTACGCAAGACTTGAAAAGGAACAGATAGAATATATTTCTGATAAAATTGTTGAATGTTATGAAAAAGTATTACGATGAATAGATAGGAAAGGATAATATGAAAAGTATTTTGTTATTAGAGCTATTGGAAAGGTTGCCGCTTAAAAAGAATAATGTCAAAAGAATCTATAGTAAGGAGTAGATGAAATGGAGCAGCAACCTTTTTTTAGTATTATAACGCCAGTTTATAATTGTAAACGATTCCTAAAAAAGTGCATACAGTCTGTATTGGATCAGACGTATTTATCATGGGAATTAATTTTAATCGATGATGGTTCAACTGATTCCAGTGGAGAGATTTGTGAAAGTTTTTCTTATGATAGCCGAGTAAAAGTAATCCACCAGAGTAATGCAGGAGAATTGGCCAGTCGGGCAAAAGGGAATACCTATGCTAAAGGAGTTTACGCTTTAGGTCTGGATGCAGATGACTATTTAGATAAAACCTGTCTTGAGACGATCAAAAAGGCAATAGATATATCTGGAAGTGATATGATATTTTTTGGATATCGTAATTTTGGATGTCAACAGGGATATGTCAAATCTACACTAAAAGCAGGAAAAGAATATTCACGGAGGGAAATCTTGAAGGAGGTTATTGGACAAACAAATCATTCCCTCTGTAATAAAGCAATTCGATTAGATATAATGAAGCAAACAGAATATGAAGGAATTAAAAAAAAATTAAGTATTAATGCAGATTATGCACAAATTATTTCTATACTATGTAATATAAAAAAAGGTTATGTAATAGATGATATTTTATATAACTACCGTGTCCATAATAAAAGTGCATCCCACACATGTAAAATACAGCATATTCATGATACGGGATTTGTTACATCTTATGTTATTCGCAAGTTAAAAGAGCATTCTTTAATGGATACGGAAATTTATAATATAATAAATTTTGCATATTTGAAAATGGTTGCTCCCCGGTTAATGTTGTTGTTCCGGAATAATGAAATAACAGAAAAGGATTGTAAAAAAATACATAAATCTAAAGCATATATTAGTTCAAAGAATGCAGAAACACGACATAATTTTAATAAATTTGATTTTTTGTTTCTTAAGCTGTTTCGATACAGACAATACTGGATGTTGAAAGTGATGTTGCAGTTGCAAAAATTATAAAAATATTTTAAGGATGGACTGTTATGAAAGTATTAGTGACAGGAGCAGACGGCTTTATAGGGAGTCATTTGATAGAAGAATTGGTGAAGAAAGGTTATCAGGTAAGAGCATTTGTTTATTACAATTCTTTTAATACATGGGGATGGTTGGATACCTTGCCTGAGGGGATAATGAAAAATGTGGAAATATTCCAAGGAGATATACGAGATCCAAATGGTGTTGAAGACGCTATGAGAAATGTGGATGCAGTTTTTCATCTTGCTGCGCTTATTGCAATACCATTCAGCTATTATTCGCCTGATACATATGTAGACACTAATATAAAAGGGACATTGAATATTCTTCAATCAGGAAGAAAATTAGGGACAGAAAGAATCCTTGTTACCTCTACATCAGAGGTGTATGGTACGGCGCAATATACTCCGATAGACGAGAAACATCCGTTTCAAGGACAATCACCATACTCAGCGACTAAAATAGGTGCAGACAGGCTGACGGAAAGTTTTTACAGATCTTTTCAGCTGCCGGTAACAATTGTACGACCGTTTAATACGTATGGACCGAGACAATCGGCAAGGGCTGTGATACCAACAATTATCACACAGTTACTTGGGGGAGAAAAGGAGATAAAATTAGGTTCACTCACGCCTACCAGAGATTTTAATTACGTGAAAGATACAGTAAATGGATTTATAGCAATATATGAATCGGATAGAACTATTGGTGAAGAAATTAATATAGCGAGTCAAAAGGAGATATCCATAGGGGAGATAGCACAAAAATTGATCGACCAGATTAATCCGTATGCAAGGATAGTTTGTGATGAAGAAAGAAAACGTCCGGGGAGAAGTGAAGTAAATAGATTGTTGGGAAGCAATGAGAAAATATTACGTTTGACAAATTGGAAACAACAGTACTCATTAGATATGGGATTAAAAAGTACAATAGAATTTTTAAGGAACAATTTGAACAGATACAAAATTAATATATATAACATTTAGAAAAGTACAGAATGAATATGTTGCAAATAAAAATGGAGGGAAATAGGATGAAAAAAGGATTGATCTCATTTATATCAGGAATATCAGGAGTAATTGCCGGGGCAGGCATTATTAGCAAATTTATGGGAAAATCTCTTGCAAAAAGTAATAATATGTCGGATAAACATCTTGCGCTATTTCTGATGATGAATCAGTGGGTAAAGGTTAAGCAAGAAGGTAAAAATCTTTCAGAATATTTTAAAGAAAACGGATTTCATACAATAGCGGTTTACGGGATGAGTTATGCAGGAGAAACGCTCATAGAGGAATTAAGCGAATCCGATATTGTGGTTGCTTATGGCATTGATAAGGAAGCGGGATCGCTTTACTCAGATATAGAGTTGGTGACTTTGGATGATGATTTAAAAGAGGTTGATGCCGTCGTAGTTACAGCCATTACCTTTTATGAAGAGATAGCAGAAAAACTAGAAAAGAAACTGAAATGTCCAGTTATATCATTAGAAGATATTTTATACGAAGTTTAATACATAGAATCTGTAATAAAGTGATAAAAAAGTGTGACGGATGAATCCGAGATTGGCAGTTCAAATATTGAATGGAGAAGTATATGAAAAGGTTGGATGATAATAATTTAAAAATTAATGTTATAGGATTAGGGTATATCGGACTGCCAACAGCACTGATGTTGACAAAAGGGGATTTTGAAATAGTTGGGACGGATTTCAATCAGCGGTTAATAGATAAACTCGTAGATAGAACCATGAGATTCAGTGAAAGTGGGATGAAAGAGCTTTTTGAAGATGCGTGCAGCAGAAATATCCGGTTTACCACAGAGTATGAACAGGCTGATGTATATATTGTTGCAGTCCCAACTCCTTATATAAAAGTTACAAAGAAAGTAGACGCTTCTTATGTAGCTGATGCCGTTACAAAAATCATAGAAGTATGTCCCGAAAATTCAATCATTATTATAGAATCTACGATTTCACCCGGAACCATTGATTCATATATCAGACCGATCATACGCGAACATAAGAAAGTAAATATTACACATGCACCGGAACGGATTATACCCGGAAAAATCATTACAGAATTGAACAATAATTCCAGAATTATCGGAGCTGATGATGCTGCGACGGGGAACTTGGTAAAAGCGATATACCAGTCGTTTTGCAAAGGGGAAATTGTCGTTACAGATATAAGAACGGCAGAGATGACAAAAGTAGTCGAAAATACCTACAGGGATATCAATATAGCTTTTGCCAATGAGCTGGCAAAAATATGTAAAACGGCGGATTTGGATGTTTATGAGATCATACATACTGCCAATATGCATCCCAGGGTGAATATTCTATCTCCGGGACCGGGAGTTGGAGGGCATTGTATCTCTGTAGATCCATGGTTTTTAGTCGGAGACTATCCCGGATTGGCAAATATTATTCTGGCAGCAAGGAAGATTAATGATTCTATGCCGGAATATGTACTGGAAAGAATATCTGTGATCATGGAGGAGAAGGGAATAACAGATATATCGCGGGTGGGGTTATATGGTCTGACCTACAAAGAAGATATTGATGATATCAGAGAGAGTCCGACATTGCAGATGCTGGAAATTATGAAAAGACACTTGGCAGTTGGAGTTAAGCTTTACGATCCATATATAAAAGAAAAGATAACAGCGGGGCAATATTTGGAGTTCAAAGAATTCATCGAGGATATTGATATAATCGTTATCATGGTCGGGCACAGACAGATCATAGAGCGTCAGAGTGAGATAAAACACAAGATTATATTTGATACCCGGAATGTCATTCATCTTGAAGGGATTTACCATTTATGAGAAAAAGCAAAGTTTTGGTTGTTTTTGGGACAAGGCCTGAGGCTATAAAGATGTGTCCCGTAATCAATGAATTAAAAAAAAGAGACGAACTGATAACTATTGTTGCAGTGACAGGACAACATAGACAAATGTTGGATCAAGTGCTGGATGCCTTTTCTGTAATACCGGATTATGATCTTTCAATTATGAAGGAACAGCAGTCTCTGTTTGACATTACAGAAAATGTCATGGAAGGGATCAAAGATATTATCGCAGAAGTTTGCCCGGATGTAGTACTGGTTCACGGCGATACGACCACTGCTTTTGCGGCAGCATTAGCGGCATATTATTTCAAGATACCCATCGGGCATGTTGAAGCAGGACTTAGGACGAACAATATTTATTCTCCTTTTCCGGAAGAGTTTAACCGGGAGGCGGTATCATTGATCGCGGAATATCATTTTGCACCGACTCAGACGTCTAAAGAGAATCTGATTAAAGAGGGGAAACTTCCTGAAAAGATCTATGTAACGGGAAATACAGTGATTGATTCTCTTAAGACAACGGTAAAAGAAAGTTATTTTCAGCCAGATCTGGAATGGGCATTGGGATCAGAGGAGAAAGATCGGGAATCAAGGTTTGTGTTGTTTACCGCCCATAGACGCGAGAATCTCGGAAAGCCAATGGAGAATATGTTCCGGGCAGTGAAACGCGTGTTGGATGAAAATAAAAATGTAAAATTAATATATCCGTTACATCTGAATCCCCAAATCCGTGAAATAGCTTTACGTGAATTCGAGGGATATCCGAATGTAAGGCTGATCGAACCGCTTGATGTCATGGATTTTCATAATTTTATATCAAGAGCGTATTTAATCCTGACGGATTCTGGGGGGATCCAGGAAGAGGCTGCTTCGTTAGGAAAACCGGTTCTTGTAATGAGGGATACGACAGAAAGACCAGAAGGAATAGAGACTGGAGTATTAAAGTTAGTCGGAACGAATGAAGAGCGAATATATCATGAATTTAAGGAATTGCTTATAGATCCTTCAAGATATAAAGCAATGAGTAAAGCCGATAATCCCTATGGAGACGGATATGCTTCGGTCCGTATTGCGGATATTTTGATAGAATCCATGGAACTGTAGAGGGGAAGAGAGAGATGACAGAAGAAAATGTAACTGCATTAAATGAAGTATTAGACATTTATGCAGAAGCTTTATCGGTTGCAGAATGTAGTTTCGAAATAATGGGACGATTGTTAGACACAGAGTATCTGAAACAAAGGATAGATGAGTTACGTTTGAATGAATTATATATTTATGGCGGGGGATATCTGGGAATACAGTTATATTATGCATGTAATAACCTGGTAAGGATTCCGGCAGTAGTGGATAAAAAGGGACATCTGCAGTTAGATATCAAACACATACCCGTAATAGGAGCTGATAGATTAAAAGAAGTTTACAAAGGCGAAAAGATAGTTGTTGCATCCGTTAGATATTATCAGGAGATCAGGCAGGAACTGCTCTCGTTTATTTCTGGAAACAACATAATTTTTTTAGGAGAATTATTGGGAGGAGTTTTATCATGATATATGTTACATATGTTAATTTATTTCATACGTCATATTATGGTATAACCAAAAAAATTATGTCTCAGATCAAGACCTTTCAGCAACATTTTGGAAAGGTTTATTATACGTTCTATCAAGGCAGGATGATGTATTTGATGGACGGAGAGTGTGTAGTTGAAAAAGAATTTTGCATTTCAAAAGAAAAGTGTAATGCCGCGATTGCTGCATGGGTCAACAAATATGGGATCCAGAGGATTTATGTCAGATATAATTTTGCAGATAAATGGTTCGTTCAATTTTTAAAGTTACAAAAAGAGAAAAACATAAAATTAGTGTTAGAAATTCCCACATATCCTTATGATGGAGAGATCAAGGACAAACGGCGAAAAGCGGAAGATGAATACTATCGTCAGCAATTATATAAGTATGTGGATTGGGTAGCTACAAACTCTGACGCCCCTGAACTATGGGGGATGTCATGTGTAAAACTTTTGAATGGGGTAGATGCGGACATGCATCCGCTTCATTCAAAAAAAGCAGAAGATAAAAGAATTGTCCTTATTGGTGTCAGCAGTATGGTGGTCTGGCACGGTTATGAAAGGCTTTTAGAAGGACTTTATCAATATTATGATCAGGGCGGAGAATATGATTTCTTATTTAAATTAGTTGGGGATGGAGAAGAAAAAGAGAAATATTATTTGTTAGCGGAAGAATACGGGTTGAAATCGAGAGTGGAATTTTGTGGGATATTAAAGGGTGAGGAACTGAACAGGCAGTATGGACAAGCAGATATAGCGGTCAGTTCGTTAGGACTATACAAAACCGGTATTCAGGATGTTACCCCTATCAAAGGTGCAGAGTATTGCGTCAGAGGAATTCCCTTTATATGTGGGTATCATGATATGCGTTTTCCGCGGGATGCAGAATATATCATGACAGTTCCAAATGCTCCAGAACCCATAAATATGTGGGAAGTGGTCCGGTTTTATAAGGAATTTACTTCACAGAAGAATCTCAAACTAAAAATGAGGGACTATGCAAGGGAACATTTTTCCTGGGAAAGGATCATGATGCCGATCATAGAATACTTGAAATGATTTGGGCTGATTAATAGAGGAGAAAGATGTTTAAGACAGGTTATACCAGCAAAAAGAAGGTTCATATCAATGAAGCGATTATGCATTTACTTGACTTATGACAAGCAAAAGATCATAGACAAATATATCGGACATATATTGAAAGAATTAAAAACCTGTACAGATTATCTCGCGGTAGTATCCAACACACCGACCATAGCAAAAGGAAAAGAACTCCTCGAAACTTACGCCGACACCATATTTTACCGTGAAAATATCGGTTTTGACGCGGGTGGCTACAAGGATGCATTGTGTCATCGGATCGGATGGGACAAGGTACTCGCTTTCGATGAATTGGTGTTAGTAAACGATTCCATGTTCGGTCCGTTTCGTCCTATGAAAAGCATTTTCGAGGAAATGGATAAAAAGCCGGTTGACTTTTGGGGATTAGCGAAACATGCCAAATTCCGGAAAGAAGGATTTGATTATTTCCCGGAGCATATACAGTCATTTTTCTTTGTATTCCGTTCAAGGATGCTGCACAGCAGTCATTTTAGAAATTACTGGGAGGAGATGCCTTATTATACATCGTACAATGAGGCAGTCCGGAAGTATGAGATGCAGTTTACTTCCTGGTTTTCCGGATTGGGGTACACCTATGACGTTCTCGCCGATATCCAGGCAAATGATTCGGAGAATCTGGAAAATAACTATGCACAGTTTCGGAAGATTCCATACGAACTTATAAAAAAGCGAAACTTCCCATTCCTGAAAAAGCAGCAGATCGCAGACGAATCCCTGGATACGCAGACACAGGAAAACCTGCGTCTTGCCATTGACTACATAGACAGGGAAACGGATTATGACGCAGACCTGATCTGGGAAAATATTATCCGCACGCTGAATATGGCAGACCTGCAGAGAAGCCTTCATCTTCAATACATCATTGCTCCAGAAGAATCAAGGCGAAGGGAAGATACGCTGATCTTGGTAGCGGCATCTCACGAAAGCGCCGTTGCGTATGTTGTGGAATATCTGCGTGAGCTGGAACGGAATTTTGATATTAAAATAGCGGCTTGCAACAGTATACTAAAGGATGCTTACCAGAGACAAGGCTTCATGTGTGAAGAACTGAAGCAAGAGGAAGCGAAGCAAGACATAGGGCAGAGAGGCGTAGAATCTTCGGCAGGAAAGAATAAATTGCGGCGGCTGGACAAGTGGTTTGAGAGCATAGAAAAGTACGAGTATATCTGTGTTCTCTATGATACAGATATGACGTCGGAAGCAAGACCGAGCTGTACCAACAAGTCCTATTTCTATAATATCTGGGAAAATCTGGCGAAAAGTTCAGATCACGTATCGGCGATCCTGAGACGTTTTGAACAAGAGCCAAGGCTGGGAGCCCTGATGCCGCCGGGACCGAATTTTGCCGAATATTTTGGAGAACTCGGGAAGGGATGGAACGGAAGGTTTGGGGCAGTGCAGTCTATTGCTGACAGATTGCGCCTGCAATGCCGGATTTCAGAAGAACTGCCGCCGTTTCGGGTATCTGGGAGCCTCTGGATCCGCAAAAGGATCTTAAACAAGGTCAGGGATCATCTGAAGATGTGTATGTGTACGGATCAAGAGAAGATGGAAGAGAATGTCCTTCGGGAACTGCCGTATCTGTGGAGTTTTCTGGCACAGGATGCAGGCTGTTACTCTGGAATCGTGGAGAGTACGGATTATGCAGCAATGAACGGGGTGAATCTCCAATATTACCTGAACGGGATAGCAGAGCAGGTTAGAAAACAGTACGGGGAATTCACGGATTTTGTTGAGATGAAAAAGAAGATTTCCCATGCGGCTCTGCGGGAATTCAGCGGGAAATATCCCCGGATATTCATCTATGGTACGGGATTTCTGGCGAGAAGATACGGGGAATTGATTGCCGATGTGGAGGCATATATCGTGTCTGACGGGCAGGTAAAACCGGAAGAGTGGGACGGCGTGCAAGTCAGATATCTGTCGGAGATTGCAGGAGAGATTGCCGTATCGAAGGACTGCGGTGTCGTTCTCTGCCTGAATAAGAAGAATCAGGCGCAGGTAAGAAAGCTTTTGGAAGGGTACAACATTACAAACTACCTGTGTATATGAAAAGAATGGTGTAAAGAAGCAGATTTTTTTGAAGAGCTATATAAGAGATTTGGAAAGGGGTATGCTGTGTTAGAGGAACAGGCGAGGACGGTAAGGATTTTCAGAGAGAATTATACACCGGATCCCGCGGAGAAAATGGTGATCTACGGCACGGGGATTCACGCAGAAGCCGTGATCTCATCCTGTAAGGATTATCCGATCGAAGGCTTGATGGATGCGTCCAGAACGGGAGAGACCTTATGGGGGAAGCCTGTGATGTCAGAAGAGGAAGTAACAGCGGCAGGAATCCGTTTGGTTGTAGTGGTAGCAAGGCCTGCGGTCCATACGATCATTTATAAAAGGATCCGGCAATGGAGTGAGAAACACGCAGTACGGGTTCTGGATATAGAGGGAAATGATATCGCTGATAAGGCAAGGAAAAATACATGCAGTTCGTTGTATTTTAATAAATCTTATGAAGAATTACTGGGTGAGATCGACCGGCATGATGTGATATCTTTTGATATCTTTGATACCTTGCTGACCAGAAAGGTGTATGAGCCTTCGGATGTATTTGCACTTCTGGATCTTGAATATGAAGAGCGGTATCCATTTGTTTTTTCTGTTGAACGGAAACGTGCGCAGCAGGAATTATCAGAAACGGAGGAACCGGATATTCACCAGATATACCGGAGAATGAAGGTGAATAATCCGTGTCTTTCGCAGGAAGAGTGTGACGTCTTCAAGGCAAGAGAGATTCAGAAAGAACGGCAGATATTGACGCCGCGCAAGAAGATGCTGGATTGTTTGGATTACTGTGCAGGTAAGGGGAAAAGGGTTTATCTGGTATCTGATATGTATTTACCGGGGAGGATATTGGCGGACATACTGCGGCAGTTTGGTATTACGCGGTATGACAGATTATTGGTCTCTTGTGACTACAAGACGACGAAGCAAGAAGGATTGTTCCGGGAAATGAAAGCTCAGGCACCTGATGGGAGTACATATCTGCACATAGGGGACCATCCAGATGCAGATGGGAAGGCAGCACAGGAAAATGGACTGGATGCGTACCTTATTCTGCCGCCGTTACAGATGATGGAGATTTCGGCTTATTCCCAGATCCTTGTACACCTGGGAGGGATTGAGAGCCGGATCATGCTGGGACTTCTGATGTCTGAAGCTTTTAATGATCCATTTGTGCTGTATCGGTCGGAAGGGAGACCGTTGATAAGGCGAAGCAGGAGTTTTGGATATGTATTTATTGCACCGCTGATTCTTTCATTTTTGGTCTGGATGTTTGGAAAACTGGATAACGCACACGGGGCAGCCGTGTTGTTTGCGGCAAGGGATGGGTGGCTGTTAGAACAGTTGTATCATATGCTGTCGGAGATTTTCCAGATACATGGGCTTCCGGAGAGTCACTATCTGCTGATATCAAGGAAGGCTGCCAGGTCGATGGAAGAACCGGGCAATCGTGCAGGGAAAGAACGATATCTAAAGTATCTGAAAGATCTGAAGCTGGTTAAGGGAATGGCCGGGCAACAGGGAAAGCAGATTTATTTTTTTGACTTTATGTCAAGAGGAACCTGTCAGGATTATCTGGAACAGTTGATAGGCAGGGAGATACAGGGCTTATATTTTCAGAAAAGCGACAGCGGGGACCCGAAGAAAGATGCGCTGAAGGTTGAGAGTTATTACAAAGAGAGAAATGCACTGGATTCAGACAGACGTATCTTTGGTTTGTGTGATTTTTTGGAATGTATCTTAACGTCATATGAGCCGTCGTTTTTAGGATTCTCGGCGGATCTGCAGCCGATTTATGAGAACGAGAGACGGTCAGAGAACCAGCTTTCCAGTGTAAGAGATATCCATGAAGGAATCAGGGATTATTGCAGGGAGTATGCAGAGATTTTACGTTGTATTACAGGGACGGTGCCGGAGGTAGATTTTTGTGACGGAGTCCTGTGCCTGATGGGAGCGGATAATTCGCGGATCAAGATATCGGAGCTTAGGGAAATGATGTTGGATGACGCAGCATACGGAGATAAGAATACAGGCAGAGATGCGTTGATGTAACGGGATCAGAAGGATCCAGGAGGTCATATGATAAGGATACTGCACATGACGCCCCCGGATGTCAACAATGGGGTGTATCGATATATTTTCAGCCATATTCAGTATATGGACAGCAGGCGTTTTCAATTCGCCTTTCTGACAAAGGGAGCCAAGGAGCTGCGGCAGACGCCGGAATACGAAAAATACGGATTCCAGATATATGAATTGAAAGGGGTTCAGAGGAACGGCGCAGAGGAATTCCGCCGGGAGATTATACAGATCCTGGGAAATGGATTTGATGTCCTGCATCTGCATACAAGCTCATGGAGAGGCTTCATGATCGAGGAGATCGCTATGGAACTTAAGGTTCCAAGAGTGATCGTACATTCTCACAGTGCAGGGATTGACGAGGGTGTGTCAGAGGAACGGGAAGACCGGATTCGAGTGCATGAATCATTTAAAAGCCAGTTTTCTATGAAGTATGCGACAGATGTGTGGGCGTGCTCTAAGTTAGCAGCAGAATGGTTATATGGAGAATCGGTTCCAGCCGATAGAATCAGAGTCTTGCCGAATGCGATAGAGACCAAGCTGTACCGGTATCAGCCAGTGAAAAGAGAATGGCTGCGGGAAGAACTGGGGCTTAAGGATAAGCTCGTTGTGGGGAATATCGGCAGATATGTATATCAGAAAAATCAGGAATTTTTAATTAGGGTATTTGCTGACATATGCAAAGAAAACGACAGGCTGCATTTGCTGTGTCTCGGTGAAGGAGAGCAGCTCTCACATTTAAAAGAATTAGTACATACATTAGGGATCTCGGAGCGTGTAAGTCTTATGGGATGGCAGGAAAATGCGGAGGATTATCTGCAGGTGATGGATGTGTTCTGCCTGCCGTCCAGATTCGAGGGGCTTCCTATATCGGTAATCGAAGCGCAGGCAGCGGGGTTAAGGTGCCTGGTTGCTGATACGGTGACTGAGGAGGTGAAGCTGACAGAGCTGGTGACATTTCTTCCGTTAATAGAAGAACGGTGGGGGAGGGAAATCTTGGATTGTGATGTGCGTTATCAAAGATCCGGATGGGACAAGTATGTATCCGGCGCTGGGTATGATATCCGATCGGCGGCGAAGAAACTGGAGGAAATGTATGAAGATACAAGAAAGTGAGCGCGGATATAACAATTCAGATCAGAGGCGAATTGAAAAAGCCATGGACTTAGCCATCTACGGCGCCCAGGGCACGGCGCTTGGAGTCTATGAAGCAATACATAACCTGTATCCGCGCAGACGTATCCGATGCTTCCTGGTATCGGAAAGGGGAGGCAATGCAGAGTATTTGTCTGGAATCCCTGTGCTGGAGTTAGAAGCATTTTCCGGATCATTATCCCCAAAGGAGAAGGGGAACATCGAGATCCTGATCGCGACACCGGAGAATATGATGCCTGCGATCGAGGCAAACCTTCAGGAGCACGGGTTACCCTGCCATGTGCGTTTAACGTCTTCGAGATGGGCGGAGCTCATGAACTGTCATCATGCGGGTGAGAAGGAGTTTATGCCGCTGCGTGCGCTCCCTGTTGGGTTCCACAGGGCTGACCTGCATGTATTTATGGCGAAGTTCCATGGAGATAAGCCGTTATCTGCTGATTATGACCTGCCGGAATGGATCACGCCGATCCAGGTGGGCGCGGTACAGAGCCTGAAGCGTGTTGCTGATATTTTGGATTGCGACGGAGAAAATATTTCTGCAAAGAACGGGAATTATTCGGAACTCACGGCGCTCTACTGGATCTGGAGAAACCGTCTGGGAAGCGATCCATCCGGCAGTGCAGGGAATGAATACTATGGTTTGTCACATTATAGAAGGATCCTGGAATTGACAGAGGATGATGTGCTGCGGCTTGTGGACAATGGTGTGGATGTGGTCCTGCCCTACCCGATGCCGTATGAACCAGACATTGAGGAGCATCATAAGAGATATCTGAAGGAAGCGGACTGGAAGGCGGTGCGAAGGGCGGTTCAGGAATTACAGCCGGAGTATGCAAAAGCATTTGAAGGCATTTTGAAACAGAAGTATTTCTATAATTATAATATTATCCTGGCGAGAAAAGAAATGCTTAAGGAGTATTGTGACTGGCTGTTCCCGATTCTGGAACGGGTGGAAGAACTGAGCATTCCGAAAGGAGCAGAACGGTCGGACCGGTATATCGGATATATAGCAGAGACGTTGGAGACGCTGTATTTCATGTATCATGCGGCGGACAAACCGGAAGAGAACCGGCTTAACATTATGCATTCGGGGTGTAAATTTTTGATATGATGACCTTTGCCGGCCTTTTTTCTCGTTCTGTTCGATACTGATTCCGTGCGGACGGATATACTAAGTTTATGACTGCTGCTAGTTCTGTATATACATTATCTTTCATTGCCCCTGTGCCGCCAGCAGCGATATTCAGACTGTCAAATAGATTATGACAGTCTGAAACCTTTTTGAAAAAGACACAATCATATCCGGTTATTAGTGTAGTCTCTACGATTCTTCGGATAGCAGGTCGTGGATACATATTGGAGAGCAATGACAGAGAATGGTGCGGCTCTAAGGAACATCTACCCATCCCTGTCTTTGATTGCTTTCGAATATCTTCTGGCAGAGAATCATCTCATGAAGTCCGTCATTAAAATCCGCGTGTTCATGTGAACTTTCTGGATATTCGATATGATGATATATATCACGAAAGCTCTGTTTAAAAGCATCAGGGAACCCTTCTGCGTGTCCGAATGGATAAGCGATCAAGGGCTTAGTATCTGCGTGTACGGTACCCAGTCCTTTTTCAACAAATTCGCTGCAGACATCCCGCTTTCCTATGATCAGATTATTGCAGCTCATGCTGTGCCATTCTGCGGATTTTTTGTAGCCTCCGATCTGAAGGTTAATGTCCACGGATTTTCCTGCGATAACCTGGGAGAAGAAAGCGCTTCCTTTTGCACCGTTACTGAATTTAAAGAGTATATTTGCATTATCTTCGGTATTGATTTCGACATCTTCATATTCATTCTCTTCAGTATTTTTTTCGGAGTAGGCAAGCACAACTCCTTTCGGTTTTTTTCTTGTTGGATGTATGGTTGAAAAGTCCGCATTAACAGCCACGATCTTTTGGCCTGTTACATATTCAGCCAGATCCATCCAGTGAGAGCCGATATCGGCGACAGCACGGGTATTGCCGGATTCACTGGAATTCAGGCGCCAGCTATAGTCGGTATCATAGAGCAGCCAGTCCTGAGTATAGTTTCCGGTGATAGAGAAGATCTTTCCTAATTCTCCGTCTTTAATTATGTTTTTCAGGTGATTATTCATCGGATAGAAACGGTTATGAAAATTAATGCCGCCGATAAGGTTCTTCTCTTTGGCTTTAGCCGTCAGTTCTCTGGCCTCGTCAATGGTAATGCACATTGGTTTCTCACAGATCACATGGATGTTATGCTCCATGGCGTACATGGCAATCTCAAAATGAGTATTATTGGGTGTGCAGATGTGTACCGTGTCCAGCGGCATGATATCTATCATTTCTTTATAATCGGTAAAATAATGAGGTACATTAAGCTTTTCGGCGGCTTCTTTTGCGTTAAAAGTATCGGCGAGTGCTGTGACCTCTACGTTTCCAAGTCTGCGAAGAGTTTCGATATGAACCTGTCCGATGAATCCGGTTCCGATAATTCCTGTTTTAAAATGTTTCATGGTGAACTCCTTTCTGCTGAGACGATTCTGCCTCTTTTTAATCCAGACAGAACAATGATTTGAAGTGTAAGTATTGTTTATCCCAGATATGAGTATCCTGGGGCAGATATTCTGTTGTATTTACGGAGCTGTGGATAAGCTGCCGGCCCTCTGCGATGCAGGATATCTGTTTTAAGGCGATCAACTGGACGATCATATTACCCAGCGCTGTCGCTTCGACAGGCCCGGCGATGACAGGAAGTCCGCTTGCATTGGAGGTAAACTGGCACATAAGAGCGCTCAAAGATCCGCCGCCTAATATGTTTACCATATGAAAATCAATGCCTGTCAGGGTGTGGAGCTTTTCAAGATTCCAACGATATTTTAATGCCAGGCTTTCATAAATACAGCGGATTAGTGCACCGGAAGTGTCGGGATAACTGCCATAATATTTTTTGCAGTATGACTGCAGCTTGCCGATCATGTTTCCGGGTGAATAGAAGGTTTCGTCATCTACATCAATGAGATAGCGGAGTGGTTCGGCCTTTGCGGCTTCCTGCTCCATTTTTGAGTAACTGTATTGTTTCTTTGGGGAATGAAGCTCTGCGCGGATTTCCTGGAGCAGCCAAGTTCCCATGACATTTTTCAGAATTCTATGATGACCTTTGAAACCGCCTTCGTTGGCTATGTTGTATTGGCAGCCGTATTCTTGAATGATTGGAGCGGGTGTCTCGCAGCCGACCAAAGCCCATGTTCCGCAGCTTATAATGGCACAGCCTGAATTATCTGCGGCGGCAAGAAATGCTGAAGCTGTATCGTGTTCACAGACTGTGGCGACAGGGAATCCTTTTGTGCGCAGTTTTCGGTTGGTTAGGCTGTCGGTGCAGCAATTGATCGTGCCGGGATGGACGATTTCTGCAAACAGCTTCCGGGGTATTTCATAGCGATCTAAGATCTTGCTGCTCCAGTCCTGAATATTAAAATCAAACATCTGGCTTACTGAAGCAAGAGTATATTCAGTCTGCATTTTTCCGGTCAGATAGTAAATCAGAAGATCAGGAAGAAAGAGCAGCTTGTTGTTTTGCAGCAGATACTTTTCATTTTGGAGATTCATAGCGGCCAACTGCATAAGCGTGTTGAAGGGGGCGTTCTGATTACCATTTATAAAATAGAGCTGCTGCGGGGCCATGATATTGTATATTTGATCTTTTAATCTCAGCGTTCGGCTGTCACGGTAACAATGCATCTGAGTCAATAGTTCCCCCTCTGGCGTAATCAGTGCAAAATCATTACAATAGCTGTCAATCCCAAGAGAAGTGATGTTATCATTTGTTTCATTGACTGCCGTGGATATACCGAAGCATAATTCCTGGTAAATATGCAAAAAATCCCAGAAGAGATGCTTGCCGATGGAGACAGGGGAATGCTCAAATCGGTGAAGAAGTTCCATGTGCAGGCTATTTTCCTCGTATTTGCCCCAAAATATCTTACCGCCGCTTCCTCCCAGATCAAAAGCTATAATGTTCATAAGCGCTCCTCCTGTGCAACTATGATTTTTTCAGTCAGCTCCTTTGATAACCGGAGATAGGAGATGTCTGGTACGGAGTCTGTAATGAGATGGTTGATGTCTGCAAAATTGCAAAGGTGGATCTGACCAACGGGCGCAAATTTAGTATGATCTGCAAGTAAAAAAACTTCCTGAGAATTTTCCATAAGAGTTTTCTTAACATCTATCTCCTGGATTCCAGAATCTGTAATCTGTGCGTCGGAAACAATTCCCGTGCAGGATATGAATGCTTTACATGGAAAATATTGCTTTGCATTTTGCAATGCCAGTGTGCCGTATGCTGACAGATTGGAACTTTTTAATATTCCTCCAAGGAAAACAACGGTATGGCTGGAAGAAAGACTTTTTGCACATTCGGCTAAAAAGGAGACCGAATTTGTCAGTATGGTAACCTGTATATCCTTTGGAATGTATCGGTATAAGTAAATGCAGGTCGTGCTGTTGTCAATGAAGATAGTATCTTCATTTTGTATTTGTTTAGCAGCATATTTGCAGATTGTTTTTTTCTCGGCAACATTTATGATTGCCCGGATATTTACAGGAAGTTCCGATGCGCCTAGCGGCTGAGGAGTATTTTCTGGGAGCATGGCACCTCCGTGAACACGTACCAGCCTGCCTTGTATTTCCATGGCTCGAAGATCTCGTCGGATGGTTTCCTGAGATACCTGGAAAGAATGTGCTAGTTGGCGTATCTCTATTTTCTTATCAGCATGTAACAGCATCATGATTTTTTTATAGCGTTCTTCTACATGCATAGTTTCACCTCGAATCTTATATCAGATTTTTGGTAAGCGTACAGAAAGCATCGCATTCAATTCTTTCCAGCATACTGTAGGCAGAATAGATACTGCGGCCGGATACAACCACACCGTGCAGAGGCATGATTACTCCAATTGGTTTTTTTTCAGCAGTTTCTCGGTGTTCCTCAAAATAGTTGTAAATATTCTGGGACAGTTCCGGAGAATATGCTTTTGTCCACTCAATGCATCCGACATAACCCCGTCCCATGGTAGCTTCTGTAACGTTGGGAATTGGTTTGGCCTGCGCAACGAAAGGCATACAGTAAAAGGGATGCGCGTGGATGGTGCATTCTATTTCTTTAAAGTTCTTTAAGATAAGACAATGCATTAATCCTTCTCGTGACAGACGCCCGGTTCCTTCCAGAATGTTTTCGTCATAATCGATCAGCAATAGATCTTCCGGGTTTAGTTCACAATGTTTTTCTTCAGACATCATGGAAGGGGAGATCAGGATCCGGTTTTCATCTACTCTCACAGCAAAATTACCGCCGGCGGCATTCGTTAAACGTCGTTCCCACATTAAACGTGCTACCTTGCACATTTCTTTGCGCATTTCATAATAAGACAGGTTGCTCATAATAGTTTCCTTCTTTCTTTTTATAATTTTTTAATGGTTACCATAGGAATTAATTCCTGCGCGCGCTGGAGGCTGAATCCAACTGAGAATTCAGATTCGGCAGTAGCGGCAGAGATTGCGGTGGCGAATCTCAAAGTCTGTGCCATATCATATTGCTTCTCCATGCCATAGACTATGCCGGACAAATAGCAATCGCCGCAGCCAATCGTGTTAAGGACGCTTACTTTTGGCGGTACTGCCCGGTAGAGGCTGTTCGCATATTTTACAATCGATCCGTTCTCGCCCAGTGAAACTGCAATAATATTAATATGGTGCCGGTCCAGGGAAGTGATGGCATCAATGACCTCCTGATCTGTTCTGAGTTCACGGCTGCACAACTGTGATAGCTCGTCCAGGTTTGGTTTGATCAGATAGGGGGATTCATTCAGACATTCTTTTAAAGTTGGTCCGCTGGCATCAAAATATATTTTCAGATCAAGCTGCTTTAATTTATTGATTATGTAGTTATATACACATGGATCAAAACAATTACTGGTGTCGCCAGATAATATCAAGGAATCGTTTTTCTTCATTTTCGGAACCATAAGATTAATTAATTCATCAATACTCTCTTTGTCCAGATATACACCCCCTGATGCAAATGTGGAACAGTCCCCGTTATCCTCGATTAGTATGTAATTGATACGGCTTTCTAATTCCTCTCTGTGAATAAATTGAACGTTAATGCCCGTTTCAGACAACATATGGATAATTTTCCGACCGGTCTGACCATATGAGATTCCGAAAGCAGTGTTGTCAATTCCGAGTGATTTGAGGTTAACAGAAACATGTGTGCCTTTTCCGCCCAGAGAATCATCATTAGAGCGCAGGCGGTTTGTAATGTTTTTTTTGAATTTGTCCAGAAATAGTAATTTATCTATGGCAGGATTTAAGGTCAGGGTATGTATCATAGGAATCCTCCTCTCTGAGTTATGATACAAAACATTTCTTGACCGAATATTAACACATAAACGGTCAAAAAACAATATTTGTTTTTGGATTTGTGTGATATATACAAATAATGTGTAAAAAGTTGGTAAAAACTCACAAACAATGTAAAAAATGTTGTAATATAATTGGATATATGATAATATACAGTCATAAACAGAAAATAACAAAAGAAACAGGTCGAAGTAAGGAGGATGAAAATGAATTGCAAAGAAACGTTACTACAACCGATAAAGATTGGAAACAAGATGGCGCAGAATAGATTCTTTGTTCAGGCGATGGAATGCAATAAGGAAGATGAAACGGGAAATCCTTCCTCATCTACATTTCAGCGATATTGTGATTTGGCAAAAGGCGGGGCTGGTATGGTTTCGCTGGAAGCAATTACTGTTACAAGAGAGAGCCGTGCACGGGACAACCAGTTGACAATTATGCCGCAGAATCAGGAAGCTTTGACGGAATTTGTGGGAAAAGTTCATGAAGCAAACCCAAAGACGATTTTTATCTTTCAATTGACGCATTCGGGAGAGATCTCAAATCCAGATTTCTCAAAACGGGTTACGCCTACCCCGCTTCCTGGCTATGGAGGGGAACTGCTGACAGAAGATGATGTGAAAAGAATCATGGATTCATACGTTACTGCAGCAAAGATAGCATACAAAGCAGGAGCAGACGGTATTGATATGAAGCTGTGCCATGGATATCTGGGAAGCCAGATGATTCGTCCGCATAATGACCGGGATTGGAAATATGGCGGAAGCTGGGAGAACAGGAGCCGATTTGCCTTTGAATTGATAGAACGGATCAGGGATGCTGTTCCGGACGAAAATTTTCTGATCGGTTCAAAAGTTTCTGCCTGGGAAGGTTTCCCGGGAGGATTTGGTACAGAAGGACCGCATTCTCCGATCATGGATCTGACAGAACCGATTAAACTTATCAAGGGCTTGGAAGAAAGGGGGGCAAGTTTCATCATTCAGTCTGCGGGCAGCCCATCGATCACAATAAGCCTTACCCAAGTAGACAGGCATATACCATATTATGCATATCTGCATCAATATTGGGCAAAAGAGTTCAGGAAGGCATTGAAACCGGAGACGGTTGTGATCGGCTCGAATTTCTCCCCGTTTAGAGAAGGGAAGAATGGTCTGTGTGCAGTGACAGAGGAAGAGAGCGGTCTTCTGAATTATGGCGCCTGGTGTATTGAGAATAATGTGGCAGATATGATTGGTCTTGGCAGGCAGTCATTTGCTGATCCGTATCTTCCGAAGAAGCTGGAAGAAGGAAGGGAAGATGACATTCATTATTGTCTGCTGTGTGATAGCTGTCTGGAGCTTCTGATACAGCAGAGCAGAGTCGGTTGCTGTGTATATGATAAGGAAGCGCATGCGGAGCTTGTTCGGACCAGGAAAGAGAAAGGAGCATTGAAGGTGGCTCACACGTAAGAGGTGGGCAGGTCAAAAAAGAGCAGGTGATTCCGTTGCAGAGCAATCCGATTAAAATAGAAAAAGAGGTGAAAATGAGATGAAATTAGGGTTTTTTACAGCAAATTTTACTGAAAAACCATTAGAAGAAGTAGTGAAGATGGTTGCCGGATACGGGTATGAGACATTGGAAATTCCAGCATATGAAGGCAACGGACAGTTGGAAACAAGTGATGTTATAAAGGGAAATAAAGCGTCGGAAGTGAAGAAAATGGCTGCCGGTTATGGGATGAAGATACAGGCCCTCAGTAATCATGCCGATTCGTTTCTTATTATGGGGCCGTCGGGAAGAGAAACGGATTTTATTTATAAGGGGACTGCAGAAGAGAAGATCAGGCATGGGACGGAAAGTTTGATTCGAACGGCGCAGGCGGCGAGCGCTTTAGAGGCTCCCATCGTTGTCGGATATCCGGGAGTTGAGAACTGGGGGAGGTTTTTCTTCTTCCCGTATGGAGAAGGCTGGAGTGAGTACGAAGAGCAATTTGCGGAGAGATTCACTCCCATTCTGGATAAATTTCAAGAATATGGAGTGAAATTCGCTATCGAGATTCATCCGAATAGTTTTGTTTACGATATTCACACTGCCAGACGTGCTCTGGAACTGGTGGATTATCATCCGGCGTTAGGGTACAATCTGGATCCGGCTAATATCATTTATCTGATGATCGATCCGGCGTTGGCAGTCGACACCCTGAAGGACAGGATATTCCATGTACATGCTAAGGATGCAGAGCTGGTAAAGCAGAATATCGCGTTAGGCGGGACATTGATGCATGGCGATATGTCTGCACTTGAACATACATATCGATTCAGGATTCCTGGATGGGGTCAAGTGGAGTGGAAGCGGCTGATCACCGAATTATCTATGGTGGGTTATAAGGGATCACTGAGCTATGAACATGAGGATGTTACGATGAGCCGAATGGATGGTGTTGAGAAAACGGCGGAGTTCTTAAAACCGTTGATTATCAAGAATCCATATGAAGGAAGAACAGATAAATTATTTAATAAGGACTAGAAGAGGAGGAAGGATTATGTCTAAGAGATTCAGAAGAGTATTGGCGTTAATGTTGAGCGGAGCAATGGTATTTTCAACTGCGGCATGCAGCAAATCCGATTCATCATCGGATGGCGCCGGAAGTAAACCAGATACCAAGGAAGAAGGCGGATCAAATGATTCTTTAGCAGATTCTGACGAGGTGGTAACGATCGTCTATGCGGGTGGTACGGACAGTACCGGAGCGACAGCGGAGATTATAGAGGCTTTTGAAGAAAGCCATCCGAATATTAAGATTCAGCGGGTTGATATGCCTGCAGATCAAGGAGCGCAGCATGATGCTTATGTGACAAGCTTTGCGGCGGGCGGCACGGATTATGACGTAATTGACAGCAATGTTACATGGCCGGCGGAATTTGCTGAGGCAGGATATATACTGCCGATTGATACCTTGATTGAGAGAGACGGTTTTGATCTGAGCAGCTTTGTTCCGGGATATGTAGATGCTTACACATTCAAAGGACAGATATGGGGGATTCCGTGTCATACGAATGCAGGCGTTTTGTTCTATCGCACGGATATTGTTGAGAATCCGCCCGCAACATGGGACGAATTATATGAGATGGCGGAGAAATATACCAGTGAAGGTAAGATAAAATATGGTCACGCGATGCAGGCTGCGCAATATGAAGGGCTTGTCTGCAATGCGATGGAGTTTATAGCATCCGAAGGCGGTAAGGTTGTGGATGATGACGGTAATATCATTATCAATAATGACGGTGTAGTGAAAGGGCTTGAAACCATGAGTAAGATTGCTCTGGCACAGTCTTCTCCTGATAATTTGACAACTCTTAAGGAATCAGAATGCATAGATCTCTTCTCGGCGGGTGATGTTCTGTTTATGAGGGGGTGGCCAAGTGCTTATGCGAATGTGACGAATCCTGAGACCTCCAAGGTTGTTGATAATGTAGGTGTTGCGGCGCTGCCGGCAGGTTCGGAAGGATCCTTTGGGTGTATCGGCGGATGGGGAGTTATGATCAATAAAAACACGGAACATGTAGAAGAAGCGTGGGAGTTCGTGAAATTCAAGGCGGGCGTAGAGGGCCAGAAGATCAATGCAATTACAGGTGCACAGCCGCCTTTGAATCAGGAACTGTATCAGGATGAAGAAATTGTTGAAGAGCGCCCGTTTTTTGAGCTTCTTGTGAAAGCGGTAGACAGCGGAGTTCCACGGCCAGTTTCTCCAGTGTGGACAGAACTCTCCGAGATTATGCAGATTGAGATCTCGAAAGTGGTTTCGGGTACTGAAGATGCTAAGAAGGCTGTTGAGATAATGGATACAGAAATGAAAGCTATTACTGATAATCAGTAGATCAATGGAGGTGCCAGTGTGAGGAAAAAACGGTTCGTAATGAATGCCGCGAGGAGGGAGGCTTTGACGGGATATTTGATGACAGCACCTGCGCTTATTCTCATATTTGCCGTTGCCTTATTTCCGGTACTCCGAACATTTTACCTAAGTACGTTTGACTTAAGGCTGAACAATGCTTCGCTGTCCAAGACATACAAAACACACAATCTGGATCTTGAATATTATGCGGATACATATTTCAGACTGAATAAGAGACTGGCTTATGTAAGCGGAGGTGAAGATAAAGAGGCGGCGTCTGCTGCGCAGTCGTTGATGGAGAGCATCAGTCAGACGCAGAAGGAGCTGCTTGGCACAGAAGGATTGACAGACAGTTATGAGATCGTCTATGAGGCGGTGCTGTCTATGAAATCCCTGAATAACGACGAGCTGACAGTAAGAGAGATCGATCAAGAGTCGGCTGAAATGCTGAAGGATAATATTAATGATGTAATCGCCCGGTTAGAGCCTTATAAAGATGTGGAAAATGTAGATGTTGCGATCGAGATAGCACGGGATATGGAAGCTTCTTTAAGAGAACCCAATTTCGTTGGATTTAATAATTATAAAGTGTTGTTTTCCAACGACCGTTTAGGGCGTTCCCTGGCGAATACTTTTATATTTGTAGTTTTTGCGGTGTTTTTTGAACTGTGTATCGGTATTCTTCTGGGGCTCTTGATGAATAAGGTGTTTGTCGGCAGAGGAATCGTCAGGGCATCAATTTTGATTCCATGGTCTATTCCGGCGGCGGTATCAGCGTTGATGTGGCGTTTTATGTATGATGGAGAATATGGTATTATTTCAAATCTGTTTGAGAATATAGGATTGTTTTCCTCTGCCAGTGATATTTTGACAACGAAATCAGGAGCGATGTTCGGCCTTATTTTTGCAGATATCTGGAAGACATCACCGTATATGGGATTGATGATTCTGGCAGGTCTGCAAACGATCGATTCCGGGTTGTATGAGGCGGCAACGATCGATGGAGCCAATAGGATTCAGCAGTTTTTTAAGGTCACTTTGCCCTTGCTTAGGCCGTCAATTCTTGTTGCGCTTGTGTTTAGAACGTTGGATACCTTTAAGGTATTTGATCTGGTATCAGTAATGACTAACGGCGGACCATCCAATTCAACAGAAACGATATCGGTGTATGCCTATAAGACTATGTTTGCAAATATGAATTTTGGATTGGGGTCTGCGATTGCGGTTGTAATGTTTGCGGTCTTGGCGGTTATTTGCATGATTTATGTGAATGTGTTCGGGGCAGATCTATTTAAGACGGAGAGGGAGAGCTAGGTATGAAGAAGAAATATACGAAATTAAGAAAAGCAGTATTTTATGTGTTTATTGCTCTGTTTCTTGTTGTAATGCTGTTCCCTTTCTACTGGCAGGTCGTGACGTCGCTTCGGTATCAGAGAGATATATCGTCTATGACGCTGCTTCCGGATTTGTCTGATCTTAATTATGCATCTTATATCACTATTTTTACTAAGCGGCCTTTTGCGAGATATATTTTAAACAGTTTGGGAATATCGTTGATTACAATGGTATTGTGTATTGCAGTAACATCTTTGGCGGCATATGCGCTGGCAAGACTGCGTTTTAAGGGGAAACCGTTCATTCTGGGATTATCCTTATGTGTTTCCATGTTTCCGGCAATTGCTGTGATATCACCAATGTACATGTTTATCAGTAATATCGGACTTAGAAATACGTGGTGGGGGCTTGTCATACCGTATATGACCTTTGGAATACCATTGTCGTTATGGTATTTGACGACATTTTTTAAATCAATTCCGCTCGAGTTGGAGGAAGCGGCCAAAATTGACGGGTGTTCAAATATACAAGCTTTTACGAGGGTGGTTCTGCCTCTGGCGATCCCAGGGATGTTCACAACGGCTATCCTAATATTCATACAGGCATGGAACGAGTATCTGTTTTCACTGACGATCAACACGGATGATACGGCAAGGACAATTCCGGTCGGAATCACTATGTTCCGCGGAGAATATACGATTCCGTGGGTGGAGAACGCAGCAGCTATTGTGACGGTAACTGTGCCGCTTGCCATTATAGTATTGATACTCCAGAAGCGGATCATCTCGGGGCTGACGTCTGGTGCGGTAAAGGGATAGGTATGTCTGAGAGAAATATTGTTGACTAAAATGCAGATGATATTATAGGAGGGAAATTAATTATGTCAATTATAAAGAAGAAATTTGATCCGAATCAAGCCAAGGCATCTCATGAGGGGACGATCCTTGCGTCTGATGTGGTGCCGGAAGGATACAGCGCGCCTTTTAAACACGCATACGGTTATTTGCTGAATAATCAGACGATGGCGGGACATGCCCATGAAACCGATGAGATCTACATAGTGTTGGAAGGAACCGGATATGTGACGGTAGGTGGAAGGAATAAGAGAGTAAGCGCTGGGGATGTGATCGCGATTCCTCCCAATGTATGGCATACAATGATGTGCACAGATCAAGACCAGGCGCCGTTTTTGTGGGCGGCGCTCTGGTGGCCGCATTTGGAAAATGATAAAACCTTCGGGGAAGATATTATCGTGAAAAGGTTTGATAAGGATACTGCTTATCGTGCTCATCAGGATACAATACTGGCGGATCTGGTCGTGCCTGAGGAATTGAAGTGTCCGTTCTGGCATCAATATGGTCATCTGACGAAAGGAAATACAATGGAACTTCACGAGCATCCTACTGATGAGATATATATTGTGTACAGCGGACAGTTGATGGTGACTGTGGGTGATGAGCAGGAAGCAGTGGAAGCCAAAGATGTGATCACGATACCTCCGAATGTCAAGCATACCATGACTGCATTGAGTGAGGAAGCGGTCTGGGCAGCGTTTTGGTGGGAGCATATATAATATATAAAGAATAGCTAATTGGTTTGATTCATAAACAAAAAACCAGAACCTGAAGATGACTCGGCAGGTTCTGGCTTTTGCAATTCTGTGATCATAAAATTATTAATCGGTATTGATTATGTGTATATTTGTTGGCGCAAATGTTTTTAGCAAGGAAGAATCCGCCTGCTCATCGGTAATTAAGTAATTGACAGAATCAATGGTGGACAGGAAGATCGGTCCGTTTTTGTTGAATTTGGTATGATCTGCCAGAATATACACCTCCTGAGCGCGTTCAATCATTGTACGCTTGGTATCAATCTCATAGATGCTTGTATCTGCAAGCATTGTCTGAGAACTTATGGATGCGCAGGACAGGAAAGCCTTGTTAGGATAATATTCCGCTGCGTTCTTAATGGCAGTGTTGCCATAAACGGAAAGGTTGTGATTGTTGAATATTCCGCCAAGGCAGATCAGGAAAACATTCGGGTTGGGGTTCTGTACACATTCAAGCAAAAATTTGATGGAATTTGTTATAAAAGTTACCTGAATATCCTTGGATATATATTTGCTTAGATACATGGTGGTAGAGCTATTATCCACGAAGATGATATCACCGTCCTGAATAAACGAGGCGGCCTTGCGGCAGATCTCATTCTTCTCATTGAACTGTTGGATCCCGCGGACTGCTATAGGATATTCATGGGATTTCTGTGTGTTGTTATGCTGTTTGGCCAGGACGGCGCCGCCGTGAGTGCGTTGAATAATGGCATTGGCTTCAAGATCGCGCAGATCCCGGCGAACGGTTTCTTTAGAAACACCGAATTTTGCGGCCAAATTGTTGATATCGACAACCCCTGTGCTTTCGAGTATATTGATGATCTCGGCTTTTCTCTCAACACTATACATTTTACGTCACTCTTTCTTTAGTTTGATATGTTAAAATATGACATTATTATAACATAACTAACATAAAAAGACAACATTTTTGGCGAAAACATGTGAGAAAATGACCGGTTGTGTGTGGTGGTTTGGATAAGTTGAAGAACAGGATAGTTTTAATACCTAATCATCAAAATCCCTTCTTTATACTCCGGCAATACCTCATACCCATCAGAATATTCATCCGGGTGATTCTCCAACCGATCCTGTTCCTGCATCACTCTCTCCTCGACCTTTTCCGGCGCGTCCTCAACCTTCTGTCCCTCTTCCCAGATTACAAGCTGTGTCCCGCCTTTTCCTTCGTAGCAGATAGAGAAGATTTCCCGAAGTTCATATTTCGGATCAAGTGCAGTGGGGTCTTCCATATACATGATATCTTTGAGCGGTACGGCGAAGGAACACTGATTGAAGCAAGGCTTCTCCAGAATATTTTCTTCAAATGAAGAGCACTTCTCAAAAGCTACCTTACTCTTGCCGTTCGAACGCTTCGCATCAGGTGAGAAGTAAGAAATACAGGAAGGAATCTGGAATGGAGTATCGCTTTCCAAGGTAAAATAAAGATTCCCGTCTTTTAATTGATACAGCTCCGTGACGCGGACGTCTTCTGTCTTGACGCGCCTGTCAAGTCCGGGGATTTTCCAATACAAGTTCTTGGAGATCACGGACACAACGATCAGAGCAATGATCATTACAAAGGAACACAGAGGGATAATCCTCGCAAGGGTCATCTGATTGGCAATCTTTTTAAAGATTTTGGTGTCGCTGGCAAGAGCGTCCTTAACGGCGGAATCAAATGCAGCGCTGTTTTGGCTGTGGGGGTCAGTATGTTTTGGCGATATGCTGACAGGAGGCAGTTCTTCGTCCATTGCTTCCAGATATTTGCGGCAGTCTTCACATTCCGGCAGATGTTCCTCTACCAGATCCATACTCTTTTCGCTGCATACATGATCTTTGTACAGAGGCAGCAGATCCCTGATAACATCACATGATATTTTACTCATAATTTTCATCTCCTTTTTAATTACTAACGCATTGTTAACGGCATATCTCAGTCAGAGATAAGCGCCTGTATCTTAAGCCTGGCTCTGTGGTAGGTGACTCTGGCCCAGCTTTCCTGTTTGCCGAAGATCTCGGCAATCTCTTTGAAGCTTAAGTCTCCAAGTACCCGCAGAGTAAAGACTTCCTTGTAAGGATCCTCCAGACAGTGGAGAAGCTTGTAGACGGAGAGCGCCTCGCCCTTTTGGATGCAGATATCTTCCACATTCGAGCTGTCGGGCATTTCTTCCAGTACATCGGAATGCACCGCCTTCTTCTTACGGGTGTAGGAGATGTAGAGATTCTTGGCGATCTGACAGAGCCAGGATTTGACGGAACAATTTCCGCGGAAATGTTTGATTTCCTTCAAGGCCTTGAAAAATGTTTCCTGCGTGATCTCTTCCGCAATGTGCGGATCCTTGCTCATCGAGAGGACGAACAGATACACATCCCTGAAAAATCGCTGGTACAGATCTTCAAAATCAATTTTCACTCCCGCCACCTCCTTTGATGTCAATTCGCGCGTCAAATTGAATATCTGCCCTTTAGACGCACAACCTACGGATTTCGTTACAAAAATTATGAGTTTTTTTATTCCCGCGAGCAACGAGCCAAGCGGGCATGCTTGCATGCACATTTGGCGGCTGCCGCGAGGTATTCGACTTTCTGCCATAGTAGCATATTTTTGAGAAAAAGAAGATTAAATTTTTCTAAATAAGTACAACTAGAAGTCGGAAATGGGTTATAATATTATAATTACTAAGAAGGAGGAGAAGCGATGGCAGTTATACACTTAACAAAGGATAATTTTAAAGAAGAGGTGTTGGAATCAAATGTACCGGTACTGGTTGACTTCTGGGCAACCTGGTGCGGCCCGTGCCAAATGGTAGGCCCGGTGATCGAGGAGGTAGCAGGTGAGGTTACGGATGCGAAGATCTGCAAGGTTGACGTGGATGCGAACCCGGAGCTTGCGAAGGAGTATAGAGTGATGTCCATTCCGACATTGATGGTGTTCAAGAACGGGGAGGCTGTGAAGCGTGACGTGGGAGCAAAGCCGAAGGAAGCGATCCTGGATATGCTGAAATAACGCAGGTATATCCTGAATAGAAAGATAAGAAATAAAGATAAAATGTAAGAAGATAAGATACGGGGCTGCCGCTTTGAAGGAGTGCAGAAGCCCCGTTTTCTATTGTTCAGTGCAGCCGGAATTTTACGTGAACGGCAGCGGTACGACATCGCTCGTATATAACTTCACAAGCTCTACGAGGATATCCACGACCTTGTCCATCCCCTCCACAGTGATATGTTCGTAAGGGCCGTGATAAGCATGTCCGGCGGCTCTGAGGTTCGGACAAGGAAGGCCCATGAAGCTTAGCTGGCTGCCGTCTGTACCGCCCCGGATCGGGAGGATGAGCGGAGTGACGCCGGCATTCTCAGATGCGGTTGAGGCGTTGTCTACCAGATGCATGCAGTTGGTGATGATCTCGGCCATATTCCTGTACTGATCTGTAATGGTAAGGGTCACCGTACCTTCGCCCCATTTCTCGTTCAGATTCTTTTCGATCAATTGCAGAGTACGTTTTCTTGCTTCGAAGAAATCTTTATTGTGATCCCTGACGATATAGTTCAGATGCGCTTCGGCACATTCTCCTGACATACTTGTGAGGTGATAGAAGCCCTCGTAAGCTTCGGTTCCGCGTGGAGTCTCCATGCCGGGCAGGAGAGAGTTGATCTCCATAGCGATAAGGCTTGCGTTGATCATGGTATCCTTAGAGGAGCCGGGATGGACATTGAAGCCCTTAACGTCGAACTGTGCTTTGCATGCGTTGAAGCTCTCGTACTGGATCTCGCCTTCTGTGCTGCCGTCGACGGTGTAGGCATAGTCCGCGCCGAACGCCTTCACGTCAAAATGAGAAGCTCCGCTTCCGACCTCTTCGTCCGGGGTAAATGCCACACAGAGCGGACCGTGAGGGATCCCTTCCTTCTGGATTATCTCTACCATGGTAAGGATCTCGGCGATGCCGGCTTTGTCATCGGCGCCGAGAACGGTGGTCCCGTCGGTGGTGATGAGTGTGCGTCCCTTTAACTCTCTGAGGTGGGGGAAATTGTCCGGGCTAAGTACAAGTCCGCTGTCTCCAAGCGGAAGGTCTTCTCCGTCATAATTCTCTGTGATGACAGGACGGATCTCATGATCGCAGAAGTCCGATACGGTGTCCATGTGGGCGATGAAGCCGATAGCAGGCTGCCCTTCGAGTCCGGCAGTTGCAGGCAGTTTGCCGTACAGATAACACTGGTCGCTCAGACGGACGTCAGAAAGCCCCAGTTCTTTCATCTCGGCTTCAAGCAGTCTTGCAAGATCGAACTGACACTCGGAGGAGGGAACCGTGGTGCTGTCTTCATTACTTGGCGTGCGGACTACAGCGTATTTTAACAATCGTTCATGTGCTTTCATAAATTATATACCTCTTTTCTGTGTTTTAAAAATATTCTAACATATGCCGCCGGTTTCTGCCAGAAAATTGATGCCGGCCTGTTACTATTCTATTGTGATTTCTGGTGTAGAAAAATAGTCCGAAGTATGGTACAATTTTTTTCGGTGAAAGTATGTGATGCTTTGGGGGCAGATGTTCATAAAGTATGTAGATGCGAAGATATAGAAATTTATCAGGTTTAAGAGAACCAGGAGGCGGTAAAGCGATGAGATTAACTCAGTTATTGGAACGGTTGGAATACGAAGTCAGCCAGGGAAGCGATGAGATCAGCGTGACCGAACTCATCAATGACTCCCGGCGGGTGACGGAAGGAAGCGTGTTCGTGTGCATCAGCGGCGCGGTTTCAGACGGGCATGCATATGCCGGCGAGGTCGCGAAGAAGGGGGCGGCGGCTCTCGTGGTGGAGAAGGATGTGGAGGTTCCTGAGAATGTGACGGTGATCCGTGTGGCGGATACCAGGTATGCGCTGGCTCTGATGTCGGCGGCTTACTTCGGATATCCTGCCGAGAAGCTTAAGGTCATAGGCATCACCGGGACGAAGGGAAAGACCACGACGACATATATGGTGAAGTCTATCCTGGAGGGAGTCGGGCATAAGGTGGGGCTTATCGGTACCATCGAGGCGCTGATCGGCGAAAAGTCTGTCCCGGCTAACAACACGACGCCGGAGTCTTATACTATCCATCAGTATTTTGCGGAAATGGTTGATGCAGGGTGCGACAGCGTGGTGATGGAGGTATCATCCCAGGGATTGATGCTCCACCGTACGGCGGGTATTCTGTTCGAGATCGGGATATTTACCAATCTGGGAGAGGATCATATCGGGCCGAACGAGCATAAGGATTTTGATGATTATAAACGGTGCAAGGGGATTCTGTTTACGCAGTGTCGGCTTGGGATCGCCAATATGGATGATCCCTGGTACGAGGATGTGTTCAGGAATGCGGCGTGTAAGGTCGAGACGCTGGGATTCTCAGAAAAGGCGGATCTTAGAGCAACGGATATCGAGCACATTACGAAGCCGGGGTATCTGGGAGTCAGGTATCATGTCAGCGGCCTGATGGATTTTGATGTGGAGATCGATATACCGGGAGATTTCAGCGTGTATAATTCGCTGACGGCGATTGCCGTGTGCAGGCATTTTGACGTGCCGAAGGAGAATATTAAGAAGGCCCTGAAGGTGGCGAAGGTGAGAGGAAGGATCGAGATGGTGAAGGTATCGGATGAGTTCACCATGATGATTGATTATGCCCACAATGCCATGAGTCTCGAGAGTCTTCTGCACACGCTCAGGGATTACAGACCGGAGCGTATCGTAACCATATTCGGGTGCGGCGGCAACCGTTCGAAGACCAGACGGTATGAGATGGGAGAGGTGTCGGGCCGTATGTCTGATTTTACGATCATTACATCGGATAATCCGCGTTTTGAAGAGCCGCAGGATATTATTGACGATATCATAATCGGAATCAGGAAGACTGACGGGGAGTATACCGCGATCTGCGACAGGAAAGAGGCGATCCGGTATGCCATTGAACACGGCAGGCCGGGAGATGTGATCGTTCTGGCGGGCAAGGGTCATGAGACTTATCAGGAGATCAAGGGTGTGAAGTACGATATGGATGACCGTATATTGATCCGGGATGTGCTAGAGGAATTGCATGTACGCTGATATCATTGTAGACATTACGCATGAGAAATTAGATAAAGTGTTCCAATACGGCATTCCTTCTGAACTGGAGGGGGTGCTTAAGGTTGGGACGGAGGTGATCGTTCCCTTTGGTATGGGAAACAGAGAGACCAGAGGTTATATCGTTGGATTTTCTGATGAAGCAGAGTATGATGAGACGAAGATCAAGGAAATCAGCCGTGCAGCAGAAGGCAGCGTGGCGATAGAGGCAAGGCTGGTGGCGCTGGCGGCATGGATGAAGGAATATTACGGCGGTACTATGATCCAGGCGTTGAAGACGGTGATTCCGATCAAGCGGCAGGAAAGAGCACGCAAGAAGAGATATATCCGGCTCCTTCTGGAGGAAGACGAGGGGAAGAGGCAGCTTGATCTGTATCTGCATAAGAATCAGAAGGCAAGAGCCAGACTTCTGGCAGCTCTTCTCGATCAGCCCAGGCAGGAGTATGATCTGCTGACTAAGAAGCTTAATGTGACCCGGACGGTGGTAAGGGCCCTTGAAGAGCAGAATATTGTCCTGGTGGAATCTGAACAGGTCTTCCGTAATCCCATCCGGCGTAAGCAGGAAGGGAGTCGGATTACGGATCATACGCAGGAACAGCAGCATGCGATAGACTGTTTCAGGGAAGACTATAGACGGGGAATACACAGGACCTATCTGGTATACGGCGTGACGGGCAGCGGGAAGACGGAAGTATATATGGAGATGATAGGAGAAGTGCTGGAAGCGGGCGGTCAGGCAATCGTGCTGATCCCGGAGATCGCGCTTACTTATCAGACGGTAATGCGGTTCTACGGACGGTTCGGCGACCGGGTGTCGATCCTGAATTCCAGGATGACTCCGGGCGAGCGTTACGATCAGATGGAACGGGTGAAGGCTAACGAGGTCGATGTGATGATCGGGCCGCGTTCTGCGCTTTTTACACCGTTTCCAAGGCTGGGGCTTATTGTGATCGACGAAGAACATGAACCGACATATAAAAGCGAGCAGGTCCCGCGGTATCATGCCAGAGAGACGGCCATCAGACGGGCAGAGCTGGAGGGGGCAAGCGTTGTGCTGGGGTCGGCGACTCCGTCGCTTGAATCCTTCTATGCCTGTAAAAAAGGGGATTTTCAGATATTAGAACTAAAAAAGCGGGCGGGGCATAAGGAACTTCCGGAAGTTTTTGTAGAGGATATGCGCCGGGAGATGAAGGCGGGAAACCGTTCGATCTTAAGCGACCGGTTAAAGAAGCTGATAGAAGTCAGGCTTAAAAGGCATGAACAGATCATGCTGTTTCTGAACCGGAGAGGATACGCGGGATTTGTTTCTTGCAGGTCTTGCGGATATGTAGTAAAATGTCCTCATTGCGATGTGTCGCTGTCGGAGCATCGGAACGGGAAGTTAGTATGCCATTACTGCGGCCATGAGGAATTGAAGGTCACATGCTGTCCCTCCTGCGGATCGCCGTATATCGGCGGATTTAAGGCCGGCACCCAGCAGATCGAGGAGCTGGTGGCTCGGCAGTTCCCCGGCGCACGCATCCTGCGGATGGATATGGATACGACGAAGACTAAGGACGGGCATGAGAAGATCCTGGAAGCATTTGCAAGCGAAGAGGCGGATATACTGATCGGGACGCAGATGATCGTCAAGGGTCATGATTTCCCGAATGTGACGCTGGTGGGGATCCTGGCGGCAGATATGTCGCTGTATTCTAATGATTACCGCGCGGGAGAGCGGACGTTCCAGCTCCTAACCCAGGCGGCGGGGCGCGCCGGGCGCGGGAAGAGCAGGGGCGAGGTCGTGATACAGACTTATAGCCCGGAGCATTACGGCATTGAGATGGCTGCGGCACAGAATTACGAGGGATTCTATGATGCCGAGATGAGATACCGGGAGCTGATGGGATATCCGCCGGTGGAGAATCTGTTAGCAGTTCTGATGACGGGGTCTGAGGAGCCGCTGGTCGATACGGCGGCAGGATATCTGAAGGAATTTGCGCTGCGAGCCGGCAGGAACCGGGCGCTTAAGATCGTCGGGCCTGCAAGTCCGTATGTGGCGAAGGTAAATGATGTATACCGGCGCGTGCTTTATCTGAAGGGAGCCGACTTAAGACTGCTGATCGGGATGAAGGATAAGATGGAGCGGTATATAGAGATCAATGAGGGATTTAAGACTATGCGGATTCAGTTTGATTTTAATCCTGTGAATGTGTTTTAATATTTTTAATTTTATTTTTTATATTTAATTTAAATTTATAGATAAGACCGGGAGGAGAGCAGATTATGGCAATAAGAAAGATCCGTGAGCTTGGAGACGAGGTTCTCACGAAGACATGTAAAGAAGTAACGAAGATGACACTGAGGAACAGGATCCTCATCAGCGATATGCTGGATACCATGTACGAGGCACAGGGAGTCGGCCTTGCGGCTCCGCAGGTAGGTATTCTTAAGCGGATCGCCGTGGTTGACATCGGGGACGGGCCGATCGTACTGATCAATCCAGAGATACTGAACTCTGCCGGTGAGCAGACCGGCGAGGAGGGATGCTTAAGCGTTCCGGGGAAGGCGGGGACGGTGACCAGACCGGATTACGTGAAGATACGGACCTATACGGAGGATATGGATGTGATCGAGATCGAGGGGGAAGAGCTTCTTGCGAGGGCGCTCTGCCATGAGATCGATCATTTGGACGGGAAGATGTACGTGGACCTGGTAGAAGGCGGACTTCGCGACGTGGATTATGAGGAGGAGGAGTAGATGAAGGTCATATTCATGGGGACGCCGGACTTCTCGGTGGGGACGCTGGAAGCGCTGGTTAAAGCAGGTCACGAGATAGTGCTTGCGGTCACCCAGCCGGATAAGCCGAAGGGAAGAGGCGGCAAGATGCAGTATCCTCCGGTGAAAGAGACCGCGGTCCGGTACGGGATCCCGGTATTTCAGCCCAAGAAGGTGAGGACGCCTGAGAGTATTGAGGAATTGAGGAAATACAAGGCAGATATCATGGTCGTCATAGCATTCGGGCAGATCCTTCCTAAGGAGATCCTGGAGATGACGCCTTATGGATGTGTGAACGTCCATGCGTCGCTGCTTCCCAAGTACCGGGGGGCGGCTCCGATCCAGTGGGCCGTCATCAACGGCGAGAAGGTCTCCGGCGTGACGACGATGCAGATGGACGAGGGATTGGATACCGGTGATATGCTGCTGAAGACGGAGATTGTCCTGGAGGAGAAGGAGACGGGCGGCAGCCTTCATGATAAGCTGGCCGAAGCCGGAGCCAAGCTGTGCGTCAGGACATTGGAGGCGTTGGAGGCGAAGACCGTCACGGGGGAAGCCCAGAAAGAGAGTCCGACAGAGTACGCCAGAATGCTTGACAAGAGCCTGGGGAAGATCGACTGGAGCCGGGATGCGCAGTCTATCGAACGCCTGATCCGGGGACTTAATCCGTGGCCGAGCGCTTATACGGACTGGAACGGCAAGGTTATGAAGATCTGGGAGGCAGATGTTCTTGATACGGATACAGAAGAGGCGCCGGGGACGGTGACAGCGGTTTTGAAGGATGGATTCTGTGTGCAGACAGGAAGAGGAAGCCTGAAAGTACGTTCTCTTCAGATACCGGGGAAAAAGCGGATGGATGCGGAGGCGTTCCTCAGAGGGTATCAGGTAGATGCGGGGACGGTGCTTTCATAAGTGCTGTATGGCATGAGGACGTTCACCCGCGCCATTCGCAAAATCGCAGCTAACGCTGCTTTGCCGCCGCTGCGCGTCTAATTTTGCTCATAAGAAGGCGCTCTCTGCATGAGCCATTATTCTGCTAAGTCCTTGTGCAAGCACAAACTTAGCAGAATAATGGCTCATGCGTGAACTGGGTGAAAAGATTAAGAATTGTTAAATTTATATGAAAAACAGGTATTTTGCATGTTTTTCATATATAATAATCTGTATGTGGTAATGATATAGTTTATTGGGAGGCGTATATTATGTTTTATGGTTTTTATGATCCGACATATATTCTGGTTGTGATCGGACTGGTGATCTGCCTGCTGGCATCTGCTAAGATGCGTTCTACCTTCAGCAGATATTCCCGGGTCAGGAATCATTCCGGTATTACGGGGAGAGACGCGGCTGAGCAGATCCTCAGGCGTGCCGGAATCTATGATGTGCGGGTGGAGCATGTATCCGGGAGTCTGACGGACCATTATGATCCAAGGTCTAAGGTATTAAGGCTGTCGGATGACACATACGGATCCACATCAGTTGCGGCGCTTGGGGTTGCGGCTCATGAGTGCGGCCATGCGATCCAGCATAACACAGGTTATATACCGCTGCAGATCCGCGGGGCGCTGGTTCCGATCGTGAATTTCGGGAGTTCGATCGCATGGATATTGATTGCGGTCGGTCTGTTTTTCAACAGCCGTTCTTCGATATTATTTTTGAATCTGGGGATTCTGGCGTTTTCGCTGGCGGTGATATTCCAGCTTGTGACGCTTCCTGTAGAGTTTAATGCATCCGGCCGTGCGGTCCATATTCTTGGCGGAAGCGGGATGTTATATGACGATGAAGTGAATGCGACCAAGAAGGTTCTGTTTGCGGCTGCGCTCACATATGTTGCCGGTGCGATCTCATCTATTCTGCAGCTTCTCCGTATCATAATGATCGCGAATAACCGGAGACGTTGATGGAGGAGAGAGGTATGGCGGTATCCGTAAGTGGGCGGGAACTTATTCTTGAAATATTGCTCCAGATTACGCGGGACGGTGAGTACAGCCACATTGCTCTTAAGAATGTTCTGGACCAGTACCAGTATTTGGATAAGAAAGAGCGTGCGTTTATCACGAGGGTGGTAGATGGCACGCTTGAACGCATGATTGAACTTGATTATATTATCGATCAGTTTTCCAAGGTAAAGACAAGGAAGATGAAGCCGGTGATTCGGATCATCTTAAGAAGCGCAGTCTATCAGATGAAATACATGGACAGTGTTCCTGATTCCGCGGCATGCAATGAGGCCGTGAAGCTTGCGGTAAAGAAGGGCTTCAAGGATCTGAGGGGATTTGTCAACGGAGTGCTGCGGAGCATTGCAAGGAATCTTAATCAGATCCGCTATCCGTCTGAGGAGGAGCTTGTTACCGGTCTGTCCATTCGGTATTCTATGCCGGAATGGATTCTTACTCAATGGCTGGCAGAATATGATAAGGACACGGTATGTGTCATGCTGGAAGAATTTCTTAAGGAAAAACCGGTGACGGTGAGGTTTGACCCCGATAAGATATCAAGGGAAGAACTGACGAAGATGCTGACAGAGGAAGGCGTGTGTGCGAAGGCAGACGAAGAGCTGTCCAATGCCCTTCACCTCACGGAGCTGGATTATCTGATGAAGCTTAAAAGCTTCAGGCAGGGATATTACCAGGTTCAGGACAAGAGTTCCATGCGAGTGGCAGAGTGGGCGGACGTCCGCTCGGGCGATTACATCATCGATGTCTGTGCGGCGCCCGGAGGAAAGGCGATTCATCTGGCAGAGATGCTTAAGGGGACCGGGCATGTGGAAGCCCGTGACCTTACAGAATATAAGGTGGAACTGATGCGTGAGAATATTGCGCGCAGCGGGCTTACTAATATAGAGACGGTGCAGATGGATGCGCGCAGATCAGACAAGGCGTCTGTGGAGAAGGCGGACATTGTGATCGCCGATCTTCCATGTTCCGGGCTTGGCGTGCTGGGCAGGAAGCCGGATTTGAAATATAAGATGACCAGAGAGAAGCAGAGTGAGCTGGTATTGCTTCAGCGCGAGATATTGTCCGCGGTGAAGGATTATGTGAAGCCGGGCGGAAGGCTGATCTACAGTACATGCACGATCCATCGGGGAGAGAATGAAGACAATGCCGAATGGTTTGTGCAGAAGAATCCAGAATTCCGCCTGATCCGCGAACAGCAGATGCTGCCCGGACAGACCTGCGGAGACGGATTCTATATAGCCGCGTTTCAGAGATGAAAGGCAGAATTATGGATAAGAAGGATATCGGTTCATTCAACTATGAAGAACTGAAAGAAGAGATCGTGAAGATGGGTGAGAAGCCTTTCCGAAGCCGCCAGATCTATGAATGGCTGCATGTGAAGCTGGCGGATGATTTCGGTGAGATGACGAATCTGCCGAAGCAGTTCAGGGAGCGGCTGAAGGAAGAGTATGAGATTGCCGGAATTAAGATGATCGAACGCCAGATCTCAAAAGAGGATCCGACGGAGAAGTTTTTGTTCGGGCTTACGGACGGCAATATGATCGAGAGCGTGTTGATGCGCTATACATATGGGAATTCCGTATGCATATCTTCCCAAGCGGGCTGCCGCATGGGCTGCCGGTTCTGCGCGTCGGCGATCGGCGGGCTTAAGAGGAATCTCACCGTGTCGGAGATGCTTGGACAGGTCTACAGCATTCAGAAGCTTGCAGGGGAGAGAATCTCCAATATAGTAGTGATGGGAACGGGGGAACCCCTCGATAATTACGATAATTTTGTCAAATTTGTCCGTATGGTGAGCGATGAGCACGGCTTGAATATCAGTCAGAGGAATATTACCGCTTCTACCTGCGGGATCGTTCCGAATATGCGAAGGCTGGCAGAGGAAGGCCTGCAGATCACGCTGGCGCTGTCTCTCCATGGGGCGAATCAGGAGAAGCGTGCAAGATTGATGCCGGTGGCGAGGCAATATGAGCTTACGGACGTGCTTGCGGAGTGCGACTATTATTTTCAGACGACGGGCAGAAGGATCACTTTTGAATACAGTCTGGTAGAAGGTGTGAACGACCAACCGGATGATATCCGTGAACTTACAGATATTCTTAAGAAGAGAAACTGTCATCTGAACCTGATACCGGTGAACCCTGTCAAGGAGCGGGAATACAGGAAACCGGACAGGGAAAGTGCTCTTGCATTCAAAAATAAACTTGAAAAAAACGGAATTAATGTTACTATAAGAAGGGAAAGGGGCTCGGATATAGACGGAGCCTGCGGTCAGCTTCGAAGACGTTATGCCGGTGAGACTGGCTGTAAACAGGGAGAAACAGATGAAGATATATGCAATGACTGATGTGGGAAGAAAGCGTGAAGTCAATCAGGATTATGTATACGTGACGGATAAGTCGATCGGGCCTTTTCCGAATCTTCTTGCGGTAGCCGACGGAATGGGCGGCCACAAGGCGGGGGATTTTGCGTCAAAATATACGGTTGGGGTTCTGAGAGAAGAGCTGGAGAACACTCCCCTGAATAAGCCGGAGGAGATTTTGCGCAATGTTGTCAGTATTGCGAACGATAAACTGATCGAAGCGGCATCCGCGGACATCAAGCTTGAGGGTATGGGAACGACGTTGGTGGTAGCGACGGTTGTTGGCAATACATTGTATTTTGCCAATGTGGGAGACAGCCGGCTCTATCTGATCAACGAGAAGATACGCCAGATATCCAAGGACCATTCTCTGGTGGAAGAGATGGTAAGGCTTGGCGGGATCAAAGCCGAGGAAGCAAAGAATCATCCAGATAAGAATATCATTACAAGGGCGATCGGAGTCAAGGAAGGGGTAGAAGCGGACATCTATGAATATCGGCTGAAAAAGGGCGATGTGATATTGATGTGCACGGATGGTCTGAGCAATATGGTAGAGGATGAGGATATGTTTGATATTGTGAGGGGATCCCGCGATATCGTGGAAGCGGTGCAGATGTTGATTGAGAAAGCGAACAGTAATGGCGGGAGAGATAACATAGGGGTTGTTATGGCAGAGCCACTTGCAGATGAGGTGAGTGTATGAGTGTAAAAGATGGTATAGTGCTGGGAAAACGATACGAGGTGCTGAGTAAGGTCGGCGCAGGCGGCATGGCGGACGTCTATAAGGGCAAAGATCGTATGCTGAACCGTTTTGTGGCGATCAAGGTTCTCAAAAAGGAATACAAAGAGGATGAGAATTTTGTACGCAAGTTCCGTTCGGAAGCTCAGGCAGCCGCCGGATTGATGCACCCGAATATCGTGAACGTATATGACGTCGGAGAAGACCGGGGCTTATATTATATGGTAATGGAGCTTGTTGAGGGTATCACGCTGAAGGAATATATAGAGAAGAAGGGCAGATTATCCCACAAGGAAGTGATCAGTATTGCGATCCAGATGTGTACGGGACTTGGAGTTGCTCATGCGGCAGATATTATCCACAGGGACATCAAGCCGCAGAACATTATCATTTCCAAGGACGGGAAGGTGAAGGTGACGGACTTCGGTATTGCCAAGGCTACCACATCCAACACAGTCAGCTCCAATGCGATGGGTTCTGTGCATTATACATCGCCGGAGCAGGCGAGGGGCGGATTCAGCGATCAGAGAAGCGACATCTATTCGGTTGGTATTACGCTGTTTGAGATGGTGACGGGACAGGTGCCTTTTGACGGAGATTCCACGGTATCTGTGGCAATCAAGCACCTGCAGGAGGAGATCATGTCGCCGTCGGAGCTGGTGCCGGATATTCCGTACAGCTTAGAGCAGATCATTTTAAAATGTACGCAGAAGAACAGCGAGCGAAGATACAGGAACACGGACGAGCTGATTCAGGATATGAAGCGTTCCTTGGTGGATCCGGACGGTAATTTTGTGGCGATACCGCCGCAGCGCAATGCGAATACGGTGATCATCAGAGGTGATGAGCTGGACGTCATCGGCGAAGCCTATGAAGACGAGGATGATTTTGACGAATACGATTCCCGTGAGTTCGGCAGAGACCGTGAATATGACGAGTATGACGATCGCGGATATGACGAATATGACGGCCGCGGATATGATGATCGGGACTATGACGACGGATATGATGATCATGATTATGATGATGACGATGATTTTGACCGGGATTATGATGGCTTTGACGATGATTTTGACGATTATGATTCCGGGAGAAGGGGTTCGGGCAATGTTAATCCGCGTATGAACAGGGTCATGAAGATCCTTACCACGGTAGTTATCATCATTATCCTGTTTATTGTGATATTTACCATAGGGAAGACCGCAGGATTGTTCAAGTTCGGGCCTACGCTTAAGAATGAGAAGACGAAGGATGAAGAGGTCAAGGTGCCGAATGTGGTGGGCAAGACGAAAGCTGAGGCGGAGAAGGAACTGAATGAACTTGGCTTGGGCTTCAAGGTTGATGAGGAGAAGGAGTCTAACAAGTATGAGGCGGGAACGGTGAGTGAGCAGAAGACCGAGCCCGGCAAGAAGGTGAAGAAGCATACCACGATTCATGTGGTGGTGAGTTCTGCTCTGGTTGGAGATAAGATCAAGGTGCCGGATGTCAGCGGAATGAGCGAGGATGACGCCCGGAGTGCGCTGCAGCGGGAAGGCTTCAAGAAGATAGCGACGCCGCAGTATGAGTACAGTGATTCTGTGGCGGAGGGCGATGTGATCGGCACGACTCCGGCCGCCAATGCGGAAGCGACGAAGGATACGGAGATCGTGATGCGGGTCAGCAAGGGAACGGAGAAGAAGACGGTTCCGAACCTGATCGGTATGATGGACGCGGATGCACAGAACGCAATCCTGGCAGAGGGATTGATCGTTGGTTCTGTTGGATATGAGTATAATGATGATGTGCCAGAAGGACAGGTGTATGCCCAGAGCGTGGACGGCGGTAAGAAAGTTGCGCCCGGAACGGCGGTGGGTATCTCGGTCAGCAACGGACCGAAGCCGGCAGAGAAGGTGGAGGTGCCTCCGGTTACGGACACATCCCTGGATAATGCAAGGCAGCTTCTTAGCAGCGCAGGACTTAGCGTGGGTAATGTATCCTACCAATATGACGATTATGTGGCGGCAGGCAATGTAATCAGCTGCAGCCCGGGGGTAGGAAACAGTGTGGAAGAGGGTACTTCTGTTAACCTCGTAGTCAGCCAGGGACCTAAGGACACAGACTCAGAGCCGGAGGAGCCCGACGACCCGTCTCAGACTGTTATCCCGGGTATCGTTGGATTCTGACGGAGCTTCTATGTTGACGGCAGATGGGCAGGTTGATGTATGCAAGGTAAGATCGTAAAAGGGATTGCCGGATTCTACTACGTTCATGTAGTAGAATCCGGTGTTTATGAATGTAAGGCGAAGGGGATCTTCCGCAAAGAGAAGATCAAGCCTTTGGTAGGAGATAATGTCAGGATAGAGATATTAGAAGAAGAGGAGAAGACCGGCAATATCGTAGATATTCTTCCAAGGAGCAACGAACTGATACGGCCGGCGGTAGCCAATATCGATCAGGCTTTGGTGGTATTTTCAGTTCTGAAACCGGCTCCGCACTTCAATCTTCTTGACCGTTTTCTGGTTATGATGGAGAGCAAGGGACTGCCGGTCGTGCTGTGTTTTAATAAGGCGGATATTGCGGACGAGCCGCAGGTTGACATGTTAAGGGCAGTTTATGAAGGATGCGGCTATCCGCTGCTATTCGTCAGTGCGCGCGACGGGCAGGATATCGGCAGAGTTAAGCATCTGCTGAAGGGAAAGACGACGGCGGTCGCAGGACCTTCAGGAGTAGGGAAGTCAACGCTTATCAACGCGTTGAATCCCGAAGCGCAGATGGAAACGGGAGCGATCAGCCAGAAGATCGAGAGAGGGAGACATACGACCAGGCATTCGGAGCTGTTTCCTGTTGGTGAAGACTCTTATATCATGGATACTCCGGGATTCAGTTCTCTGTATGTCAATGATTTTGAGAAGGAAGAATTGAAATATTATTTTCCCGAGTTTGCGGAGTATGAAGGATCATGCCGGTTTCATGGATGCGATCACGTACACGAGCCGGGATGCCTGGTGAAGCAGGCTGTAGAGGAAGGGAAGATACATCATATCCGGTATGAGGACTACACAGAGATGTATGAGGAATTGAAGAGCAGAAGGAGGTACTGATGATGAATTATATATTGGCCCCGTCGATACTGGCGGCAGATTTTAAAGTTCTGGGGCAGGAGATCAAGAAGACGGAAGCAAACGGAGCCGCATATCTGCATTTTGACGTTATGGACGGGATGTTTGTACCAAGTATCTCCTTTGGCATGCCGGTGCTGTCGTCCATCCATGATGCGACAGGGCAGACGATGGACGTTCATCTGATGGTGCAGGAACCGATCCGCTATATAGAAGATTTCAGGAAAGCCGGAGCAAATCTGTTGACGGTTCATCTGGAGGCCTGTGAGGATGTGGATGCGACGCTTGGGAAGATCCGGGAGTGCGGGCTGAAGACAGGCTTGTCCATCTGCCCGGAGACACCGGCAGAGTCTATAGAGCCTTATCTTAAGGATATAGATATGATCCTGGTTATGAGTGTGCATCCAGGCTTCGGGGGCCAGAAGTTTATCCCGGAATCATTGGATAAGATCCGTAAGATACGCGGCATGATGGAAGCACAGGGAATATCGGCGGATATCGAGGTGGACGGCGGGATCGGCCTTTCGAATGTGCGGGAAGTTCTTAGCGCGGGAGCGAATGTGATCGTTGCAGGCTCCGCGGTATTTGGAGACAGAACGGCGGAGAATACGAGAGAATTCATGGAGATACTGAGAGAATATGAGTAAGAGAAGTGTGATTATCAGCGGAGGAGATCTGGATGAGGAATTGACGCTCTCTGTTCTGGAAGAGCAGAAGGACAGGTGCGTGATCGGAGTGGACAAGGGCGTAGAGTTCCTCTATTATCATCAGATCATGCCGGATTATATCGTGGGTGATTTTGACAGTACGAAAGAGGAGATCAGAGATTACTACAAGAATGAGACGAATGTGCCCATAAGGGAGTATAATCCGGTTAAGGACGCTTCCGATACCGAGATTGCGATCCGTCTTGCCATGACGCTGGGATATAAGGAACTTATTATCCTGGGCGCCACGGGAGGAAGGGTCGATCATTTGTGGGCGAATGTGCAGAGCCTTGCAATACCTTTCAAAGCCGGAATAGATGCGAAGATCATGGACCGCCAGAATTGCATATCTATTATAGGCGGCGGAGAGACGCATCTGAAGAAGGGAGAGGCTTACGGGCCGTATTTTTCTGTATTTCCGCTGGGGGAAGAGATATTCGCGTTCAATATCAGAGGAGCTAAATATCCGTTGAAAAATCATACGCTGAAGCCTTGTAACAGCCTTTGTGTCAGTAATGAGATTGCGGAGGATTCAGAGGAAGCGGTGATCAGTTTTCCGGCGGGGAGGGTGATTTTGATGGAGACTCGTGATTAGCGGGTATCTGCACTTTTTTTCACCAGGCATTTCTTCTGAAAGAATGCAACTCCCAGTTTCTTTACATTTTTATATCCATCACGCTCCACCTTTTCTGCATATTGCTTGTTCGCAATCTGTGCAAGCGCTTTATCGCATTCGCTTTCCAGCTGATTTTCGTAATATGCCCGTTTTGCTTCCAGCACGACGGCTCTGCGGTTTTTACGATCTTTTATAACGATATCGGAACGCCCAAGTCCGTTTTCGTAGTTCGATTCTATGCGGTATCCTGCATTAGAGAATAATCCGATTAGAAATGCGTGGTAGAAGCTTTCGGCATAATCATGGTAGCTGATGGTATCAAACAGAAGATCTGAGATTAATTCGGTTAACAGCTTTGCATTTCCATCCCATAATGCTGCAAATAGATTCTTTCGGTCCTCTTTTGCGGCGGTTTCTATAAGCCATGCTTTGACACTTTTTTTAAAAATCCCAAGAACTTCTGCATTTGGAATTTTCAATGCGCACTGGCCAGGAAGAAGACACAGGTCAGGAAGCGTTTCCGGGCGGACGCGTGTCAAATATCCTGTCAGATACAGCAGACTCCATAGATTTTCTTCTGAACTTGCCAGTATATCATAGGTGAGATTGTCTTCGATAGATTCTATGATATATCCGCCCGCGAGCAAAGTCTCATATTTGTCATTTATATCAAAATCCGTTCTTCTTAAAAAGCTGCGAATGATGGCGTTATCACTGGTATTTTTCCAGAAATTTTTGGGTTTTGAGTCCGGATTCAGAAGCAGATTCTGTACATGATTCATAACATCCCAAGGACAATAGACATCAAAATCTCCGAAATGATATCCGTCGTACCATTCACGAAGCTCTGAGGCATAAGACGTAAGATTCGTATCCGCAAGCAGGCAGTCAACCTCGCGCTGTGTAAAGCCGAAGTATTCATTGAGCTGCGTATCTGAGATGGTATCTGATACAAAATTATTTGTTCCTGTGAAAATACTTTCTTTGGCAATTCGCAGACATCCGGTAATCACTGCAAATTCTAGTGAATTATTAGCTTTAATAACCTGAAGGATACCCTTTACAGCATCTAACATTTCTGTGTAGTATCCCTTTTCACTGGCTTTCGCAAGAGGAACATCGTACTCATCTATAAGCAGGATCACAGGTTTTCCATAGTATAATTCCATAAGCTGAGTTAGTTTTAGCAAGCTGTTTTTGATATCTTTCAGATTCGCTTTTTCGGCTGCTACCATGAGAAACTGTTCTTTGTCCAGGGGATGAATCCGTTCACTGTCCGTCAGGTAAATGTGCTTTTTGTATAGCTCTGCAATTACGGATGCAAGCTGTGCGTAGGCGCCGGAAAAGTTCAATCCGTCTACACTTTTGAATGTTAAAAATAATGTAGGATATTGATTCATCCAATGCCTGCAAAGAGCTGTATTGTCTATAACAGAGAGTCCGGCGAATAAACTTTTGCTGTTCTTCTGAATGTCAAAAAATTCTGAAAGCATACTCATACAAAGTGTTTTCCCGAAACGGCGGGGGCGTGTAATCAATGTCACTTTTCTATCTTTTATTTTCAGCAGTTGTTCGATCAAACCGGATTTATCAATAAAATAGCTACCTTTTTTACGAATCTCAGCAAAATTTGAAGTTCCGACAGGAATATTTATGGTGTTCATAGGCGCCCTCCTTTTAAAGTAATGAGCAAGCCGACTCCGAATGGAGTACCAAGTGTGCTGTAAGTATAACATATATTGAAGATTAATGATAGTGGATTATTATTATGGCGGGATTCAATGAAAGGCTGACGAAGATGCGGACGATATAGAGTTCTGTATAATATGAGAATTTTTATAAGAAACAGATAAAAAATTGTTACGAAAAAGTGTAGTTTTTCGTAATGAAAAATTTGCTACAAATTCTTAATCATTCTAATATACTATCGACAAAAAGTCAATAAACTTAATCCCCCTTTTTTGTGATATTTGCATAAAAATTTTTCCATGTACATTATTACGAAAAACTACACTTTTTCGTAATAGTTTTTTATCTCTTTTTTACATAATTTCTCACATTTCGATAAATAACCCACTTCAAAAGAAAATGAATACAAAAAAATATACGGCAAGCGCCTGTGCTTTCCGCTGACACAAGCGCTCGCCGCATAAGAGCATTATTCTCAATTATTTATACAACTGTTTCCAAATGTACTCCCCTGAATACTGATCTCATTCATCAGGCAAGCGGCAGGCAAGCCGAATATTTCTCCGTCTTACTTCCAAGCATTGGTCCGCTTTTTTCATACCATTGATAGGTCACAGTCTCACTGTCATCTCCCCACACCCGCGGACAGTCAGTATCTTCCCAATCAAGCGGAACCATATGTCTTTCCTGCCTGGATGCCTTTAACATGATCTGACGCAGTTCTTCCTCTTCTTCTTCATTCAAAGCTCCCGGTTTTGCAGAGATGAAAAGAGGAGTTCCGCTCATAGCAACCGCATCCGCCCACTGCCTGTTTAATTCCCACGGGATATCACCGGTAATTCCTACACAGTCTGCATCTATATGATAAAATGTTCCGTGTCTTGGAAGACTGAACGCCAGTGTGTTGACTCCCATACATCTGGTACGCTCCCAGTTCAATCCGCTGGTGTCGTCGCCTGTTCGGTTGAGCTGCATAAGCCCCGCCCCCAGATGGCCGATGGTATTGCACCCCAGAATAAGGGTATCATATGGTCTTGCCGCATTGTAGATCGCCTCGTAGAAATCCTTTACAATCTCTGCACTGGTCCTATGTCTGTCATAGAAATGCCATCCGTCCTCTGTCACTAACGGATTCATCTCAAATCCCCATTTTCCAAAGAGGTCAAATGTTGAAAAATCATGCTTGATCAACTGGAAGCCCCACTCGCAGATTCTCTCTACATCTTCTATAATATAGCGGAGTGCGTCAGGATGGGACGGGTCTACACACTGATTGTGGCTGAGCCTCCATTCATCCGGTATCGCCTCGTCTTCATTTAACAGGAAGCGAACCCAGATTCCCGTACGCACTCCCATATTCTTCATCTTCTGCGCGATACGGCTCATATCAGGAAACTTTGCATTCCCCTTTCTCCAGGGTCCGCCGTTATATTCATCCAGTCTGTGATGTTCCTGCCAACAATCGTCAATTACCATGAACGGCGGATTCGAAGCTCCTTTGGTCAGCTTCACAAGCTCTTTTGTATCGGCCAGGATTTCCTCCTCACTGCTTTTACCATATGCATAGTACCAGTTATTGCTGCCATACACCGGATATTTCGGCAGGATTGGGTTCGGGCACATTCGGCCGCAAAAACGCCGCGCTGCATCATAGGTAAAATCTTTGCGAGCGAAGTTCTTGCTCCTGCATCCGCCTTGTACTGCTTCATCCGCCGCATTGGCTGTGAATCTTTCACATACGATCTTCACCGCATGCAGAGTTCTTCCTTCCAGCAATACTCCTCTTCCGCCGCAGCGCACATCAAGGTACAGCGTAACGCCTTCCGAATCCGCCTGCCAGTAACACATTGCCCGCGGCTGCACCATTACCCCAAAGCACATAACTTCTCCCGGTACAGCTGCAAGGAAATACCACGGCATGATCCGTCGTCCGCTCATTCCGCGCCATTCCAAGTCTCCATATCCGCGCTCCCATGCATCTCCAAGAAACCGAACCTTCTCGGGCCACTGATAAGCCCATCTTACCTTCACACCCTTCACTGCCTCAACAGAAGTGATACTCACCTCTTCATATCCAGTACCTTCTGTGAATTCTACCTTTGTTCCTTCCTTACTTACCTCTCTGCCTCCGGCATTTACAACTACACTTTCCTCTTCTGTCTCGATCGTAACATAACTCGGAACAACCCAGCTTAAAATGTTCGTTTGCCATTGCCTTCATCTTGTCCTCTCCTTTTCACTCTTTATTGCTTCGAAGCATCGGGCTATACAGCCATGCCTGCATGGATAATTGGTTTCCCGTCAAGCGCCGCATATGTCAATCCGTCATGACCGTCATACACCAGCTTTAATGAGAAGAACTCCCTTCCTTCTGCCAACAGGCGGAAGAAGATCTTATCCCCCTCCCAGATATTCAGATTCTCGATCTTATCTATTTCTACCCATTCAAGCTCTCCTTCATCACAGTCGATCGGCTCCCCTTCGAATCCATCTGCTGTAAATAAAGACATATATTCCGTAACTCCGTTTCCCGATACAAAAGTCACAAGCCCTCTGTACTGATAAGACGTAAGTGTATAGCCTGTCTCTTCCTTTACCTCCCGAAGCAGGCACTCCTCTGGACTCTCATCCGCTTCAAAATGTCCGCCCACACCAATCCATTTATCCTTATTGACATCGTTCTTCTTCACTGTCCTGTGCAGCATCAGATATTTGTTATCACGTTCTATATAGCATAGCGTGCTTAATTTCGCCATTTTCTTCACCTCCTGTCTCTCCAATCGGAAAATGGAACGCCACCTTTCTTTCTATGACATTTTCCTGATCCTCTCAATCGCCGCCACCGTATTCTCATAAGACCCAAATGCCGTCAGCCGGAAGTACCCTTCCCCGCTTGGCCCGAATCCTGAACCGGGCGTTCCCACCACGCTGGCACGCTCCAGCAAATGATCGAAGAATTCCCAGGACGTCATTCCCTGCGGTGTCTTAAGCCAGATATAAGGAGCATTCACCCCGCCCGACACCTGATAACCCGCATCCTTTAAACCTTCGTATATAACTTTTGCATTCTTCATATAGTAAGCGACCTGTTCCTTAAGCTGAGCCTTCCCCGCTTCAGAATACACGGCCTCTCCCGCCTTCTGTACGATATAAGGCGCCCCGTTATATTTCGTGCCGTGGCGTCTCGCCCACAGAGAATGAAGCGTGACGCCTTTGCATTTTACCTCCTTGGGGATCACAGTCGCGCCAAGTCTGACTCCTGTAAACCCTGCATTCTTCGAGAAGCTTCTAAGCTCAATGGCACAAGTTCTCGCCCCCTCGCACTCATAGATACTGTGCGGCACATCTTCCTCAGATATATACGCTTCATATGCCGCATCATAGATGATGACCGCACCTTCCTTGTTGGCATAATCCACCCATTCCTGAAGCCGCGCTTTCGTAACAGCAGAACCCGTAGGATTATTGGGGAAGCACAGATAGATGATATCCGGCGTCTCCTTCGGAAGTTCCGGCGCAAAATCCGTCTCCTTCGTGCACGGCATATAGATGACATCACTCCAAGTCTCTTTAACCGGATCATAAGTTCCCGTACGTCCCGCCATCACATTGGTATCGACATAGACCGGATATACCGGGTCGCAGACTGCGATCTTATTGTCTTTTGCAAATATTTCCTGAATATTGCCGGAATCACATTTTGCTCCGTCCGAGATAAATACTTCGTCCGCCCGAACGTCGCATCCTCTGTCCTGATAATCGTTCACAGCTATAGCGCTTCTCAGGAATTCATATCCCAGATCCGGCGCATATCCGTGAAATGTCTCTGCCCGCGCCATTTCATCTACTGCACTGTGCAGCGCCTCGATAATCGCCGGCGCCAACGGCTGTGTCACATCACCGATTCCAAGACGGATGATACTCTTACCTGGATTCGCCTCCTGATATGCCGCTACCTTCTTTCCTATAGTTGAAAACAGATAACTGCCTGGTAACTTCAGATAATCTTCATTTACTTTAAACATTTCTCTTCTCCTTCCCAAGAACACATCTACAGATCCATCATCCTATATTTCTATCTCGCCTTCATACACAGTGACCGCCGGTCCTGTCATATAGACTCTCTTGCTCTTCTCGTCCCACTCGACCAGCAGATCTCCTCCCAGCAGCTTCACCGTAACCTTACGCTCCGCCAACCCGTTAAGAATGCTCGCCACAGCCGCGGCGCAGGCCCCCGTCCCGCAGGCAAGCGTCTCGCCGGAACCTCGTTCCCACACTCGCATCTCTATCGTCTGACGATCGATCACACGGACGAATTCTGTATTGATCCGATTCGGGAATCTCTCGTGATTCTCAAACTTCGGTCCGATCTTCTGAATGTCCATATTCTTTACATCATCCAAAAAGACAACCACATGAGGATTCCCCATAGATACGCCTGTCATCCGGTATTCCATCCCATCTACAGCTATCGGTTCGTCTATAACTCTGCCGGCATCAGCAGGGGTTTTGGCGTCACCATTTGCCGCATTGACATGAATTGGAATTCTTTCCGCTCTAAGCTCCGGTACATCCATATCGACTCTTATCTGCACAGCCTTGCCGTCTTCCACCGTCAGATCCAGATATTTGATTCCTCCGAGAGTCTCTATGGATATACTTGTCTTATCCGTAAGACCGTAATCATAGACATATTTCGCTACACATCGGATTCCGTTCCCGCACATCTCTCCGCGGGAACCGTCAGCATTATACATCATCATCTCAAAATCCGCCTTTTCTGACGGACAGATCAGAATCAAACCGTCCGCCCCGATTCCATAATGCCTGTCGCTTACATATCTTGCCGTCTCTGACGGGTCGTTAACCTTCTCCTCCAAACAATTCACATAAACGTAATCATTGCCCAATCCCTGCATCTTTGTAAACTTCACTTCGCTCTCTTCCTTTCCTGTATCTTTGTAAATTTCACTCTCTTCCTATCTTGTCCTATACAGCCGCAGGAGTGAATCTACTTCGTCATGACACTCAATATCATCTCCGCCGTCTCAACCATATTCGTACCGCTGTCCATACTGCTCTTCTGCAAATATCTGTGGGCTTCTTCCTCCGACATACCATTACGGCTCATCAGCAGCTCCTTCGCTTTCGTTATTAATGCTTTCTGCTGAGAATTCCTGTTTTTCTGATCAGATTTCCTCTTTTTGCGTCTTTGTTCTATAGTATGTATCATCGTCTCCAACATATTTATCAGATCATACGCTTTGACCGGCATAGACAGGCCGATCACTCCGTCCATACAGCCTTCGGTCCATTTATCCGCCGACGCCATCAAAAGCATCTCAAACTCTCCGGGCAGATACTCCCGAAGCCCCGTATACATCATATCCTTCAGCTTATATCCGCACACAACGATCCCCTCGTCTGCCATATCTGCATATTGCAATACCTGTGCACCCGCTGTACAGACCCCTGTTACATCCATCCCGCTGCGCACGATCAGGTTGCGAATCTTGGCCGCATTATCTTTATTGGAAAATGCAACAATAATACTAACCAAACTCACACCCCCTGCCGACCTACATCCGATGCAGATATCTTCCGATCTCCCACTCTGTAACCTGCGCGCGGTAATCCGCATATTCCTTTTCCTTCGCCCGAATCAGCTTTTTCGACAAATCCTCTCCGAGCACCGCCTGTATATATGTGTTCTTCCCGAACTCTCTTGCCGCCTCCAGAAGGCTTCCCGGAAGTTCCTCTATTCCCGCTTTCTTCCGCTGTTCCTCCGTCATTTCAAAAATGTTGCAGTCAATACTGCGAGGCGGCATGATCTCGTTTCTGATGCCGTCTAAGCCGGCCGCAAGGCATACTGCCAGAGCCAGATACGGATTCGCCGACGGATCCGGGCTCCTAAGCTCTACCCTTGCCGACGTCCCCTTCACGGCCGGAACGCGAAGCAGCGGCGTCCGGTTCTTGGCCGACCAGGCAATACAGACAGGCGCCTCATATCCCGGCACCAGCCTCTTATAAGAATTCACGGTTGGATTCGTTATAAAACTGATCGCCTTCATATGTCTCATGATTCCCCCGATGAAATAGTAAGCCTCGCGGCTCAGCCCCTTCTCATCCTCTGCATCTGCAAATACATTGACGCCGTCCCTGTCAAGAAACATGTTAATATGCATCCCGGAACCACTGATCCCGTACTTGGGCTTCGGCATAAATGTCGCATGAAGTCCGTGACGCTTCGCGATCGTCTTTACCACCAGTTTGAATGTCATGATATTATCCGCGGTTTCCAGCGCCTCTCCATATTGAAAATCAATCTCATGCTGTGCCGGAGCCACCTCATGATGGGACGCCTCTATCACAAACCCCATATCTTCTAACGTCAGCACCATATCGCGCCGCGCATTCTCCCCCAGATCAAGCGGACCTAGATCAAAATACGTCGCGCTCTCATGCGACAGTGTAGTCGGCCGCCCGTCCTCATCCGTATGGAACAGGAAAAATTCACACTCCGGTCCGGCATTGAACTCATATCCCATATCTTTCGCCTCTGACAGCACTTTTTTCAGAATATACCTTGGATCGCTCTCAAAAGCCGTTCCGTCCGGTTTGTAGACGTCGCAGATCAGCCGCGCCACTTTCCCCTGCTGCGGTCTCCAAGGAAAGATTACAAAAGTATCCAAATCCGGATACAAATACATATCCGAATCCTCGATCCTAGCAAATCCTTCAATGGACGATCCGTCAAACATGATCTGATTATCAAGGGCTTTCTCCAACTGGCTTGCCGTAACGGCGACATTTTTCATCGTCCCGAAGATATCCGTAAACTGCAGCCTGATGAATCCCACATCCTCCTCTTCAACCAATCTCAAAATATCCTGCCTTGTATAATGATTCATCTGATCTTCCTTCCATTTTCAACTATATACCGTCAACTATATACCCTTTCAGGCATCCCCTGTTACACGACCCTTAATGTGACGAACTATCGTCCGATAAGGTCTGTATAATAAAATGGGCGCTCTCATGCTATGATGAAAACGCCTTTGTTTTGTCTTATAAATTATAAAATAAAAACAGGTATTTTGTCAACTCGACAAAATGTCCAAGATTCCATGCCTCTGCATATCTATGTCTGCATCATTGCCTAAATATCCGATTACTCTGCCTCATTCCAGCAGCCGTCATCCGTCTGTACATAGGAATTGCCGTTATTGTTGCCGCAGCTGATCCCTCTCTTGATCGGAGCAAGGCAGAAGCCTTTGATCACTCCAAGCATGATACAGCATAAGATTACCAGCACCTTTTCTGCCGGCGTCCAGTCTCTTGCAAAAAATTCCTTAATACTCTCCCATATGTCTCTCATCAGCATATCCTCCTTATTCATTTCTGTTTGAAACATCTTCTGTTTGGATTATTACCATTATAGTTTATTTCATGGAAAAATGGAAGTTAGTGGCATATATTTATAACAAAATTTGTGATAGAATATTTTATATTAGCGATAAATACCTGAATATTACAGGAAAACAGGAGGAATACACAATGACCCTGCAGCAATTAAGATATGCCGTTGAGGTTGCAAACAGAGGCTCTATGAACGAAGCGGCAAAAAAGCTGTATGTTTCCCAGCCGAGTTTATCCAGTGCAATCAGAGATTTGGAACAGGAAATAGGAATTTCCATCTTTATCAGGACAAATAGAGGAATATATGTGTCATCCGAAGGAAAAGAGTTTCTCTGCTATGCACTGCAAATTATCGAACAGGAAAATATATTGAAGGAACATTATCTAGGCGCAAAGCCATCAAAAGAAAAATTCGGTATTTCCACACAGCATTATACATTTGCGATCAAAGCGTTTGTAACACTCTTGCAGGAATTAAACCCAAACGAATTTGATTTTACATTTCGTGAAACCACGACAGCTGAAGTGATCAAAGACGTGCAAAACCGAAAAAGCGAGATCGGTATGCTTTACATGAATAACTTCAATGCGAAGATGATCCTAAAAAGTTTAGAAGAAGCAGGACTTAAATTCATAGAATTATTTCAATCTGAATCTTATATCTATGTGACAGAATCTCATCCTTTAGCCCGGAAAAAGGAAATTAAATTCAGAGATTTAAGACCATATACGTTTCTTTCATTCGGGAAAGGAGAATACAATTCCAATTACTTTTCTGAAGAAATATTGAATATTCTTGAACATCGAAGGAACATTAAAGTAAGTGACAGAAGCACATTATTTTATCTGCTCCGCAAGCTTGGGGGATTTACTATCTGTACACAGATGGTAGATAATGAACTTCAAGGAGCAGACATTGTAGCCGTTCCGCTGAACGTGGAAGGAGTGATCAGAGTCGGGATCATTATGTATAAGAATGAAGAACTTAGCAGTATCGGCAAACGTTATATAGAGATCGTCAAAGAAAACATCAAAGGCTTGTTATAGCTTTTAGCTATTACAAACCTTTGATGTTTTTTACAAGCGTAATGCCCGGTCCTGAATATTTACGGCCGTATTACCCAAACGGCAGACTTGCAAAACATACAGCTCAATAAATCCCGTCCTTCCGTTAAAGAAAACCCATATAACGATACTTGTCTCAATAATTGAAATGTATAAATGAATGAATTAAAATTGTATTACAAACACATAAACGGCCGACACAGTGTTTTACTAAAAGGTATGGAGGACTTTATATGAACGAAATCAAGAAACCTGAAAGACAAGACGAACGGCAGGCAACTTTGGGTATGTCATTTCTTGTATTATTACTTTCCATCGGAATTCTGATGGCAGGAATCCTTATACTGAAGCTGTCGCCGCATATTCCGATTCTTGTATGTACATTTATTATGGTAATTTATGGTCTGTATTTGAGAATACCGTGGTCTGAGATGATGAATAAAGCTGTAGAATCTATTTCAAGCAGTTTAGAAGCAATCATAATAGTTATGACTATAGGAATGGTAGTCGGTTCATGGGTAGCCTGCGGAACAGTTCCTTATGTTATATGGGGAGGATTGAAGCTTTTTACTCCGGCATTTCTTCTTCCTTTTACCGTAATACTCTGCGCGGTTATGAGCACCTTAACCGGAAGTTCATGGACAACTGTCGGAACAGTAGGAGTCGCATTCCTTGGAATCGGTATTTCAATGGGAATACCTGCACCGATCGTTGTGGGAGCAATCTGCTGCGGGGCTTTTTTCGGAGATACGCAATCTCCTATGTCAGACGGCTGCAACTTCGCAACAGCAATTTCGGGCGCCGGTCTGTATAACGGTGTGAAGGGAATGCTCTGCACGAATTGTACAGCATTGTTAGCCAGCCTTATTTTGTATATTATCATTGGGATCCGCTATTCAGCGGCAGCCAATATGGGCGCCGGAGAACAGATAGAGGAGACGCTTGCAGGGTTAGAACAAGGATTTCACATGACTCCGTTCTTACTGCTCCCTGCAATCGTATTATTCATTCTTCTTGCAGTCAAGCTGCCTGCAATTCCTACAATGCTTCTCGCTGCTGTCAGCGGCGTGATCGTCAATGTAATTTGTCAAAATGACTCTCTGACAGATGCTCTGGGTTATCTGATGAACGGTTATGTAGGTAACACAGGTGTAGCCGATGTTGACCGTATTATTACCCGCGGAGGAATGAACAATATGATGAGTACGGTCGCATTAATGATTTTTTCTATGTGGATGGCCGGTGTCCTTCAACGGATCGGTATAATATCCATACTGCTTGATAAGATCTCGCAACTGGTAAAAAGAATCGTACCGCTTGTATTCCTTACCAATGTTCTAACATTTATATTCAGTTATTTTGCGGCAGATCCTTATCTTGCCATGACACTGCCATCAAAGGCATTGGAAAGAGCTTACGATGATCTGGAATTGAACAGAAACGTACTATGCAGAAGTGTCGGCAACGCAGTTCTCTTCGCACCGATGGTTCCCTGGGGCTCTGGAGGGCTCTATGTATCAGCAACACTGGGTCTGGCTGTCTCTTCTTATATCCCATATTATTTTATGGGCTATCTGGCACCTTTGCTGTGTATTCTGTTTGCAGCAATCGGAATCGGGAATTATAAACGAAAACCAAATTAATCACGGAAGGGGTGCGGTGTATGAAGAATGGAAAACATGCATATTCCACTGCATGTATAGGACTGCTGCTTGCGATAGGCATACTGATATATGGGGTGCTGGTTTTAAAGCAAAGTCCGCATATCCCGCTTATTTTCAGCACTGCAGTCATCATGCTATACGGTGTAATAAACGGAAACACATGGAAAGAGATGCGTACCGGCATTGTAGAAAGCATTTCGGAATCTGCCGAAGCAATACTGATCATCTGTTTAATCGGCGTGACAATAGGCACCTGGATGGCCGGCGGAACAGTCCCGGCCATCATATACTATGGTTTTCAGATTTTTTCACCTCGTTTCTTTCTGGTGTCGGTTGTAATACTATGCAGTGTGATGTCGCTTGTCACCGGCTCGTCATGGACAACGATCAGTACGATCGGAGTCGCATTTATGGGAATCAGTACAGGCATGGGAATACCGGCAGGAATGACGGCCGGCGCTATTATATGCGGCGCTTATTTCGGAGATAAACAATCTCCGCTCAGCGATTCTACAAATTTTACTGCCGCGGTAGCCAAAACAAACCTGTATGAACACACCCGCTCTATGATATTTACAACGGGTCCGGCCTATTTTGCAAGCCTTATTATCTTTCTCATATTGGGAATGAAATACTTTAGCGATAGTATCGATATCTCGCAGATTCAGACGATAACAACCGGGTTAAAAGAAAGATTCTATATCGGTCCTGTGTTACTTTTTCCCCTGTTTTTTCTATTGGTTCTGATCATACGGAGATTTCCGGCGATACCCACAATGATAATTGCTTCTATCTTGGGCTTGATCTGTACGATCTGTATTCAGGGCGAGAGTATAGAGAACGGAATGCGTTATATGTATTCCGGTTATATAAGCGATACAGGAATCAAAACGCTGGATGATCTTTTGACAAGAGGCGGCCTGACTTCAATGACCGGAACAGTTACGCTTATGCTTATGTCGCTTTCATTAGCAGGCGTGATGCGTTCTACTGAAATAATGAATGTCATTCTAAAGAAGACCGGATCTCTTACAGAAAACCGCGTCGGATTGATCACCCTGACATGGTTATTGACATTTTCACTGAGTTTTTTAGCGGCAGATCCATATTTAGCAATGATATTGCCCGCTAACATTCTGGGAGCAAAATACGATGAACTTGGAATACGAAGAAGCGTTATGTCGCGTACTTTAGAAGACGGCGGAACAATCGTCTGTCCTATGGTGCCTTGGGGGACGAATGGAATCTATTGCACAGAGACGCTTGGCGTATCGGCAGGAATATATATCCCCTACTATTTTTTAGGAATATTCACACCTGCAGCTATGCTGTTTTGTGCCATTACAGGCTTCGGCGTGCAAAAGAAAGGAAATAAAGATGGAAACACAAAAAAGAGATAAAATCATACCAGGAAAAACAAATTTTATCAAAAAGAGCGGATTCTCCTCAGAAAAAGAATACAAAGAAAAGATGGCAGAAAAAGGAAAATTTATGTACCATTTTCACTTGTGCTGTCCTTCTCTTCCAGAACTAAAAATACAGATGGAAGAATTGGAACAAAGGCTGACTGAAAAAAATCTTCGTTTGGACCGGTTTGGAGTCAGCCTGGATTACGCTATGGCTCTTCCTGAAAACGAACGTGAAAAATACCGGCGCAATGAAGCCCTATACTTTGAAAAGCAAGCAGATTGGAATATATTGGGATATCCTTCCCATATGCAGCCGCATCTTGGAGACAATATGATCGGAAGCCCGGCATCCTACGAAAACACAGCGGCCGCTTTAAAAGCAGGCGTCACTACAATTGGAAATATATCACAGTTTTTCGGTTGGGATTATCCCGAATGCCCGGATCTGGAAACTCGTACAGAGGATACCGTATCCGCAATTAAACTTATGGCCAAATACAAAGACTGCGGTACATTGATCCACTCTAATCTGGATGACGGATACGGCAGCGCGGCTTGTGATCTTGGTCTTCTGATCGGATGCGCACTGCTTGAAAAATACATTACAGAAGAATTACTTCATGCAAAATTAGCACATTCCTTCGGTGACATGTTCCAGTCCCCGTTTAAAAGACTCGTCTTCTTGTCGGCTTTGAAAAAAATACATAAAGGAAATATAACAGGTTCTATGATATTTACCAATAAACTGGGAAGAAACAAAACAGACAAAAGTCTGAATACGGCTCATCTGTCTGAATGTCTTCTTTGCGATATGGCAGGACAATTCCTTTATCAGACAGGCCATGCGGTCACGACCATGGCAAACGGAGGACTGACATCAGATGTAACCGCCGAAGAGATAATAAGAACCTTAGAATATGCAAAAGAATTAGAAAAATATGTACCTGAATTTGTCAAAATGATCGATCGCAAGAAAATAGACAGCACAGCTGACAGTATCGTAAAACGGGGGGAATATTTTTTAGAAAATGTACTGACGTCATTAGGTAAGCGGATCGATATACAAAATCCATATGACTTAATGCTCGAGATCAAGAAACTGGGAATAAAAAGACTGATAGATGAATCAGCGCCAACTCCTGACAATGATGTGATCATAACGGATTATGCTATGTATATAGCAACAGAAAGGAGATAATATGTTAGAAAAAGAATTAATTGGGAAAGTAGCTCTTGTGACAGGCGGAGCAAGAGGAATCGGAAAATGTATAGCTGAGACACTTGCATCCAAAGGTGCAAATATCGTAATTCTGGATATGAAAATCCAAAAAGAGGACGAGGTAATTAAAAACTGCGAAGCAATGGGCGTAAAAGTCATAGCCGCGGAATGTGACATAACGAATCTGACGGATATTCATACAACCGTTAATCATATTGTAGAGAGAATGGGACAAATTGATATTCTGATAAATAATGCCGGAGTGTATCCATCTTCCCCCATTCTTGAAGTAGACGAAAGCACCTTTGATTTTGTCATAGATGTAAATCTTAAAGGATTATTTTTCCTCACACAAGAAGTGGTAAAGGGTTCCATGCTGCCAAATAGATATGGTAAAATTGTAAATATCTCTTCCTGCGACGGAAAGAATCCTGGAAAGGGCGTGTCCATTTACGGCGCAGCAAAAGCAGGCGTCATCAGCCTTACGAAATCCTTCGCAAGCGAGTTATCTGGCTTGAACATTAATTCAAATGCCGTTGCAGCCGGTTGGGTAGAGTCTGCACAAGTATTAGCAAACGACAGATGGAAAGAAGCATTGCCCCTGATTCCCTCAGCCCGCCTGGGAAAGTTAAGTGAGATCGCTGAGTCCGTAGCTTTCTTATGCAATGATAAGGTATCCTATATCAATGGAGAAATCCTGGATGTAAATGGCGGAATCATCATGGATTAACCAAATAACCATTGAAAAAGCATACCGCATTTGTTAGAATATGATTATTATTCAGATAAAATATTCTACAAATGAGGTGAGTAGATATGGGACTTGCAATTCCAATAGAGACAAGCGCACGCCACATACATCTGTGCCGCGAAGATTTTGATATATTATTCGGCGAAGGCAAAGAACTGACCTTCAAAGCCGAATTAAGCCAACCGGGACAATACGTCTGCGAAGAACGTCTGGCCGTGAGAGGCCCCAAGAGCTCCTTTGAGAATGTTGCCGTTCTTGGGCCTTTCCGTAAAGAGACACAGGTTGAGATCTCCATGACTGATTCCCGCAAGCTCGGGATTCCCGGCATCATACGTCAGTCCGGCGATACGAAGGATACTCCGGGCTGCATCCTGGAAGGCCCCAACGGGCAGATCGAACTGGATCACGGCGTCATCGTCGCCAAACGGCATATCCATATGACTCCCGTTCAGGCAATCCAGCTCAACGTCAAGGATAATGACGAAGTATTCGTAATCATGGAGAGCTTCGAGCGTTCTCTGATCTTCGCTGATGTAGTGGTCCGTGTACATCCGGATTTTGCACTTGCCATGCATGTGGATACTGATGAAGCGAATGCGTTTGCCAACGAGAACAACCCAACCGGTGCACTCCTGAAGCTCTTTGGAGGGCGTACATACAATCTGCAGAAATGGGCTGAAGAGCTGCAGAACGGTATCAACCGCTTCTGACGGATCAGAGCTTCGCCGTCAGTGTCTTAGCGCTGACTCCCTTAAGCATTCCAAGCTTACCTGAAAGTGAACTGGTTGCGTCCCCGGGCGCATCCAGTACCACGCTGATGATCGACACTCCCCGCTCTCTGTAGGGAATCCCCATACGTCCGACCACATACTGACGGAACTCATGGAGCAGTTCGTTGACCGCTCCCGCCGACTCTTCATCCTTGATGATAATACTGATTACTGATACCTTGTTATCCATCGTCTCTTCCTTCCTCCCGCATAACAATTCCCGCCTATGTTAACGCTCCTTAATCTGCCGGCCGGTCACATCAAGATGATACCCGTCCTTATAGATTAATTCTGACACCGTAACAAGCAGATATCCCTTTTTTTCTAATTTATTTATCAGCTTTTCCAGTGCCTCCGCTGTGTATTTTGTTCCGCTGTGAAGCCGGATGATCGCACCGTTCTTCAAATTCTTGTCGTCCATGACTGCATCCACAATATACTTCGCACCGTAATCCTTCCAGTCAAAACTGTCCACAGGCGATACACCTGGCAGTCCAGGAAATATAAAGTATAGCGCGCCATTAAAGGCATCCCTCTAACATGTCCCTGCCTTTTCTCTTAACTCTTTTGAACCGATAGGTGTCTGTTCCATTATACTTTATTTTTCCGTCTTTCACAATCATAAGCAGCTTATATTTATACTTTCCATGTAATCTCAATCGAGTCATCATACACTTTGATCTTCTCAATAAATGCCTGTGCTGTCAGTTTCTTTTCTTCAAATCCCAACTGTTCAAATATAATCCTCTGATAATTTTGTTTTCTGTCGCTGTCCGGGGTTTTATAAGCTTCCTTAATCTCTGTCTTACGCGCATCTAATGCTTCTAATTCCTGATTTATGTATTTCATGGATATTTCCGAGGACTCTGCCATCAGTCCGAGGAGCCTGCTGATTTTTTCATTGATTTCCTGAAGTTCCCGCCGTCTCTGTTTTTCTTTTTCCCCTTCTGGCCCCCGGATATATTCTCTGTTGCACTCATCCAGTATTTCTTCCAACCCTTTCTGTACCTCATATTCAATTTCTTCCGGTCTTTGATCAAAGGACTTTTTACTACAGATATGGAGGTTGCCCCGCCCGCTGCAGTAGAGATATTTCTTATCCTTCCACCTCCTCACAGTAAGACTGTATCCACATTCCCCACACTTTAACAGTCCAGTCAGCCATGTATGTTTTCCTTTTCCGGCGTTCCCGATCTGCCTGTTCTGTTCCAGTTTATGCTGACATGCAAGCCATATGTCAGAAGGGATTCTTCCCGAAAAATTCGTCAGGGATACGACATGGTTCTGAAGCTCCGTATATTTCCGTATGTTTCCGGTGCGTTTTCCGACTACATGCGCAGAACAAGTTCCGTCAAAATCCTCCCGGGCATTTGAAAAGCGCTCTACTCCACGGCTCTTATAGTAATAATAGATTTTCTGATCAGCCCGGACATAGACCGGGGAATGAAGAATTCTGGAAAGCGCCACATTATCCCATGCTGCCCGTTTTTTACACGGAATCCCTCGTTCTGCCAGGCTGTTGGCTATCATACCGAGAGAGGTATCCTCTAAAGCGTATCTGTAGAAGATTTCCTTTACAACCTCAAATTCATCCGTGTAATCTAAAGATGGTACGGTACTTCCATTTTCACTTTTTTTCTTCACATTTATCATGCCATAAGGCGCCGGACCGCCTGGCCAGTTCCCTTGACGGATACGGGTATAATAATTGTCAGTTACACGTTCACCGATCGTCTCACGCTCTAATTGGGCAAAAACCATAATAATGTAAATCATGGCTCTTCCCATGGGAGTGGTTGTGTCGAATTTTTCATTTACAGATACGAACTCCACCTGATTCTTTTCTAGCTCATTCCAAAGCTGTCCAAAATCTATGATGGATCTGCTCAAACGATCAAGACGGTATACAATGATCTTGCTGATCTTTCCTTCCTTTACATCTTTTATCATGGACTGGAATCCCGGGCGCTGCGTGTTTTTGCCGCTGAAACCTTTATCCTTGTATATGAGCGCAGACTCCGGATGGCTGCACTCATGCCTGCACAGATCGATCTGACCTTTAATTGACAGAGAATCTTTTTTATCCTTTGACTGTCTTACATAGATCGCTTCATTAAGTCCAGCCGTCCGCTTCACCTCCTCTCTGCTTAATGCAGTCAGCACACTAGCTCTTACTTACAGCAGGTTTTATTATTTTTTTGAGCTGCCTGAAGTTTTATCAGGAGACCGCGGTAAATATGGATTGCTTCCGGCTCAGTTCCATATCCTTTTTGACTTTTTTTTCTTATATTTGTAACCCTCATAAGCACATCCTCCTTTATGTATAATATGTAAGCCTGCATGTCCATAATTACCTATCTCTAAAGTCAAAAAAAACGGGACATTTCTGTCCCGGTCTATCGGCGTCCAATTTGGCCGCCTTTCACAATCCATTCATTTCACTTTAAATGCTTCATATATTCTTCCAAAAAATCATTTGGTAAAATGGCTGGCACTCTAGATGTTGTAAAATCTTTTACATTCCGCGTCACAATATAGTCTGCTCCTATCGACACAGAACATTCCTCTTGAAGACAATCCTCCAAATCACCAAACTCTTTGCGCTCAATAGCAGAAAAAATTTTGAAAGAATCTATCCCCTCAATTTTTACAATCTGACATAAAGATTTCAAAGCTTCCCGCCGATTCTCGTCAGACATACTTTTTCTGAGTACATAGAACATATTTGGTATAGAATGTGCAGCCATATATCCCTCAAGTTTTTTATCTGCACACAACTTAATAATCTGATCAGCAATGTCAAAATACGGCTGCCTGCCCATCAGCATATCTAACATAATATTTGTATCAATCAATACCCTCATATTTGTCCTCCAGAGCTTGCAGCAACTCAGCTTTATAATCAATTTCTACATCATTGCATTTACGAAATCTCTGCAAATTTTCATATGCTTTCTGTTCCGAAGACACTGCTTCCATACCTTTTTCTGGAATCAATCCTGCTATTCCCTCTAGCATTTGCACAATATAATACACTTTATCATCCGGCAGTCGCTTAATCATCTCAAAAGCTCTTTCCTGCATCACAGTCATATACTTCAACTCCTTTTTAATGGTTCATTTTGACTTTTCACTCCGTATCGCCTGTGTCCACCGACCACTCAACCGGATAATACCCGCACGCCTTGATCGTCCGAATCAATGAATCATCATAATTATCATAGGGAAGACGAAAGAGCTGCATCTCTGCGCCTGTCAGCTCCTCTACCTTCTCATGGACCTGCATGATCTCCATACGCTGCTGCTCTTCGTCCATCTCGATCATATTCCGATGGCTTTTACTGTGATTGGCAAGCTCATGGCCTGCTTCCCGGATCTCTCCTGTGATCTCCGGGTATTTTTCTACCCAATCCCCCGTCACAAAAAAAGTCGCATGTATCCTGTGTATCTTCAAAATATCCAGAATCTTCCGAATATCCTCGTCACCCCAAGCCACTTCAAATGTCAGCGCCGCCTTTTTCTCCTTCATTTCCACAGAACAGATCGGCATCTCTTTGCCGCTGACATTAGAGGAAACCGTTGAATAACTGGAAATATACTTATATGATCCCGCAAGGGCAACTGCCAGTGTCAATGCAAGAACTCCGTAATTTTTCCATCTCTTAAGCTTCTCTTCTCTCATATACATAACTCCAGACATACGTCTTTGTTAACAGTATATGAATGTCTTCCATAGAAATGTATATAAGCCGCCTAATCGCAGAACTCAATACCATTCTCTTCGCTCATGCTCTTAACTCTCGCCAGTGACTCTACTCTTACTCCCATCTCCCTGATCCGCTGTCCGCCCGGCTGAAATGCTTTCTCTATACAGATCCCGGCGCCGATAAGAGTTGCGCCGGCTTCCCTTACCAGCGTGATCAACCCCATCAAAGCAGCGCCGTTCGCCAGAAAATCATCGATCAGCAGCACCCGGTCCTCCGCCTTTAAGAATTCTTTGGACACGATAATATCATACACCCGTCCGTGGGTAAACGATTCCACCTTAGACGTATACACATCCCCCGCAATGTTCTTCGTCTTGTTCTTCTTGGCAAAAAGTACCGGCACTCCGAAACACTGGGCCGCTACACAGGCGATCCCGATCCCTGATGCCTCGATCGTCAGAATCTTAGTGATCTTCTCCCCCTCAAACAAACGCTGGAATTCCTTTCCAATCTCCGTAAAAAGCTCCACGTCCATCTGATGATTCAGGAACTTGTCTACCTTAAGTACCTCATTGCCTTTGATAACACCGTCTTTTCTGATCCGTTCTTCCAATAGTCTCATAAGTATTTTCCTCACTCTTTTATCTTGTCAATATCTGTTAAATTAACCCCCAAGCTGGCAAGCAATGCCTTTAAAAGCAAGTATTGATCTTTTAATTTAGCGTATGTTCTAACCGCATTCTCTTCTTTTGCCAACATCATATATTCCTGGATATTTTTAAATTCGTCCATGGCATTCTTCATTATCTCTGCGCCGTTCATACCGTCACCTCTCTCTTTTAACACATGGTTTATAAGTTGTTTTCATTATATCAATAAGCGATTTTTATGTAAAGTCTTTTCCGCCTCCCTGGTTTGATGTTATACTAAGCAAAAGGAGCAAACAATCATGAAAAAGATACTTCGCAACCTCTTATACACCCTGATAATCCTACTCTTCGCGACCAGTCTGGCATTCCTGTTCTTCCATTTCGTGAAGCACGACACCGCCAATATCGCCCTGGTCTATATCCTAGCGCTCATCCTGATCGCGCGGGGAACCACCGGATACCTATACGGTATCCTTTCTTCCCTGTTATGCGTTATTCTTATCAATGGATGCTTCACTTATCCGTTTTTTGAGATCAATTTCTCGCTGAGCGGCTATCCGGTTACTTTCGTCTGTATGCTGATCATTACCGTCACGACAAGCGCCATGACGACAAAACTCACCAAACAGGACGAGATGATCGCAGAACGTGAACGCAAGCTCAACGAGGCGGAAAAGGAACGGATACGGGCGAATCTTCTGCGCGCGATCTCCCACGATCTACGCACGCCGCTGACCAGCATCATCGGCGCGTCTGCTTCTTATATTGAAAACCACGCGGAGCTCAGCACCGGCGAAAAGCTGGAGCTGATCACCACCATCAACGAAGATTCCAACTGGCTTCTTAACATGGTGGAAAATCTGCTGTCCGTCACAAGGCTCCACGGTGACGGACACAATGTCACCAAAGAACAGGAAATTGTCGAAGAAGTTGTCTCTGAAGCAATCGACCGCTTAGAGAAGCGTCTGCCGGACGCCTCTATCCGCGTCTCTGCCCCGGATGAGATACTTATGATCCCTATGGACCCGCTTCTCATTGAACAGGTTCTCATCAATCTGCTGGAAAATGCCGTAGTCCATTCCGAGAGTTCGCAGCCTGTCGAACTGATCATCACAAACGACGGCCCCACCGTTACCTTCCACGTGATCGACCACGGAAAGGGCATACAGGAATCCGCTCTTCCAGATATCTTTAACGGCCACTACAAGGGTTCTCTCACCTCAGACACCAAACGCGGTATGGGGATCGGCCTGTCGATCTGCCGCACGATCATACAGGCACATGACGGTACGATCACTGCGAGAAATCACGACGACGGCGCGGAATTCTCATTCTCCCTGCCGATATCATAAAACTTTATAACCGCAATGTCTAAACATCCTGTATATTTCATGGGCGCGCTGCACATTGATGGATCCGGTGAGCTTCCATATAATGAATAATATGAAGGCAGCCAAATATCATGGAGAAAGGACAATCGGTTATGAAGCATGAAGAATTGTGTTCTCTGGTCGAGAACAGGAAAGAGGAACTGATCCAGTTATGTTGTGAAATGATCCGTATTCCCAGCGTAAATCCTCCGGGAGAAATGGATGAGATGATCTCCTATTTATGTGCTTACCTTGAAAAGCACGGAATTCAATATGAGATCAAGAAAGGAAAGGAGACGGCCCCCAACATAATTGCCAGAATGGGACAAAAGGACGGCCGCGTGCTGCTCCTTAACGGGCATTGCGATGTTGTTCCGGTCGGCAATCTTGAAAAATGGGATTTCGATCCTTTCTGCGGCGAAGTCCGCGGCGGGAAGATCCTGGGCCGCGGTACATCCGATATGAAAACCGGGCTTGCCGGTCTATTATTTGTCATGGGACTTTTGGCGGATAACCAGGTAGCTCTTGACGGCGAAGTCGTCCTCAGCATTGTCCCTGACGAAGAAGTCAGCGGTCAGTTCGGCACAAAATGGCTCGTAGAGAACGGAGTTATCCATGGCGACGCCTGCCTGATCGCCGAACCTACAGGCTCCCTGAACTGCGAAATCGGACAAAAGGGCTGCTGCTGGCTTAAACTGACGGCATCCGGCGAACCGGCACACGGCAGTCTGGCTCCTTTCGCCGGCGAAAATGCAATCAACAGACTGCTCAAGGTGCTGAACAGAATCGACACGATCCGCGATATTACACCGAGATACGATGATGATACAGCAATCGTTATGGAGAAGTCCCGCGATATGGCTAAAAAGCTGATACAGGCAAAAGGCGCACAGCATGTACTCAATCATTGTACCGTCAATCTTGGAAAGATCAGCGGCGGAACAAAGGTGAACATGGTGCCAGACTATGCGGAGGCAGAGATAGATATCCGCTTACCGATCGGCGTTACCTGCGAGATGGTGGAAGAACAGGTGATCAGAATCCTCAAAGAGAGCGAGGTTACAGGCGTCACATATTCCTTCTGCTGGCAGTCTGAACCAAACAGTACCTCTGCGAAAGAGGAAATCGTCGAAATCGTCGCCGGCCATGTGGCAGACATATGGGGCGAACCGTTAGCCCGTACTTATCAGTGGGCAAGCAGCGACGCCAGATTCTTTCGGTATGCCGGCATCCCGACGCTGCAATACGGCCCGGCTAACCTGGAAGGCATACATGCTTATAACGAAACCGTCGATGTTCAGGATGTCATTAACGCAGCAAAGATCTATATATGCACGATCACAGATTTCCTGAACGGCAGGAAGTAGACGGGAGATATGTATGGACAGACGTTGGAAAGCCGGATTAATCCGTGTCGTTACCTTAGAAGATGATTCTCTTGCGGGTATGCACGGAGAGATCATTATGAATAAATTCCCGTGTTTACAGATAGAAACAAAATGCATACCGGATCAGTATGAAGGCATACACAGTCCAGAGACAAAAGAATCAGCAATACCTAAGATCATAGAACTTGCCAAAACATTCAAAGACATCAAAGTATTGATCATAAGCTGTGCGGATGATCCTGCAGTCCCCGAGTTAGAAAAACAGCTTGATATTCCCGTTATCGGGGCGGGAAGCAGCGCCGCGGCTCTGGCTTCCAGATATGGCCGGCATGCCGGGATCCTTGGGATCACGGAATACGCACCTGCCCCCTATGAATATATTTTCGGAAATGATCTGATCAACCTTGGCAAACCGGAAGGCGTGAACAACACGCTTGACCTTATGACAGACAGCGGGAGAGAATCTGTCGTCCGCCTTGCGCTGCAATTAAGAGATGCGGGCGCAGATTCTATTGCATTAGCGTGCACCGGTATGAGTACGATCCGTATCGCCGAACTGCTGTCGGAAAAAACAGGGCTTCCGGTCATAGATCCGGTAACTGCCGAGGGACTCATGACCTATTACGAGTATGTAAAAACACTATGAGTATGTATAAGCATTATGAGTATGTATAAGCATTATAAGTATGTATAAGCATTATGAGTATGCAAGAACACTATGAGTATGTATAAACATTATAAGTTTCAGAAGGGATAGCGATAAACAAAGATGAATAAGAAGATTGGCGCCATTACGATCGGGCAGTCTCCCCGAAATGATATGATACCCGAAATAGAATCATATCTGGGAGAAACAGAAATAATCCAGATAGGTGCATTGGACGGCTTGGACACATCCGAGATACAAAGTCTTGCACCGGACAAGGGCGATACCATACTCGTATCGAAGCTTCGGGATAACAGTTGGGCCGTCATGGGAGAACGGAAGATCATTCCCTTACTGCAAAAATGCGCGGATACGCTGAGTATGCGGCAAGTATCGTTGATTGTTCTGTTTTGTACAGGCAAATTCCCTGATGTTCTGCATGCCGGCGTCCCGATCATTTACCCGCAGAAATTGATATATCATATTGTGCCGGTGCTGGCGGATGGCAAACGGATCGGAATCGTCAATCCAGACGCAGCCCAGACCGAACAATGTATACGGAATTGGAGTGCAGTATCAGATAATATTACCGCAACAGACTTGAATCCCTATGATCCTCATGCGGATATTGAACGGGCCGCATCTGTAATGGCGGAAAATCATGCGGATATCATACTGCTTGATTGTATCGGTTATACCAGAAAAATGAAATCCCAAATGGAAGAACTGACAGGCAAGCCGGTTATCTTGCCCAGAACATTAATTGCAAGAATTGTGGGGGAGTTTCTTGAATAAAACAAAAAAAATAAAATATATACAGTTTTCACTTACTGTATCAGAAAGCAAGCGGCTGATCGCATATGCAGTCAGCCAGATGAAATCCGTCAGACATGCCATGAAGAACGGAAAAGTCATCTTCAAAGGCGGTACGACCGTATCATGCGCCGCGGAAATTTTGGTTGGAACGCCATTAAGGATCTGCGGACGGATTTCCCAGAGAGGGGCAGTATCTTCGAAGGTCAGAGAAGGTACAGCGCACTCTCTGCTGTACAGCCAGGGTCAAATTACGAATATCGATGAGGATTATGACGATCGGATCATGGAAATGGGGCCAGAAGACGTCATAATTACCGGCGCGAATATCATTGATATTCACGGAAATGCAGCAATGCTCGCAGGAAGTCCCGCAGGAAACCGCTGCGGCAAAGGAGTATCTGCAATGACGGTTGAGGGGGCAAAAGTAATCGTTGCAGCAGGAATAGAAAAACTGATTCCCGGCTCTGTGTATGACAGTGTCAAATGCGCCCGGAGAAGAGGGATAGATTCTTCTAGAGGTATGGCCTGCGGGCTGTTTCCGGTCGTTGGCGAGCTCGTCACAGAATTAGAAGCAATACAGGAAATCAGCAATGTCAATGCCGTTTTGATCGGGAAAGGCGGCATTGCCGGAGGCGAAGGGAGCTGCTTATTTCAGGCTTGGGGAACGGAACCTGAAATCAAACGTCTTGAAGATATATTGGATCAATGCTACGGTAAGGATATCAGCGGTACTGCCGAGAGCCTCACGGAGTGCAGCTTCCCATGCGCCGGCTGCCGCGAACATCTCTCCTGCAGCTACAAACAAGCCAAACAAAGTATTTCACCTTTTATCCAAAACCAGTGTTGACAGCCCTCCATGAATAGAGTATATTGACGTTTGAATAGCAAAGTATTTTATGAAGGGTATACGGAAGAACTCATGACAACTCCAAATTATTCTATATTAATTATTGAAGACGAGAAAAATATCACTGATTTCATGACGAAAGCTTTGAAGGCCAACAATTACCGGGTAATAACCGCTGAATCAGGTAAGTCCGGGCTTACCCTGATCAGCTCCCAGTGCCCGGATATCATACTTCTTGATCTTGGCCTTCCCGATATAGACGGCAACGATATCATTACATCCGTACGGCAATGGACAAGCAGCCCCATCATAGTGATCTCCGCCCGGACAAATGAGCGGGATAAAGTAACTGCCCTGGATCTCGGCGCAGATGATTACATCACTAAGCCCTTCGGCACGCCTGAGCTGATGGCGCGGATACGGGCTTCCCTGAGGCACAGCAACCGGATGGATTCCAACGCGGCTCTCTATATCCGTCCTTACAAATGCAAAGAACTATTTCTGGACTTCGACAAACGGGTGATCATGCTTGGCGGCGAAGAGATACATCTGACCCAGGTTGAATACAAGATCGTTGCGTTCCTGGCAAGAAATTCCGGCAAAGTTATGACCTATTCGGCCATTATGTCCAACGTGTGGGGACCTTACGCCAGCGATAACAACCGGATTCTCCGTGTCAACATGGCGAATATCCGCAGGAAGATCGAGAGCAACCCTTCTCAGCCGCAATTTATATTCACCGAGGTCGGCGTCGGATACCGGATGCGTGAAGATGAGAACGAGTTGTAGCCTATCGTGCTAAATTTATGCTAAGAAACGTTCTATATGCTATCCATATACGTTCAATATCTGTTAGAATAAAAAATGAAGGTGGCATATCGTAATAAAGCCTCATTCATTATTCTCTCAAAAAGAGGATGCGCCCATCCCATAGGGCCGCATCCTCTTCTTTGTATCGGTTAATCATTCTGATTCAGCCATTCCTTCATCAGCTCCACATATCTGTCCGTATCCTCCACAAAACACATATGCCGGCATGTACGGAATAACTCCCATCTGGAATTCGGAATCCTGTCATACATATACTTCGCAATATAAGGCGTACACAGATCATTGCCTCCGTTGATCACAAGCGTCGGCTCCTTGATATCTGCAAGCTGCTCCGTCACATCATAGTCCTTCAGGGTTCCCATCGGAGTATACTCATTCGGGCCCCAGCCTACGACATACGCTTCGCCGCCCTTCTTCACCGGCCTGCGCAGACATTCCGGCGATTCTTCTGTCACCTTTCCCGCGGCATGACGTAGCATATATTCCGTCTCGGCGGCAATATATGCCGGATCACTGTAATCGTTGGATTCCGTCGCCTTCTCTATGGCATCCTGCATCTCCTGCGGCAGTTCCTTGATCATACGGTGCTGCTCGATTCCCCACATCCAGGATGCAGGCAGCGTACTGGACAGGATCAGGCTCTTAAGCCCTTCCGGCTTCCGGTTGCAGACGTAATCCAAAAGCTGCATTCCGCCCCAGGACTGTCCCAGAAGATGAATCTCCTTAAGTCCCAGATGCTCTCTTAATGCCGCCAGCTCGTCGATCCAAGTCTTCGCATTCCACAGATCCGGACGGTTCTCTACATAGGATTCCCCGCATCCGATCTGATCGTACATGATAAGCTCACGTCCGTCTTCCTCTGCAAGCCGGTCCAGCACCTCAAAATAATTATGCGTAGAGCCCGGACCGCCGTGCAGCAGCACCAACGGCTTCTTATTTCCTGTCGTCTTTCCTACAATACGATAATATGTCTTATACTCCAGATAGGGCATATATCCTTCTCTTACTTCCATCAGTAAACCCTCCTTTTTCTTCTATTTTCTATTATAAAGATTCTTAGGGAAATAAGCAATCCCAATTCTCTGACATTAATATATAGCAGAAAATTTTTTAGACAACTGCTTCAATCAGAGTCTTCTCTCCAAGTCTGATCGTTTTTATTCCGATTTCTTTCTTTTTATTAAAATTGAAACTAAGCATATACCCTTTCTTCAAATGATAATGATCAAGATAATCAATAAGCTGTTTTTCACCCCGTTCATTATAGGCATTTCCGCGCCATACCTTCATTTCAATTATGAACTGAGCGCCATGATAGTCAATGATCAGGTCTGTGCGTTCCTGATTTCGGGTACGGGATTCCACATAATAGTTACCGGTTCCGTTGATGATCGGCTTTAGATAGAGCATAAAATATCGCCGTCCGTCATCTTCATAGAAAGCTTGGTTCTGGTCCCCGTAGATGTCGTCAAAATGTTCGACGAATTTTGTAAGGAGAAGCTCCATATCTAATTCACCATTCCGAATAAACATATTTTTAGTACGGAGAGCCAGTCGGTACATGTCACCGTTTTGAACCTCGGGCAACGTCAGAAAATAATTGTACAGCCGTGTCTCAAAAATCCTGTTTGCAATACTTACCGTTTCATGTTCAACCTTTATAAACCCAAATATAAGAAGCATATCAGTCGCCGTATCATCAGCGTTATACATTATAGTTTGACCTTGGAACAAAAGCTGATAGATCATATCTCTGAGGGCCGGATAGTCATTTAATCTGCCAATCAGAGAGTCAAACAGTGAATTTTTTTCAGACAGCAGGAATTTTACGGCTTCAAGAACGCCGTCATTCGACCAAATCACTCCTGAATCCTTAAAACGTTCTGCCGCACTGATTTTTTCATCCATCAGTTTACAGAGACGAGATACCAGAAACGGATAACCAGAAGTATAATCATAGAGCAGATTAGATATTTCCCGAATATTCATTCCTGTATGATGATCAATTTCGTACTGTTTCAGCATGCCAAAGATGTCATCTGGAGAGAAACGCATGGATACATCAAAATCGGCCGCAATATTCCAAGGGCTGTTTTGTTTGTGTTCCATATCCGGACGTATTTTTTGTCTGATATTGCGGATATCATAGACTCCGGCAAGAATTACAGACTGGAAAGTCAAGGTTGGTTTACGTTTTAAATAATAATCGCGGAGTTGGGCAAGAAAATCAAGAAAAACCTGGTTGTTTGATGCAGTGTCAGCTTCATCTATAATCAGTACAATTTTTTTCTCTGCAATTTGACACCAGTTTTTTATGACTTTGAATAATGATTGCAGCGACATTGTTATGGCTGTCTTCTCAGAAAATGAGACAAGCTTCGCCTCTATATCATCTGGAAATCTATGATACAGATCCAGCAATTCAGCAGAAAAAGCTGAGACAAATGCCTGTTCATCTTCAAAAGATAAAGAACTCATAGTTTGAAAATCCATACTTATTACGTCATAATATTTTTCCAGATAATCAGCCAAAGCAGTCAAAGTAGTAGTCTTACCGTATTGCCGTGCCCTGTTGATAGAAAAATATTTTCCTGCGTCTACCATTAACTTGATATTCTGCAGCCGTTCCGTGAGATCTACCATATAGTGCAGAGCAGGATCACAGCATCCGTTGGTATTAAATTTTTTGACCATTTATCCGATCACCTCCGATTTTCTGTGTTTTGGTGTGTTTATCATATCATGTTGGAATTTTTATTGCAATTTTAAAATCATGATTTAGATGTTAATCTTTCGTATTATAAGGGTTGACATAAGTCCGATATCGGACTATAATAGCATTTACGGACTAATAAGTCCGATATCAGACTCAAATATCCTAAAATCACGGCCCACACAACACATAGCCGCCTATAAAAGCTCAAAAAGGAGTACAAATATGATGCCAGAACTACACCCGGGAATGAAAGAATTCAACCGAATCTTCAAAGAATGCAACCGCATTTACCATGACATTGCACTAAAGCTTGAATTGTCCGACAGCGGCTTTGATATTCTGTATACTCTATGCGATATCGGAAACGGCTGTCTGCAGAAGGATATCTGTGACGCCACCATGCTCAGCAAACAGACCATCCATTCTTCTGTCCAGAAGCTTGCGAAAGACGGTTATCTCTCCTTGCAGCCTGGCAAGGGACGGGATCTGCATATTCACCTGACCCCAGCCGGTACGGCGCTTATGGAAGAAAAAATCGCCCCTGCGATCCAAATCGAGAACCTTGCATTTACTGACATGACCGATGACGAACAGGCAGAATTTCTCCGGCTCAACCGGAAATACGCTGACAGCCTGCGCAAACACGCCGCACAATTATAAGCTAACCAAAAAGGAGGACATTGAGATGAGAATACAATTATCTGAACATTTTACTTACAAAAAACTGATTCAATTCGTATTGCCTTCCATCATTATGATGATATTCACTTCTATCTACGGAGTGATCGACGGCTTGTTCGTCTCTAACTTCGTTGGGAAGACAGCATTTGCCGCCGTCAACCTGATCATGCCGCTGCTGATGGGATTAAGCGCCCTTGGGTTCATGATCGGTACAGGCGGCAGCGCGATCGTATCCAAAGCGCTCGGGGAAGGAAAACGCGAACTGGCAAACCAGTATTTCTCTATGCTGGTCTATGTCTCTGTGATCGGCGGCATCATTCTCGCTGTGACCGGCATGTTTCTGCTGCGTCCCATTGCCATAATGCTCGGCGCTTCCGGAGAGCTTGCGAAGCTCTGCGTCCTGTACGGCCGGATTCTTCTTGTGTCTCTGACGGCATTTCTCCTGCAGAACGTATTCCAGAGCTTCTTCGTAACTGCCGAGAAGCCGCAGCTTGGGCTGAAAGTAACGATTGCCGCCGGGCTTACGAATATCGTGCTCGATTATCTGTTCATTGCCGTATTTCACTGGGGAATCACGGGGGCGGCCGTTGCGACGGCGATCAGCGAGATGATCGGGGGAATCTTCCCTGTCTTTTATTTTGCACGCAGAAATGACAGCCTGCTTCGCCTGGTCAAACCCCGTCTGGATATCCGTGCTCTGGGGCGGGCATGCTCCAATGGCTCGTCCGAGTTAATGACCAACCTGTCGCTGTCTGTCGTCAATTCGCTCTACAACCTGCAGTTGATCTCGATCGCAGGTGAAAACGGCGTCGCGGCATACGGCACGATCATGTATGTGAACTTTATTTTTATTGCTATTTTCCTGGGATATTCCATTGGAAGCGCACCGATCATCGGCTATCATTTCGGAGCGGGGAATCACGGCGAGCTTAAGAATCTGTTACGGATGAGCCTGTCCATGGTAGGGATCTGCGGTGTGGTGCTGATGCTGCTTGCCGAGAGCCTGGCCGCCCCTCTCGCCGATCTCTTCGTAGGATATGATGCTGCTCTGGCTGACATAACCTGTCACGGTTTCCGCCTGTATGCGGTTTCATTCCTCATTACCGGGTTCAATATCTTCGGATCTGCGTTCTTTACCGCATTAAGCAACGGTATCGTATCCGCGGCGATCTCTTTCCTGCGCACACTGGTATTCCAGGTCGCAGTAGTGCTGACGCTGCCGATCCTGCTCGGAATCGACGGTATCTGGCTTGCCGTTGCTGTTGCAGAAGCGCTAACGCTGATTATAACCGTATATTTCCTGGTAAACCGCAGGAAGCAATACCGCTATGCATAAAAGGGGCCCGCAGGCCCCTTATCATAATTATATGCAGTCATGATATTTCAATCTTCTCCTTCTCAAATATCCACATCAGCATCTTCCCATGAACCGCAGCCAGAAGCGAACCTCCCGCGAGCACTCCCGCAGCAAACACCAGCGTCCACAAAAGCGCCGCCGCAAGAAAGACACCTGAGATAAAGAGCAGATACACAGACTGCGGCAGATACTTGAACAGCAGCAGGAGCCCGTTGCGGCAGGTTACTCCCGCATCCGTCTCCATCCTCGCCGCAAGCGGAAATACATAGATCACAAGTGCGATCCACATCCCTGACAGGACACAGATCAACACCCGCATACTTTCGGCAAGATTCCCTTCTACTTCCCGCCAAAACATATAGTCGAAGCCAAGTGCAAAAGCCGCGGCAAGAAGCTCGATCTCACCCTCATGCGCCTGGTTGAATTCCTCGATCTTGTCGACCCACCATTCCTCGATCGCCGGCTCATCGCTGGGGCTCCACACGGTTATCACCGATTCCCCCTCTTCATTCACCCGTTCCTTCGTCTTCCCGCATCCCGTGAAAGCACCTGATACCATCACAGCCGCAAGCAAGGCTGCAACTGCTCTTTTTCTCATCTTTCCTGCTCCTTTCTCATCTCTCTCAGATTGATCTCATGCGGAAAACTTCCGCCCTCTTGATGCATTCAGGTGTGTCTGTATGTAATATGAAACATCCATTGTCCGATGTATCATAGAACAACTTGGTTCCCGCCGCTTCCCCGTCATTCACATAGATCTCTGCGGTACGCCGGTCTACGAATATCTCCAGCTTCTCCACTTCCTTAACATCCGCAGGAAATGTAATATGCTCGCTCTTCACCCCGTGCGTCTTGATCCGAAGCCCTTTCTCATCATTGATCAGCCACATATTGCTGCCTTCATTCTCAGACAGGCAGATGGAGAAATGCGTATCTTCACTGAATTCCAGCTCTGCCTTATAGGTATTCGGAACGATCTCATTAAGACAGATCTCTTCTCCCCGTCCCCGGTACAGGGCTTCTGCTTTCAACGCTTCTATCTCCTTCACCGGAGTCAGGTACAGCCGGTTATCTCTGATGTGCATCTCCCGCGGAATCGTCATACTCCCGCAGACGCCGTTGTCTACCTCGTGATGCTCTCCGTAGAAATCCGAGATCCACCCGATACTGATCCTGCGCCCCTCATGCTCGAAGCTCTGCATCGCGTAACAGTTGCCGCAGAAATCAAACCATCCCCTGTTCTCTTCCGTAAATATACCATCTCTGAATTCCCCGGCATAATATCTGCTCATCTGGTATCTGCCGAAAGTATCCTGGTGATGCATCAACGCACCGATGAGCAGATATTTCCCATCCAGTTCTATGAAGTCAGGACATTCCACACAGCGAATCCCCTCTTCCTCCTCCGTCAGCAGCGGACCGGTATAATTCCAGTGTTCCATATCCCCGGATTCATACAACAGGACCGCTGCCTTCCCGTCAAGGGCGCTGCCAAGAACCATATACCATTTCCCGTCCGCCCTCATCACCTTAGGGTCCCGGAAATCAAAGGACGCCCCCGAAGGCCTTTCCCCGATCAGCAGCTTCTCTTCTGTAAAGTGCAGCATATCGCTGCTCTTCATCATCCACTGCTGCTGTACGGTCTGTTCGCCGTCAACCGGAAGTCCCTGGCTTCGGGTCAGATAGAAGACCACCTCATCCCCCTTAACTACCGCGGAGCCTGAAAACGCACCTCCCGCCAGCTCTTCCGGATGAGCAAGGATCTCTTCCTGCGGCTCTAACACTACCGGAAGATGGGTCCAATGGATCAGGTCCCTGCTCGCCGCATGCCCCCAGTACATATGAGACCACTTCTGTCCATGGGGATTAAACTGATAGAACATATGATAATATCCCTGGAACCAGCAAAGCCCGTTGGGGTCATTGATCCAGTTCTTCCAGGGAGTAAAATGATAAGCCTCACGGATCGGCGAATCATACCAGTCCGTCTCGTCCTTCTTCACAAATCTGCCATTCTCGTCCTGTTCCAGATAGCAGACGCCCTCGTCCAGAATATTCTCGCACCCGCTCAGATAACAGATGGAAACCCGGCAGTTCTCACAGAAGATCTCATACCCTGTATTCTTAGCCACCGGAACTTTGATCCATTTATAATATGCCTCTCCCCCGGAGAACCTCCGGCATTCCCCGTCATCTGAAATCACACAGATACTCCCTCCTGCCTGCAGCGCCTTCGAAAATATCTCTAACCTTGTATACTTTCCTGTATTCATCCGTCTCCTCCTTCATGAATATAGAACCGTTTCCACTTAATTTGCAATTTAAATCTTCTTATTCCATTATCAAATACCGTTGTTATTGTTTCTTTATTTATGGAACCTGTTCCATGTACTAATTGTAATACGCTTGATAAATTTTGTCAATTATGTATTGTCACTTTTTCTATGGCATGAAAAAAAGAAGATTTTGTATTGTGCATTTTGTACAAAACCTTCTTTCTCCCTATTTCTTATCTATTTTCAACAAATCTAATCCCTGATTTTTTCGCAAATCTACCAAAGGACGCCTTGTTATGCCGTTCCTCCACGCTGCAAATCCACGTCCAAAATCAGCCGATGAGGCACATTCTTCCTCTGTCCCATATCAAGGAGTGTATTCACGGAAACCTCTGCCAATAATTCTACATTTTGCCTAACGGCTGTACCTACAGATAGATCTCTTACCATCTATTGCTATACAGATATGATGTTTTGTTCTTCTGAAGTAAATTTCTCATAATAGTACTTAGCCTTCTCTTCTGTAAGATTATAATACATTTGAAGAGTTATAAGAGTTCTTTCTCTGGGAATCTTCTCCGCCAGATTATTCAGAATCAATACCTGTATCCCTCTCCTTGTTAATTCTTCCGTTAATTCCGCTGTTATCTCTTCCGTTAATTCCGCTGTTATCTCTTCCGTTAATTCTTTCGTTAACTCTTCCCTCATTCCTTCATACTTAATCTGCTCTATCGAACTCACACGAATTACCTCCTCGCGCAATATATCATTATCAGAGAAATCTATATACTCTGATACCGTACTCATAAAGTCATCCTTATGCGGATACATAATTGTATTCAGGAAGCGTAAAAGCTCATATCCCTCGTCTTCCTTATCTCCATTATACACCGTATTACCCAATTTGATAACTACCAATGTCATCAAATCATAATTTTCTTTGGAAACTGTATTGGACGCTGTATTCCTGGTATTGACCATCTCATAGACAGATATGCTGTATTGGTCTTCCTCAGGGATATCATCCCTGCATATCCAAATACTGTAACACTTGGTCAGAAGATTGTAGTCCGTTCCCCTCAAAACCAGAGACAACTGAGATGATAAGCGACGCGCAAGGTAATATACGCCTCTCTTCTCAATGGGATATCCCACGTCATATGTCTTCTGCGGCTCTACATCTATATGTAAGTTAATCTGTATATCTTCTGTAGAAATCTGTGGATTCCTGGCTCGAAATGCCAGATCGAAAAGAGACGTCTTCTCATTCAGATTATTATACTCTGTTGCATCGCTTCGGATCTTCGTATTCGTTCTTCCCGGCGAAACCTCCATGGTGCTGGTTATCGAGTCCACCTCTATAAACTCAGCAATCTCTTTCCAACTATATCCTTGGTACTCTGTGATCGTATCTCGAAGTATAACCGCTAAAACTTCTGCGTATTGTAACAGTGATTTGCTCTGGGAATCTAACCCTTCCATATCACTCGTAACCTGCATCGCGCTGAGCGCTTCCATGCTTCCCCGGAGTCTGTCCATGTTATACCACCTCATAATATAGAAAATAATACCTTTTATGCCAAATCATGGCAAGCTTCTACCTTTTATGATGGTATATAAGCGAAGAAATGTCAATCTAAACCGTTCGACATTTTTCGCCAATTATGCCGTTCCTCCACGCTGCAAATCCACGTCCAAAATCAGCCGATGAGGCACATTCTTCCTCTGTTCCACCATATCAAGGAGTGTATTCACGGAAACCTCTGCCAATAATTCTACATTTTGCCTAACGGCTGTCAACTGCGGATAAACCATACTGGTCGGCGCCATAGCGTCAAATCCTACGATCGAGATATCCTCCGGCACTCTGAACCCTCTTCTTTGCGCCACATTCAGACAGGCAAGCGCAGCCAGATCCCCGCCGAAGATACCGTCAATATCCGGCTGAAGACGGAAGATCTCTTCCGCCATCTTATAATGCGCCTCCCAGTTAAATATATTCCACTCCATCACCTCCTGCAGCACATTGACCCCACTTTCTTCCAATATCTGCCTAAAGGTATTGTATCTGTCATTCGCCATGACCTTGGGCGATACTCCAGAGACCAGGAACACCTTCCTGCGGCGCGCCTTAAGCATAAGCTCCGCCGCCAGCTTCCCTCCTTTTGCATGGTCACAGCCGATCAGCGGAATCTGCGGTCCCAGATCGCGGTCAATCGATATGATAGGCTTCGTCTGCTTCCGGTATTCCTCCACTTCAAGACCATGTGAAGCGGTAATGATCCCGTCCACCATGTTCCGCTCCAGCATATCCAGATATTCCTGCTCCCGCCTGCTGATACCCACGGTATTACAGATCATCGTCTTATATCCCTGCTCATATAATTCCATCTCGATATGCTTCACCAGAGCGGCAAAGAACGGATGATCCAGATCAGGCACGATCACACCTACGATTCCCGTCTTATTGTGATACAGGTTCCTTGCCAGCTCGTTCGGCGTATACTTAAGCTTCTTCGCCGCCTTCTCTATCTTCTTCCTCGTCTCCGGCGAGACATAACCTGAACCGTTCAGCGCCCTTGATACCGTCCCGACTCCCACGCCTGCCTCCTGGGCTACTTCTCTGATACTTGCCATCTCTACTTCCTCTGCTTACTTGCTGATTATTTTAACTTTCCATATACATACAGATCATACACATTCTCATTCTTCACAACTGCATTCTTCATGATCCCCTCGAGAGTGAATCCATTCTTCTCGAGGACTCTTCTGGAAGCAATGTTCGGCCCATATACCAGACCGGTAATGCGGATGATATCTAATGCTTCAAATGCGATCCTGCAGATCTGCCCGGCTGCCTCCGTCATAATCCCTTTGGACCAGTTCTCTGTCATCAGACAATATCCAAGCTCCGCATCCTTGCTGTAGACATCTGCTTTCTTCTCCACAGAGATATTGCCCGAGATCTCCCCGCCGACAACAATCGCCCGGAATACACCGTCTCTTCCCTCCAGCTCGCAGGCCTTGCCAAGCCACCAATCTGCGTTCTCCAAAGTATAGGGATACGGCATCCTGTTGGACAGATAATCCCGCGGCACGTTGTTGCATATATTGACCAGATCTTCTCTGTCGTCCGGTGTCCATTTTCTTAGTTCGACTTTCATAAGCGTTCTCCATTTCTATAATATTTTGGGTTGATGAATAATAATATGTATTTGCTTACCTATCATCTTTTCTTCGTATGTTTTCTTAAAAATAACAGGATTTTCAATGATTTTCTCTTTATCATATATAAAAAAATAAATATTCCTTGCACTGTAATGCACCATATCCGCCTCTATTTCCTCAACCAGCTTCTTCCATAACATTCCTTTTCTCGTACATTTCACCTCAATGGTATTTTCTGAATCAATCCAAATATCTGTCCTGACTGTATTATATCCCGTATCTTCATTTACCTCATTCCTCGCTAATGGATAGAGCGGTTTTAGGTATGCATACAAAAAATGCTGGATGTCATACTCATTTTTTATTCGCAAACTTTCTAACTGTTCTGTATGAATCCCACCTTTTTTATGCGGTTTTCTCTCAATGAGATTTTCAAGAAAAAGATAAAAGTTCTTTAACACATCCTGTAGCAATCCACTCTTTTCATCCACGCTCATTATCTCATCAATATATTGGATCACGCGCTTTTTAGCCTCCAGCATCCTTGTCTTTGTGTCTTTATCCGAATATTCATTTGGAAGATAGTATGCTCTCTTTTCCAAATTGATAAGATATTGTGATTCCATTCCTATTTTCTTCATATGTTCCATCAAAATACTTATTGCTGATTGAAATTCCTGATTATCCTGTGCACCCTCCAACTTCTCTATAGCATGCTGCACACTACCAATATTATAAAACATCTCTGTCGCTCAGTCCTCCCCAACGCAAATAAAATAAAAACAATGGATCTAAGATATACAATATACCTTCTTTCCAATCAAGAACCTTGAATATATCCTCTCGTCCATCTAATAACTCCCGCAACTTAACCAAACTTTCCCTGATAGTCTGCGGAGTCGGTTTTTTACTGTCTGCAGATATCAGACGGTAAATGCGTTCCTTGACATCCTCAAATTCTAATTTCATAATCGGAGGGTTTTCTGCAATGGATTTCACAATTAATTCATAAATATCATATTCTTCTCCGTTATCCGCACAAAACTTGTTTCTGCTTTTTCCCCTCATACTCGGGCCCTTCTGCATCAGAGACACTACATCACTATATTCAAAATTTGCAGTCGTATACCTATACGCTGTTTTCAAAATCTCTGGTTTTACACATCTATCATCTTTTTCGGACATCTCCAGGATCGTGCAAATATTCAAACAAATATACTGCATTAACTGCGGAGACGACAAACTTTCTACTGCAATCTGACTTGCCACCGAATCCTCAATTCGAATCCCAAGCTTCTCAAAACCGATTTTCGCAATTTCTTTTAGGTCATTTACCTCCCATGATTCCATATTGATCATGCTTAACCGCCCTGAAAGGTCCGCATTCCGCCGTACCGCCTCATCAGCCCTATGGGGCAACGAAACGACAATTGCCTTAAATCCCCTTCGAATTGCATCCTTAAGCTGCTGTGCAATCTGCATTCTTTTTTCTTCGGGTGCATAATGAAAATCATCTATAACCAGAACGAGATCTTCGTCCTTATAATGATCTATAATTTTATCTTTTGTCAAAGAATAGGTCTCTCTTTTTGTATATTTATCCTTGGTCTCTGCAATTATTTTTTCTGAAGAAAATTGACCTTCATACGCCAATCCCGCTTTTGCGGCAACTACTTTCCAAAAATCTGTTTCTACACCAAAATCTGCTCCGGATACCTCCACAATCTTTTCAAAGCCTATTACTTTTTCACACAGAATGGTTTTCCCCATTTTGGAAGGGCCAACTAAAGAGGTCAAAAAGCCTGACACTTTAATTGCCTGCATTAAACGAAATTCATACGGCAAATCTGAAACTCCAGATTTGCGTGATATATAGGTATATTCTGGAAATGCCCCCGGTCTGAACACATCTTCCGCTTTTAATTCCATCATCCGCCTCCTCTTTTCCTTTTTATACATTATACCATTTATAGATTAATATTAAACCTTTTTTATCATCTTTAACATATTTTATGCAATTTAATTCTTTCTAATTATTTTTAACAATCATATTCCTTAAATCTCTAAATATGTTAGAATAAAAGTATTAACTCACCATTTGATGTGTTAAGAGGAGGATCAGACGTGGAAATAAAGGTTGTAACAGATAATGACAAAAAGTTTGTGATGAGCATTGACCATCACGTTGACGATACCGGCTATGCCAATCGAGTGTACACAAAATCCGGGTATATCTTATGGGAAAAAGGTCAGCGCATTGGAATCCTGGTGCATTGCATTTTGTGGGATCATCTTCCATTTATAAATTTAATATATATTAAGGAAGAATACCGCAAAAGAGGATTTGCGAAGCAAGCAATACTTCAATGGGAAAATGAAATGAAAGGTCAAGGCTATAAGATGGCTTTGATTTCAACGCAGGTTGACGAGGGATCACAGCATTTATACCGTAAATTAGGATATATAGATTGCGGCGGATTATTGTTTAATAATACGCCGCTTGACCAGCCTATGGAATTATTTTTCAGAAAAGTTTTATAGCAGAAGCGGGAAGGAGTGCCGCCTTCTCACTCCATCCGCCACACACTCCCGCCGTCACATCTCTCCAGCGCCGGACATTCTCCCTGTACATAAGAATACACTTCTGTCTCCGGCGTCTCTTCGATCGCTTTATCCAGCCGCGCCAACATCTTTTCCTTATCCTTCGGAAGCTTTCCCTTCACCCGGAATTCAATATAATCATGGAATCCGTCGTACAGGATATCTGCCGTCAGCAGTTCTATCAGGCATCTTTCCTCCGTAAGATTCTCCAACTCAGACGCCGGAACAAAACTGCCGTCCAGAATATTCTGATACAGCGGCACCTCTTTATGCAGAAACATAGAGAAATTCACCACATGCGCCGGCTTTGTCCGGTTCAGGAATTCAGCCAGCGCACGGGCATTCTCCGTTCCTCTGCCTTTACCCGCTACACCCGTCATAATGTGGGCATCATATATCAAACCGATCCTGTGCAGACGTTCAATCGCTTCGTAAGCCTGTCTCTGGTCATGATCCTTCTCCATAAGCGCAAGCACATCGTCAAGACCGCTTTCAATACCAAGATACAGATGCCGTACTCCTAATTTGTAAAAATCTTCAAGTTCTGCATCAGACCGCTTTAATATGCTTGTCACCGTTGCGTCCATATTAATCTCTTCGCATTCCGGGAAATAGCGTCTTATCATTTCCAAAATCTGAATCAGCCTCTCGCTCTTCTGAGCGAACGCATTCCCATCTCCCAGGAATATCCGCTTCGGACTCCCTCCTACATCTTTGACACGTGCCAGTTCTCCCTCAATCCGCTCAAACGGAAGCTCCCGATACTTAAGATGCCGGAACAGATTGCAAAATCTGCACCGATTGTAAGAACATCCCACCATGATCGGCAGCATGAACGAAGATCTTTCCATTGGCGCCCGGCAGATTTGTCCTTCGTATTCCATCTTTATACCTCCCAAATGATTTCTTATTAACACATTTTTATTAGTCTCTCCTAAACAGCCGCCTCTTAAATGCCTTGAACCTCATAAGGCACCCGCTTGTATACAATACTCCCGCGATCATGATGCCATAGGCGAACCCAAGCGCCGCACTCGCCGCATCCTCCTGCACCCCTTTGACATCAGCCACTCCGAGAAATTCCATTGCCAGATACACCGTAAATGCAATGAATCCGCAGCAGAACAAGATACTCATCCGCTTCGCCAACCTCTGTTTCTCATGATTACTGTAATCTGCAACCTTTAATACGGTATCTTCCATCTCTTTATTCATCTTCTCGCCTTTCCTTTCTCCATCCAGGATCTCTCTGATCTCCACTTCATAGTAATCTGCAATCTGAATCAGGAGATCCAGATCCGGCATATTCGATCCCGTCTCCCACCTTGAAACTGTCCTTCCTGAAACACCGAGAATCTCTGCGAACTGTTCCTGCGTAATACCCTTCTCCTTCCGCAGATATTTCAAAAACTGTCCGATCTTTTTCAGATCCATTTCCTATAGCTCTCCTTTCTTATTTTCTGATGCAGCCGCATCTCCCTTACTTTTGCACACTTATGAGATATGCGGCTTTCATCCTCCTGCCCCTCCAAGATACCGTATTTCCCGGTAAATGAACACGACACAAAGCGAGAAAATGCCGTATTTCATCTACCGGACACAGGATGTCTGCTTATATTCTGTCCGCCCAGAAGCGTACCGCCTGCTCCAAGAGCTCTGTATAGTCAGAATTGCCTGCTTATATCCTGTCTACCCAGAAGCGTACCGCCTGCTCTAAGAGCTCTGCGCAGCCCGAAACCTCCGCATCATAGTACGCTTTGAATCGCTCATCACAGATATACATATTTGCGATTGCCTTGTGCGCTTCCTCCGTATACTTCTTCCAGGTCATGCCAAGCCATTCCTTGTGAAGGATCACGATTCGCTTCGCCTCTTCACTGTCCGGCCGAGTTCCGGATTCTACGCCCTCTTTCAGCCGGGTCTTGATCTCTTCTCCCAGATTCTTGAATCTCTCATAATCCTCTTCTGACATATCCATCAACTTCCTGTTCGCAGCATCCACTTCCTCATCACCGTACTTCTCACGTATTTCTTTTCCGTGTTCATCCTCATTTTCCCGGACAATTCTCTCCTTAAATACTTCGAACTTCTCCTGATCGCTCATCATGCATTCTCCTTTCACCTGACGTATGGTCTGCTTCACCGTCTGGATCAGCGCTTCCACATGTCTCTTCTGTTCCTCCAGTTCCAAAAGATGATCCTCAAGCGCGTTCATGATATCAAAATCATCCCGATACAATATCTGCCGGATCCTCTTCAGATCAAAGCCTCTCTCCCGGTAGAAGAGAATCTGCTGCAGCAGCGCGGCCTCCTCCTCACCGTAAAAACGGTATCCGGCTTCGCTGACATAGAGCGGCTTCAATAGACCGATCCCGTCATAGTAGCGCAGAGTGCGTGCACTCACTCCCGCAAGCTGTGATAATTCCCTGATACCATACTCCATCTTAAAGTTCCCTCCTTTGGTTACCTAAGGATAATGCCTTACGCAGCGTCAAAGTCAAGCAGTATTTTCAGGTCCCCAAACTACCCTTCTTCATAGATAAATATATCTTCTATACTCATTCCAAAATACCGCGCGATCTTAAACGCAAGCCCGATCGACGGATTATATCTTCCATTTTCAAGCGATCCTATCGTCTGCCGCGACACCTCCAACGCCAGCGCCAGCTCTTCCTGCTTAATTCCCCGCTGCTTACGCAGTTCTTCCAAACGATTCTTCATAGACAAATTCCGTCCTCTCTTACGGAAAGTATACTTTCCCCTTTCCCGTCTATGTTATCGTAAAATAAAAAGGCTGTCAAGCAGACAGCCTACTCTATCCTCGAAAATGACAACGGCAATTCCAGTCCGTGTCCTTCCAGCAGCGTACGGTCAGTCAGAATATCCTCCGCACGGCCGTCTGCCGCAATCCTTCCTTCTGACAGCAGCAGCACCCTTTTACATGTATCATACACAAAGTCCAGGTCATGGCTTGCAATGATCTTCGCTTGCGGCAATTCATTCAGAATGCGGATAAGATTCCGGCGGTTTCTCGGGTCCAGCGCCACAGACGGCTCGTCCAGGAGCATAAGCTTACTTCCCATAGCAAGCACCGTGGCTATGGATACCAGTTTCTTCTCCCCGCCTGACAGACGGTAGATCTGACGGTCCCTCCGGCCGTCCATATGTACCCGCCCAAGGGCCTTCATCACCAATTCCCTGGTCTCTTCCTCGCTCTTCCCATAATTACGCGGTGCAAACGCCACATCCTCATAGACCGTCGACATAAAAAGCTGGCTGTCCGAATCCTGAAATACATAACCAATCTCAGCACGGATCTGCTGCAGATTCTCCTTCTTCATCTCAAGCCCCGCAATTTGAAGCCTGCCCTCCTGCATCGTCAGAAGCCCGGTAAGCAGCTTCAGAAATGTAGACTTTCCGACGCCGTTTGCCCCGATCAATCCTATACTCTCTTGCTCTTCCATATGAAAACTAATCTGGTTCAACACCTGATTGCGGAATTTCTCCTTTGCATTTCCATAAGAAAAAGAAAGCTCCTCAACCTCTAATACGTTCATTCCTCATCTCCTGCTTCTATCCCCTGTACCTCAGAACAAGCATTACCGTTACCCACACCGCCGCGTACAGGTAATCACCGGCACCCGCTCTCTTCTTGCATCTAAGATAGAATTCTCCCTGATATCCCCGAAGCATCATGCTGTCATAGACGATCTGCGCCCGGTCCATACTGCGCAGAAGGAGCTGTCCGACCATCGTCCCCCAGACCTTATAGTGCAGCCCCGTCTGTCCCGGCGCACGAAGAGAATACGCATCCGTCATCCGTTCAATCTCCTTCAGCAAGACGATAATATAACGGTACACCAGCATAAGAACCGTCACGAATACCTTTGGGATATAAAGCCTGCGCAGCGCATAACCCAAATCTTCTACGGCAGTCGTGACCATCAGTAGATAAGATGCGGCTACTGCAAAGACACCTTTCAGCATCAGCGTCGCTGCCGAGACCATACCGCCGGTAACTGCAAACTCCCCGATCTGGAATAATACCTTTCTGTCAATAAATGGATTGGCGATTCCCACCAGACAGACCAGCGCCAGAACCGCTCTCATTCTCTTTATAAGAAGCTTTACGGAAATATCTCCCATCACAAAACTTATGATCAGATAGATTCCCATTTTCAGAAGTCCGGCAAGGTCATATTTTCCGTATGAAACCGTCGTCAGAATGAAGAAAACGGTCGTCAGCAGTTTAGGCAGGGGATGAAGCCCCTGCAGCCATCCGTGCCTCCCGGCTTCCATATCCATCTTATGTAAATCAGAAATCGCCTCGCTGATCTTCATCATTTACCGCATTCCTTCTTCCGAATTTCCTTTCTCTGCCAAACAGCCGGATGACCCGCCTGACCGTCTGATCTTCTTAATGGCAACGCAGACTCCTAAGCATACGGCAAGTACGATCACACCTCCGGCGATCCCGGAAAATGAAGTTCCGGCCGCACTGTCGGAATACTTAAACGCATAATCCGGCAGAAACGCCGTGATCTCCTGAATCCTCTCCGCCGCTTGATATATACCGCCCTCTGCCGCCAGTTCGGCCGTCCCGGCAACCTTCTCCATAGACCATTCCAATCCGTCCGGGTTACCGGACGCGAACAACGACACTGCTCCGCCGATCACCAAGGCAAGCACAGCCAGAACTGCAACAGCGGCCTTCCGGCTCATTCTCCCTGCCTTCCCGGTATGCTCCGTTAATATTTCCGGCCGTGCCTCATAGACAAACACTAATACTGCCGCTGTGATCAGCCCTTCCACCAGCCCGATCGCCAGATGGATCGGCTGCATCATCCCTAAGAATACCGCAAACGGAAGCTCCGTGATCCCGGACAGCAATGTCTCGACCGTCACTGAAAATGCTCCTAACTGCAGCCCTGCCATGCATCCGATCACGGACGCCGCCATGATCCTTCCCCTGGTCATCTTCCGCCCCGTCATTGCCTTCCAGATCAGAAATCCCCCTACAAAGCACCCGTAGAATGCCATATTCCACACATTACATCCGAGCGCCAACAATCCTCCGTCCGCGAACATCAGGCACTGGATCGCCAGGACCGCGATCATCGTAAGGAATCCGGCGTGCGGTCCCAGCACCGCACTCAGAAGCATTCCTCCGCAGAGATGCCCGGAGGAACCGGTTCCCGGTATCGTGAAATTAATCATCTGCACCGCAAATACGAACGCCCCCATGACTCCCATCACGGGAATCTTCTTATCCAGATCGTCTATTTTTACCTTCTTTACCGAGTATGCCGCCGCCGCTGCGGACGCCGCATACATAGTTCCTGCCACCGCCGGTGATACCAGCGCATCTGCCATATGCATAAGCTTTCCTCCTTAAAATTCTTCCGGCTATACGTCCCCGAAGCATCCTGTCCCAAGCCTGTTGATCTGAGATGCCATATATCCGGCTCCGTATCCGTTATCTATATTGACCACTGCAATCCCGTTGGCACAGGAATTGATCATTGTAAGCAGCGCCGACAGCCCGTTCATGCTGGCTCCGTATCCCACCGACGTCGGAACCGCGATCACCGGCTTATCCACCAGGCCGCCGATCACACTGGCAAGCGCTCCCTCCATTCCGGCAACCGCCACGACGCACATTGCGCTCTGGATCGTCTCCACTCTTGCAAGAAGCCTGTGGATCCCGCTCACTCCCACATCATAGATGCGCTCCACATAATTCCCGAAGAATTCCGCGGTCTGCGCCGCCTCCTCCGCCACCGGAATATCCGCCGTACCTGCTGTACAGACCGCGATCCTCCCGATTCTCTTCTTATCCTTCTTTTCTATCTTTAATATCCTTGACAAAGGATCGTATTCGGCCGCCTCAAACCTCTCCTGTATCAGAGCCGCCTGCTCTCTGGACGCACGCGTTCCAAGCACCTCTCCCTCCGACTCATAGAGCCTTTCATAGATCCGGCACAGATGTTCATCCGCCTTCCCGCTGCAGAACACCACCTCCGCATATCCCAACCGCAATTTCCTGTGCGTATCCAACTTCGCATACCCCAGCTCCTCCAACGGCTGCCGCCGGAAATACGCTTCTGCATCGCTCACGGACATCCGCCCTGTTCTTACCTGTTCTAACACTTCCCTTGTATCCATCCTATCTTAAATGCTCCTCCTAACATAATACAGAAAAAAACGCACGGACCACCTTCTGGAAATCCGTACGCCTTCAGACATACATTCTGCTTCAATAATTCTTTCGATAATGCTGTATTGAGATGTATCGGGATGTATCAGGCTTCTGCCTGATATGCGGATAACTTCTGTCATCCCTTCCGTTCATCCCTTTCATTCATCCACTACCGAATTACATCTTTCAACTGCTCTATCACAGCCTCCACCATGGAGCCCATAGAGACATTCTTTATACCGACGATCACATTATTACACTGATTCATGGGAATCAAAAGCTTCTTCGCATCACTCTGCCCGACCGCCGCCGCCATCACCGGAGTAATCTCTCCGTACATGGAATCCGCAATGGCAATTCCTACCGGACCGATAATCACATCCGCCTTCCTGCATCCTACGATTACCGCATTCTCCCCTGTAGCGGCATGATCAGCTCCAGACTTCAACATATTAGAAGTTGCGATAGAGTTCGTCCCCACCGCCGTAATCTCCGCCTGAGAAAATTCTTTTTTAACTGAGGCGACGAGCTGCCTGCCCATACCGCCTCCCTGTGCGTCTATAATTAATATCTTCATGGGTCTGATTATAGCAAATCTATACTTATCTTGCAACTACTATATATTTAAGTAATCTTCTCTAAAAGCTCTCTGTACTGCACCAGTGTCACATTTCCCATTCTTCCGGCAGCTTCCATACACTCCTTTGTGAATCCATTTTTCGCAAAAAGATACAGATACACCCCTCTATAACGGAACATCTTGCTTCGCCTTATCAGTGTTTCTAAAACACCTGCATCTACCTTTTTGTTAGTCCATTTGCACTCGCCGAACAATGCCCTATCCTTGTCTTGTTCACCCATAATGTCAATCTCCGCCTGACTGCGGGTGAATGGATCCGTTCCCCACCAGCGCCCCAGATCCTTGAACTGCACCGGAGATTCGCCGCTTAGTAACAGCTTCCATAGATATTGCCTGCATATCTCTTCGAATACTTTCCCCATATAATCTGACAGATGCGGTTCGATCCGCTTATAAACCAAATCCGCGGCTCCCCTGCTGATCATTGAACTATTCTCTGGCACAAACCGATACCAAAACCGAAACATATTATCATCAATGGCATAAATCGACTTTCGGGATACCTTTTCACCATAAGGTGTTTCCTTTTGAACCAGCCCCAATGCCATCAGATTTTTCAAATAAGCAGCGCAAACGCTGCTATCTTCGCCAACCTTTGCAGAGATCTCCACCATACGGGAAGCGCCGGTTGCGATAGCCGTGATGATGGCATTATAAAGCGCTGGTTCCCGTACCTCTTGCTTCAATAGATTTTCGGGTTCTTCAAAAAGTGAAGATGTTGGGTTCAGAAAGGTATTCTTTATATTGTCCTCAATACTCAGTCTGTCATCCATTTGTAATAAATACTGAGGTGTTCCGCCCACCATCCCGTAAGCCATAGCTTTGTCTGCACTGGAAAAATCTTTGAAATATCGGCATGTATCCGCGAAATCAAAAGGCAGTATTTTCATCTGCGATGTCCGTCTGCCATAAAGCGGCGCCTTATATGCCAATACGTGATCTTCCATATAAGACATCGAAGAACCGCAAAGAATCAACATTAATTTGGAACTGTCTTTGTATTTGTCAATCACAAGCTGCAAAGTAGATGCCAGGCTCTTAGAAGAGCGGGCTACATATGGGTACTCATCGATCGCTAAAATCAGACGTTCTTCTCCCGCCAGCTTAAAAACATACTCTAATGCAGCCTGAAATGATACAAACGCCGTATCCGCCTGAATACCTGTTCCAAATTCCAAAATATTCTGACTGAAATTCTCCAGATTTTGTTTGGCGTTACTCTCTACACCCATAAAGTAGATCGCACTTTTATCACTGATAAACTGGTTGATAAGCGCAGTTTTTCCTACACGGCGGCGGCCATAGATGACTACAAACTCAAATCTATCAGATGTATATAACTTATTGAGGGATTCCAATTCGCGTTCTCTGCCGACAAACATACTCCTACCTCCAATCAGTATCATCACTATATCACGTTATCAATATTTAGTCAAATACGATTTACTAGATTATAGTTTACTTTATCAAAACTATATACTCTTCCCACAATATCCATGACATTCTTCCTGTGCGTAATGAATATCAATGTGGCAGAATCCAGATGCCTGCACAGATTACTGATCACCCTTTTTTCTGTACTTTCATCCAATGCAGATGTCGCTTCATCGAAGATATAAATCTTTGCTTTATGGCAAAGCAGCCTTGCCAATAGGATTCTCTGCTTCTCCCCTCCGGAAATACTATTTTCATCTATATAGGTATCTATCCCCTTCTCTTGCCTTTTCGCCCACTCGTCCAGGCAGACTAGCTCCAGGATTTTCTGAAGCTCTTCTGCGGTCTTCTCTGGATTGCCCCACAGAATATTTTCCGCCGCAGTCCCTCCAAAAAGATATCCGCTCTGGCTTGCAATTGCGACATTCCTTCTTCGCCACTCATTCCCGATCCGCTCACTCGCAATCTGTCCGATCTGCAGGCTCCCTCCCGTCGGGAATAACAGCCCGCTAATCAGATCAATTGCCGTACTCTTTCCGCAGCCGCTTCTTCCTATGAAACAAATCCTCTCATTTTCCTTAATTTCCAAGCTGATATCTTTTAAAATGTCCCTGGAAGCTTCCGGGTATCTGTAAGCTGTTCCCCTGAAAGCAATGTCATACCCTGAAGGCTCCGCCTTATCTCTATCATCGATCATCACCGCCTTCTTATCACTCCAAAACGTATCAATAATCTCTTCATCACTCTTATTCTGCGCAAATTGAAGCAATACGTCCAAATACCCCTCAAAGGTAGGTGTAATCCACGCAACAATGGAAACAACGGACAACAACACTCCTATGGATATCCGTCCCTGGATAATCAGAACTCCTCCAACCAGATACAGGAGCATGTTCAATATTATCGTACAAAAGCACTGCCAAACTCCGGCAAGCACCTTATATGCTTCGATCTTCTTAATCTCAGACATCCGATCTTCGAATACAGATTCATAAGTCTTATATATCCCTTCTTCAATTCCTGATGACTTTATAAAGATATAATTACTGACAATATCATCGATAAAAGAGCACTGTTTTTCAGATAATCGATTCACCCTGTCCGTATAGTATTTTATTCTTCGGTTGATTCCTCTTGCAACCATGATCTTAAGAAAAGAAACGCCTGCAATCCCCGCTGCGACAAGATGATTTTCCATCCAACACAAGAAGATCCCAACCAAAATCGTCGTTGTAAACCATATAATATTCCCGATGCCAAAATAGTAGTAATTTGCGACTTTATCGGTTTTTATGATAATCTTATAGATTGCTGAACCCGAATTCAGTTGTGCAAACTCGCTGTAATCTCTATAGATCATGTTCTCGAACAGTTCATCCCGCACCACAATAAAATACTTCAGAATATACCCGTTAATATTCATATCCAGTACGATCAACCCGCCTGTCATCACCGGTATTATGACAGAGACGGCGCATAATTTTATTAAAAGTTCAAAATCATGCTGCTGTATTGCATTCTCGTATATGTACTGCAAAAGATAAGACGGCATAAGGAGTATGACGCTCCTGACAGCAGCACAAAGCAATGTCGCAAGAAACAAGCCTTTGTTCTTTCTCCATATATCAGATAAATAGCTATTTTTTAATCTCATTTTTCGCATCCTCTGCCTGTATGAAATATTTATATTGATCGTTTTTAAGCATTAATTCCTGATGCCCCGCAAAACCATTGATTCCTCCTTCATATACGAACAAAACTCTATCCGCATATGCAAGAGTTCTCAAACGATGTGTCGTGTAGAGGATAATCTTATCTCCATACATTCCTCTGAACAAGTATTCCATAACGCTGGCCTCAGAATCCTCATCCAGTGCGGAAGTAGGCTCATCCAAAATCAGCGCCTCATTGTTCTTCGTCAGCATTTGAACGATACAAAGCCTCTGCCGCTCTCCTCCTGAAATCTTCTGTACACTGCTCCCCACAACCATGTCCATCTGGTCAGAGAATTTTCCAAGATTAAGTTTTTTAAGCAGACTCTTTCCGCCCTCCTTGTTCCAGGAATGAAAAATATCAAGGTTATATTCAATACTTTCGTTGAATAAGGTATTCTTCTGCAATAATGCCCCTATTGCATGTCTCCATTTTTTCGTATCAATATCCCGCAGGTTATAGATCCCATTAATAATGATTTTACCTTCCGAACACTCCTCAAGCTTCAGCAAAACTCTGAGAATCGTAGACTTTCCCGCTCCGCTCGGACCTACCATAGCAATTTTTTCACCAGAGCCGATCTTAAAGCTGACATTCTTCAGAATATATTTCTCTTCTTTGACAACACTAACATTTACAAATTCGATATTATGAATTGCTTCTACTGCTGCTCCTTCCTTCTTTCCGTATTCATCCGCCATTTTCAGATAATACTGCATATCATCTCTAATCAGGTTCAGATTTTTAAAAGAAATATAGAACTCAGAAAAACTTCTAATTGGTTTATTGACATTTGACGCCAAAGAAACGGTGGTCACAATAGTACCAAGTGTGATATCGCCTCTCTCTATTGCGAAAAATCCAATCAAAAACACAATTGCCGGTACAACCGCATCTAAGACTCTTGGAATATTCTTAAAGATATTTAAGATGATGTACTTCTTCTGTGTCGTTACCGCCCATTGCTCCTGCAGCCGTTTGTATTCATCCAGGATCTCCTTCTCCTTCCCCATAAGCTTGATATCCCTTATGGATAATAAGGTTTTACTAACCAGCTTTTCTCCCTCTATATTGACTTCCCGGAGAAGCCCTTCTTTTTCCTTCTGCTTCAAACCATTTGTTTTAACCGCTATCAAATTCAACGGATACACTGCGATGCAAACCAGACAGAATGGTGGATATAGGAACGCCATCATAATCAGAGATGAAACTGCGGCAGATAGATCTATTACAAACTGCAGGACTGAAGAACTTCCTGCCTTTCTTATGTATTCGATATCATTATAAATGACTTGAAGAACCTCTTCCTTCGTTTTCCCGATCACATCATTTGGCTTCGCTGAAAGAATCCTCAGTAAGAGTTCTTCACCGATCAGCATACATACTCGTTCTACCAATATGCTGAATATGGATCTGCTGATCTGCAGTGCAAGAACCGATACAGCAAGACATAGAATAAATATCAGAAATGTATGGATCAGTCTCTCATAATCCTTGAACGGAAGAGCATCTATAATTTTACCGGCATATCTTGACTGTAATACAGTCGCGGCAATCGACATCACAACAAATGCAAAGGATAAGGTCCCTGCCAAATAACACCTTCTTATATTACTTTTATTCATTATTTCCCCCTTGTAACACCAACATAAATTGAAGACGCAATAACATCATTATACCCAACCCATTTTTCAGAGTCAATCCGCATTCCTTGAATGCAGGTTTCCCATTTAAAAATGTACTTAAAGTCTGTATCAATTATGGGAAAACCTATGTACCCAAGGAAATAGCTTCGGATTAATCGGGTCAATCAGGTCAATCGGGTCATACACATTGACACGATTGACACGATTTGATATAATATGCCTAGCGAATAGGTAAAGGAGATGGCGCTATGCTTTTTCAGGAAAGTGAAACCGTAGAGTTTAAGGAAGTAGTCGTAGACAATATAAAAAAGGAAATCATTGCTTTTGCTAACTGTGACGGCGGCAAACTGTATATTGGCATCCGGGATGACGGTACAATAGCCGGCCTTGATAATCCTGATAACGTTTCTTTGCAGATCAGCAACATGGTAAGAGACGCAATTAAGCCCGATGTAACGATGTTCCTGCATTACAAAACAATAAAGGAAGATGGCAAAGAAATTGTCGAGGTGGACATTCAGCGCGGAACGTATCGCCCTTATTATCTTGCCAAAAAAGGGATGCGTCCGGAGGGTGTATATGTCAGACAGGGATATTCTTCTGTCCCAGCTACTGACACGGCAATCCGCCGTATGATTAAGGAAACGGATGGTGACCGCTTTGAGGCTATGCGCTGCTTAAATCAGGAACTTACATTTGAAGCCGTAAAAAAAGAATTTATGCTTCGGAAAGTGGAGTTTGGGCCACAGCAAAAGCGCACTTTGAAGCTGATCGATCAGGATAACCTTTACAGTAACTTAGGTCTGCTTCTGTCCGATCAATGCGTCCATACGATTAAAGTCGCTGTTTTCCAGGGAACGGATCAGACAATTTTTAAAGATCGCCGGGAATTTACCGGATCGCTGATGCAGCAAATGAATGAAGTGTATGATTTTATCGACTTCCGTAACCAAACCCGTGCAACCATAGAAAGATTATTGAGGATCGATGTCAGAGACTATCCTGAGATCGCTGTCAGGGAGGCACTTCTAAATCTGCTGGTTCACCGCGATTACTCCTTTAGCGCCAGTGCGCTTATCAGTATTTATTCGGATCGGATTGAATTTGTATCCATTGGCGGATTGATGCCGGGAATTGATCTGGAAGATATTATGGCAGGCATTTCCGTATGCAGAAATCAGGACCTTGCGAATGTGTTCTACCGGCTGCACCTGATTGAGGCTTACGGTACTGGAATGGGAAAGATTATGAGAGCATACGAAAGTATGGCGGAAAAGCCTTCGATTGAAACAACCAAAAATACCTTTAAGATCATATTGCCTAATATTAACGCAAAATATGAAATGGGAAATTTTTCTGCACCGAAAGCGGAATCTATCACAAGTTCTGCTGCCGGGGCTGAAGAAATCCTGAGCGATGAAGAAAGAGTATTGGAATATGCCCGGTCTCATGGCGCCATTACAAGAAACGATATAATCGAATTGCTTAAAGTAAGTACATCTACCGCTTCCAGAGTCATTAGGAAAATGGTAAAAAGTAACTTGCTGAAGCAGAATGGAAAAGCAAGGAATACCAACTACACTGTTAAATAATAACGTATCCAAACACTGGGTACCCATGGGTAAATCCATTGTAAATCTGCATCATACGGAGAGAAGGTGAAAGTGTATTTACAGCGCGGGGCGAGGCCGCTGCCGGGATTTACGGAGTATCCGAACCCGCAGATGGGGGTGGGGCGCTGTGTGTGGAAAATAGTTTACCAATTTGATTTTTTGTTAGATAAAGAATTTGCTAACCTTTTGTAGAATAGATGAGGTAATTATATAATCGTAGAGTCAGGAGAAGCTTTACATTAAAAAGATGCGTGGTACAATTAAATCTCCTACACTCTCTAACTGACCTCCGTCTAGCCATAATTCAAACTGAGGCTTATCGTCCGGATAACCTAATACTTGGACCGTTTGACCTGCTGTCACACTTGTTGTCCATCCAAAATAGCCCAGACTATCTCCAATATTTGTATCTAGAGAAAAAACACAATAATCATATCCAGGATCAGCAGTATCCATAAATTCTTTTGGGTATAGCCATATTTCTACCTGTATAAGAAGCATGTTGGTCCAAAAAGAAATCCTGTTCCAAAACTTACTTTTCCACTATAATATTCTACTCGCACAACACCTACACATGAATATGGCGTATTATTCATAAGCATATCTGGAATTCTGGCTCGATCATCGGAACCTATTATCTTTCTAGTACACCGAAAAATAAGTTCCTAGCCATATAACGCAGAATGATTTTTTATATGTAAGGCGAAGGAATAAGGCGTAGTGGGCGCTACGCCGATTGACGGTGCTATGTGCCAGCGGCACATGTTCAGCACGGACCGTAACGGAGTGT